>PDWI01003641.1_pt1 | contig 35617 bp, 33 predicted proteins | sample 1430891 | NCBI WGS metagenome assembly PDWI01 (sample SAMN01162508, study PRJNA174530) | Oral metagenome, whole genome shotgun sequencing project. | biome: Marine environment; feature: Marine mammal; material: Swab sample of the gingival sulcus; isolation source: swab sample of gingival sulcus... | reverse complement strand
CTGCTTTCATGGTTACAGAAGGATTCCAAAAATCCCTGTCCCAAAAAATATTTGAATTTTGGGCAAAAATGAAACCTGTAAAAAGTAATAATATAAATGTGTATAAATTTTTCATGCTGAAGAGTTTTAAAAATAATGTCTGATAATGATAAAATCAGGTAGCAAATATAATACAATTTAATACACCTCTGCCTTAAAATATAGCTTAACCGAATACAAACTTTATCCGGAAAATAAAATTAAGTTTTAACCTGAGTTCGATTAATATTGTGACCACAGCTTTCTTTATTTTTGATTAGAAATTTTATAAAATAATTTATGGCAAAAAGAAGAAAGTCTTAACAAGAAACGTATATAACACCTCATCTTTGTACTTAAAAACCTTTGAAATATCTTGATATTTCTTCATGCTTTTAAGTACAAATCTAAAGTATTCTATATGTTCTGTGAAAACAAGATTAACCGAATTCAGGTTTTTAAATAAGGCGGTAGTTTTGGATGAGTTTATAGATAACAAATAAAAATTTGAAATTTGAAATCTTAAATCTTTTCTTTTCCCTATTTTTGAAACCAACTAATTAACATTTCAATACTTTAGCTTACTAAAATTAAACAGAAACCCATGTCCAAAGCAAAAAAAGAATACAAACGTGTTACTACCAAATCATTGGTAGAAATGAAACGCAACAAACAAAAAATTGCCATGCTTACCGCTTATGATTACACCATGGCAAAAATTATAGATAATGCAGGTATAGATATTATATTAGTGGGTGACTCCGCCTCTAATGTAATGGCCGGCCATGAAACTACTTTGCCCATTACCTTAGACCAAATGATTTATCATGCTTCTTCTGTAATAAGGGCTATAGAGCGATGTTTGGTGGTTGTTGACCTGCCGTTTGGCAGTTATCAGGGCAATTCCAGAAGTGCTTTGGAATCAGCTATTAAGATTATGAAAGAATCCGGAGCCCATGCGGTAAAGATGGAGGGGGGTCGGGAAATTTCTGAATCTGTAACCAGAATTTTATCTGCAGGCATTCCCGTAATGGGGCATTTGGGTTTAACACCGCAGTCTATCTATAAGTTTGGCTCCTATACGGTAAGGGCAAAAGAAGAGGAAGAGGCGGAAAAACTAAAAGAAGATGCTAAATTATTGGAAGAATTGGGCTGTTTTGGCTTAGTTTTGGAAAAAGTTCCTGCGGTTTTGGCTAAAGCAGTGGCCGAGAACATCAGTATTCCTGTAATTGGTATAGGTGCCGGAAACGGCGTGGATGGGCAGGTATTGGTAACGCATGATATGCTGGGTATGAATCATGATTTTAGCCCCCGATTTTTACGCAGGTACACAGATTTGTATAAAACTATGTTCAAAGCTTTTGAGCATTATATCAAAGACGTAAAAAGCGGTGATTTTCCCAATGACCAAGAACAGTATTAAATCCACTAAATATTTCTTATCAATACTTTAACATTTACTATTAAAAAAGGCATAAAAGGCCAATGAAGTTCCTATTTTAACCAAATTTTAACAACAACACAGCATGCTTAGCACTAAGTTTGCTATCCCATAAATTTTAACATTTTACTTATCGTATGGAAGACATAAACCCAACGGTTGACATTAGAGCTATTAATGAGAAAATAGAAAAAGAAAGTGCTTTTGTCAACTTGCTCACATTGGAAATGAACAAGGTCATTGTTGGCCAAAAACAAATGGTAGAACGTTTGCTCATAGGCCTTTTGGGCAATGGGCATATTTTATTGGAAGGTGTACCCGGACTGGCAAAAACCCTTGCTATAAATACGCTTTCAAAAGCTGTAAAAGGCACCTTTAGCCGAATTCAGTTTACTCCGGATTTATTGCCTGCTGATGTTATCGGCACAATGATTTATAACATTAAGGAAAATGATTTTTCAATTAAAAAAGGACCTGTTTTTGCCAATTTTGTTCTGGCAGACGAGATTAACCGGGCTCCGGCTAAAGTGCAATCGGCATTGTTGGAAGCCATGCAGGAATATCAGGTTACCATTGGCGATACATCTTTTAAACTGCCCAAACCATTTTTAGTAATGGCTACACAAAACCCCATAGAGCAAGAAGGTACTTACCCTCTACCCGAAGCTCAGGTGGACAGGTTTATGCTCAAAACAGTAATCAACTATCCCAAAATAGCAGAGGAACAACTCATTATGCGAAATAATTTGAAAGGCGGTTTTGATAAAGTGAATGCGGTTGTGAGTCTAAAGGAGATTTTAAATGCAAGAAACGCTGTCCGGGAAGTTTATATGGATGAGAAAATAGAAAAATATATTCTCGATATCATTTTTGCCACTCGAAATCCGGAAGAGTACCGCTTACCGGACTTAAAACCACTCATTGGTTTTGGAGCATCACCCAGAGGAAGCATCAACCTGGCATTGGCCGCAAAATGTTACGCTTTTATAAAAAGAAGAGGCTATGTAATCCCCGAAGACGTTAGAGCCGTGGTACACGACGTGCTAAGACACCGTATTGGCGTTACCTACGAAGCCGAAGCCGAAAATACTACCTCGGTGGACATTATCAATAAAATAGTTAACGAAATAGAAGTACCATAGCAAGGTTTTGTAGTTGGTAGTAATTAGTGAACAGTAGAATAGTTTTTTATGCAATATTCAACTGAGGACTAAAGACTAAATAAAAACTGAAAAACCAAAGGCTGAAGACTGAAAAGTGGATACCAAAGAAATACTAAAAAAAGTAAGGAAGATTGAAATAAAGACCAAAAGGCTGTCTAATCACATTTTTTCCGGTGAATATCACAGCTCTTTTAAGGGGCGGGGTATGACTTTTTCTGAGGTTAGGCAATATCAGTTTGGTGATGATGTACGCTCTATAGACTGGAACGTAACCGCCCGATATAATGAGCCTTTTGTAAAAGTTTTTGAAGAAGAACGCGAACTTACCATGATGCTGATGGTAGATGTAAGTGGCTCGGAGTATTTTGGTACTACCCAACAATTTAAAAGAGAAACAATTACGGAAATAAGTGCCACTTTAGCTTTTTCGGCCATACAAAATAACGATAAGGTGGGCCTAATGCTCTTTTCTGATGAGATAGAACTGTTTATCCCACCAAAAAAAGGAAAAACCCACGTGTTGCGAATAATCAGGGAACTTATTGAATTTACTCCAAAAAGTAAAAAAACCAATATTACTCAGGCTCTTCGGTTTTTGTCTAATCTAATAAAGAAAAAAGCCATTGTGTTTATCCTTTCGGATTTTATGGATGCAAATTATAATAAGGCTTTAAAAATAGTAGGTAAAAAACACGACGTTACCGGTATTAGAATTTATGACAAAATGGAAAAAGAATTGCCCTCTTTGGGTGTAGTGCCATTTTTAGATGCTGAAACAGGAGAAGTGGTAATGGTAAATACCAATTCCAAAAAAGTTAAAACACAATTCAAAACAAACTATTTAAAACAAACAGACTATTTTAAAAACACTTTTTCCAAAAGCGGTTCCGGTACTATAAATATGCAATTGGATGAAAGTTACGTAAAAAATTTATTGACCTATTTTAAACAGCGGGGTACTTAATGAATATACGTTTGTTACATATTTTGTTACTGTTTGTCGCAGGGTTTGGATACGCACAAAACACGCCTCAAATTCCTGAAATACAGGCTGCTGTGGACACTGCAAAAATAAGAATTGGCGAACAGATAAACTACCAAATCGTCATTAAGAATGCCAAAGTAGGCATAGATTTACTGCCGTTACAACTAGACAGCCTTAGCAAGATTGAAATTGTAAAAGACAATCCGATAGACACTTTAAAAGACAAATTGGTAAAAAAATATGTACTTACTAGTTTTGACAGTGGCAGTTATGAGATTCCGGCACAACAGATATATGTCTGGAGTCAGGAATACACCACAAAACCTATAAAAATAGATGTGGCTACGGTGGCAGTAGATACCACTAAGCAAAAAATGTTTCCCATAAAAGCCATTCAAAAAGAACCTTACACTTTTGATGATTTTAAGCAATATCTCTGGTGGTTGCTAGCAGTAATATTACTACTGCTGGTGGTTATTTTATATTTTGTATTTAGAAAGAAAAAAACACCTGAAGAAAAACTGGCAACTATTCCGCCGTATGAATTGGCTTTGCAGCAATTGCAAGCATTAGATAAAAAACAGCTTTGGCAGCAGAATAAGATTAAACGATATTATTTTGAACTTACGGATATATTGCGAAATTATATTGAAAGAGAACTCCATATTCCGGCGATGGAGTCCACCAGTAATGAATTGTTGACTACATTACAAGATTTTAATTTATCCAGCAGTATTCTGGATATTCCCGAGGAAACCATTTTAAAATTGAGAAAATTACTCAACGAAGCTGATCTGGTAAAGTTTGCTAAATACGTACCATTAGCCAATGAAATAGAAATTCACCGAAAATACACCGGAGAAATTTTAGATGAATTACAACCCAAAAAAGTAGAAGAACATGAAGCTGTGGAATAATTTAGAGTTGGTTAATCCGGAATTTTTATGGCTGTTGCTACTTATACCGCTACTGGCCATGTGGTATTTCTATTCTTATAAAAAAGACAGTGCCACTTTTACCATTTCCGGCACAAAGGCTTTTAAAAACAACTCTGTTTTTGCCAAACTAAAACCGCTGTTGTATCTGTTGCGGCTTTTGGCATTAACGGTTATTATTATTGCTATGGCACGTCCCAGAGATGTGGCGGTGAGCAAACGCACCAAGACTACATCCGGAATAGACATTGTTATGGCAATAGATGTTTCGGCGAGTATGTTGGCTAAGGATTTAAAACCAAACCGGTTAGAAGCTCTAAAAGATGTGGCTGTTAACTTTGTAAACCAACGGCCAAATGATAGAATAGGAATTGTAGTCTATGCCGGAGAAAGCTATACGCAAACACCGATTACCAGTGACAAACGAGTGGTAATAAACGCTATAAAACAATTGACCTGGGGTGATATAGACGATGGCACGGCCATAGGCATGGGCTTAGGTTCTGCTGTAAACAGGCTAAAGGAGAGTAAATCAGAGAGCAAGGTTATTATTTTATTAACCGATGGGGTAAATAATACCGGTTTTATAGACCCCAGAACGGCTACCGAACTGGCTAAAGAATTAAACATTACTGTTTACACTATTGGTATTGGCACCAATGGAAGGGCTCAGTTTCCCGTAGCAAGAGATTTGAACGGCCAGTTGATTTTTAAAATGCAACCGGTAGAAATAGATGAAGAACTCTTAAAATACATAGCAGATCAAACTGATGGAGCTTATTTTAGGGCAACGGATAACGAAAAACTGGCGTCTATTTATGATGAAATAAATAAAATGGAAAAAACAGAGATAGAAGAGTTTAAATATTACAATTATAAAGAGCAATACAGGCCTTTGTTAATTTTTGGCGGGCTACTTATTTTATTAGAAATGTTTTTGCGATTTACCGTTTTTAGAAGTTTTGTATAAATACGGCTATAATTATGCCTAAACAAAAGGTAGATTGGCAATTTAAACTGATAAATTTAACTAAATTTTAAACCCAATACGTATAAAAAGATATTAAATTACCCCCAAAACAGTCCTGAATACAGGAAGTAGAGTATGTATCAATTAGAAGAAAAAACATATTTTGTCTATTTTATAGCCATAGGAATATTACTTTTTGGTTATTTAATCCTCTTTATATGGAAAAAAAATAAACAACGGCATTTTGGCAATCAACGGTTGTTGAACAGGTTAAGTCCGGAACGGTCAAATTTTAAGGCTTTTATAAAAGTTTTAGTTGTTGCTTTGGGCTTATCAGCATTGATAATTGCTTTGGTAAATCCAAAAATAGGTACCAAACTGGAAACAGTAAAAAGAGAAGGCGTGGATATTGTCTTTGCCTTAGATGTATCTAAGAGTATGTTGGCAGAAGATATTGCCCCTAATCGATTGGAAAAAGCGAAGCAGATCATCTCCAAAATCATTGAAAAATTGGGCAGTGATCGAGTGGGAATTATCGTATATGCCGGTAATGCTTATCCGTTACTCCCAATAACTACCGATCAGGCTGCGGCTCACATGTTTTTAAGAAATGCTGTTCCTGATATGGTTTCTTCGCAAGGTACGGCCATAAATGAAGCTTTAAAACTGGGGATAAGTTATTTTGATGACAATGAACAAACCAACCGATATTTATTTTTAGTTTCTGATGGCGAAGACCACGAGGAAGACACTGATTTTGTCACGGAAAATGCGGTAAAACAAGGTGTTAAAATAATAACTATAGGTGTGGGCGGAACACAGGGTGCACCCATTCCCATAAAAATAAACAATCACAACACATACAAAAAAGACAGAAATGGCGAGACCGTTATTACGAAGCGAGATAATAGCACATTACAAACCATTGCCAAAAACGGAAATGGCATTTATTTAGATGGTAATAATACCACAAAAACCGTTGACACTATTAATGATTTGTTGTTAAAAGCCGAAAAAACCGAGTTTGAAACCCAACAGTTTTCAGATTTCAAAGACCAGTTTCAGTGGTTTATCGGTATTGCGATATTTTTACTGGTAATAGATACCTTAATGTACAATAAAAAGACCAAATGGATACAGCAGTTGAATTTGTTTAATGAAAAAAATGAGATAGATGAGAGCCATTAGTATTATTATAATTGTACTGTTTAGTGCCACCGTTTTTGCTCAAAAAAAGGACAAAGTTCAGGATGAGCCTGTAATCTCTCAAGAAGAAAAAGAACTGATAAGAAACGGTAATGATTTTTATAACGAGCAGAATTTTGTAGAAGCAGAAGTACAGTACAAAAAGGCATTGGAAAACAATCCGGGGTATGAAAAGGCCAATTATAATCTGGGCAATGCTATCTATCAGCAAAACAGATATAAAGATGCTCTGCCCAAATATGAACTCGCTTCTAAAATAGCTAAAGAAGGCGTAAACAAAGCTGAGTCTTTTCACAATATGGGCAATTCTTATATGAAACAAAAACAATATGCCCAAGCTATTGATGCTTATAAAAATGCCCTTAGAAACAACCCAAATGACGATGAGACAAGGTATAATCTGGCTTTAGCCAAGAAATTACTCAAAAACGAACAAAGCCAAAAACAAGACGATAACAAAGACGATAAAAACAAAGACAAAAAACAAAACGACAAAACAGAAGATAACAAAGACAATAAAGATAAGAAAGATAAGAAAGACGAAAAGGATAATAAAGACAAAGACAAAAACGATAAAGACAACGATAACAAGGATAATAAAAACCAGAATAAGGATAAGAATAATGAGGACAATAAAGATAAGCAGCAACCGCAGCCTCAGCCAAACAAGCTATCGCCACAGCAGGTAAAACAACTGTTAGAGGCCATGAGCAATGAAGAAAACAAAACGCAACAAAAAGTAAATAAGAAAAAAGTAAAAGGTCAAAAAATAAAACGGGAGAAAGACTGGTAATTCCTGTGCGGAGTTATGAGTTTAGCGTTGCAAAAATCAATTGATTTCATCAAGTATTAACCCGAAACATTGAACCTTAAAATAGAATAGAAACATTACATGTTAAGTAAACTAAATATAGTATTATTTATAATTGGCTTAAACCAGATTATGCTTGCTCAAGACCTGTCTTTTAAAACATCGGTGAGTAAGGATAGGTTAGGGGTAAATGAGCGGTTACGAATTACGTTTACTATAAATAAACAGGGCGGAGACAATTTTACCCCACCTGACTTTAAGAACTTTAGAGTTTTGGCAGGCCCTATGCAAGGCACCAGTTTTTCTGATTTTAATGGTAAAAAAACTTTTGAACAGTCTTATACTTACACTATTGAGCCTAAAAAACAAGGGGTTTTTACCATACCATCTGCCAGTATTACTTATGAAGGCAATGTTATTAAAACCAATACGGTAAAAATAACCGTAACCAAGGCAGTAGAAATTCCAAAAGACCCAAATGACCCCAATTATATCGCTTCGCAAAACATCCATTTGGTGGCAGAACTTTCTAATACCAACCCTTATGTGGGGGAAAGTATATCTGTGGTGTATAAACTTTACGTGGACGTTACTAAAGTAAGGGTAAACCATACCAGAGAAATAGAACCGCCTACGTTTAGCGGGTTTTGGAATCAAGAGATAGAAGTAAAGCAGTGGGACGCTCAGGAGGGTACATTTCAGGGTAAACCTCATAAATATGCCGTAATGAAAAAAGTGGTGCTTATCCCACAAAAAGCCGGAAAACTAACTATAAATCCTATGGAACTGGAACTCAGTGTAGGTATACCTATCGGCCGTCGGGATTTAAGAGGATTTATGATTAACAATACCATAAATTACAATATAAGCACCGGACAACGAACCATAGATGTAAAACCTTTACCCGAAAAAAATAAACCTATAGATTTTACGGGAGCTGTTGGTGATTTTGATTTTAAAGTTACTGCTAATAAAACTGAACTCGCCGCAAACGAATCTGCACAGATAAAAGTGGAAGTAAGCGGAAAAGGAAACCTTAAATTGATAACCCTTCCGGAAATTGTTACGCCGGAAGGCTTAGAAAAATTTAATCCCGAGCACAAAGAGCAGATAAACACCTATTTAAGTGGCTTTAGGGGTTCTGTTTACGATGAATATACCGTGGTGCCGCAATATCGCGGTAAATATAAAATTCCGCCGTTGTCATTTACTTACTTTAGTTTAAAAAACAATAGTTATAAAACCATAACTACCAATCCTATTGTAATTAATGCCCCATTTGCCAAACCACAACGTGGTATAGACAATACCAATGTTGTAGCCAAACAAGATGTTATAGATAATGCAAAAGACATAAGGTATATTGCCACCACAGCAAATCTTACGCTGCCGGATAATCGTACAGATTTCTTTAAATCTACCGTGTTTTATACCTTGCTGGCCTTACCTGTACTCGCTATACCTTTGGGAATGTTTATCGGCTTTAAAAAGCGTCAAAGAGATGAAGATGTGGTAGGTAATAAGAGGCGTAAAGCAGATAGAATGGCCAAAAAATATCTTTTTGAGGCTAAAAAACAATTGGGCAACAAAGAAGCTTTTTATGAGGCCTTGGAAAAAGCCTTACACAATTATTTAAAGGCAAAGTTAAATGTTACTACTACAGATATTAGCAAAGAACGCATTAGAGAATTGCTAACTGCCAGAAAAGTAAAATCTGAAACTACAGATGCCTTTTTGGAAGTTTTTAAACACTGTGAATATGCGAGATACACGCCCACTACTCAGGTAGAAATGCAAGCAGAATACGAACGGGCAAAAGCTGTAATTGTTAAAATGGATAAAGAATTATGAAAAGCCTCTCTCAAAACCTCTTTATAATCCCCTTTAATGGAGAGGGAATAAGGCAATTAATGGCTGTTAGTCAACTGACAGAAGCAAAAAAAATGATGTTTTTTGTTATGTTGCTTTTATTGCCTGTGATGACTTTTGCAAATCAACAACAGGCGGATAGTTTGTTTGTTGCGGCTAATAAGGATTATCAGAAAGAGGATTATGCGGCAGCTTTAGAAAAGTACAAGGAGATAGAAAAATATGGTATAGCATCTGAAGATTTGCTTTACAATATTGCCAATACATATTATAAACTCAACAAAATAGCTCCGGCCATTTATTATTATGAAAAAGTATTAAAAATGAATCCGCGGTATAAAGATGCGGAATTTAATTTAGCTTTTGCCAAGAGAATGACTATAGACAATATAGAGCCGCTTCCCAAAACCATCAGTCAAAAGTTTAGAGAAAGTATTATTTTACAACTCAGTTATAATCAATGGGCTTGGATAGCTGTTGGTTTAGCCTTTGCCTTTGGGGTATTGTTCCTGTTATATCATTTTTCGTATGATTCTAATACAAAAAAAGCCTATTTTGCGGGTAGCTTTATCAGTGCCGCTTTGTCTGTATTGTTTTTGTTTTTTGCGTATGCCAATTACAAATACCAAAAAAATAACACGGAAGCTTTAGTTTTTGTCCAACAAACTGATGTTAAAACCGCTCCCAGTATGTCCAGTGCGGTGAGTTTTCAACTTCACGAGGGCACCAAGGTAAAAATATTGGAAAGGGTGGACAACTGGAAAAAAATAAAACTTGCTGATGGAAAAATAGGTTGGATAGTGGCAGAGGATGTTAAGGAAATATGAAAGAGCAGCCATTAAAACTAATATTCTGAGTTTGTCTGGTTTAGCAGATCATTCATCGCCCTTTACAATTAGGCATTTGCCGTTTCAATACTTTTTTTATAATTTTGCACCGTAATGGATATTAAGCATAAAATACAAGAAGAACTGGATGTGATGGAGCAAGAAATGCCCCAACATGAAATCATCCTTTTTAATGATGATATAAATACCTTTGATTTTGTAATTGAAGCCCTAATCAAAGTATGTGAACATACGCCATTGCAAGCAGAACAATGTACTCACTTGGTGCATTTTAAGGGAAAGTGTTCTGTAAAATCAGGAGAATATGCAGATTTGGAACCTCGCTGTACTAAACTATTAGATCTCGGTCTTTCTGCAGAAATAGTTTAATTTTATCATTTTATTTGTCATTTATTCAAAATTTATTTATTTATTTTATCAATAATTCAATCATATTTGATTATTTGACAATATTTTGATAATATTGTTAAAATAATTACCTTTGTGCCGCTAACCTGTTTTTAAAAATAATTATATGGCATTTGACATAGAAATGATCAAGGCGGTTTACAGAACCCTTGGCGAACGTATCGCAAAAGTAAAAGAACTTACCCGAAAACCGTTAACACTTGCAGAAAAAATACTGTATTCGCATTTGGACGAAGGAATGCCTACAGAAGTGTATACCAGAGGAAAGTCATACGTTAATTTTAAACCAGACAGAATAGCTTGTCAGGATGCTACGGCCCAGATGGCATTATTGCAATTTATGCAGGCTGGCAAAAAGAAAGTGGCTGTACCCACTACCGTACACTGTGACCACCTTATCCAAGCCAAACAAGGTGCTGCTCCTGATTTAATACGAGCCAATAAAATCAGTAGTGAAGTATTCGATTTTTTAGAATCGGTTTCTAATAAGTATGGTATTGGGTTTTGGAAACCCGGAGCAGGTATCATTCATCAAGTGGTATTGGAAAATTACGCTTTTCCCGGCGGTATGATGATAGGTACAGACTCGCATACGGTAAATGCCGGTGGGTTGGGCATGGTAGCCGTAGGCGTAGGTGGAGCGGATGCCGTGGATGTGATGGCGGATATGCCTTGGGAATTGAAATTCCCGAAACTTATTGGTGTTAGACTCACCGGAAAACTTAATGGTTGGACTGCCGCTAAAGACGTTATCTTAAAAGTTGCCGGTATCCTTACGGTAAAAGGTGGTACCGGAGCTATTGTGGAATACTTTGGCCCGGGAGCAAAAAGCCTCTCCTGTACCGGAAAAGGTACCATTTGTAATATGGGGGCGGAAATAGGAGCTACCACCTCTACTTTTGGCTATGACGAATCCATGGAACGTTTTCTAAGGGCTACAGACAGAAATGATGTAGCTGATGAAGCCAATAAAATAAAAGAACACCTTACCGGTGACCCTGAAGTTTATGAAAACCCCGAAAAATACTTTGACCAGGTTATTGAAATTAACCTTTCGGAATTACGTCCTCATCTTAACGGCCCTTTTACGCCGGATTTAGCCACACCAGTAGGCCAATTGGGCGAAAAAGCCAAAACAAACGACTGGCCGTTAAAAGTAGATTGGGGATTGATTGGCTCATGTACCAATTCTTCTTACGAAGACCTTACCAGAGCAGCATCAATTGCCCGGCAAGCAATTAACAAAAAGATTACACCCAAAAGTGATTTTGGTATTAATCCGGGTTCGGAGCAGATACGTTTTACGGCAGAAAGGGACGGCTTGCTAAAAGTATTTGAAGATTTGGGAGCCACTATTTTTACCAATGCATGTGGTCCGTGTATAGGCCAGTGGGACAGAAGCGACCTTAAAGACTTTGAAAAGAATACCATAGTCCATTCGTTTAACCGGAATTTTTCCAAAAGGGCAGATGGCAACCCAAATACGCATGCTTTTGTAGGTTCGCCCGAAATGGTAGCTGCCATTACCATAGCCGGAAGGCTGGACTTTGACCCAATGCACGATACTATTCTTAATAAAGACGGTGAAGAAATAAAACTAGACGAGCCGCAAGGGATAGAACTGCCACCGGATGGTTTTGAGGTAGATGACAATGGCTATGTGTCACCCAAAGAAGACGGAAGTGACGTAGAAGTAAAAGTAAGTGAGGATAGCGAAAGATTGCAAATCCTTACCCCTTTTGAACCTTGGAACAGAAAAAATATTACCGGAGCCAAGCTATTAATAAAAGCCTTTGGAAAATGTACCACAGACCATATTTCTATGGCCGGCCCTTGGTTGAAATATCGTGGCCATTTGGATAATATTGCCAATAATACGCTAATAGGTGCGGTAAACGCTTTTAACAAGAAAACCAATTTGGTTAAAAATCAACTGACCGGTGAATACGGAGCCGTACCCGATACGCAACGAGCTTATAAAAAAGCCGGAATACCTACAATTGTTGTTGGAGACCACAATTATGGCGAAGGTTCTTCACGCGAACATGCCGCTATGCAGCCGCGGCATCTGGGCGTTATTGCCGTATTGGTAAAGTCATTTGCCAGAATTCACACAAAATTAAAGAAGATGACACCTTTGATTTTATAGATTTAGTAGATTTTGCCCCGGAAAAACCACTAACCATATTAGTAAAACATGCTGATGGCAGTACAGACACCATTAAAGCTAATCATACCTATAATCAAACGCAAATAGAATGGTTTAAAGCCGGTTCTGCATTGAATTTGATTAAAAAGCAGAATGCCGGCTAAGACTAAGGGTTTAAAATCTTTGAATTCAGCTTTTCCGATTCTTTTCGGGGTATTGTACCTGTTGTATTCCATATCTAATATATAATGCTATATATAATTGGATAAATTTTCATTTCTACTACGTTAAAAATACTCGCCATAGCTAAGGCTATGTCTGTGTTTTTTGTCTTGTATAAGTAAAAATTCACACCCAAATTCAATATAGCATTATATATGGTATAATTTTGAGGTGGAAATGGTATTAGAATGGGTAATTATCTATAGTGATTCAGATTTCAAAAACCTTTAAGGCTTTTTTTAAGGTCTCCTAAAATAACCTTTTTGATAATCTTCGGAAAGTGTTTGTACTATAACATCCTGAAAAATAATCGCTCCTTCGTCATAGTTTTCATTTACATAATGAATAGTAATACCGGTTTCTTTTTCTTTATGGGCAATAACCGCTTTGTGCACATTATTGCCGTACATGCCTTTTCCACCGTATTTTGGTAATAAAGCCGGATGGATGTTTATAATTTTATTGGGAAATGTTTTAACTATTTTTTCGGGGACTTTCCATAAAAATCCAGCTAATATGATGTAATCTGCTTCCTTTTTTAATAACTTCAGTATCAAATCACTTTCATAAAAATCTTTTTTGTTAAAGGTTAAGGTTTTAATATCTAATAGTTTAGCTTTTTCCAGCACTTTGGCATTTTTTTTGTTTGAAAGCACAAGTGCTACCTTAGCCACAGGACTGTGTTTAAAATATTTAATAATGTTTTCTGCATTTGTTCCTGAACCGGAAGCAAGAATTACTATTTTTTTCATTTTATGAGTGGCGTGTTTTGGTGACAAAAAAAGGGATTATTAATAACATTTGTGTGGTAAATTATTAAAAATAAACATTTTTTTTTAAATTAGAGCACACATTTTTTTGGCAAAATCTTGTTTTAAACTAAAGTTTAGTATTTTTGCCGCAAATAAAATCTAAAAATTAAATAAATTATGTCAGACATTGCATCAAGAGTAAAAGCTATCATCGTTGACAAATTAGGCGTTGACGAAAATGAAGTAACTAATGAAGCTAATTTTACTAACGATTTAGGAGCGGACTCCTTAGACACTGTGGAATTAATCATGGAATTTGAAAAAGAATTTGATATTCAAATCCCTGATGACCAAGCAGAAAATATAGGTACTGTAGGCCAGGCAATCAGCTATATAGAAGAAGCAAAAGGATAAGTATTCTTTTTATAAAGGTTGTCTCAACAGTTTGTTAGCTTTTATTGTATAACACCTTAGTTATACGATGTAATATGTAGTAACTTACATTTTTAGGTTAGCTATAAAATTGGTTGAGACAGCCTTATGTACTAATCTAATCAACCGAATTCATAATATAAAACATGGAATTAAAACGCGTAGTAGTAACCGGTCTTGGAGCTTTAACCCCTATCGGGAATGATGTTTCTGCTTATTGGGACGGTTTAAAAAATGGCAAAAGTGGAGCAGCTCCAATTACCCATTTTGATGCTTCTAAATTTAAAACCCAGTTTGCTTGTGAGTTAAAAAACTTTGACCCGCTAAATTTTTTAGACCGTAAAGAGGCTAGAAAAATGGACATGTTTACCCAGTATGCTTTGGTAGCTTCGGGCGAGGCTATTGCTGATGCTAAGCTGGATTTAAACGTAGTGGATAAACACAAAGTGGGTGTTATATGGGGAGCCGGTATTGGCGGCTTGAAAACTTTTCAGGATGAAGTTTTAAATTTTGCCTCGGGAGATGGTACCCCAAGGTTTAATCCTTTCTTTATTCCAAAAATGATTGCAGATATAGCTCCGGGTAATATCTCCATAAAGCATGGTTTTATGGGGCCTAATTATACTACTGTTTCTGCCTGTGCATCTTCGGCTAATGCCATGATAGATGCTTTAAATACGATTAGATTAGGACATTGCGATGTAATTGTTACCGGTGGTAGTGAAGCAGCGGTAACCATAGCAGGAATAGGCGGCTTTAATGCCATGTATGCCCTTTCTACAAGAAATGACAGCCCCAAAACAGCTTCCAGGCCTTTTGACGCTACCAGAGATGGTTTTGTATTGGGTGAAGGAGCAGGTGCACTCATTTTAGAAGAATATGAACATGCAAAAGCACGAGGTGCAAAAATATATGCAGAACTCATAGGAGGCGGATTGTCATCTGATGCGTATCATATGACCGCCCCGCATCCTGACGGATTGGGTGTAGTAGCGGTAATGAAAAATTGTTTGGAAAATGCCAATATAAGTCCGGATGAAGTAGATGCCATAAATACACATGGAACTTCTACGTCTCTGGGTGATGTGGCTGAACTAAAAGCCATAAAAGAAGTTTTTGGCAGCCATGCAAAAGATATTAATATAAACTCCACAAAATCTATGACCGGGCATCTTCTGGGTGCTGCAGGTGCTATAGAAGCAGTGGCCTCTATACTCGCTATGGAACACAATATGGTACCACCTACCATTAACCACAGCGTGGTAGATGAAAATATAGATCCTAACCTGAATTTAACCTTAAATAAGGCTCAGAAAAAGGAGGTAAAAGTGGCCATGAGTAATACTTTTGGTTTTGGCGGACACAACGCTTGTGTTTTATTTAAAAAAATAGACACGTAATTCGCTTATGAACCTTATAAAAAAAATCTTAAAATCTCGTTCAGAAAAAGATGAAAGATTTTTACATTCCCTTCAAGAGGTAACTGGCTTTAAACCCAATGCATTACATCATTACAAAGAGGCATTTACACATAGCTCTGTAAATAAGGTAAACCAAAAAGGCAAAACCATAAATTACGAAAGATTAGAATTTCTGGGTGATGCTTTACTCAGTTCTGTTATAACCATTTACTTGTTTGAAGAGGTGCCATCAGGTGATGAAGGCTATTTAACTCAAATGCGGGCAAAAATAGTAAGTAGGGAACACCTTAATGAAATAGGCAAAGATTTATCTTTAATCAGTTTTATAAGAAGTAGAGTGCCCAAGGAAAATTTTGGCGAAAATATTCATGGCAATATGTTTGAAGCCTTAGTGGGAGCGGTTTTTTTGGATAAAGGCTACAATACCTGCGAAAAATTTATTTATCATACGGTAATAGAGCCATATGTAGATTTAGAACGGTTAGAAGGAAAAATTACAAGTTATAAAAGTGTTTTGATAGAATATTGTCAAAAAGAAAAAAAGCATATTTCTTTTAGAGTTTATGAAGATACCGGTAATGATGTTCTAAAACACTTTAGTGTAAAATTGTTTATAAATGATGAACAAGTAGCCAAAGGCCGAGCCACTTCCAAGAAAAAAGCCGAAGAAATAGCATCTAAAAGAGCCTATTTCAAGTTACAGGATGTAATTTCCGCATAAATTTTGTCAAAACAACTTAAGCTAAAGTAACGGTTGGCACGTAAGCGGTTGTTGTATTTGCTAAACTATGTTTTAGTATAAATTAATTGAGATGTCCAGAAAATTAACATTGGATTGTGAATTTGACCACGACTATACTTTAATTGCCATTAACAGCACATTAGAAGAATACCGATTGGTGTACTTCCTAAATAAATTTTTAAAAATAAAACTATCTTGCGAATCTGGTGGACTCTCATTTAATGATAAAAACTGTGCCTTTGGCCTTTATACTTATTACTGCCCGGCCAGTTATTCTGAATATGTTTTTCTGGCCAATAAACAGTATTTTGCCAATAATATAGTGGCAGAAAATGTTTTGTTTACAGAGCAAACCCATATCAGTTATTTGATAGAAGAAAAAAAAGATGTGGATTTTTTTCTAAAAATAAACGATGATTATAACCAACTAAACACTTTAAATATAATAAACAAAATAAAAGAAATTCCGGGTGTAGTAACCACATTTTCAGTAGCACCGGATTCTTTAAAATCTAAAGATTACTTAATTTTTTAACAATGAGAAATAGAAAAAAAACAAAGATAGTAGCTACCCTTGGTCCGGCTACAAAAGACCCGAAAGTATTGGAAAAAATGATGGAAGTAGGGGTAAATGTTTTTAGAATTAATTTTTCACATGCCGTTTATGATGACGTAGAAGAGAAGATAAAACAAATAAGAGAAATTAATGAGAGGAGAGGCTTTAACGTAGCCGTATTAGCTGATTTACAAGGCCCAAAATTACGCGTGGGTAAAATGAAAGAGAAAGTAAAACTAAAAAAAGGAGATATTTTTACGTTTACCACAGAAAAATGTGAAGGCACATCAGAAAAAGCCTATATGACCTATCAGAATTTTCCAAAAGATGTAAAAGTAGGTGAAAACATTTTGGTAGATGATGGAAAGTTGTTATTTAAAATTCTGGAAACCGATGGCAAAACTAATGTAAAGACAGAAGTGCTACGCGGTGGAAAACTTAAATCTAACAAAGGGGTAAATTTGCCCAACACAAATATTTCTCTACCCGCTTTAACGGAAAAAGATAAAAAAGATGCACTTTTTGCCATAGAACAGGAAATTGACTGGATTGCCTTATCCTTTGTAAGACATGCCGAAGACTTAAAAGAGCTTAGAGCCCTAATTACCAAGCATTCCGATTTTAGAATACCCATAATGGCGAAGATAGAAAAGCCGGAAGCCGTAGATAGAATACATCAAATTACGCCTTACTGTGACGGTTTAATGGTGGCAAGAGGCGATTTGGGGGTAGAGGTAGAAATGGAAAAAGTACCGCTGATACAAAAAAGTCTGGTTATACAAGCCAAAAAAGCCAGAATACCGGTAATTATTGCTACTCAAATGATGGAAAGTATGATTGAGAGTCAAGTTCCTACTCGTGCCGAAGTAAATGATGTAGCCAATTCCATCATGGACGGTGCAGATGCGGTAATGCTCTCAGGAGAAACTTCCGTTGGCGAATATCCTGTAGAAGTTATTGCAAAAATCAGGTCTATAATAGAAAATGTAGAAGATTCCAGATTAATAGATACACGTGAACATTTTATTAGAAGTGTAAACGAAAGATTTATCTCTAAAACTATTTGCTATCAAGCTGCAAAAATTGCCGACAATATTGGTGCTACTGTGGTATCTACTTTAACTAATAGTGGTTATACAGCTTTTCAAATCTCTGCTTGGCGGCCAAAAACGCATATCTTAGCTTTTTCATCTAACAAAAGGGTATTAACCATGCTCAATCTTCTGTGGGGTGTAAAAGCCCATTATTATGACAAAATGGCAAGCACAGATCAAACGGTAGAAGATATTAATATTATAGCCGTAGAAAAGGGATATATCAACCCAGGAGATTATGTAATTAATCTTACGTCTATGCCGGTAAGAGCAAAGGGAATGGTGAATACCTTACGAATTTCACAAATAGAGGAATAAAAGTTTAGCTAAAAGTGAAAAAATTCTTAATTGGTGTTATCTGTACCTTAATTGCGGTATTTATAATTTATAAATACACGGAGTCTAAGGTATCTAATGCCACTTTAAAAGAAAATACTGCCCTTATTGAGCAGCAGATAAAGCAAGTAGGCAAACTTATTGTTACCGAGGGCCATTTTAGCCAGGTATATAACTACAGAAATTCCAAGTCTGTTTTTGGCAACCTGATAGCTGCAAATAAAAGGGCTTTGGTAGTAGTAAATGCTTATGTAACGGTAAGTTATGATTTATCCGAAATTATCTATGATATTGATCAAGAAAACAAAATCCTTACTGTAAAATATATCCCTAAAGAAGATATTAAAATAAGCCCTGAGTTGGAATACTATGATATTCAGGCGGATTATCTAAATCCTTTTGGAGCTTCAGATTACAATAAAATAAAAGACGATGTAAATAGAGAATTATTACAAAAACTAAAGCAATCTTCGTTACAAAAAAATGCTAAAACCCGATTGTTGGAAGAACTCAGTAAATTATATATCCTTACCAATTCTATGGGCTGGACGTTGCATTATAATGAGCGTAAAATTAATGCTGTGGAAGAATTGGAAACGATGAAACCATAAACACAGCCTGTGTTGTAATACATTTTTTTAATATTCATACAATATTTCATCATCAGAATTAGTAATGTTTAGTAGCACTTGATTTCCGTCAACTTGTAGATTTGAAATATCGAAACTCAATTCTTTTGTAATAATTGCTTTACATTCTTCTTTATTTTTTAAGGATAACCTTAAATTTCTTTGTGGCGGAATTGATTCCAAAATATCCTCTGAATCGATGAGTTTTACTTCCCAAGTATCTCCACTACATCCACTTGAACTAAAGTTTATTTTTAGCCAATTTTAAAAAGTTTAAACCACTTCATTAGTTAATTATAAATTTTGTATGTATTATGCTATTTTTATAAAAATTTTATTCTTTGCAACCATCAAAATTTCAGGTCTATAACGCCTCTGCCGGTAGTGGTAAAACTTATACCTTAGTAAGGGAATATCTGGTTTTACTCTTAAATCCCAAATACGGCAATGCTTATAAACACATTTTGGCCATAACTTTTACTAACAAAGCTGCTGCCGAGATGAAAGAGCGGGTTTTAAAAGAACTTAGGGCTTTGGCAGAAAATTCTTCCGGTGAATTGAGTGATTTGGGCAATAGTATTGCCCATACGCTTAATTGTTTACCAAAACAATTGCAAATAAGAGCTGCTTTTACCTTAGAAAGCATTTTACAAAACTATTCTGCTTTTAACATTGCCACTATAGATAGTTTTACATATCGGTTGATTAGAAGTTTTGCGTATGACTTGGGTTTGCCACTCAACTTTGAGGTGGAAATGGATAGTAAAACCGTATTAGCAGAAGCGGTAGATTTACTGATGGCTCAATTGGGTGAGAATTCCCGGATTACCGATGTGCTTATTAATTTTGCCCTCCAGAAAACCGATGAAGACAAAAGTTGGGACATTAAAAGGGAGCTAAAAGATACTGCAGAATTATTACTAAAAGAGGACAGCCAGCCATATTTAAAAGAATTAGAGAAAAAACCGGTTTCGGATTTTATAGGTTTGCAAAAAAAATTGAGAAAACAGGCCGCTGTTTTTGAAAATAGAATGGCACAAATTGGAGAGCAAGGCCTTAGTCTCATACAATCTGTTAATGTTCCATTGAGTTCGTTTTCAGATCGTGGTGTATTGCCCAATTATTTTAAAAAATTAAAAACTAAAGATTTTAAAACCATTACTTATAAAATTATAGATAAAAGAATTGAGGCAAATCATCATTTTTCGTCCGGAAAAGCAACATCGGAAGATAGAGCGGCCATTGCAACCATTTTAGATGGTTTAATAGGCTTAGTATTAGAATCTAAGGTTCTGTTTGAAAAAGAAATTGCCGATTACTTTCTTTATAAGGAAATACTTAAAAACTTGATTCCTTTAGCAACGCTTAACGAATTAAACAAGGTGCTTAATACGCTAAAAGAAGAACGGAACATTAGGTTTAATGCAGAGTTTAACCAATTGATAAGCCAAAAATTACAAAATCAGCCGGCACCCTATATCTATGAACGTATTGGTGAACGCTTTAAACACTATTTTATCGATGAAATGCAGGATACTTCTGTTTTGCAATGGCAAAATTTAATTCCGCTTATTCATAATGCTCTATCGCAAGAATACACTGGTTTATTATTGGTAGGTGATGTAAAACAGTCTATTTACCGATGGCGAGGTAGTAATCCGGAACAGTTTTTAAACCTATCTGTGGCAGGGGAAGGAAAAAAATACAATCCTTTTTTAATTCCAAAAAAAATAGAGCCGTTAGATACCAATTACCGCAGCCTTAAAAACATTATCCGATTTAATAACAATTTCTTTACACATATAGCCAGATACTTAAAAAAAGAAATCTATAAGCAGATTTACTTGAGAGAAAACCAGCAAAAAGAAACTGATAAATCAGGGGGGTATGTAGAAGTGTCTTTTTTAGAAGCGGGTTTGTCTAAGGCAGAGAAAGAACTGGCCTACGCCGAAAAAGTATTGGAAATTGTTACCAGATGCAGTAGGCAATTTCAGCACAAGGAAATGTGCATTTTAGTAAGAAAAAACCAGGAAGGTGTACGTTTAGCATCCTATCTGGCTGAAAAAGGCATAAAAATAGTAAGTCAGGAATCTTTGTTGCTAAAACAATCTTTAAAAGTAGATTTTATCATTAATATGATGTGCTATTTGAACGATCCAAAAGATGCCACTGCTCAGTTTAATGTGTTGTATTTTTTGTACGACAGGCTGTCCGTAAAAACCGAAAAACACGTATTTATTAGCCGTTTAATTCATAAAAACCCTTTAATATGTTTTGATTTACTGTCGTTTTACGGCGTTAGTTTTAATCCCGGAGAAGCGTTGCAATATTCCGTATATGAATTAGTAGAATATATTATTAGATCTTTTAATTTGGCTGATTCTGCAGATGCTTATATTCAGTTTTTTCTCGATGATATTTTTACTTTTTCTACCAAAAAACTAAATGACTTGCACTCTTTTTTAAGTTATTGGGAGGAGAATAAAGAAAAGCTAAGCATCACAGTACCCGAAGGCGAGAACGCAGTAAAGATAATGACTATTCATAAAGCTAAGGGGTTGGAGTTTCCTGTGGTGATAGTGCCTGCCAATATTAAAATTAAAGACCTTACAAAACTTTCCTGCTGGTATCCGATAGAAAATCCTGATAATTATAACGGATTTAAACATCTTTATATCTCTGCAAATGAGACATTAAAAGATACAGGAAAGGTAGGCAATATGTTCTATGACAAAATTGTAAGTGAGCAACAATTTGATAATTATAACCTGCTCTATGTAGCTTATACCAGAGCGGTGGAACAGTTATTTATAGTTTTGGAACAATACAAAAGCAGCAGTTTAGACCGTACAGACGGTTTGTTAAAAGATTATTTAAAAACTGCGGAAAACTGGTTAGAAAAAGGTAATACCTTTAGTTATGGAAATCCGCTAAGAATTGATGCACCTGAAATATCTGACAAAAATAATAAAACGCTCTATCGTTTTAATAGTACCACTTGGCGAAACAAAGAAATAAAAATAGCTACGTCTTCTTCGCTTTTGTGGAATGAAGAAAAAGCCGTGTTGGTCCAATACGGAAACTTGGTTCATGAAATTATGGCACAGGTTTTTAGTGAAGACGATGTTATGCAAGTCTTAAATATATATCGCAATCAAGGGATTATTTCTGATACTGAAAGAGACACATTATCAAAATTGATAACTCAATTGGTTAACCATCCGCAATTACGTGATTATTACAAACAAGGATTAATAGTTTATAATGAACGGGAAATCTTAACCGCAGACGGGCAAATAGTTATTCCGGATAGAATAGTTTTTAATGATAAAAAGGAGGCAATAATTATAGATTATAAAACAGGCCTGTCTGATAAGAGTTACCATCAACAAATAAATAATTATGCTGCTGTATTGGAGCAATTAGGTTTTACCGTGACAAAAAAACTTTTGGTTTATCTGGATGAAGTTATTACAGTAGAGGAGGTTAAATATTAGTAATTTACCAATTCAGGTAAACCATTAGTTTATACAAATAAGGATTTAAGCTCAGTAGCTTCTTCCGGTTTCATTTTTTTAGAAAGTATCAGGCTAAGTTGCTTTCGCCGTAGGGCACCGTCAAAACGTTCTTTTTCTAAATCGGTTTCCGGCTGTATGAGAGGTACTTTTACCGGAGAACCGGTTCTGTCCACTGCCACAAAAGTATAGATACCTTCATTAACTTTAGTTTTTTTACCACTCTCCCTATCTTCTATCCACACATCCACATATATCTCCATGGAAGATTTAAATGCTCTTGAAACTTTGGCTTCTACTATGACTACGCTACCCACAGGTACTGCTTTGTCAAACGCAACATGATTTACTGATGCTGTTACTACAATACGCTTGCAATGCCGCTGTGCTGCAATGCTACATGCTCTGTCCATTCTTGCCAGCAGTTCTCCGCCAAATAAATTGTTAAGCGAATTGGTTTCTCCCGGCAACACAATATCTGTGAGTATGGTAAGTGAATCTTTTGGGTGTTTTACCTCCATTCTAATTTAACTTTTTACAACGGCAGCAAAGGTATTGCTATTTAAGTTTAAAAAAAAGTGAGGGAATAACAAGCCGAAAAAAAATATAATAACCTGAATTCAGGTTAATAGATAAAATTTGGCTTAAAGGTCTTGCACTAACAGCCAGGCATTTTCATTTACATTTCGCTGTATGTTGTAAAGATTGTTTATGGCTTCGTTTCTGTCTGTATAGCTGTTGAAAGAAACCTGTGTGAGACCCCATTTATTAACGCCAAGGATTCTGGCATCATAGCCCTGCTCTATTAGCTTATTTACCAATCGTTGGGCATTTTCAGGATATCGGAAAGCCCCGGCTATCAGATGGTAAGGTTTGGTATTTAGGCTTACGTCAAAACTAATTGATGGTAAAGCCTCCGTAACTACAAAGGTGGCTTTTTCTATTTTATGCTCTATGTTTTTTTGCTCTTTATGGGCCACTTTCAACTGGTTATTTTCTGTGTAGTTTTGATAAATGGCATTTCCGGCCAAGCCTAATAATGACAAGCCTATAACAAAAACCGCTGCATACTTTATCCAGTTATTTTCTTTTTTAACAGGTTTAGATTTTGGTGTTATAACTGCTTTTGGGGCTGTAGCCAAATATTCTTCCCGTTTGGTTTTGTAAATTGCAATAGGCGATAATCCATGGGCATCCGTAAGAAAATTATTGGATATATGTGATTCAAAATGTAAAGTAGCGTTTCCGTCCAATGAAAATTTACCAATGTCTTCGAGTTCTAAATCAGTTTCTTTAAGGACTTCAAACCATTCTGCTACTTCAAATTTGATAAAATTTATGGCACTTTCGTACGGAACCTGGTCTGTAGCAGCTATATAATTGGCTAATAAACCATCGTTATTTTTTAAATGGCTGTTAAAGGTAACTATTTTATGCGGCGGATAAAAAGTGTTGGAATAGCTGCTAATAATAGCAGATTTAGTATTAGTTACAAAACCGCCAAATTCCGGTACAATTACACATTCATACCTGTATAATAGCTCTTTTATGTATGATGACAGATTCAGGGGAGTGAAATTTTGTCGTGTTTTTAATGAAAACAAAAGTAATTAAAATAAGGGATTTTAAAAATTAAGCTATTAGTATTTATTAACAAAATTGTATATTTCCCGTTTAAAATTTTCTTTTGACACAAGACGCATTACTTTATACCTTGGCCCTTACAAACACTGCCGGAATAGGCAATATAAATGCTAAAAAACTAATCCGGTATTGTGGGAGTGCAAGGGCAGTTTTTGAAACAAAAAAAACTACATTGTCAAAAATTTCCGGTATTGGCCGCAAAGTAATACAATCCCTAAACAAAAAAGCATCGTTATTAGCAGCGGAGAAGGAGCTTGATTTTATTGAAAGTCAAAAAATTAATACGCTGTTTTATAAAGATAAAACCTATCCTATATTTTTATCCCAATGCTTTGATGCCCCCGTATTGTTATTTACACAAGGTAATATAAAACTGGAAAATCAACGGTTATTAAGTATTGTAGGTACACGGAATATGACTTCTTACGGCAGGCGATTTCTGGAAGAGTTTATTCCTAAAATAAAACGTTTTAATCCCATTATTGTAAGTGGTTTAGCCTATGGTGTGGATATTTTGAGTCATAAATTAGCTGTGGAAAACGGTCTGCAAACCATAGCGGTTCTCGCTCATGGGTTGGACAGAATTTATCCTGCCATACATAAGAAAATTGCTTATGAGATGTGCAAAAATGGGGGGTTAATAACTGATTTTTGGTCTGGTACAAATCCTGATAGGGAAAATTTTGTAAAACGCAACAGGATAGTAGCAGGTTTGTCTATGGCTACACTGGTGGTGGAATCTGCAGAAAGAGGGGGTTCGCTGATTACGGCAGAAATGGCCAATGCCTACAATAGAGATGTATTTGCACTACCCGGGAGAATACGTGATGCATACAGCCGTGGATGTAATAAACTGATTAAAACTAATAAAGCTGCTATGCTTACTGATGCAAAGGATATTTCTTATATTTTGGGCTGGGATGAAGAAAAACAAAAGGATAAAGCCATTCAGAAGCAACTTTTTGTAGAACTGGTGGAGCCAGAACAAAAAATATATGATTACTTGTTAAAAGAAGGCAAACAGCATTTAGACCTTATCGCATTGCACTGTAATACTCCCATTTATCAATTAGCTTCCACTTTGCTCAATTTAGAGCTTAAAGGTGTGGTAAAGCCTTTGCCCGGAAAATATTTTGAAGCAGTATAGGGTTTTATCTTTAGTTTAATACAAAATAGATTATACGGGTTAATCCAATACAGGCGTAACTTTATAACCCTTATTTCTTAACAATTGAATAACGCCTTGCTTTCCGCCTAAGTGACCCGCACCTACTGCGTATAGCACTTTTTTGTCTTTTGATATTTTGGGGATTATCTCTACCCATTTTTTATTTCTGTTTAGTAACAGGTTGTTTATCATTTCTTTGTCATTGTCAAAATAAGACAACGTGTAATTAAACAAGGAATCTATCTGCTCAGATTTGTACACACTTACCATATTGCCAAAAAGTTCTTTAGCTTCTGCAGGGTCTTCCAGCATTTCTACCAAATCATCCATTTGCTCTTCATAGCTTATATTATCAAAAATTGCGATTTGTTCTTCTACCGTTTCCAAACCTTTGAGTTCCTTTTTTGCCGCTTTGGCCATGTTTATAAATCTCATTTCAAAACTAACTATCTGCTTGCCCACCAAAGAAGCCACCACAGTAGAAGATAAATAGAGCGGTTTAAATCTGTTAAATTGGCCAAAACTCATCCCTACGTTTTCTTTTAAGTAAGCATCCAACAGTTTATATTCGGTGGAATCCACGTGATTTGCTAACTTATCATCTTGAGTCAGCATCATTTTTGACATCATTTCACGCATCATTTTAGGGTCGTCCATGTCCAATTCTAAATACAGTTCATCAGATTGTTCAAAAGCATCCTTTACCTTTTGAGGCATGTGAAAATCTTCCTGAGGTAACATATGAATGGTTCCAAAAATGTAAGAGGTTTTAATGCCTTTGCCTTCTAATTTATAGAGCAAGCTCTGTTCTTGTGCATTAGTTTGTGAAAATGCAATACAACATAGGCTTAAAAAGATTAAAGTGAAATTTTTCATAGATTTAAATTTTTTTAATGCTTGTTTAGTGATGGAATTTTCTTAAAATTTAGGATGGCGTTTTTCTAAAAAAGCTGTGGTACCTTCTATAAATTCATCGGTGGAAAAACAACTGCCAAATAATTTTATCTCCTTGTTATATCCATCTTTTGCGGAGTCAAATCCGGCATTTACGGCTTGTATGGCTTTGCCAATGGCCATAGGACTGTTTTTTAAAATTTTTTTGGCAATCTTTTCCGCTAAGGGCATGAGTTCTTCATCAGATACCACATGATTTACCAATCCTGCTTTACAGGCTTCTTCTCCGGTAATCATGGTGGCTGTGGCAATCATTTCCATAGCTTTTCCTTTACCCACCAATTGTGGTAAACGTTGTGTGCCGCCATAGCCCGGAATAACGCCCAGGCTAACTTCGGGCAGTCCCATTTTTGCTCCTGTGGATGCAATCCTGAAATGACAAGCCATGGCCAATTCTAGCCCGCCACCTAATGCAAAGCCATTTATAACAGCAATTACAGGTTTAGATAAATTTTCAATCAAGTCAAAAACACTTTTTTGGCCGGTTTTGGCCAGCATAGCCCCTTCTTGCTTGTTAAAGTGGGCAAATTCAGAAATATCTGCTCCGGCTACAAAAGCTTTTCCGGCACCTGTTAAAAGAACAACTCGTGTGTTTTGGTCGTTATCTAAAGCGATAAACAATTGATGAAGTTCTGATATTGTTTCAGAATTTAAGGCATTGAGTTTTCGTGGCCTGTTAATGGTTACTATAGCTATACCATCGTTTTTTTCTATTAGTAAATTTGTATAACTCATATTTTTACTATTTTGGAAAACGTACTGTAAATACAGAACCTTTACCTACCTCAGAAATTACGGAAATAGAACCACCATAGGCCTCTACCAGATTCTTTACCATGCCCAGACCTAAGCCCATTCCACTGGATTTAGTAGTAAATTTAGGTTCAAAGATTTTAGTTTTATCTGTTTCTTTTATACCAATGCCGTTGTCTGCCACTGAGAGGATAACATTTTCTGATTGCTGAAAAACTTTGACTTCTATTTTTTTATTAGGTTTATTCTCTACAGATTGAACGGCATTTTTAACCAGATTGGTTACAATACGAATTACGTGATTTTTATCTAAATTAACTATTATTTCAGGTTCTTCATAAAAATAGTGAATATAATCCTCATAAAAAATATTTGTCGCTCTTTTTACCACTTCTACAATGTTTAAGGCTTCATTATTTTGTTTGGGCATTTCGGCAAAATTGGAAAAGGCTGAGGCTATTGCAGTCATAGTATCTATCTGTTGAATCAATGTCTGGCTAAATTCATTAACTTTTTCTTTTATATTAGAATCCGTAGGGTCAAAACGCTGTTTAAAACTCTGTACAGTTAATCGCATAGGCGTAAGCGGATTTTTTATTTCATGAGCCACTTGTTTGGCCATTTCCCGCCAAGCCTGTTCTCTTTCACTTTTGGCTAATCTTAAAGCACTTGCTTCTAACTGGTCAACCATGTTGTTATAGGCATTCACCAGATTGTAAATTTCTAAACTGGCATCTTCTAAAATTATCTTCTCGTTGGTTTTGGTAAGTGTAGTCTGTTGCATCTTTTCACTTACGGTTTTTATGCTTCGCGTAATGTATTGCGAAACCAGATAGGCTATTATTATTGCTATTATTAGCATAAAAATATACACCATTGCCAATCTGGATAAAAATTCCCTGAGTTCCATTTGCTGGAAAGAGTTGTCTTGCAGATAGTGCAAATGTAAAATACCTATTGGCTTAAACTTTTTATCATAAATGTAAGTGTACGAAGACTTATAGGGGTGTTCACCTTTTGCCACATGTTCTATGACCACCCTGTGATCTTGATTTTCTGCCAGTTCTTTTAGCACATGATCTGATATATTGTAATCTTTTGTTTTTTTTGAAAATTCTGGCGAAGAACTTATTTGTAACTCACCGGCAAGATTAAAAAGGAGGATATCCATTTGGTTAATCTCTGCAATATCATAAATACGTTCTTTAAAAATGTATGCTAAATAAGCCTCTTCTACAGGAAAAGTGGTTCTGCGTTGTAGCTCTATATCAATACTTTTTTTGATAGCCATCTCTTTGCGTTCCAACCTGGCTTTGTGATAATCTTTTGTTTGCTCATTGTATTGATAAACGGCTATCAGAGCTATAAGAATAGAAGCTATTACCACCAGAAGTATCATGGCGATAAAGATTCGGTTGCGGAGTGAAAAACGCTTGAGTTTCATTTATGCTAACATTGTGGTAAAGATAGTAAATATCATTCCTAAATAACCGGTTTTAGAATACGTTGCAATGAAATTGCTAATTTTTTATGGCTTTAACAAATTTTTCAATGCCATTTATACCTTCATTGTTCAAATGTTTTATAAATGCCGAACCGATTATAGCTCCTTTTGAATGATTTACAGCTTGCATAAAAGATGTATGATCTGATATGCCAAAACCAATAATCTGGGGATTTTTTAAATTCATCTTTTCAATTCGTTTAAAATATGCCAGTTGTTCGTTACCAAAACTTTTTTTTACGCCGGTAGTGCTGGAAGTACTTACCATATAGATAAAACCATTTGAAATGGAATCTATAAACTTAATGCGTTTTTCTGAGGTTTGCGGGGTGATTAAAAATATATTTATAAGGCCATATTGTTCAAAAATAGATTTGTATTGTTCATTGTAGATAGCCACAGGCAGGTCAGGGATAATAAGTCCGTCTATTCCTGTTTCGTTACATTTTTTGCAAAATTCTTCTACACCATATTGTAAAATAGGATTAAAATAACCCATAATGAGTAACGGGATTTTTACTTGATTTCTAATACCCTGAAGTTGGTTAAAAAGCACTTCACTGGACATGCCATTTTGCAGGGCCCGGGTAGAACTCTTTTGAATAGTAGGCCCGTCTGCCAGCGGGTCGCTAAACGGTAAACCAATCTCTATCATATCCACACCTGCTTTTTCAAGATGTTGTATAATGGGCACGGTATCTTTCAAATTAGGATAACCTGCCGTAAAGTATATAGAAAGAAGTTTTTTACTTTCTTTAATTTTTTTATGAATTCTGTTCATGAAGTCTGCGGTATTAAGTATTAAAATGTTTTGATTACACTACAAATCTGTGAGGTCTGAATAATTTGAGGCTTTATAAATTATAATGGTTAATATAGGTCTTTAGATCTTTATCTCCTCTGCCTGAAAGGCTTACAACCACTATATCTTCTTTTTTAAATTTTTTCTGCTCAAAAACCGCAAAAGTATGGGCACTTTCTATGGCGGGAATTATGCCTTCCAGTTTACAGAGCTCTAATCCGGCTCGCATAGCCTGATTATCAGTTATGGCGATAAATTCAGCCCTTCCGGTTTGGTATAGGTGAGCGTGCATAGGGCCTAAACCGGGGTAGTCCAAGCCGGCAGAGATAGAATATGGCTCAGTTATTTGGCCGTCTTTGGTCTGCATTAGCAGGGTTTTGCTACCGTGGATTATCCCTTCTTTGCCCAATACAGATGTTGCAGCACTTTCACCGGAATCTATGCCATGGCCGGCTGCTTCTACTGCTATCAGTTTTACATCTTTTTGGTTTAAATATTGGTAATAAATACCTGCGGCATTACTACCACCACCAACACAAGCAATAATGTAATCGGGGTTTTCCCTGTCTTCTTTCTCAAGTAATTGCCATTGGATTTCTTGAGAAATTACAGATTGAAACCGAGCTACCATATCCGGATACGGATGTGGGCCTACCACAGACCCTATGATATAATGTGTGTTTAAAGGATTGTTTATCCAATCTCTAATTGCTTCATTAGTAGCATCTTTTAATGTTCTGCTACCTGAAAGTGCAGGCACTACTTTTGCTCCCAGCATTTTCATTCGTGCTACATTAGGGGCCTGGCGGGCTATGTCTATTTCGCCCATATAGACCACACATTCTATTCCCATTAACGCACAGACTGTAGCTGTGGCCACGCCGTGCTGACCCGCACCGGTTTCTGCAATAATTCGCTTTTTGCCTAACCTTTTTGCCATTAAAATCTGGCCTATCGTATTGTTGATTTTATGGGCTCCGGTATGGTTGAGGTCTTCGCGTTTTAAATAGATTTTAGCATTGTATTTTTCTGATAACCGTTTTGCAAAATATAAGGGAGACGGCCGGCCTACGTAATCCTTTAACATCTGGTCAAATTCTGCTTTAAAAGAGGGCTCTGTCATTATTTTTATGTAATTTTCTCTGAGTTCTTCTACATTGGGATACAGCATTTCCGGGATAAACGCTCCACCAAATTGGCCGTAGTAGCCGTTACTGTTTATATTGTAATTTGTGTTCATAGTTTTTAAAATTGTTATAAACCTAATGATTTGTAAAATTCATTTAGTTTCCGGACATCTTTTAATCCGGGTGCTGTTTCAAATTTACTGTTTACATCAATTGCCACGCAATATCTGGCGGGTTTGCTTTTAAAAAAAGTATCTAATTTTTCAATTTCTTCTAATCCTATGCCACCACTCAAAAAATAGGGTTTGGAAGAAGGATAATTTTCTAATACCTCCCAGTTAAAAAAATACCCATTACCACCCGGATTTTTGCCTTTGGTATCAAAAAGATAATAATCGCAGACGGCTTCGTAGGGTTTTAATTCATTAAAATCAAAAGTGTCTTTTATTGAGAACACTTTTATAATTTCTGTTTCTGGTTTAACATTGCGAAAAGCACTACAAAACTCTGGTGATTCACTGCCGTGCAATTGTACTGCATGTAAATGGTATTTTTTTATTTTCTCAAGAATTTGTTTTAAGCCCACATTAACAAAAACGCCAACTTTTTTTATATTTTTGGGTATTTTTGGCAAGTTACCTTTAAAACTCCTTGGAGATTTATTGTAAAAAATAAATCCCATAAAATCGGGTTGTAATTGGGCAATCTCCATGATATTTTCCTCATATTTCATGCCGCAAACTTTTAATAAAAACCTGCCTTTTCGTTCCGTAGAAGTAGTGTTTACCTTAGTGTTATCAAGGTTTTTATTTTTCATGATGAAATATTAGTGCTTGTTTTGCTTTTATTTTCAAGACTTTTTATAAACGATTTTGCAGTTTTACCCGGGCCATCTGTTTTCATAAAGCTTTCACCAATTAGAAAGCCTTTGAAACCATACTGTCGCAAATCCAAAATGGCTTCCACACTGCTAATTCCGCTTTCGGAAACTTTTACAAAATCGTCCGGAATTTTTTTAGCCAGTTGTTTACTTGTTGATAGGTTTACTTCAAAGTTGTTTAAATTGCGATTATTTACACCTAGCATATTTATACTTGGCATAATAGATTTTACTATTTCCTCTTGATTATGTACTTCAAGAAGGACTTCCAGGCCCAAGCTCTGGGCAAATCCCGAAAACTTTTGAATCTCCTTACGAGACAATACAGATGCTATAAGTAAAATGGCATCTGCACCAAAAGCTTTTGCAGCCAAAATTTGATATTCATCTATGATAAACTCTTTTCTTAAAATAGGTAAGTTGCAATGGCCTCTTGCCGATTGTAAATCATCCAAAGAACCCCCAAAAAACTTTCCATCTGTAAGTACAGACATTCCGCATACACCTGCATCTTCATAGCCTGTTGCCACATCCAGAATACTTGAAACCATATTTATTTCGGCTTTGGACGGGGAACGTCTTTTGTATTCTGCAATTATGCCGGTATTACTTTGATTTAAACGTTTTACAAAAGAAATGGTATCTCTTTGAAATAATTTAGATTTTTCCAAAAGCGAAACAGGCATTTCACTTTTACGAAGTTTTATTTCTAAATATTTATGAGCTATTATGGTATCTAAAATGGTCATTGTTTTATTTTTTGTGAAACGGGGATTAACAAATTTTCAACATTTATTTACAAAAAGTAATGTTTAGAATCTATGATATTTAATAATTAAACTTCATTTTATTAATTTATTTATTGTTAGTTTTTCTTGTAACGTTATGCAATTTGGATAGGGAAGCCGCAAATGTAGTCTTAACTAAGGGCTGCTGTTTTGTAATTTTTTAAATGCTGATAATGCTTTTTTGGATTCTAAAGATTCTTTGGCTAATGCAAATCCCTCTTTTGGTGAAATGTTTTTAACTGTGCCGATGGCCATACCGGCATTGGCACAGACTACATTGTTTTGTGCCTCTGTACCGTTTCCGTTTATTACGTTCATAAATATTTTTGCGGCTTCACCCACAGAATGGCCGCCGAATATTTCTGCTGAGGTGGTTTTATTTACTTCAAAATCATCCGGTGTGAGCATCATCTCTGAGTTATTAGATAAAACCTTTGTAGTATCGGTTAATGAAATTTCATCATAGCCGTCCAGAGCGTGTAAAATGGTGTAATTCTTATCGGTATTTTGATATAGATAATTGTACATTCTGGCCAACTCCAGATTAAAAACCCCTACCAACTGATTTTTGGGGAAAGCCGGGTTTACCATTGGTCCCAGCATATTAAAAAATGTTTTTATGCCTAATGCTTTTCGTATAGGAGCCACGTTTTTCATGGCCGGATGGAACAAAGGAGCGTGTAAAATACATATTCCCGCTTCATCCAGACATTTTTTTAAAAAATTCTTATCATTACTAAATTTTATTCCCAAATGCTCCAGAACGTTGCTGGATCCTGACACAGACGAAACGCCGTAATTACCGTGTTTAGTTACTTTTATGCCGGCTCCGGCCGTAATAAACGATGCCAACGTAGAAATATTAAAAGTATTTTTACCATCCCCTCCCGTGCCGCACAGGTCTATGGCGTTATACGCTGAAAAATCTATGGCCAAACACAATTCTAATAAGGCATCTCTAAACCCTTCCAGTTCTGCTACTGTAATGCTCCGCATCATATAAACAGTTAGAAAAGAAGCAATCTGGCAAGAGTTATAATCTCCTTTTGAAATATTTACCAATACCTGTCTGGCCTCTTCTTTACCGATGATTTCGTGATTAATTAATCTGTTTAAAATATCTTTCATGAATTCCTTTTAATCTCCTGCCTGTTGGCGATAATGAATTTATATATTATGGATACTTTTCTTTTAATATCAGTTGTAGAGCCAGTTTTTTAATATTTTTTTTCCAAGGGGTGTTAATACAGATTCCGGATGAAATTGGACTGCTCTAACATCAAAAAACTTATGCCTTAACGACATTATCTGTCCGTTGTCATCATAAGAAGTGGCTTCTAAATTTGTGGGTAAATCTGTATCTACCACCCATGAATGATACCTTCCCGCATCAAAAGATTTTGGTAAGTCTTTAAAAAGGATTTCATCGTGTTTATTGATGTTTACTTTTGTAGCCACACCGTGAAAAACGGTATCTAAATTAATAATTTTACCGCCAAAAACTTCTGCAATGGCTTGCTGGCCCAGACACACCCCCAGAATACTCTTAACAGGAGCATATTCCTTTATAACGGCTTTTAGTAATCCGGCTTCATCAGGAATTCCCGGGCCGGGAGAAAGTACAATTTTATCATAATTATCCACTTCTTCTAATAAAAATTTATCGTTTCGTTTTACCGTAACGTCTCCGTTTAAGGCTTCGAGATAGTGTACCAGATTATAGGTAAAACTGTCATAATTATCTATTACCAGTGTTTTTTTCATTTTGCTGATTTATTTATATGCCTGTTTATCAAACTCTTTCTGCCAGTTCTATGGCTTTAGTAAGAGCCCCCAGTTTATTATACACTTCCTGCAATTCTGTTTCAGGGTCTGATTTTGATACTAATCCTGCTCCTGCCTGCCAATGCAATCTATGATTTTTACTCACAAATGTCCTGATTAAAATAGCGTGGTTAAAATTACCTTTAAAATCCATAAAACCAATAGCTCCGCCGTAATAACCTCGATTGGTTTTTTCATATTTATCTATCAGTTGCATGGCCATATGCTTAGGAGCTCCGCTAAGCGTGCCTGCCGGAAAAGTATCTGCTACTACCTGCATGGTAGGTGTATTTTTGTGCTTTTTGGCCATTACTTTACTTACCAAATGAATAACATGCGAAAAAAATTGTACCTCTTTGTACGTTTCTACTCGCACATCTGTACCATGCCTGCTTAAATCGTTTCTGGCTAAATCCACCAACATTACATGCTCTGCATTTTCTTTTTCATCAGCAAAGAGTTGTTTGGCTAATAGAGCATCTTGTTCATCATTACCTGTTCTTTTAAAAGTACCGGCTATGGGATGTATTTCTGCCTGATTTTCTTTTACCACCAACTGAGCTTCAGGAGAACTGCCAAATATTTTAAAATTGCCATAGTCAAAATAAAACAAATACGGCGATGGATTTATACTTCTTAGCGTTCTATACACGTTAAACTCATCGCCTTTAAAGGCTTGACTAAATTTTTTGGATAAGACTAATTGAAAGACTTAAAAAAGTTAAAAGTAGTATGATTTTGTGATTTTATTATTTGATGTATGGCATCTAATTCACTTTTTTTAGAAATACTATGTTCAAATAAATACGCCGTATTTTTAAAATGATTAAATATTATAATATGTTGATAAACAGCATAGTAAAAATCAGGTATTTCTATTGAATCCTCTTTTCTTGTGATTTCAACATCTTCAAAATACCGAATTGCATCATAGGCAATATAACCAAAAACACCATTGGTTATAAATTTAAAGTCTTCATTAATAGAAGTTTCAAACCGTTCTGAAAATTGTTGAATTTCTAATGGGATGTTTGTGTTTTTGTCAATATTTTTACGCAAGTTGGTACCATCCGGATATTGTATAAACAATTTTTCTTTATCTGCTTTTATGCTTGCTATCGGGTTAAAACAGATATAAGAAAAACTATTGTCATTAGTATGATAATCACTACTTTCTAATAAAATACTGTTAGGGTATTTATCCCTTATTTTTAGATAAACACTTACAGGAGTAATTGTATCTGCAATTATCTTTTTGTGTGAGGTCTGTAATTTATATTTCTTCATGGCTTGAAATAATAGATATAACATAAAAAAAGGCTTGTCGTGAATGACAAACCTTTTGTGTTTCGAAAATTCCACCACCAAATAGTATTTAAAAATGTGTTCATAATTATCTTGTTAAAGCAAATGTAATAAAATATTTTTAAAAACTATTAGAGGGTGTACGACAAATTTCCGTAAATAGAGATTCTTATGATCTTTCGGTTTCGCTAAACAATTAATTTTATTGGATTTTTGATTTTCAAAAAATCAGAGTTATTAACAAAAACGGAAATTTGTTTTGTGTCCCAATATTTTTATAATTAATTGGCTGTTAACCAACAATATTAACTATTTTTCCCGGTACTATGATTACTTTTTTGGGTGTTCTGCCTTTTAACTGAGCTT
>PDWI01002245.1_pt1 | contig 35642 bp, 29 predicted proteins | sample 1430891 | NCBI WGS metagenome assembly PDWI01 (sample SAMN01162508, study PRJNA174530) | Oral metagenome, whole genome shotgun sequencing project. | biome: Marine environment; feature: Marine mammal; material: Swab sample of the gingival sulcus; isolation source: swab sample of gingival sulcus... | reverse complement strand
TAAATAGTTGTTTGTTATTTAGCCTTTTGTTCAGCATTATTTTTGTCCTTTACTCAAAGGCTATCTAAAAATAGCATTAGTTTTGTCCTTTATGCCAAATATTATGTTTTTCTTCATCGCTTAACGTACAATCTTTGTAAAAAGCATTAAACGTTGTTTTATTTTCTAAAAAATCAAGAGTGCTATACTGACTCATTTCTTTAACAGAGCTAAAATTCGCACCATAAACATAATAAACTTTTATTGTAATATTTTCTTCATTATCGCCTGCAATACCGATCGCAATAGCTTCATCATATTTGCCACTCGCAATCGCAGAAGTGGCATAATGAATAGCACCATTAACGGCAAAGTTTTCAATAGATTTATCATCATTTTTAATACTTTCTTTGTTAGCAGAAATTAGCTTTTTAATTCCTAGTTTATTTTCAATCAATACAGGAATTTCATAGTTTTCTAAATGAAAATCAGGCTTACCAAAATTCGTTTTATTTTGTGTTTTAGCACTGCCTTTAAGAGCATATTTTAAATGCTCGCTCATCGCACTTTCCGTGTTGTAATCTTTACCTTTTACAAGTTTTAGTTTGTGAAAATAATTGTTTACAAAGTGATTTATATCGTCTTCTAGTTTGTAATTCATAAAAAATATCCTATCTTAATCATTGATATTATAATATAACGTTAATTATACGGTAATTTTAAAAACTTTTCTTTAAACTTTTAATGTTATGACGTATAATAGTAACAATTTTCTATTTATAAAAAAGGTTTTATTATGATTGAAAAAATGCACGAAAAAAGTAAGGGATTTGCTTTTAAAGCTATCTTTGCTTTTGTTACTCTTTCTTTTGTACTTGGTGGTATCGGTGGTACTATCTTATCAACAAGAGGTGGGGATTATGTAGCTAAAGTTAATGGAGATAAAATTTCAAAAAGTTATTTTGAACGTATTAAAAATAATGCTCAAAATAATGCAGCACGTGAAAGTGGTGAAAATTTTTGGAATTTAATGGAAAATGAAAATTTTGCTAAAATGTTTAATAAGCAAATTTTAGACTCTCTTATTAAAGATGTATTGGTTAAACAGTATGTTGAGCGTTTAAATTTAGCGGTAACAGCAGAGCAAATTAAGGTTGCTATTGTAAATGATCCACAATTTCAAAAAGATGGTAAGTTTAACAATGAATACTATCAGTCATTATTAAGAAATAATAATATTTCACCTGATAGCTATGCAGCAATGGTTGCAGAGCGTTTGTTGCTTACTTCATTAAATAAATCTATTTTTGCAAGTGATTTTTTAGTTGAGAAACAAAAAAGTGCAGTAACACAATTATTACTACAAAAACGTAAAGTAAAAATTTTAGATCTCAAACTTGCAAATGAAGTAGCTCAAACTCAAGTTAGTGAAAAAGAGTTAAAAGAGTATTTTAATGCAAATAAAAATCGCTTCTTAACAGATGAAACGCTAGATATTGAGCTTGTTAGTATTTCACCAAAAGATTTAATGAGTAATATTAATGTAGCAGATGATGAAGTTAATGATTATTATGCAAAAAATAGTGAAAGATTTACCACTAAAGGTAAAACAGAGATTGCTGATATTACATTAAAAACAAAAGAAGAAGCAGAACAAGTATTCCAAGAGTTAAAAAATGGAAGTGATTTTGCTGATGTAGTTGTTAAATATTCACAAGATCCTCTTACGAAGTCAAATGGCGGCAAATTAGGTGATGTTAAAAACTTACCAAAAATGTTCCAAGAAATAGCTTCTGTTGTTGGGCTTAATGATTTGAGTAAACCTTTTGAATTTGAAGGTAAATTTCATATTATTAAAGTTTTAGCAAAAACACCTGATGTAAAAAAAGAATTAGCTCAAGTTAAAGATGAAATTGTTGCTATTTTAAAACAAGAGCAAGCATTTAAAGAGTACTCAACAGCAGTAAATGAGATGTCAAACCGTGCTTTTGAGCAAAGTAATAATCTTAAAGCGGTTGCAGAAGTTGCCTCTTTAGATGTTAAAACGTTTGATAAGGTTACACTTAATAATTTACCTGATGAACTTAAAAATGAGAAATATCAAAATGTGTTAAATAATCAAGATTTACGTCAATCTCATATGATTTCATCAGCCATTGATTTAACAGAAGGAAATATTCCTAAAACAGCTTTTATGCGTATTGTTAAATTTGATAAACCAAAACCTCAAACATTTGAAATGGCAAAAGAGCAAGTTACACTATTAGTAAAAGAGCAAAAAGCATTAGTAAAATTGCAGGGAAAAGCTGAAAAACTATTAGCTGATGTAAAAGATAATAAAGTTGTAAACTTTAGTGATAAAGAAGAGCTAAACTACTTCCAAGCGGCTACTATTAGTGAAAAATTTGCACAAAATATTTTTGCTATGAATTTAAGTGATAATAATGTTGCTAAAGTTGATTTAGGTAAAAATATTCTTATTGTGAAACTTGAAGAAATCATTAATGAAAAACCTTCAGCTCTTGATGCTAATATTGGAAAAAGTTTAGAGCAAGGTTTAAGTGTTAGTGAAGAACAAGCATTGATTGAAAACTTAAAAAATCAAAGTACGATTGAGTACAATGAAGAATAAGGATTAAAATGTTAAAAATTTATAATACTAAAACTCGTGAAAAACTAACCTTTAAACCTCTTGAAGAAGGCAAAGTAGGTATTTATGTCTGTGGCGTAACCGTTTATGATTTATGCCACTTTGGACACGGTAGAACCTTTGTTTCTTTTGATGTGGTGGTGCGTTATTTACGTTATTTACGTTATGATGTACATTATGTTCGTAACATTACTGATGTTGATGATAAAATTATTAAAAGAGCAGCAGAGAATAATGAAGATCCTATGACATTAGTTGATCGTATGATTAACGAAATGCACAAAGATTTTGATGCTCTTAATATTTTACGTCCTGATGTTGAGCCAAGAGCCACTGATAATATCAAAGAAATTATTGAAATAGTATCAACTTTAATTGAACATAAACACGCTTATGTAAGTGATAATGGCGATGTTTTGTTCTATGTGCCAAGTTTTGATGATTATGGAGATTTATCAAAACAAAATTTAGAAAACTTACAAGCTGGTGCAAGAGTTTCTATTGGTGAACATAAGAAAAATCCTATGGATTTTGTATTATGGAAAATGGCAAAAGAAGGTGAGATTAGTTGGGATAGTCCTTGGGGTAAGGGTCGTCCAGGTTGGCATATTGAATGTTCTGCGATGAATAGAAAAGAGCTAGGTGCTAATTTTGATATTCACGGTGGTGGTGGTGATTTAATGTTCCCACATCACGAAAATGAAATCGCACAGTCTTGTTGTAGTGGTAGCGATGCTTATGTGAACTACTGGATGCACAGCGGAATGCTTACTATTGATAAAGAAAAAATGTCTAAATCTTTAGGTAATTTCTTTACTATTCGCACAATGCTTGAAAAATACGAAAGTGAAACCTTGCGTTATTTCTTCTTGACAGCACATTATCGCTCACAGCTTGATTATAGCATTGAAAATTTAGATTTAGCGAAAAGTGCATTAGATCGCTTATATACTTCACTTCGTGGTGTACAAGCGGTTAGATGTGATTATAATTTTGCAAATTATCAAAATTATATTACCGCTTTTGAAACTGCAATGAATGATGATTTTAATACGCCAGCAGCATTGGCAACTTTATTTGAGATCGCACGAGAAATCAATAAGGTTAAAAATGAAGATACTGAAAAAGCATCAGAATTAGCGGGGCTTTTATTAAAACTTTCAAAAGTTCTTGGTATTTTAGAGCAAGATATTGAAAGCTATTTCCAAAAAGAAAGTGGTGATGATAGTTTAAAAGAGCAGATTGAAGCACTTATTAAACAAAGAAATGATGCACGAGCTAATAAAGATTGGGCTAACGCTGATAAAGCTCGAGATGCATTAAATGAAATAGATGTTATTCTTGAAGATGGTGCTAACGGTACAACGTGGCGATTTAAGTAATAAAATGCTCTTTATTTATTAAGTTATTTTTAATAAAAAAACCTAAAAGCTGAATAAGTTTTTAGGTTTTTTCTATAAAGATATTTTATATAATAGCAGTTGCTAATAATACATCATTTAATAAGCTATTTTGTACAGTAACGTCAATAGCATCGTACTTAATCAGAACATCATCACCTTGCTGTGAGATTGCAAAAGAAAGCTCTCTTTCACTTGCAAAAATTTCTTTTGAGAAGAAAAGTTGATCGTGATCGCCTGAATAAGCATTAAAGTCAGTAATTGTTGCTTTTGTTCCAACTTGTGAGAATGAGAAACCATCATCGCCTACACCACCGCTTAACAGATTATCTCCTTTAGCTGTGAATAAAACATCATTACCTTCTGCGCCATAAAGTGCTGAAAATTCGCCGTTTGCAATTAGAATATCATTACCTTCGCCACCGTGTAATAGGTTATTATTTCCTGTTGCTTTCAATGTATCATCACCTTTTCCAGCAAAAATTACACTACCTTCAATTTGATCGTCTTGTTCTGTTCCAACAGTTGCATCAAGCATTTGGTTGGTGTTAATATCGTGTGTTGCTCTGTTCCATAGTAAACCATCTTGATAGCGGATTTGCTCAACATTTTCTAATTGTTTTAAGCCTAATCCATTATGTGAATTGATGAAGTAATTTGAATCATCAATCTTATAGAAATCCCAATCTTCTTTTGTTCCTTCTAAAAGAACAGTGTCTTTGCCTTCGCCACCATCAACACGATCGTTACCTTCACCTAACTTGATATAATCATTACCTTTACCAGCATCAATATAATCGCCACCAATATTGCCTTTAAGTAAATCGTTATATTTTGAACCAATAATAAAGGCAGGTGTTTCGTAATGATCTGATGTGTGTGAATATTTATCTTCAACCCAAGTGTACCAACGTTTAAGAGCCGTTAAACCTGACACAACAACAGTACTGTCTCTATCAGTAAATTCATAAAAAGATGAATGTCCAATACGTGAAATCGCATCACTTGTTGTACCGCTTGCGTGAGCATTCCAACCTGTTGGAATATTTAAAATTGAAAATGGCTTAAAATTCCATAGTGGTGATGCGTAAGTATCGTTAAAAATAATGATATTATCAAAGGTACTATCAAATTTATAGTCAGGATTTACTAAACCAAAATCAGCAGCTTCAATGGCATCTTGCATTGTTGGTTCATTACCAATAATACGGTACACCACATCGTTTTCAAAGCCCATATTTAAAATAACATTGCCATCTTCATAAATATAAGGCGACTCGTGTGCAACATATTTTGCATTAGCAAAAAATCCATCAGCGAATTGATCTTTATTTTTTGCCATCACATTGGTCATACCAGCACCTAAACTATAACCAGTAATTAAAATATCTTCGCTCGTAAGATCATTTGCAAGAGCATATTCTTTTACTTTTTCTAATAATGGATTCATATTTGGAGCGATAGTATTTTCATTAATTTGAAAATAATCAGGTAAGTCAACGAGTGAGTTAGTTCCTGCATACACTACGCTTAACTGATCTATCTTGCCATTTTCATCACGATGTTCAACAATTTTAGCTTGCGGCCCACCTGTGGTAAAACCTGTTAGTGGGCTTTCAATTTGATAATATCCCCAGCTATCAAGGGCATCATCTGTAAGGTTAAGCGAAACAGGTTTAACTTCAGTCCAATCTTTTGGAAGACCTACGTGGATTTGGTTTGTATAAATGCCATCAGCAAGAAAAGATTTTCCTAATAAATTGATAAGTTTATCTGCAGGAAGTCCCATATATCCTGCCATATTTCCATAAACGGCTAAATCTTTTGATGTTTCCATTAGTTCAATAGATTTTGCTGTGTTTAAGTTTTTATAATCGAATATTGCCATTTTGGACTCCTTATGATTTATTTTCTTTTATTATGATATATTATATTCAATGTTAATGCAATTAAATGAAGAAAAAATTCATTATTGTTTTAAAATAGTTTTATAAAATAGTATAGTTTATAAATAATTGAGATTTTATTCTTATAGAAGAGTTAAAACTTTAAAGTTTTAGAGTGATTAATAAAGTAATTAAAACTAAAAAGTACTGAAGTCTATTAAATTTAGAGATCAGTACTCAAATTTTATTATCTAATCTAATTAATTAGATAACTTTTACATCTGTAGCTGTTGGACCACGCTGACTGTCCTGAACATTAAATTCAACTTTATCATTTTCATTTAATGTTTCTTTTCCACCATTAGATGGAGTGATGAAACCAAAACCTTTATCAGAGTTAAACCATTTTACGATACCAGTTAATTTAGACATATGTCTTCCTTATTTTTAAAAATTTATTGAAATGCTTGAAAATTCAAGCGGTAAAACTAATCACTTTATTAATGTAGATGGATATTAAAAGAACTTATCAGAAAATAAAGTGTAAACTTTGAAACAATAAGAAAAAACTATAATAACTAACTTTTATAACGCTCTTAGCTAGGAATGTATTAAAACATATAAAATAAATAAAAGCAAGCTATTTTTAATGTTTTTTATATTTATTTCATTTTATGTCTAAAAATTTTTTAATATCTCAAAATAGTATCTTATCCTTGAAATAATTTTAAAAGCCATTTTTTCCACCAAGTATAAGGAGCATATTTAATTGGAGGATCGATTAAGAAACCTTTTACTAATATGCTTTTATGATGAGAGAAACAGTCAAAACCTGCCTTTCCGTGGTAATTGCCTATACCTGAAAAACCAACACCACCAAAAGGTAAATGATGATTTGACATTTGCATTAAAGGATCGTTAATAGCAACAGAACCAGATGAAATTTCATTAAGTAAGCGGTTATATTTTTCTTTATTTTTACCAAAAGCATAAAGTGAAAGTGGTTTTTCACCTGATTTTACCTTATCAATTGCCCAATTTAGATTATCAAAAGCAATAATAGGTAAGATTGGGCCGAAGATTTCATCTTCCATTACTTTATCATCAAAATCAGCCTCAACTAAAGTTGGGGCAATAAATAGGCGACTTTCATCATATTCTCCACCGAAGATCACTTTTTGTGGATCGATTAAAGAAACTAACCGCTTGAAATTTTTCTCATTGATAATTGCCATATAATTTTTAGCGTAAACGGAGATATTATGATAATGTTCAGTTATTTCAGCAATCAATGTTTGTATGAAATCATCTTTGATAGAATCTTCAACAAAAACATAATCAGGAGCAACACAAGTTTGACCTGCATTTAAAAGTTTTGCCCATAATAATCTTTTAGCGGTAACTTTTAGATCACAATCTGCAAATACAAAACAAGGCGATTTTCCGCCTAATTCAAGGGTTACAGGCGTTAAATGTTTAGCTGCTTTTTGATAGACTATTTTTCCGATATGAGATGATCCTGTAAAGAAAATTTTATCGAATTTTAAATCAAGCAAAGCTGTGGTTTCCGCAATACCGCCTTCAATAACGTAAAAAAGCTCTTGCTCAAAATTTTCGTTAATAAGTTTTGCAATAATTTTTGATGATTCACTTGCAAGCTCACTTGGTTTTAGTATTACCGTACAGCCTGCTGCAATAGCACTTAATGCAGGTAAAATACTAAGATGAACAGGGTAGTTCCAAGCACCAATAACCAAGACATTTCCTAAAGGTTCTTTTTGAATAAATGATTTTGCAGGAACGTTAGCAAAGTTCGTAGTAACTTTTTGTCGTTTCATCAATTTTTTTAAATTTTTTATAAAGTAATTTAATTCTGTATAGAGTATACCTATTTCGGTAAGATAGGTTTCAAATTCACTTTTTTTCAAATCTTGAAAAAGTGCTTCATAGATACCTTGTTCGTTTGATTTTAAAATTTCTTTTAATTTTTTTAATGCTGTAATTCTTGATTCATATGATTTTGTATGTTCTGCAAGAAAAAAATCACGTTGTTTCTGTAAAATTGTTTGATAATGTTCCATATTATGCTCCTGAAATATGTATGTTTTCGATTAAAATAGATCCTGTTTGAATATTTGATTGTTTTTCAATATCATTACTCACCCATAGGATTTGCTGGTACATTTCTAAAAGGTTTCCTGCAATAGTTATTTCATTAACAGGGTAAGCGATCTCACCGTTTTCTACCCAAAAACCATAGCAACCACGAGAGTATTCGCCTGTGAGATTATTGATTGCAGATCCCATCATTCCTGTTACTAATAATCCTGTTCCCATTTTTTTCATTAAATCAGTAAGATCACCATTAAGATTTGGTGTTACTAGCCAGTTATGAATACCGCCACTGTGTCCAGTTGGTTCTAAACCTAATTTACGGGCAGAGTAGCCTGTGGTTAAATAGCTATTGAGTATGCCATTAGTTACAATATCTAAATTTTTAGTAGCAACCCCTTCACTATCAAAACTACTTGATGCAAGTGCTTTTAGCAAATGAGGTCGTTCTAAAATTTCAAACCAGTTAGGAAGAATTTGAGTATCTTTGCGATGGAGCAAAAAACTTGCTTTACGATACAATGCACCACCACTAATTGCTCCCGCCAAATGAGCTATTAGCCCTGATGCTATTTCGTTGATAAAAATAACTGGGGCTTGTTGCGTTATTATTTTTTGTGGATTTAAACTTGCAATAGCACCTTGTGCTGCTTTTATGCCGACACGTTGTAACGATTCTAAATCATTAAAATCTCGAGCGATACTATAGCCATAATCCTGTGAAAAATTGCCGTTATCTTCTGCTATTACTTGAGTAGAAAGAGAATAGCGAGATGATAGTTCACCTTCTAAAAAATTATTAGTATTACCATAAATACGAATGCCACTATGAGCATTAAAAGCTGCTCCATCACTATTAACAATACGATCACTAACATTAAAAGCAGAACTTTCACATTCAAGCGTTATTTCAATAGCTTCATCAATACTCATATTACAATGATGGAATAAATCTAAATCAGCAGGATTTTTGGCTAAATAACGAGAATCACAAAGTCCAGCATATTTATCAACACAAGTATATTTGGCAATATCAAAGGCAGATTCAACCGCTTTAATAATAGATTCTTCGGAAAAATCAGATGTTGAAGAATTTCCTTTTTTACCGTTATGATAAACGCAAATGCCCATTGCTCCATCATTATTAAATTCAATATTTTCTATTTCACCAAGACGAGTTGAAACGCCAAATCCTTCAAGTTTTGTTAAACTAATTTCTGCATCAGCACCTAATTTTTTTGCAAAATCTAATGCAAATTCACCTGCTTGCAATAATTCATTTTTATTTTGTTCTAGTTGTTCTTTGTTTTTTAGTATCATTATTTCAAAATTTTATATATCAATTATGTTAATTTTACCCTATTTAAGATCAATAACATACAAAAAAGTTAAATTTATAAATAAAGACAAAATTGCTGTAAAATAAGGTATAATAAGAAAAATTTTATGGCTATTTTAAAGGAAATAAAATGAAAAAATATGATTTGGTCATCGTTGGTGGTGGTATGGTTGGTCTTTCGCTAGCTGCTTTGCTTAAAGATATTAATATAAGTATTGCAGTTATTGAACAAAAAGAACCTTATATTGATGAAACAACTATTACGAACCGTGTAAGTGCTTTAAATGTAAAAAGTCGTGTTATGCTTGAAAAGTTAGGTGCTTGGGAGCAAATTGATATAACGAGAAAAAGCCCTTATGAGCAAATGTATGTTTGGGAAAAAGATAGTAATGCCAAACTTCATTTTAGCAAAGATGATTTTGCAGCAACAAAACGAGCTATTGATGAACTAGGGTTTATTGTTGAAAATAATCATATTCAGATGGGACTTTGGAAAGTCGTAAGTGGTCAAAAAAATGTTGAAATTATCAAATCACGACCAAAATCAAGTGTGATTGATGAAGATAATGCTATTCTCAATCTTGAAAATGGCGATATTATTATTGCAAAACTGATTGTTGGTGCTGACGGTGTAAACTCTTGGGTTCGTAATTTTCATAATTTTCCACTTACCGAGCGTGATTATGGACATAGTGCCTTGGTTGCAACTATTCGTACAGCGTTGCCTCACAATAAAACAGCGTGGCAAATTTTTGATCCAAAAACTATTTTAGCTTTTTTACCACTTAATGATCCTCATTTATGTTCAATTGTTTGGTCTCAACCACCATTGATGGCGGAACAAAATAAATTGTCATCAATCGAGGAATTTAATAAAGCATTGACGGTTGCTTTTGATAATCGTCTAGGTGCTTGTGAAATTATAGATGAAAGAGGTGTTTATCCTTTAAGAGCAAGATATAGTCGTGATTTTGCTAAAAATCGTCTAGCATTGATTGGTGATGCAGCTCATACCATTCATCCTCTTGCAGGATTAGGAGTTAATTTAGGTTTTTCTGATGCTATTAAATTAAGTGAAGAAATTATATCTAATGTTCAAAGTGGCAACGATATTGGCAAACTTGAACATTTACGTAATTTTGAGAGAGCAAGAAAACTAGAGGCGTTAAAAACCTTAACAATGATGCAATCGGTTCATTTTGCGTTTTCAGGTGATAATTTAGTGAAGAAACTTATAAGAAATGTGGCGTTAAATACAACAGATCGCTTAAATGTTATTAAAAATTTCTTTTTGGCAAATGCTTTAGATCTATAAAGTAGCAAAAAGACTAGGAAAAATAGTTAAAATTAGATACAATTTCAATAATTTATTATTTTACATTAAGGATTATTTATGATTTCAATGATTAAAGAAGATGCACAAGAGCGTATGGCTAAAAGTATTGAAGCTCTTAAAGAGCACATTGCAAAAATTCGTACAGGTCGTGCACAGCCTGCATTATTAGATGGTATTCAAGTTTCTTACTATGGAGCATTAACACCACTTCGTCAGCTTGCAAACGTTGTAGCAGAAGATGCTCGCACACTTGCAGTAAGTGTATTTGATAAATCGCTAATTAGTGATGTTGAAAAAGCAATTATGTCATCTGATTTAGGACTAAATCCAGTAACAGCAGGCACAACTATTCGTGTACCACTACCTCCATTAACAGAAGAACGTCGTCGTGATTTAATTAAAATCGTTAAAGCAGAAGGAGAGCAGGGTAAAGTTGCTATTCGTAATATTCGCCGTGATGCAAATGATAAAATCAAAGCTCTTTTAAAAGATAAAGAAATTAGCGAAGATGATGAGCGTCGTGCTAATGATGATATTCAAAAAATTACTGATGCAGCGGTTAAAGATGTTGATCTAGTATTAGATGCAAAAGAAAAAGAACTGTTAGATTTCTAAAATTATGCAATATATTACTATTTTAGGATCGACAGGTTCGATCGGTAAAAGTACGCTTGATGTTGTAAGACATAATAGTGATAAATTTAAAATTTTTGCATTAACAGCTTGTCAAAATGTTGAAGAAATCACAAAGCAATGTATAGAATTTAAGCCTGAATATGTTGCATTAAGTGATGAGTCAAAAGCATTAGAGTTGCAAAAAATATTAAAAAGTTTACCGCTTGAAACACAAGTGTTGGCAGGTAGTAGAGCTATTTGTGATTTAGCTTGTGATCCTAAAGTTGATATGGTGATGGCAGCTATTGTTGGTGCAGCGGGGCTTGTGCCAACAATGGCAGCAGTTGAAAAAGGCAAGAAAATTCTACTTGCTAATAAAGAAAGTTTGGTTACCGCAGGAGAGCTTTTTTTACAAAGTGCTAAAAAATACAATGCTAAAATTTTACCTGTTGATAGTGAACATAATGCTATTTTTCAAGCATTAACAAAAGATTGTCAAGAGCATATTGGTTTTTGTGATTTAGCTAAAAATGGAGTGAAAAGTATTTTGCTTACGGGTTCTGGTGGTCCTTTCTTAGCTCGTGATCTAAAAACTTTTGATAGCATAACGCCTGCAGATGCTCTTAAACACCCAAACTGGTCAATGGGGGCTAAAATTTCTATTGATAGTGCAACGATGATGAATAAAGGGCTTGAATATATTGAAGCTCGTCATTTATTTAATGCAAGTGCCGATCAGATGGAAATTATTATTCATCCTCAATCAATTATTCATTCAATGGTTCGTTATTTTGATGGTAGCGTTATTGCACAAATGGGTAACCCTGATATGAAAACACCTATTGCGTATGCAATGAGCTATCCTGATCGTATTTTTGCGAATGTTCAAGATTTAGACTTTTTTAAATTAAAAGATTTGACTTTTGTTGATGTTGATTTTGCTCGTTATCCAAATTTAAAACTTGCGATTGATGCGTTTAATTTAGGTCAAGTTTCAACGACTTCATTAAATGCAGCTAATGAAATTAGCGTAGAGGCATTCTTATCAAATAAAATAGGTTTTACTGATATTGCAAAAATCAATGAAAAAGTGCTTGATTTTTCAGTGGCTCAAATGAAAAACCAAGATGTTCATTCAATTGATGATGTTTTAGCTGTTGATAAATTGGCTCGTCAAAAAGCGTTGGAGTATATTTCTTAAATGGTATCAATAGATTTTGATTTAAGTGCTATGCCAAAACACGTTGCAATTATAATGGACGGAAATGGTCGCTGGGCAACACAAAGAGGAAAGCCAAGAGTATTTGGGCATCAAAAATCTTTTAAAGCGGTGCATTCAGCTGTGGAATTTGCAGCTAAAAATAATATTAAGATTTTAACTCTTTATGCCTTTAGCCAAGAAAATTGGTCTCGTCCACAAGATGAAATTGATTCTTTAATGAGTCTTTTTATGAAAGCGTTAAATAGTGAAATCAAAAAATTTCATAAATATAATATTTGTGTAAAATTTATTGGTGATTTGACTGTTTTCAGCCAAGAAATGCAAGAAAAAATTGAACAATCACAAGAATTAACAAGAAATAATACAGGTCTTAAATTAAATATTGCGTTAAATTATTCAGCACGCTGGGAAATGTTACAAGCAGTAGCAAATATATCCGAGCAGAGTAATATAACCCAATCTTTAAAAGAGAGAGAAGAAGCATTTACTAATCATTTAGCTATTAAAGAAGATGTTGATTTACTCATTAGAACAAGTGGTGAAATGCGGTTAAGTAATTTTCTACTGTGGCAATGTGCTTATGCAGAATTTTATTTTACCGATGTTTTATGGCCTGATTTTAATGAAGCTATTTTTAGTGATGCTATTTGTCAATTTCAATTAAGAAATCGCCGTTTTGGCGGTGTTTAACCGAGGTTTGTATGTTAAAAGAAAGAGTGTTATCAGCAGTAGTAATGATTTTATTAGTTATTGCAGGATTATTTTTGCTTTCACCATTACCATTTTTTATTGCGTTAGCAGCTATTGTAGTTGTTGGCTTTTGGGAATGGTCACAATTTGCTGGGATTAAACAATCCATAGGGCGAGTTATTGTTGCTTTAGTTGTTGCAGGTGTTTTAATATTTTCTATTGCTGCATTTAGTGATGAAATTCAAAGAATAACCTTTATTAAGGATTTAATGCCATTTTTAATGATGGCTGCAATTTGGTGGATTATTGCGTTAGCATTAGTTTTAGGTTATCCAAAATCACAAAAATATTGGAAAGATTCTTCAGTTGCTAAATTTGCTTTTGGATTTTTAACGCTTATTCCATTTTTGTTAGCATTTGCGGCTATTCGTTTCCAAAACTATCATAGCAGTCATTATTTTGGTATATATTTAGTACTTTATCTTGGTTCAATTGTTGTATCGGCAGATACTGGTGCATACTTTATTGGTCGAGCATTTGGGAAAAACAAATTAGCACCAAAACTTTCACCAGGTAAATCTATTGAAGGTGCTGTTGGTGGTGTTTTAATAGCTGTTATCATAAGTGTTATTTTCAGCAGTGTTATTGATATATTTCCGCAAGACACCTCTATTTTTGCAATTATTTTACTTTCTTTAATCACCGCATTAGTTTCAATATTAGGCGATCTTACTGAAAGTATGTTTAAACGTGAAGCAAAAATTAAAGATAGCTCAAATTTAATTCCAGGACACGGTGGTGTGTTAGATAGAATTGATAGTTTAACAGCAGCAGCTCCAATATTTATATTAGGTTATCTTTTTATCGTTTAATATGAAAGCATTATTTACTTTCTTATTTCTTATAACTATTTTAGTGTTCGTTCACGAGTTCGGACACTTTTATTTTGCTCGACTTTTTAAAGTTAAGGTTTTACGATTTTCTATTGGATTTGGTAAGGTTTTATTTAAAAAAGTTGATAAAAAAGGCACCGAGTGGGCTTTTTCAATGATTCCACTTGGTGGCTATGTTTCAATGCTTGATAGCTCTTGCAAAGAACAGCAACAATTTAATCAAGACGATTTTTTTGAGTCGAAAAAAAGATGGCAGAAAATGCTTATTGTTTTAGCAGGACCTTTTGCTAATTTTGTTTTTGCTATTTTTGCTTACTTTGTTATATTTACTTCCCCTATGCAAGTGTTGAAACCGATTGTTGCAAATACGGTTGAATATTCAATCGCTTATAAATCACAAATTCCTTTAGGATTTGAGTTTACCAAAGTAGAAAATGATAAAGTTTCGGATTTTGATGAACTATTAAATGCTTTACTGAAAAGAATAGGACAAAAGAGAGTTAAAGTTTCTGGTGAGACTGAAAATCAAGCGGTTAGTTTTTCATTAGATTTAACAAATTGGAATTTTGAAAGTAACGAAAGCCCATTAAAAGCATTAGGAATACAAACACCTAGTCCAAAAATATTAGGTGTGATTGCTCATATTTCAAAAAATTCAGTGGCAAGTCAAGTTAATTTAAAAGAAGGTGATGAAATATTAACTATCAATAATCAAAAATTTAATTGGAAATTATTAACAGATACGATTAGCACAGGAAAAGAGATCGACTTACAGATTAAAAGAGATAAGAATATATTAGATCTTAAAATAACGCCAAAATTTGAAAATAATCGTTATATAGTCGGAATAACGCCAGAAGTTGAAAGACTGCCTAAAGATTATTTTAGGATTAAAGAATATAGTATTTTTGAAGCATTTGTTCAGGGTTTTTATAAAACCTATGATACCATTGAATCAGTTTTGTTATTTTTATGGAACTTTATTACAGGAAAAATGTCTTTAACTCATCTAGGCGGACCAATTGCTATTGCACAAGGATCTGCAATGAGCTTTAGTTTAGGCTTAAATTATTATTTATCGTTTATGGCATTGATTAGTATAAATCTAGGCGTGATAAATTTATTACCACTTATGCCACTTGATGGTGGAAGATTTGTTGTTTTTACGTTAGAAGGTATTTTAAGAAAAGAAATCAAACAAAAATATATAGCTATTTTTCAACAAATTGGAATGATTTTGGTATTGATTTTAATGATAATAGGAATTTTTAATGATTTTATGCGATTTTAACGCTATAATAAAATGATTATCTTTTATGTAAAGGAAAAGAAAATGAAAAAGAATATTTATACAAGCTTGATTTTAGCTAACTTTTTAGCTGTTGCACAGGCTGATTTTTTAGTGAAAAACATTGAAATTGAAGGTATCAGCGAAGATAGTAAACAGTCGCTTATAAAAAGTTTACCAATTAAAGTCGGTAATAGAGTTAATGATGCTGATATTGCTGTTTTAGTAAAAAATTTATTTGTTGATCCTCGTTTTAGTAATGCACAGGTGAAACAAAAAGATGAAAATACCTTGCTTATTAACTTGACAGAAAATCCTATTATTGCTTCTATTATTGTTAAAGGAAATAAACTAATACCTAAAGAAGGGATAAAGACAACACTTGAAGGAAACAAACTCAGTCAAGGTGAAATTTTTAATAAATCTCGTTTAGATGCACTTTGTAAAGAAATAGAAGCACATTATCATAGTATGGGGCGCAAAAATGCGGTAGTAACTACTAATATTACGCCAAGTGATACAGGGGAAAGTGTTCATATCGAAATTAATATTGTTGAAGATGTGATTACAAAAGTGAAAGAAACAAAATTTGTTGGAAATACAAATTTTACAGAGAAAAAACTAGTATCGTTACTTTCAGTAAAACCTAATGTATCTTGGTGGAATTTACTTGAAAGTAGTAAACTTGAAGATAATCGAATGGCTATGGATAAAGCAAAACTTGAAGCTTTTTATAAAAATAACGGTTTTGTGAAATTTAATGTTGAAGATGTTAAAGTTGATATTAGTGATGACAAAAAAGATGCTACAGTAACTTATTATTTTAATGAAGGTGAACAGTATCACGTAGGCAGTGTTAAATTTTTTGGTGAGACTGCGGATTTAGATGAGCAAATTGCTAAAAAAGTTAAAAAATTTAAAGTCGGAGATATTTATAGTGTTGATGAACTAGCAGAACTACAAGGTGAAATTAGAGATACTTTGGGTGAATATGGTTTTGCTTTAGCACAGGTAAACACTCAACTTGTTTTTGATGAAGATAAAAAAGAGGTGAATGTTCGTTTCCTTATTGAATCAGGACCACGTGTTTATGTGCGTAACATTAAATTTGAAGGAAATTTAAAAACAGCTGATAAAACAATGCGTCGAGAAATGCGTCAGCAAGAAGGTGCTTGGTATTCAACCGTTAAACTTGCCTTAGGGAAAGCTCGATTAGAAAGAACAGGATTTTATCAAAGTGTTGAAATGCAGACGGTTCCTGTTCAAGGATCACCTGATAAAGTAGATGTTATTTATAAAGTGGTTGAGCGTCCTACAGGATCATTTAATATTGGTGCAGGTTATGGAACAGGTACTGGTTTTACATTCAATGCTGGGGTTTCTCAAGATAACTTTTTAGGATTAGGAACCAAAGTGGGCTTGAAAGCTGCATATAGTAAAAATAACGTAAATGTGGCTTTATCTTATTTTGATCCATATATCACAAAAGATGGTATTAGTTCTAACTCTTCATTAATATATAGTTTTCAAATGGAGAATACTAAAGATAAAGAGAATCGTTATAAACGACATTCTTTTGTAGCTGACACTACGTTTGGTTTTCCATTTGATGAATATAACAGTTATTATGCAGGTATTGGTTTAAATTATGATGAAGTCCATAATATTAGCCGAGAATATACTCGTGATAAGTATATGAAAGGAATTGGACAAATTACAGATGGTTCTAAAGCTAGTAAATATGCAAAATTACAAACTATTGATGCTATTTTAAGTGCTGGCTGGAATTATAATTCTCTTGATAGAGGATTTTTCCCAAGAAGTGGGGGAAGATTTAATGTTAATGCAAGTACTGGTCTAGGAACAGACTTATATGTAAAATTCGATGGTGATTTTGATTATTATCTACCATTTACCAAGAAAAAAGATTGGATTTTACGTGCATCAGGATCTGTTGGCTTTGGTACAGGATTTGCAAAAAAAGAATTACCTTTTTATAAACGATATGCACTTGGCGGTATTGGAAGTATTAGAGGTTTTAGTACAGGAACTATTGGTACACCAAATATTTTTTGGGATGGAAATCAATTTAGTAAATATGAAAAAGGAAGTGTTGTTGGTGGAGATTTAAAAGCTAATGGTACGGTGGCTTTAATAGTTCCTCTTTCATTTGTTAGTGAAAAAATTGCAAATTCATTACGACTAGAAACATTTATTGATTTTGGTGGTGTTTGGGATACTAAATGGAATAAAGATGATCCTGCTATAAACACCGTAATAGATAAGCATAATCTTATTGATTATAAAAAATCTGTTGCAATAAGAGCATCTGCAGGAATTGGGCTACAGTGGAACTCTCCAATAGGTCCTTTGTTATTCTCTTACGCATATCCAATTAAAAAGGAAAAAAACGATATCGAACAAAATTTCCAATTTAGTATTGGTGGACAATTTTAATATTATTTTACTTTAAGGAAGTATTATGAAAAAAACATTTAAAGTAGCATTAGTTGCGTCATTATTATCTTTTTCGGCAACAACTGTAATGGCTGAAAAAATTGGCTATTTAGAGCAAGAGTATGTGATTGCTTCTCACCCTTTATTAGCAAAAGGATCTTCATTTGAAAAAATGGTAAAAAAAGAAACTGATTCTTTAGCGAATGAACGTAAATCATTAGAAGCAGAAGAGAAAAAGCTCATAGCAGAAGGAAATTCTTTGAAAAAAGAAGATCAAAAAGTTGGAAAAACTTTAACTGAAAAACTTAATGCTCTTGAAAAAAATAAAAAAAGTTTAAAATCTGCAGAAATTGCTAAAAAACAAGCAGAGATTCAAAAAATAGCTCAAGATTTTCAGAAGAAAGTTAATGCTTATAAAACAAAAGAAAGCTTATTTGCCAACAGATTACAATCTTTTCAAAATAAAGTTGCTTTAGTTCAAGAAAAAATTGCTAAAAAAGAACAAGAAACTAGAATTAAAGTAGTGAAAGAAGTAAAAGAGAAAATAAAAAGTATTGCTAAAAAAGAAGGCTATGATTGGGTTTTATCATCAGAAGTTATCTTTTTTTCTAAAGATGAAAAAGGTACTAATTTAAGTGATAAAGTTATTAAAGCATTAGGTGGAACACCTGCTAAAAAATAATTAACTTATACTTTTATAAACTTGCAAAATGGTATATTATTAATTAAATCGTTTTGCAAGTTTTTTTATGCCTATGAAAGAGAAAAACAATAATATTAAAAAAGTGATTGAGAGTGATGAAATATTAACTATTTTACCTCATCGTTTTCCTTTTTTATTGATTGATAGAGTGCTTGACTATGAAGAAGGAAAGTCAATTCAAGCTATTAAAAATATTAGCCTTAATGAATCTTATTTTTTAGGACATTTCCCTCAAAATCCTATTGTTCCTGGTGTATTAATTATAGAATCAATAGCACAAGCGGTTGGAATTTTAGCTTATAAAACAAGAGCATTAGAAAAAGGTAGCTTATTTTATTTAGCTGCTATTGATAATGCTAGATTTAAAAAAATAGTAAAGCCAGGTGATCAAATGATCATAAATATTTCAGTTATTAAAGAAAAGAAAAACGTTATTAAGGCAAAAGGATTAGTATTTGTCGATAATATTTTGGCTTGTGAAGCAGATGTTATTTGTATGAAAGAGAAAAAGGATAGTTATGATAACTAATATTGCATTAGAAAATTTATTAGATGATTTGTTAAAATCAAGAGAAATTAAAGATTATGCACCAAATGGCTTGCAAGTTGAGGGAAAAAAAGAAATAAAAAAAATAGTAACAGGAGTTACAGCAACCTTACCTCTTATTGAAGCTGCAATTAGTCATAAAGCTGATGCTATTTTGGTTCATCACGGTTATTTTTGGAAAAATGAAGATCCTTGTATTCGAGGAATGAAAGGACGTCGTATTAAAGCGTTAATAGAACATCAAATCAATCTCTTTGGTTATCATTTACCTTTGGATATTCATTCAGAATTGGGAAATAATGCACAGTTAGTAAAATTATTGGGGGCAGAAAATGTTAAACCTATGGAAGATGGTTCATATTCTATTCCTATTTCAGCTGAATTTAAAGAGCCAATTGAAGCGATCGCATTACAACAAAAATTAGCAAAAATTTTAGGAAGAAATGTTATTTTATGCGATGAGTTTATATCAGGATTTGAGAAAAAACCTATTAAGACTATTGGTATTTGTTCAGGTGGTGGACAGGGCTATATTGATTTAGCTGCTAAATTAGGTTTAGATGCTTTTCTTTCAGGAGAAATATCAGAGCAAACAACTCATAGTGCAAGAGAGCAGGGGATATATTACTTTGGCTGTGGTCATCACGCAACAGAGCGTTATGGTGTAAAAGCATTAGGAGATTATTTAGCACAAGAGTACCAATTAGAAGTTATTTTTGTGGACGTAGATAATCCTGCCTAGATAGTATTTATATTTTTCGAGCTTTAATAACTAAAATAGGAGGGCGGTGAATTAAGTCAGAAAATTCTGATGCGAGTTCATCGTTTTCATCTAACATTGGCTCTAATACTTTTTCTATCATAAAGCCATTTTTAATCAAAGCGTTTATAATACTAGAAAAGGTTCGATGATAGGTTTTAAAAGACTTATTAAACCAATTTCGCTCTCTTAAACCTTGCTGGCGATAATGATTTAAGCGGTAACAAATTTGTTCTTTTTTGTCATTTTTTTCCCAACGTTTACCTTGCTTATGACAGGTTGTAACGGGGTGTTCTTGAGAGAAAATTAAAGTCCCATTAGGTTTTAATTTATTTCTAATATTTGATAATAATAAGTCGAAATCATCAATATAATGAAAAGCATAAGAGCTGGTAATAATATCAAAATCATCTTCTGATATACTCTCTAAATCCATCATACTTTGATGGTAAAAAGAGTATTTAACGTTATTATTCTGATTTTTAAATAGCTCAGTAGCTTTGTTTATCATATTTAAAGAAAGATCGATACCAACTAAATAAGAAGCTCCCAAGGATTGATAATAAGCTAAATGTTCACCATAGCCACATCCTAAATCAAGAATTTTTTTACCAAATAGAGAAGAGCCTAACAATGAAAACATTGCAGGCTTTTCTACTATCTCATTAATAGATATCTTGTTTTTACGAAGATTAACATATCTATTAAAAAATGAAGTATCATCGTAGATATTAGTCATTAGAACAATTCTTCTTCTGTAACCTCACCTGTTACATCATCTTTTTGTTCGATGATATACCCACGCTCTTCAATATGTTTTTTAGTAGGTTCAGTACCTTTAATAAAATATTCATCAATATCATCACCTAAAAGACCATATTTAGCATCAATCTTAACACTAATAATATTAGCAGGACGTTTTTTATTATTGATTTTCTGATCTTTTAAAGCAACTTTCATATAGTCAATCCAAGCAGGTAAGGCAAGACTTCCCCCAGCCTCTCCTCGACCAAGAGGTTTATTATTATCTTTACCAACATAAATAGTACTAACAATATTTCCACCAAAACCTGTGTACCAAGCACTTCTTGAACGGTTTGTCGTACCAGTTTTACCACCAACATCACTACGATTAACAAAGGTTCGACCAACTCGCCAGCTCGTTCCTAACCATTCTTGTCCAGGTTCTCCATAAGCACTTTGGTGTAATGCGTGTCGCATTAAAAATGCAACTTCAGGAGAAATGACACGAGGAGCATACTTAATAGAGCTATCTAAATTAAAATCATCTACCATAAGGCTTGGATCTTGCTTTATTTGTGTAATTTCTTTTTCTTCACTAAGATCTTCCTCATCATCTCCAGTGCTTTGAACAGCTGAATCATCTTCTTCTAAGATTTTATTTTGCACAAAATTAAGCAATTCAGGTTCTGCATAAATATTGTTGCTATTTTTACAACTATCACAAGCAATGGATGGATTTGCTTTATAAATTTCATTACCATTTGTATCTAAAATACGATCAATAATGTAAGGTTTTACTAAAAATCCTCCATTGTTAAATACAGCGTAACCTCGAGCAATTTCAAGTGGAGTAAAAGACGCTGTACCTAAAGCTAATGATTCAGTTGCATCATAGCGACTTTCATCAAAACCAAAGCGTTTTAGGTAGTCTGCAACGTATTGAACGCCAGAAAGACGAACAGTTCTTACCATCATCGTATTTTTAGATTTAGCAAGACCTATTTTCATTCGAGTAGGACCATCATAAATGTTTGGTGAGTTTTTAGGATTCCAAGGTTTTTGTCCATTTCTATAAATTGTGATTGGAGCATCATTTAGTACGGTTGCAAGGCTCATTCCTTTGTTAATGGCAGCTGCATAAATAAAAGGTTTAATTGTTGAACCAACTTGTACTTGAGATTGTGTTGCACGATTAAATTTAGATTGTGAAAAACTAAATCCACCGACAATAGCCTCAATAGCTCCCGTTTCACTGTTTAACGAAACAAATCCAGAGTTAGCATCAGGAATTTGAGAAAGAGTATAGTAAGGCTCTTGATTTTTGTTATAATGTTTTTCAACCCAAATTTGCAAACCAACTTTCAATACATCGGAAACTCGACGAGGATTATTTCCTTTTCTACTTTCATTGATATAGCGAGCAGCCCATTTCATAGATGGTAAATAAAGATCTACCGTTTCACCATTTTCTAATAGCACTTGAGCTCGACTGTCAAATACACGTACTACAGCACCAGCAAGTAATGGTTTTGCTTTTGGTAAATTATCTAAATATTCAATAATTTGTTCATTATCCCACGCTTTTTTATTTGCTTTCCATAAAGGGTTACCACCACGCCAACCGTGTTTTTTATCATAGGTTAGTAGAGCTTTACGAAGAGCTTTTTGTGCAGCCATTTGTTTATCAGAAACTACGGTTGCATACACTTGATAGCCTTGAGTATAAACTTCTTTTTCACCAAAGCGTTCAACCATTTCTCGACGAATCATTTCTGTTAGATAACCTGCATTAAAATCTAAATTAATTCCGTGATATTTAGAAATAATAGGCTCATTACGTGCTTCATCGTATTGTTCTTGTGATATTTTACCTTCTTGCAACATCCTCCACAGAACAATGTCTCTGCGTTCTTGAGCTCGTTTCGGTGAGTGAATTGGGTTTATTGTCGAAGGGGCTTTTGGAAGACCTGCAAGTATTGCTATTTCACCGAGGCTTAATTCATTGATATCTTTACCAAAATAAGTATAAGCAGCACGACCTACACCATAAGATCGATACCCTAAAAATATTTTGTTAAGATATAGTTCAAGGATTTCTTCTTTAGTCATTACTTTTTCTATTTCAATGGCAAGAATCAATTCTTTTAATTTACGAGTAATAGTACGTTCAGGAGTTAAAAAGAAATTTTTTGCAAGTTGTTGAGTAATAGTACTTGCTCCTTGACGATGCCCACCTTTAACAAGAGATACTACCGCTCTTGCAATACCTTTAACGTCAAAGCCGTGATGCTCATAGAAACGAGAATCTTCAGTTGCAATAATAGCATCAATAAGAGGCTGTGGAATTTGATCTATAGTTAAATAAATTCGATTCTCTTCACCTATTTCACCAATTAATTCACCATCTTGGGTAAATACTTTCATTGGTTGATGAAGCTCAACTTTTTTTAAAGTTATAGCATCAGGAAGGTCTTTTTTTAAATAACTATAACCTACTATGCCACCAATGGTAAGCAGTAATAGGCTAGAAATTAGGGTGATTAAAATAATTTTTGCGATCTTCATCTCATTTTCTTCTGTTAGTTCTGATTTTGTATTAAAAAATAGGAATAATATTTTCAAGCTCTCTATTATAGTAAATTTTTAAGCTTATGAAAACAGAAGAAACAAAAAACATACAAAAAGAAATATTTAAGAACGCTCAAGTTATAGGATTTGCACAAAGTGATATAAACTTTTGCAAAGTCACTATGGTTGGACAAACAATTTATTATGAATTTAGTACTAATAATGACTTTGTTTTTAAATCAAGCAAGGAAAAAAGATTTATATTAGCTTTACACGATCGTTTAATTTGGCGTAATTTTTTAAAGATTAGAGGGCGTATTGCTGATGAATATAATGATTATAAAATGATAGTAAATTATATTAACAAAAATTGTCCTCAACCAATAACTGAAATATATTTTGATTATTTTTTAGAAAATGATGCTCATAGTAATAATAGGGTATATGCTATTTTTGCGATAATGAAAAAATATGTAAATGATTATATTTTAGATGATTTTATTTTAGATAGCAGAATTCATTGTTTTATAAGAGGTGTTAATTTTTTATTAGATTTAAAAGAAAATAGTTATGAAGGATTATCTTATATATTGGATAATAAAGTAATTATTACTATAAGAAATAAAATAAGAATACTTCATTTTGATGAAATTGGTGAAGAATTAAGAAATCATTTGTTAGTTTGTTTAGATGGTGAAGATGATATTACTTTTAATGTTAAGAGCAAAGAAATTTTAAAAGATTCTTTTGGGTTTGAAAATACTGATGACTTTAAGTTATTTATTATTAGTTTAGGAGCTTACTTATGGCAAGGCAAAGCATTGATTTAAGTGGTAGAGCATTTAAAAATTGGTGTAAAAGAAGTAGGAAAATATCAATGTTTATGATGCTGTACATTTTAATGACTCTATTTTTCAGCTCCTTTTGTGTAGTTATGATTATAAAAACTAAAGATAGTATAGAGCAAATGGATAAGACAATAATAACAAAGCGGTTAGAAATAAATAAAATAGAACAAAATATTAAAAAAATCATACAAAGAAAAGAAGATATTCAAGGAAAAACAAGTCACGATCTTTTACTTCATTCACAAAATTTTTTAAATTTCTTACCGCTTGATGGTGTTTTAAATGAGATTGAATTCGATTTTAGAGCTAAATCACTTTATTTATCAGGAGAGATAACCCAAAATGATTATAAACAATTAAAATATTATATTAAAAATAACGATAATGCTAAATTTAATATAACATCAGCAGATATATTAGGAAAAACTCAATTAAAGCAATTTCGATTATCTTTAATGTTAAACAAAAGTGGTGATAAATAATGAAAAGTTATCGTGATTTTTTTGAATATATTTATCTTAATCCAAGTGATGTTCGCTTTTATCTCATTAGTTTAGTAATGAAATATTTTTATATTATTATTTTTAGCATTTTTATTTTCTTGGTATTGTGTCCAGTTAGTTATTTTTACTATCAAGAACAAACTTTAACAAATAAAAATGAAGCTTTATCACATTTACAAACTCAAATAACATCATCAAAAAATAAGTTAAATAACTTATTATTACATCAAAAAGATATTAATATTTTGAAAGAAATAGAAAATATCAATGAGTTTTTAGAAAAACATTCTATTGAAATAGAAAAAAATAATTTTCAAGGTGACATAAATGTTTTGAATTTAGAAATTAGCACTACTTTTCATAACTTTATGTTAATAATTGATTACTTGATAGCTCAAAAAATATGGAAAGTTTCTTATTTAACGCTAGAAAAAGATGATGACTTAGAGTTTGATAATTTAAAAATAATATTAGAACTTACGTTAATGTAATTAAGGAGTATATAGTGAAATTTTATAGAGTAGTTTTAAGTATAATGCTATTTGGTTTGGTAACAACAACTAATGCAGATCCTTTCTATAAGGAAAAAGAAGTATTAGAAGCAACAAATCTTAAAACTAGTATTTTAAAAACAGATAATACGGTAAAAAAAGCAAAGAAATTTTTAGGAAAAAAACGTACTAGTACTAATAATGTAAAGTTATCAATGAAAGAAAATATGGTAACTAAAATATTACCATTAAAATTTAACAATGCTCAAGATTTGGTAAAGGTATTAAAAGAATTGTATGATGCAAGAATTTCTCTTGATAAACACAATAATACAATCATTATCAATGCAACAAAGAAAGAAGTTAATGCTATAACTCATTTAGTGAATAATCTTGATACTAATATAAAACAAGTGGTTATAAAAGCAAAAATAGTTACTATAAACACTGAAGATTTAGAAGAAATGGGGATTAAATGGAAAGCATTTTTAGGTGGTGGAAGTAGTGCTTCTGATGAAAAAGGTAAGGGTAGTAGTCCTTCTTTTTTAGGATTTGATTTTGGAGGTGCTATTAGTAATGCGTTGTTTAGTTTTAGTCATTTAAGCCAAAAGATATTGGATTTAGAACTTTCTGCTTTGGAAAGTGAAAATAGTGTTGATATTATAGCAACACCAACATTAATGACAGTAAATAATGAAGAAGCTAGTATCAAACAAGGAACAGAACTTGCATATCCTAAAGTTGATAATAAGGGAGTAGTTAAAAGTGTTGAATTTAGAGATGCTGTATTGGAGTTAAGAGTTAAACCATATTTCATCAATCAAGATACTATGTTATTAGATTTATTAGTAACTCAAAATTCACCAAGTTTAAAGAATAGTAAATATAATTGGGTGAGTATTGATAAACAAGAAGTTAAAACTAATATTTTAACAAAGAATGGGCAAACTGTCGTATTAGGTGGAATTTTTCAAAATTCTCGTATAAATGGAAGATCAGGTATCCCTATTTTAGGAAATATTCCTTTTTTGAAATATTTATTTAGTCACAAATCTAAGCAAATAAAAAAACGACAATTAGTTATTTTTATTTCTTCTTATGTTATTTAGTCAATAAAGGTGAATAGTCACCTTTATCTTTTTAATATGCACCAGAAACTACTAGGCCAAGTAATTTAACACCTAAAAAAGCAGTTAAATATTTTTGTTCATCAGCTGTTACCCAAAAACTTAATTGTTGCTCATTAGAAGTTCGCAAATCACTAATTGCTAAAAGATTATCTTCATCATTGATATTTTGAGCGGTTGAAATGGTATCATTTTTTGCAAAACTTATAGCATCAGTTTCTTGCCAACGAAGAGAAATATATTCTGGATCTAATGTATTTGATGATTGAACGGTAACTTTTTGTGATAATCCGTAAAATACTGGAACGGTTATAGTATGAAATAAAATTTTATCAACTAAAGAAGGCATTACTTTTGCAGATTCTAAATAAATAGCTTTTTGTAAATCACCTTGCTTTGTCTTAAAGTCATAAGGTTTAATATCAAATGCTAAACGATCTTCATCATCAATACCTAAACCATTTAAAAGTTGAGCATTTTGGCTAGCAAACTCAACTACTTGTTCACTGCCAAAATAATTTTGAGAAATCATAGAGCTTACAAAAATGTGTTCAATGGTCTCCTCAAGCATAGGAGCAAGCGTTAAAGCGAGAGCTGATACGCAAGGATCAGCAAGAGATACAATATTTTGATTACGAATATCAATTAAAGATTCATCATTTACCGATGGAACGACAACAGGTATATCACGAATTTTCGCAAAAGAACCATTAAGATCGATTATTAAGCAACTATTAGCAATCAGATCTTTAACCCAATTAAATTCAGATGATGATCCTGCCCAAAGTACATAATCAATAGTATCTAATGCAATATTTGTAAAATCAGTAACTGAAATTTCTTTATGTTTATAATAAAGAGTATTTTCTTCTTCAATCTCAAAGTTATCTTCTTCGGTATTTTTTGCATCTAAAATAACCGCTTGTACATTTTCAAAATCAAGATGATGTTCGTTTAATTGTTCAATAAGATCTAAGGTTAATTTTTGTTTTGCAATAATAAGTAGATTCATAGTAATATTAGATAAGTAAAAAATAATTATAACCAATTTAGAGAAAGGCTACAATGAATAAAAAAACTAAAATAGTTTTTTAGAGCTAAATTTAGCACACAATGAAAAATCCCCTAAACAATATTAAGGGATTTAGTATTTTAGAAATTAGCACTGCGTGGTGCACGAGGGAATGGAATTACCTCACGAATGTTTGTAAGACCTGTAACATATACGATTAAACGTTCAAAACCAAGACCAAATCCTGAGTGTGGAACACTTCCATATTTACGTAAATCACGATACCAGCCATAATCTTCAACATTTAAGCCCATTTCAGTCATTCGAGCATCTAATACATCTAAACGTTCTTCACGCTGACTACCACCTATGATCTCACCAATTCCTGGAGCTAATACGTCCATCGCTGCAACGGTTTTGCCATCATCATTTAAACGCATATAAAATGCTTTAATATCTTTTGGATAGTTTTTAACAACAACAGGAGCCTTAAAGTGAGTTTCAGCAAGGTAACGTTCGTGTTCAGATGAAAGATCGATTCCCCATTCTACTTTGAACTCAAAATCTTTACCGCTTTCTTCTAAAATTTTGATAGCATCAGTGTAATCAACTTGAACAAAGTCAGACTCAACAAAATCTTTCAAACGTTTAACCACGTTGCTGTCAATATGTTTTTCAAAGAAAGCTAAATCATCTGCTCTTTCTGTTAAAACGGCATTAAAAACATATTTTAACATTCTTTCAGCTAAAGCTGCATTATCATTTAAGTCAGCAAAAGCAACTTCAGGTTCAACCATCCAAAACTCTGCCAAATGGCGAGTAGTATTAGAGTTTTCTGCACGGAATGTTGGCCCAAAAGTGTAAACTTTACTTAAAGCACAAGCATAGGTTTCCGCATTAAGCTGACCTGATACTGTTAAGAATGTTTCTTTTCCGAAAAAGTCTTCATTGTAATCAACTTTTCCGTTATCTTTTCGTGGCAAGTTTTCTAAATCAAGTGTTGAAACACGGAACATTTCACCAGCACCTTCAGTGTCAGATGCGGTAATAAGAGGTGTTGCAACCCATAGGAAACCTTCTTCATTAAAGAAGCGGTGAATTGCTTGTGATAAACAGTTACGAACACGAGCCACTGCACCGATTAAATTAGTACGAGGACGTAAATGAGCAACCTCTCGTAAGTACTCAATAGAGTGACGTTTTGCAGCCATTGGGTAAGTATCAGGATCTTCAACTAATCCTACCACTTTTACATTTTTTGCTAAAATTTCAACCGCTTGTCCTGCAGCAGGAGATTCTACAAGTTTTCCTGTGATTTCAACAGAGCAACCTGCGGTTAATTTCAAAATTTCTGATTGATAGTTTTCTAAATTATTTTCAGCAATAACTTGGATTGGACTGAAACAAGAACCATCATAAATTGCTAAAAAAGAAAGCCCTGCTTTTGAGTCACGTCGAGTACGAACCCAACCGCGAATACTAACATCAGAATCAATAAGATGTTTACTTTCTTCTTTGAATAATTGATTTACACTATAAAAACTCATAATTATTCCGTTAATTTAAAAGAAAAAGAAGGATACTCTTTGTTTTCAATAACAACTTTAATGTTGTAATCACCACTTGGATCACGTTTATCAAAGTTCCAACAAAAATCTAGAGAGTCTTTATTTTCTTTATTGCTAAAATCATAGTTTAAACGATGCTCTGTTTGATCTTTATTAAAAGAAAAATCAGAATCCTTTCCTTTAAAACGAGCACCTTTAGGTGAGCTTATGCGAGTGGTAATATGAAACTTTTGATTTGGTTTGATATTACTAACAAAATAGCAAAGAAATTGCTTTTTATTACTTTTACTAAGTTCAGTTTCTAATGTTTTTAAGGAAGCTCCATTATAGTTCTGATAAATACCAATATCAAAATTTAGATTATCTAATGAGTTTGATGTTGCATAAGCTATACCAAATGTAGATAAGGCTAAAATTGAAAGAAGTTTATAATGTTTCATATTTAATCCCTCCCATAATAAAAAAGCGAGCTTTTGCTCGCTTTGCCTTGCTTTGCTTAACGACGAAGTCCTAAACGAGCAATAGTATTTAGATAAAGTTTAACGTCTGTACGTTTTAAGTAATCAAGTAATTTACGACGACGAGAAACCATTTTTAATAACCCACGACGACCGTGATGGTCTTTTTTATGAGTTTTAAAGTGACCTTGTAAGTGGTTGATTTGAGCTGTTAATAAAGCAATTTGAACTTCAGATGAACCAGTATCTTTTTCATCACGACCAAATTCTTTAACAATTGCTGCTTTTTGTTCTGCAGTTAGAGACATAGTTTACTCCTAATATTAAGTAAGGTTAAAATTCATCAATAGCCGATCTCTAATCCAGCTATGACAGTTAAAGCAGTATTATAATTGAAAATTTTATTAGGATCAAGATAAATTATTATTTTCATAATTTTATAATGAAAAAAAAACCTAAAAATGATAGTCTATACCAAACAAGAAAGAATAGTAATGTAGGATTTATAATGCAAAATTCATTTGTTCATCTTAAAGTACATAGTGATTTTTCTTTAAAAGATGGTTTAAGTAAAATGCCAGCATTGGTTAAAAAAGCCCAAAGCGATAATATGATAGCTTTAGGAATTAGTGATTTTAATAATTTTTATGGGTTAGTGCGTTTTTATGGATCTGCGTTAAGTAACGGTATTAAACCAATAGTAGGTATTGATATTAAATTACTTGATGAAACAACAGGAACGTTAAGCGATCTTACCTTAATTGCAAAAACAAATGATGGTTATAAGAAGATTACAGAAATGCTGTCTGAGGCTTATAGTAAAGGTTATGATGAGTTTCCTAAAATTACAAAAGAGCATTTAATTAAACTAACTGATGTTATTATTCTTATTAGTCAAAACTCGTTACTGGGTCACGCTTTGGTTAAGGCTGATAATCACGTAGTTAAAAATGAAGTTGCATTTTTTGAACAATATTTTCATAATCATTTTTACATTGCTATTTCTCGAATCAAAAGAAATTTAGAAGAAGATTTTATCAATGCTGCTATTACTCTTTCTGAACAAAAAAATATTCCTTTAGTTGCCGTAAACGATGTTTGTTTCTTAAAAAAAGAAGATTTTGAAGCTCACGAGATAAGAGTTGCTATTTACAATGGCGATACGCTTGAAGATCCAAATCGTAAAAAAGAGCATTCACAAGAGCAATATTTTAAATCACAAGAACAAATGATCGCTCTTTTCAAAGATATTCCATCAGCTATTGAAAATACTGTTGAAATTGCAAAAAGATGTAATGTTACTTTGCGTTTAGGTGAATATTTTTTACCAAGTTTTCCAACAGGAGATATGGCTGAAAGTGATTTTTTAGTACAAAAATCAAAAGAAGGATTAGAAGAACGTCTTGAGTTTTTGTTCCCAAATGAAAAAGAGCGAGCAGAAAAGAGAAAAGTTTATGATGATCGTTTAATTGAAGAGCTTGATGTAATCAATCAAATGGGCTTTCCAGGCTACTTTTTGATTGTAATGGAGTTTATTCAGTGGTCAAAAGCTCATAATATTCCCGTAGGGCCAGGGCGAGGAAGTGGAGCAGGCTCTTTAGTGGCGTATAGCTTGAAAATAACCGATCTCAATCCGATTCCATACGATTTACTTTTTGAGCGATTTTTAAATCCAGAACGTGTTTCAATGCCTGATTTTGATATTGATTTTTGTATGATAGATCGAGATAAAGTAATAGAACACGTATCACAAATGTATGGAGAGCAGGCGGTTTCACAAATTATTACTTTTGGAACTTTAGCTGCACGAGGTGTAGTGCGAGATGTGGCAAGGGTACTTGGTATGCCGTATAGTTTTGGTGATCGCATTTCAAAACTCATACCACCAACTCCTGGTATGACTCTTGCAAAAGCACTTGATCAAGAAGAAAGTTTTTCACAGCTTTGTAGTGATGATCCTGATGTGGGAAATTTGGTTGAGCTTTGCAAAAAGTTAGAAGGTGTAACTCGTAACGTGGGAAAACACGCAGGAGGTGTGGTAATAGCACCGAATAAAATCACCGATTTTTCACCGCTTTATTTTGATGAAGAAGGTAAAAACCCAGTAACTCACTTTGATAAAAATGATGTAGAGTACGCAGGTCTTGTAAAATTTGACTTTTTGGGGCTTCGTACCTTAACCATTATTAAATGGGCATTAGAGATGATCAACAAGCGGTTACAATCTGAAGGAAAATCGCAAATTTTGATTGAAAGCATACCGCTTGATGATAAATCTTGTTACGATTATTTATGTAGTGGAAAAAGTACAGCGGTATTTCAGCTTGAATCACAAGGAATGAAAAATCTTATTAAAAGATTAAAACCAGACTGTTTTGAAGATATGATCGCACTTGTGGCACTGTTTCGTCCAGGTCCTTTGGAAAGCGGAATGGTTGATAATTTCGTTAAACGTAAGCACGGAGAAGAAGAAGTTGCCTATCCTGATCATACTTTCCAACATCTTAGCTTAAAACCTATTTTAGAGCCAACTTACGGCGTTGTGGTATATCAAGAGCAGGTTATGCAGATTGCTCAAATATTAGCAGGTTACTCACTTGGTGGTGCGGATTTATTACGTCGAGCAATGGGTAAGAAAAAGCCAGAAGAAATGGCAAAACAACGTGAAGTTTTTAGAGAAGGTGCAGTTAAACAAGGCGTTGATGCCGATCTTGCTATGCAAATCTTTGATTTGGTAGAAAAATTTGCTGGATATGGTTTTAATAAATCTCACTCAGCAACTTACGCACTGCTATCATATCAAACATTATGGCTTAAAAAATATTATCCAGCTGAATTTATGGCTGCGGTAATGAGTAGTGAGATAGAAAACACTGAAAAACTTGCATTCTTGTTTGAAGAATGTCTTGATATGGGATTAAAAGTATTACCTCCTGATGTTAATAGTGGTGATTATTATTTTACGGTTAATGAAAAAGGTGAAATTGTTTATGCATTAGGTGCGATTAAGGGGGTTGGGCTTGCTCCTGTTGAATCTATTTTGCAAGCGAGAAAAGATGGTGGTATTTTTAAAGATCTCTTTGATTTAAGCACAAGAACAAACATCAAAAAACTTAATAAAAGAACTTTTGAAGCTCTTGTAAAATCAGGTGCTTGTGATAAATTAGGACCTCATCGTGCTGCGTTAATGGTAAATTTAGAAGATGCAATGAAAGCATCAAGCCAGCAATTAAAAAATGAAGAGTTAGGTTTAGTCGATATGTTTGGTTTACTTGGTGAAAGTAGTGAATCAGTTGAAAATGCCTACGCAAGTACACCGAAATGGTCAAAATCTGATATTTTAAAAGGTGAAATGGATACGCTTGGTATTTATTTAAGCGGACACCCAATTGAGAGTTATCAAAAAGAATTAAATTATTACATAAATGCACAATTAAGTCGTTTAACTGAAAATGAATGCTATCAGACAGTAACCGTTGCAGGAATGGTTGATAAATTTAATCAAAGTACTACGAAAAAAGGAAATAGTATTTTAAATATTCGACTTGAAGATCGTAGTGGAAGTCTTGAAATTTCTCTTTTTGATAATGCTATTATGGAACATATTCATAAAATAGAAAAAGGTCGAATTTTAGTGATTACTGGTAAAGTTATGCCAAAAATTTTTAATCAAGATGAAAATGCTCCAAGAGCTTATAGAATCAATGTTCAATCGGTTCAATCACTTGAAGATCTTCGTTTAATAAGAGCGAAAGCACTAGCTATTTGTATAGATAAGAAAAAACTTGATCAATCACTTTTAAATAGTATTAATGAAATAATAACTCCTTATGTAGGTAGTGGTTTACCACTTCATTTTTATTATCAAAATGATAAAGCTGCTGTTTTAGTTAAGGCAGATCAAAGTTTTAGAGTAAAACCAAATGAAATTTTGATTGATAATTTAAAACAACTACTTGGTGAAGATAACGTGTTGATTGAGTTTAAATATTGATGGTAGTATTTTTGAAAAAATGCTAGAATAGCTCTTTACTTTTAATGGAGGAAATAATGATTACTTTACATCATTTACAAAATTCGCAATCTTTTCGTATTGTTTGGCTTTTAGAGGAACTGAATATTCCTTATGAATTAAAAATTTACGAAAGAGATCCAAAAACAAGACTAGCACCTGCTGAATTTAAATCTTTACATAAAGCAGGAACTGCTCCAGTTATTACTGATGGTGATTTAGTATTAGCAGAAACAAATGCTATTGTTGATTATATTTTAGATAAATATAGTGATAATAATCTTCGTCCAAAAATTGGTGATAGCAATAGAACAGATTTTTTATATTATTACCATATGGGGCAGGGAAGTTTGATGCCAATGCTTATAATGATGGTTATTTTTAATGCTCTTTCTGCAAAAGCACCATTACTGTTACGCCCTATTATTAAAAAAGTTGCAACTGTTGCTATTGCATCATTTCCAAAACCGAGAGTTGATGCGTTATTTAATAAAATTAATGAAGATTTAGCTAACCGTACCTATTTAGCAGGAGCTGAATTAACAGCCGCAGATATTGTAACAAGTTTTGATTTAATGACAGCAGATAAAATAAAAATCGTTGATTTTAAAAAAGATTACCCAAATATTGCAACATATTTAGATAATCTTAAAACGTTAGATTCTTTTAAAAGAGCTAATACTAAAATTGGTGAAGAATAAGGCTATAGTAACTTATTTTAAAAAGAAATTTAATAAATGAAAAATAATATTTTTTAGCATAAAGGATAAAAATAATGCTGAATAAAAGGCTAAATAATTGTAAATTAGTAGCCAAAGGATTACTACCTGAAATAATGCAAGCGGTTAAAAATATTGAGTAATTTGTAAAATTTTTATTTATTTAAAAGCCCCCCAAAGAACTTTATCCTTGAGGGCTTTTTTATTACCAATGATAACTAAAATTAATGTTAGCAGATGGTGCCGGTTTTATTTGTGTTCCTAAATTTACGCCAAGATTAGTATCAATGTTCCAATTGTTTTTCGTAAATTTCAAACCACCGCCAATATAGGTTTTAGTGTCAAATGTTAGGTTAAATTCCTTATTATTAACCAATATTTTCGTTGTTTTGTGAGCATTTGATTGCTGTAATGAAATTTTTGGTTCAATGGTTACATAAGGCGTTGCAAATTCTTTACTTAAATCAACTGCTAAATGAGTGTTGATCACCGAAGATTGTGATTGTTTATGATGAATTTTAGCGTCCTCAAAAACATAATTTTTTTGTGGTAGGTGATGGTAACGCACGCCACCTGCAACTTTCAGTTTAATATCATATTTGCTAAGTTCCCATTGTCCTTTTGCTCCGATGCCAAGTGATACATTGTGGCGAGCAATATTGATATCTTTTAGTTTAGTATTTGAATAACCATAGCTAATATCACCGATCATAAATACATTGTTCACAATTTCTTTTGTTGCAAATAGACTCAATGATGTTAAATAACTATTTGCATTAATATCATCAGCAAAATTATTAAGAGCTACTGATTGCGATAGTACAGCCCCAATACTAAACTGATTGAAATCTTTTTCAACGCCAATTTGTGTTAAATGCAGATTCTGTTTGTATGGGCGATGATCGTCAGAATTATGTTTGTGCTGTTGATAACTTTGCGATACCCATACGCTATTTTCATCACTATCTTTAAGATAACGGTTGTCAATAGTATTGTGGATCATTTCCCACTGATTATAATGACCAGAAAGTTCAGAAATTCCAGTATTAGTATAACGGCTGATAACTTCGGCTTGTTTAGGAGGTTTAGTAACGCTTGGAGTAACAGTAGTTGTTGTCTCATTGTTTTCTGTTTCAGGTTTAACTGGTTCAGTAACACTTGGGGTAACAGTAATTGTTGGCTCACTAGTTTCTGTTTCAGGCTTAACTGGTTCAGTAATACTTGGAGTAACAGCAGTTGTTGTCTCATTGTTTTCTGTTTCAGGTTTAACTGGTTCAGTAACACTTGGAGTAACAGCAGTTGTTATCTCATTGTTTTCTGTTTCAGGCTTAACTGGTTCAGTAACACTTGGGATAACAGTAATTGTTGGCTCATTGTTTTCTGTTTCAGGTTTAACTGGTTCAGTAACACTTGGGGTAACAGTAGTTGTTACTTCATTATCTTCAGCTTCAAGTTTTTTCTTTTCTTCATCTTTATTTAATTTGCCTAAATAGAATGTTTTATCTGTTTTATTTAAGTCGTAACGATATGCACCCAAATCAACAAAGTTGTTGGCAAGTGTTGCCACAAGATCGTTTTGACCTGTAACATTCATTAATGTTAGGCTTTCAGCGGTTGGTTCTTTCCCTGAATTTGCAACTTCAAAGGTTGTGTTTCCGCTGGCGTTTTTAGCTACATTAATCACATCTGTTGTGCTATCAGCAGTATCAACTCGA
>PDWI01002629.1_pt1 | contig 35643 bp, 39 predicted proteins | sample 1430891 | NCBI WGS metagenome assembly PDWI01 (sample SAMN01162508, study PRJNA174530) | Oral metagenome, whole genome shotgun sequencing project. | biome: Marine environment; feature: Marine mammal; material: Swab sample of the gingival sulcus; isolation source: swab sample of gingival sulcus... | reverse complement strand
AACAGAATCAGATTCATTAAACTACATGAATTTTGCTTATATGTATATGGGTGGTGGTGTTGCTGCCGGCGATATTAATAATGATGGTTTAATAGACCTCTTTTTTACCGGTAATATGGTACCAAACAAATTATATCTAAATAAAGGAGGCTTAGAATTTGAAGACATTTCCGAAAAAGCCGGTGTTTCGGGAGATAAAAGATGGTACACCGGTGTTACCATGGCAGATGTTAACAATGACGGCCTTTTAGATATTTATTGTTCTGTTGGAGGTAAATATAGCCCTAAGGAAAATGTGCTGTATATAAATAACGGTGACCTTACCTTTAATGAAGAGGCAAAGCAATATGGCATTGATGATAGCGGAAACAGTATTCAGGCTACTTTCTTTGATTATGACCGTGATGGTGACCTTGATTTGTATTTGGCGAATTATCCGCCTACAAAATTTGATGCTCCTAATCATTATTATGCATTTAAAATGCAGAACACTAAAGATATAGAAACGGATAAACTGTTTAGAAATGACGGAACTACTTTTACCAATGTTACTGATGAGGCCGGCCTGAGGTCTTTTGGGCTAACCAATAGTGCTACGGTAGGTGATGTTAATAATGATGGTTGGCCGGATATATACATATCAAATGATTTTAGTGTTCCGGATTATTTGTTTATCAATAACAAAAACGGAACATTTTCTGAACAGGCCAGAAATCTTACCAAACAAACAGCCCTTTACGGCATGGGTACTGACATAGCAGATTTTAATAATGACCTTCTTCTCGATATTATTCAGATGGATATGACACCGGGTGATAACAGAAGGTCAAAAGCCAATATGGCAAGTATGAACCCAAGCCTTTTCTGGGGAACTGTTAATGCTGGTTTCGGATATCAGTATATGCAGAATATATTAAGCCTGAATAATGGTATGCTTGTAAACGATTCGCTACCTGATTTTAGTAATATATCCAGACTTGCCGGCATATCAACAACCGATTGGAGTTGGGGGCCGCTATTTGCAGACCTTGATAATGACGGTTGGAAAGATGTTTTTATTACTAACGGAACGCGAAGGGAAATCAACAACAAAGATTTCTTTAATAAACTAAAAAAACAGCACCTTACAAAGGATAGTATGCTTACGAAGACCTTAGAGATACCTTCAGAAAAGATAGATAATTATGTTTTTAAAAATAACGGAGACCTTACTTTCAAAAAAATGAATAAAGATTGGGGTATTGAGTACAAAGGTTTCTCAAACGGATGTGTATATGCAGACCTTGATAATGATGGCGATTTAGAAATAGTAATTAATAATGTTGATGATTATGCCGTGCTGTTTGAGAACACAAGTGCCTCAAAAAACAACTTCCTTACATTTAAATTTAAAGGGCCGGAAAAGAATAAATACGGTTTAGGCGTTCGCATTACTTTAAATACAGACGAACTTTCGCAACTGCAGGAAATGACTTTAACCCGCGGATTTCAATCATCTGTAGCTCCACAATTGCATTTTGGTTTGGGAAAAACAGATACTGTTAAAACAGTTCAGGTCTTATGGCCTGATGGCAAACAGCAAACCTTAAATAATGTGGCTAAAAATCAATTTATTGAAATTGATTATAAAAATGCCGTTTCTGCAGTAGAGCATAAACCCAAAGTTTCTGATAAACTCTTTATTACAGAAAATGATACAACCATCGTAGTTAGGCATAAGCACAGTGAAAACATTTATGATGACTTTGAACAGGAAGTTTTATTGCCTCATAGAACATCTACTTACAGTCCGGGGCTTGCCGTTGGCGATTTAAACGGAGACGGTTTAGAAGATTTTATCATAACAGGGTCATCGCAATACCAGTCGGCAGTATATCTGCAAAAAGACAAGGGATTTGAAAAAATGGATATCCCCGATTTGTCAAAAGATAATAAATACGAGGATATGAGTGCCCTTATCTTTGATGCCGATAATGATGGGGATAATGATATTTATATGGTAAGTGGCGGTAATGAATACAATTATGATTCTGAAATGTTACAAGACAGATTGTATCTTAATGACGGAAAGGGTAAATTTAATAAGGCTTTAGATGCACTTCCGGTAATGCTTACCAGTGGCTCCCGCGTTTTTAATTATGATTATGACAATGATGGCGACCAAGACCTCTTTGTGGCGGGCAGACTCATGCCTAAAAATTATCCATCACCTCCTAATAGTTATATCTTAGAAAATATAACTGAAAACGGAAAAGCTAAATTTAAAGATGTAACTGATGAAATTGCTCCTGAACTAAAGAAGTTGGGTATGGTAACATCAGCTGTTTGGACAGATTATGACAACGATGGTTCTGTAGATCTTATAGTTGCAGGAGAATGGATGCCTATAACTATATTTAAGAATAATAATGGTAAATTTAATAATATAACAGAAAAAGTTGGCCTTGCAGATACCACAGGATGGTGGTTTAGCCTCCAGCCCGGTGATTTTGATAAAGATGGCGACATTGATTTTATGGCCGGTAACTTAGGACTTAATTACAAATATCAGGCAACTCCCGAAGAGACTTTTGATATTTATTTTAATGATTTTGACCAAAACAACAAAAATGATATTGTTCTAAGTTATTATGATAAAGGCAAAAAATATCCGGTGAGGGGAAGAGAATGCTCTTCACAGCAAATTCCTGCTATTAAAACTAAATTTAAAGATTATGAATCATTTGCCAATGCCTCATTAGTTGATGTTTATACAGAAAAGGATCTTGAAAAATCATTACATTATAAGGTTAAGACTTTTGCAAGTTCATTTATTGAAAATAAAAATGGTCAATTTATTGTACATAAACTGCCAAATATGGCACAGATTTCAAGTGTAAACCAGATTTTGATTAACGATTTTGATACCGATGGTAATCTGGATGCTGTAATTGCAGGAAATTTATACAATTCAGAGGTAGAAACACCCCGTAATGATGCCGGTAACGGACTTTTCTTAAAAGGTGACGGAAAAGCTAATTTTACTGAATCTTATGGCTATGATACAGGCCTTTATATCAGGGGTGATGTTAAAGATATGGCTCTTATAACCATCCGTGGCCAACAATATATTATAGCTGCCAAAAATGATGATTATTTACAGTTTGTAAGGATAAACAAATAAAAATATCGAATTATACTTTTCTTTGAGTAAAAATTGTTTTTTAATCAAAGGTTTCAATTGCGTAATCACTTATTTTATGCTGCATAGTTAATATTTGATGAATAACACGGTTTAATTTACCCTTAAAATGTTTATCATAAAGATTGTTTCTCTTAATAAAAACGAGTATTTTTGTAAGAGTAAACATTAAAAAATTGTTCCTATGAGTAATGCAGCATTAGATCAGATACTTAACGCACTGTTTGCCCCTTACCGCAAACGCGTTCCGGACGTGGCAAAAATTAGCAATGCCATGATAAAAAACGGCTTAATAAAAGATGAAAGTGATATTGTTAATGATCATATTGCTTTTCGCACAATGGGTGTTCCAAATCTGGGAATAGCTTCATTTGAAAAAATATTTTTGCATTACGGCTATACAAAAATGGATTATTACTTTTTTGAAGGTAAAAAATTGGATGCATACTGGTATTCGCCACCATCACCAAAATATCCCAGAGTTTTTATTAGTGAGCTAAGAGTAAAAGACTTGTCTAAAGAAGCACAAACCATTATTAAACAATACACAGACACTATTACTAAAGATCCTGTTGATGAACTGGATTTGGATAACACTACTGAGGTAGGTGATTTTTTCCACAAACCTTTATGGGAACTGCCATCTCTCTCTCATTACAAACGTTTGGCTAATGAAAGTGAATATGCGGCATGGGTAATTTATAATCGCTATTATCTAAATCATTATACCATAAGTGTACACGAGCTTCCTGATGCTTATAATACTATTGAAAAATTTAATGCCTTTTTAGAATCAATAGGAATAAAATTAAACAACTCAGGGGGTAAAATAAAAGTGAGCAAAGATGGGTTGCTTAAGCAAAGCAGTACTGTAGCTGAGTTAATTTTAGGTGAATTTGCCAATGGCGAAAAACAGGAAATTGCCGGTAGTTATGTAGAGTTTGCAGAACGGCTGCCTGTATCCAAAGAGATGGCTGCTGATGGTGTAATCAAACGAAGAGATGGGTTTGAATCTGCCAATGCAGATAAAATTTTTGAAAGCACGTACAGTGAGCAAACGAAACAGGTTAAAGACTAATACCAGTCTAATAACCTGAATTCGATTAATATTGTGACCACAGCTTTCTTTATTTTTGATTAGAAATTTCATGAAATTTTCGAGTAATATTGAGATATTACGAGGAGATTTCACTTAAAAACCTTTGAAATATCTTGATATTTCTTCATGCTTTTAAGTACAAATCTAAAGTATTCTATACGTTCTGTGAAAACAAGATTAACCGAATTCGGGTTAATAATCTTTTAAAAATTATTATAACAAAGAACACCGCCTTAAAGCGGTGTTTTTTTATTGTTACTGATGTGCTATCGGCATTCATCATTATGCCTCACAACTGGTACATTCTTTTTTCTGTTTAAATTTTTGTGCAGCATTCATACTATGCTGGTAATACAGTGATTTAAGCCCCAGTTTCCATGCGGTAATATGAATTTTATTAATGTCTTTTACAGGCATTTCAGGATGTACAATAATATTAATGGATTGTCCTTGGTCTATATGTTGTTGTCTTGCTGCTGCCTGATAAATTATATGCATTTGATCAATCTCTGAATACGTTTTAAATACAGCTTTTTCATCTTCAGATAAAAATTCGAGATGTTGCACAGAACCATCATGGTCTCTGATACTTCTCCATACCTGGGTGGTATTTTGCCCTTTCTTTTCCAGTAACTCCATTAAGTACGGGTTCTTTATAGTCACTTTTATTTTGGCAATATCTTTTACATATATGTTAGACCACATAGGCTCTATACCTTGTGATACCTGCCCTAATATAAATGCTGACGAGGTAGTGGGAGCAATGGCATTTAATGTTGCATTACGCCTGCCGTATCCTTGTAGTACTTTGGGTTCTCCAAAACGCTGGGCCAGTTCTTTAGAAGCTTTGTAAGAACGTTCCTTTAGGGTTTTAAAAATTTCATTGTTTAAGTTATACGCTTTCTGACTGTCAAAAGCAAGTTGTTGCGATTGCAATAAGGAATGCCAGCCCAGAACTCCCAACCCTAAGGCTCTGTTTTCTTTAGCAAAGTTATAGGCTCTTTCCATAAACAAAAAAGTTTGTCTATCATCACGGTTAGTAGAGTCTCTATATACTTCTAATTTTTCTATAAATTCTGTAATAACGGCATCTAAAAAGTAAACCATAGTTTCTACGGCATCGGTATTTTTCCATTGCTCATAATGCAATAGATTTATGCTGGACAACACACATACAAAAGACCAATTATCATTAGAAGGAAGCATAATTTCTGTACATAAATTACTGGCATATATGTGATGCTTTTTATCTTTATATACATCTACGCTACCTTTATTTGCATTATCGGTAAAGAAAACATAGGGATATCCCATTTCTCCACGGCTTTGCAATACTTTTGCCCAAACTTTACGTTTTTCAATATCGCCCTCAATCATTTCTTCCATCCAGCTACTGGTAACCGTTACACCATGGGTAAGTTGTTGTATGGGATTGCCTTCTGTGCCTATTTCTAAAAATTCCATGATATCCGGATGGTCTATGGGCAAGTATGGCGAAAAACGCCCTCTACGAACCGAGCCCTGGCTAACAACATCTACCATAGACTCAAACAATTGCATAATATGAACCGCACCTGATGCTTCGCCATTATTTTTAACGGCAGCACCACGGTGGCGTAATTTGCCAAAATAACCTGATGTACCTCCACCTAATTTAGACATCATGCCTACTTCTGATTGGGTATAGAGAATATTACCCATATCATCATCTATATGCGAGCCAAAACAACTGATAGGTAGCCCTCTTTGTTTACCAAAGTTTGACCATACCGGAGATGCCAAAGAGAAATATCCTCTGGACATATAGTTATAAAACTTATTGGCAAAACCTTTTATTTGCAGTATTTGTTCTGCCCTTTCTGCAATTTCCCGTATGCGTTCCTCAGGGGTTACCCCTTCTGTTAAATATCCGGAGCTTAAAAATTTTCGGCTATATTCATTTAACCAATAAAAACCTGCACTCTTTTGTTTTAAGGCAGATATGGTTTTTTTTCTCGCTTTTATAAGCTGTTCCTGAGTTGTTAATTCTTTTAGGTTGTTCTGTTCTGTGGTGGTGTTTACTGTCATGTTTTAAAAAAGGTCGTCACTGGTTATACTTTGTGTTCTTTTGCTGTAATTGATAGATCGTTTTACAAAAAAATCGCCATGCTTGGTAGCAATAATTTCATCATCAAACCATTCTGTTTGTTGTAATAATGCTTCATCAATTTCAAATATTTTGTCTATTCCTATGCTGTTTAATGAGTTATTAAACCTGTTTTTAATAAATTCATTAACCACAGCTTTGGGTAGAAAATCAAGTTCTCCATCTTCAAAAATCCAGTCAACTATTCTGCTTTCGGCTACATAAGCATCTTCACAGAGTTGCTGAATCATACTATTATACGTATCATCAAACCACTCAGGATGTTCACTTTTAATAATATTGATGACTTCTATTCCAAAATCGCCATGAATTTGTTCCTCTTTTGATGTGGCCTCTACTGCATTAGATATGCCTTTAAGCATGTTCTTATGTTTATTAAATGCCATTATAATTAAGAATTGAGAAAAGAGCGATACATGTTCTATAAATAATGAAAAGAGTAAAATAGATTCTGAGTACTCTCTTGGATTTTCACTGCGTGCATTTTTTAATGCGGTTTCTAGGTATTGTACCCGTTTCATGATAGCAGGTTTTTTCTTTAAGGCTTCAAACTCTTTGTTGAGTCCTAAAATTTCTAACAGGTGTGAGTAAGCATCATGGTGGCGTACTTCACTTTCTGAGAATGTGGCACCTACTGAGCCTATTTCAGGCTTAGGCATGCGGTGATAAATATCTCCCCAGAATGTTTTAACTGCTACTTCTATCTGAGAAATAGCCAACATGGCATTTTTTATGGCATTTTTCTCAACAGGATTTAATCTTGATCTAAAGTCTTGAATATCGCTGGTGTAGTTAAATTCTGTATGTATCCAATATGAATGGCGTATGGCCGAAACATATTCATACAACTGTGGATATTCATAGGGTTTTAGGTTGATGCGTTTTTCAAATATATTGGACTGTCTGTTAAGGTTTTGTCTGTCCCTGTATATGATATAGGCCTTAGCCACATCATGAAACTCACTTTCCATTAACTTCTCTTCTACTATATCTTGCACCTCTTCTACCGTAGGTATATATTCTATATGCTCTGCCTTACGTTTTAGAAGTTCATCATACACATTAGAAGCAATATGTTGAGCATCAGATACTTTTCCATGCTCTACTGCCGTCATGGCTTTCATTATGGCATCTGTTATCTTTTGTAGCTCAAAAGGTTTTGTGCTAAAATCTCTTTTAGTAATGTGAGTAATTTTCATAAAAATAAGAATAGAAGTTATATTTTCGGTCAAAAAAATGTGGTGTAAAATTCACATTTTCTTTACTTGTTTCTTATACTAAGGCAAGTTTATTCTTAACAATCTTATTAACAACGGAGCGTTTTGCTCTAAGGGGAGTTGGCATGCTTCTAAAAAATATTGGGCAAAGTTCTGTAAATTAAGCCTTTTGCTATCACACTGCAAATAATAAAGAATTTTTTGAAACGAGTAATATTTTAATTGTGCGTAAGGGTAGAGTAGAGCCTCTAAAGAAGTAGTAAAATTAAAAACCCCAAGGGGTATGCCCTTGGGGTTTTTTATGGATTAAAAAATATAATTCAATCCTAGAACAAAGTTAAATGTTTTTTGTGCAATGCCGTAAGCATTATAGTATTCCTGATTACCAATGTTGTTCAGTTTAACGCCTATTCTATAATTTGATTTTTGATAGAAAACCGTTCCGTCAATGGTTGTGTATGGTTCTGCCCAAAAAGTGTTGGCATAATCAAAGGCTTTGTATATCTTGCTCACGTAATTTGCTCCCAAGCCCAGTCCAAATCCTTTTAGACTTCCTTTGGTAAATTTGTAACTTGCCCATGCATTTGCAGTTTGTTCCGGTGTTAATGGCAATCGTTTGCCTTCAAAAGCAGGTTTTGTGAATTTTACATTTTTAGCATCGTTATAGGTGTATCCCAAGACAATATTTAGTCCTTTGAAAGGATTTGCAATCAAATCAAATTCAATTCCTTTGCTTGATAATTTTCCGTCTTGGGTTTTGTAAGATAGTGTAGGAGTTCTGTAAGATAAAATAAAATTATCTATATCAATATTGTAGTAACTGAATGTGCTTTTTAACCGGCCCTCAAACAAATTTAATTTTAATCCTGCTTCCCATTGTTTTGATTCTACCGGATCAAAATTTTGATATACGCCTGCTTTGTTCAATCCCGGCCCTTCGTTAATAAATCCGTTCATATAATTTCCGAATAGGGCAATTTTATCGTTAAATGGATTGATGGTTAATCCAAAATTATACGATAGTTTATCTTGGTCGTAAGCGTCTTTCCCTTTTTTATTATTTATAATTGTTGGGTCGTTTTTAAATTTATCATAACGAATACCTGTTAAAAGCGTTATTTTATCATAAAATGTAATTGCATTGTTTAAATATCCGGCCAAATTTTGATCTTTAAGAACTTGGCTTACAGCTACAACAGGTTTAGAAAGTAATACATCTATGCTTAAATTATTTATTTGAGCGTCGGGATTTGTTAAATCAATAATATCTACAAAGGCCGGTTGTCCCGGTGCCAATGGTTTTCTCATTTTACGGGTAAACTCCCAATTGGTGATATTTGTTGAACCTCCTTTTTCAGGGTCAAAAAGCATAATATTTCTTGCCATTTTGCCATCAGGAAGAAAATATGTCATTAAATAAGGTGCTGTAAATATAATCCCGAAAACGAATTGTGTCAAAATAAAAAACAAATTGTACATTTAAAATAAACCAATATATTTACTATGCCACAAAAAAACATCGCTTAAGAATATACCTAAACGATGTTTTAATTAATGTTTAAACGACTTTAAATATCTAATATCCCACAAAAATAATTTTATTAAAAGCTATATACGGAGGCATATTATTGTGGGCATTACCACTGCCGTTATATTCAGTTTTGGCAGAATAATCCACAGAACCATCCATTGTTCTCCTCCCTCCATTTCCAGATCCTCCAGGATTATCATCATTAGAATCTCCCATTACACCTTTCTTAACCCTAACATAATGATCATGTCTAGGCATCTCGCTTATAGAAAGAACATGCGTATCAGAACCTCCTTTAGCTCCAAGAGCATACTTATTGCCAGCACCAACAGCCATTCTATCAACACTTGATGGCAATCTAAAAGAAGTTGATGTATGCCCATACACATCACCTATAACGCTATACAACTCAGGATAATCAGCCTTTAAGATAAAGCGGCCATCACATGGTAGCCAGCCCGCCGGCACTTTATCAGCTCGACCGGCAAAATCAATAATCTCCCCTACAATTCTCACATTTTGCAAGTTCCTAACTCTTTTAAGCTGGGCAAAAGGGAAGTTTAACACACCTCCTACGCCGCATTTTGCAAACCGCTGTACATGTGCCTCCTTCATGTCTAAATTGCCGTCATTATCTAAATCCTCGTTATATTCTACCTGCTCTATAGTTTCATAGATAATAACATTTGCAGATAAAGTGCCTCCAATGAATGGCAGCACCTCTTTGTTGTATATAATTACACCGTCCGAAACACTTGTACCATTAACATTAACACCTTGAATGATGACAGGGCCAGAACCGGCAATAAGGCTTATGTTTTCTAAAGCCTTTTTATATGCGTTCTGCATAAATTCTAAACTTTCTATTTCAAACGGATAACCACCGTCCTTTAATCTCATTAAATCCATATTATCTGAAATCTTTTTGAGGCCAACTTATAATAATTGACCTGCTCTATTATTTGGTTTGTAATTATATTCAACCCAGTACTATCAACCGGTTTTATAGCTGCCGGAAGAACTATTATAAAGTCCGTGTCATCCGGACTAAAATAAAACCTCCTATGTATATAAAATTTAGGTTTATCCTCTAGTCTCTTGTAAATGTATTTAGGCTTTGCTTCCGATCTTCTATATATGTAATTCTTCTCAGCAGCATAAGAATCTGTAATATAAATTCTACGTAGCTGGTTATCAAATTTATCATTCAACACATTTTCAATTGAAAACACCTGGCTATTATGCGTAACCCTATATACAGCATCTGTCTTAAACTTCCTAAAGTCATTATATAAAGTCTTAATAGGTGCATATAAAGCATATAAGTAATCAAACGAAACCCTCCTTCTCCTAAAAGTTATCAATAAAGAGGCTATCAGCTTACCGAAATTGATATTAAGTTGTGACATCAATAAAATTTATTACACTATTATCCTGGTCAAACAAAAAATAGCCGCTATCAGGTATATAACGCTCGTCTATTGCCGTATAATCATTGAGTGCATATTTAGCTTCTGCCTTTTTTATAACAGGAATCAAAACCCCATCTATTTTTTGAAGAAAATCAGTGAGTTTTGTTAAGATAAGCTCCCCATTAAACTCTAAATTTCGACTAAACAACTGGATCTGATCTTGCACCGGTGTATCAGAAGTGCCGTCGTGCCGTTGGCCTATTGTATTTAACACCTGAGGATCATAATATATATCTACCTCCAACTTTAGTAAATCAGCATCACGTGAGTATATAGTGAGCCTGGTTCCGGCGTCTTTTACTTTCTCCATATACTGAGAAAAAGCAGAAATTTCGGTTTCATCCATTTTTATCAACTGGCCATTACCATCTTCTTTCGCCAGCTTAAATCGTAAACGAGAAGAAAGCTGATCAACAGCTACCTGTTTTACTATTTTACTCGCTATTACCAATCCTTCATCTACACCTGTATTATCATAAGTTCCGTCTTCTTGCAAAGAAAAGCCAAACTGAAAGTTTTTTGCCGTTTGTATATACCAATCAAAATTATGTATCTTGTTTTTTGCAATAAGGGCATCTATAAAAACCTTAAACTCATCGAAAAGCTTTTCTAAACTCCAAATACCTACAGATATTATAAAGACAAAACTCCTCCATACCGCCACTTTAGAAGTTGAGTTAAGTCCCTGCAAAGTATTTTTTTCACGATCAGTAAGCACTTCTAAAGACTGCAAAGATTGGCTACTCCTTTTCGCTGATAGTATAAGTTCTTGTATTTCGTTAATAGATCTTGCCATTTACGATTGCCATTTTTTAACAAAAAACAAAGGTTTGTCCATCTCCTTATTTCCCCTGATAATAATATAGACGATTAAGAATATAAGCGAGGAAATTCCTACATAAAGATGAAACTTCCAGTTGTTAATCCAACCCATCATTTTAGGGGTTAAAATCAGCAGTAAGCCTATTATTATTATGGCCCAAAATCCATTACTCTTGATTGTTTCTTGTAGTTTCATAATTTCTTATTTTTAATGCTTCTTTAATATCTTTAATGTCATTCCTCAAGTCATTGACTATATACTCAACTTCAGAACGAGGGACAAAATCTCTAATTTTCTCTTTATACGACGTGTGATACCCTCTGTCTAACGCAATGCTTATTACTTTCTCTCTTTGTGCTGAACTTACAAAAATCCTACCCTCTATATCCTTGCTCAAGCTCCCCAGGTAAAACATTAACCCCAAAATAGACAAAGGGCTTATACCTCCCATCAACCAAAGTAATCCCCTGTTAATTGTTATTTTATCACTCATATTAAACTTTGACATATTTTTTTAATTTATTTTTTTTGAAGATGAACTATTAAAGTTTTTATCACCACTTAATTTACTTTTATCATTTCCGCCGCCAATAGCAAAACCGAGAAGAACCCATCCTGAAGGAGTGTTCTTTATATTAAACCCCAGCAAGCTAATCACAGTATCTATGTCCGGAACCAATTTTACAAGGATGGTTAATAGAGACAACAGTATAATACCTGTTGCCCAAAAACGCTGGTTGTGTTTAAAGAACTTATTAGGGTCAAAACCATCCTGCCTTATTTTTATCCACACTTGGAATACGGCGTAAAGCAGTAAACCAAGCAATGAAAATCCGAATATTTTTAAAACCTCAAGCATATTGTATTTTAATATTTAAAAACTATCTCAACATCTTTTAAAATCCTTTTTAAAGACTCCAGGCCTCGTTTTGCATTAGACTTAGTAGTGTAGGTCTCTGACCACCCTAAAGTGTTTTCTTCGTGAGTAATTATAAAATAAAATTGGTTGTTTTTACTTTTGCTAATGTGACCTTCAAATTGCCCCGTTTTTAACAATTCTATTTTAGTGGCTATTTTACGGTGGTTATCTACCCGTGGAGACTGCAACACCTTTTCTCCATTTTTTGCAACTACACGCAATCTAAACATCGTTGCGAAATCCATATAAGCTTCTATCTTGTTTTTCATTTTTAAATAGTTTTTATAAATAAATAATAAACAGCTATTATACACGTCAAAAGCACATAATAAACTATTGGGATTGATTTAAAAACGCCTTCTAACCCCTTGCTGCCTAAATACAATAATGGCTTTTTCTTCACTGTATTTATAGTGAAATTAAACACTACTGCAGTTATTGCTAATAATGTTATTGTAAAACACAAGGATTTAAAAGACCATCCATATAAAGCAAAAGAAAGTGTTGCCAGAATTACAACTTGAAAAGCTCCTTTTAACCAGTGCCACAATCTTATGTCGTTTCGTTGCTTTTGAGTGCCTACCTTTTGGTTTTTTTCAATAACACCAAAACAAATACCCAAAAGCATTATAGACAGTATAACCCCCAGCTCTATCATTTCTTTTTAGTTAACAGTCTCTTTATAAATCCAAAAAACCAGGGCAACCAGTAAGTTAATACCAATATCCCTATTACAATTCCTAATATTTGCGTCCAATTTGCCATAATTGTTTTGTATTAATTTTTTTCAAAACATCCAATTGAATACGGGGTAACTCTCAACCTCCAATCATAGTCAAATAAAACCGTGTCAAGATCCTGACCTCCTTCCGTAATTGAATTTGGGGTATTTTGAGTAGGTTTTAAATTGCTGTCTAATTTTGGATTTGCCACAATATTACCATCCCCACTTTGAGAATTTGCCGACCAGTCCCCTGTGTCTCCAAAAAACGCACTATTTTTAAAATTCCATCCTGTCACAACGTTATTACCTCTTCTTTCATTCTCAACATTGCGTACAATGGTGTTTATTACCTCATTACTGCTATCAAAAGAGAAGCCATTTGTATTATCTCTCATAAAGAACATACGTGTAGCACTCCCAATAGTCATATTGTAGAATTTATTTCCTGTTGGATTAGCATTTAAATTACTGCTTGTTACATTTGCTTGTATCACATTTAACACATTTTCAACCTTTATGTTCCTAAATATGTTGTGATTTGCCATACTTCTATCTGGTGGATATTCTCCGTTATCTTGAAATTCAACCAGATGATCGACATCATGTACGTAGCAATTTTCAATAATATTATGGTGTGCTCCATTACTAATTTCAAACCCTCCTGTGCCTATATCGTTGCTTGACCCCATTCTTCTATTGGGTATATCTGCATGAGCGATAGAATTTTTAATAACGCAATTTCTCACGGTGCCCCAACGTAATTCATAACTCCCTTTAATTCCAATAGCTTCACAATTCTCAATCAATCCGTAATTAACCCCATAGTACGCATCGTCAGAAGAGTTGTAAATCGCTTTGAATACAAATCCATGCTGCAAATGCCCATCTCCGTTATTTGTGTTTTTAAAAACTTTAGAATTATAGATTATAGGGTTATCTCCATTGATGCTGATATGGTAATCAGTTGTTAAGCCCACGTCTCCCCGCCCATTGCTTTCGTCTGAATAGCTTATTGTATTTAAAATTGATACATTATGTTCTGAAACCTGTATATTATGAAGTGTAGCATTCTTAACGACCACATCCTTAATCCTGATATTTCTTCCACTCGTTCTCCAATACTGATACCCAATGCCCGTGCCATTACCACTACCACTACTATTACCAAAGGTTTTGAAATTGCAATTTTCTATAACATTATTATAAACATTTGCCAAATTACTCCTAATCCCTCTCTGATAATTTGTTACCTGTAAATTTTTGATTATAATGTTTCTCTTCTGTAGAATGATACCATTACCATTAGTTCTGTCAACACCTGTTAAGGTGGGCATTTCTGTTGTACTCCAATTTTCAGCTTCAGGATTATAATAATTATTCAAAATATCACCTTTAACCTGTTTAAAGCCAATAAATTTAATAGGGCTTTCTGGCGTCCCATGATTTGATACCGTTAAGTTTACATTACCATAATCACCTGCCTTAATCCAAACCGTCATTCCTGCCGTAGCATTATTAAAAGCCTGTTGTATTGTCCAAGGACTCAAAGGACTTGTACCGTCTCCTGAACCGGTGGCGGTTGTAGCTACAAACCGTTCTGTTGCCGCTTCTGGTTCTTCTATTTGATTATCAATATAAGACAGCGTGAATTTTGGCACGGGTTTAACACCTCCGCCAAGTAAGTTAATTCCTATATCTGCTCCTCCCTCATACCTAATGGCATAGTTATCCCAGTAGGTAAAGGGTGTATCTACAGTAAAATAATGACCTTGACAATTACCAGTATTCAAACTAATACCCGTTATACTCTTTTCCGTTCCATCTCCTAAATACAAGCCTGTTACGGTTTCACCTCTGTTAACTATTCTACTCGTTGCAAAGTATATCCTATCTGGGTATTCATTTTTGACATGAAAATTAACCAATCTTAGCCAATCTTTTGGGGAATTACCTATTAAATCATAGTTTGCTGATAACGCAGCTTCGTATAATTCTATGTTTTCTGGGTAATTTTCATTTTGATTTGTGTAATCAATCTTAACTCCATTAACATTGTGGGGTAATAAACTTGCAAAAACATTATCTATACTCTGCGAAGACAGTAAATTATTACTAATATTTATATCTCTTAGCTTTGTATTCGCACTGAAATCAAAAGATGTTGCTTTGATAGCATCAAGATCAGCAATCTCTAAATCAGATAACAGGTTTAAGTGGGGGACATTAATTATATCTTGACCTCCTACACGCAATTCAATTAAACCGATATTATTACTTAAATCAGGTGCAGAAGCAAATAGGCACTCTCTGATGTTAAGGTACAGCAGTGCATTGTTAGAAAATAAATCGATTGAATTTATGGGATTCCTACTTGCATTCAATCGTTTTAACAGGGTTTGATTGCTGGTGTTTATAGAGGTTAATTGGTTGTCGTTAACATACACCTCTTCTAATTTAGCATTGTTGTTAATATTTAATTGAGATATATTATTCTTTCCAATAGCTATAATTTTTAAATTTGTTAGGTTGTTAATATCTAAGTTAAAAATATCATTATTACCCAATCCTAAAGATTCTACTTTGGTATTGTGAGATAAATCAATGTTAGTGATTTGATTTTTAGACAAATCAAGGTACTCTAACTCTGTATTATTTGACAGGTCTATGCTACTTATTTTGGCATCAACAATTGAAAGTCTCTTTAACTCCGTTGATTTACTTACGTCAATTTCGCTTATTTCACTGTCCGTAATACTTATATTAGTCAGCTCTCCGTTATACTCCAGTTTAATCACCGCTTCACCTGTATTACTTGATAAGTCGATAGGATAAGCAACATTAACACCATCCAACTTCCAATTTTTTTCTAAATTGTTCCCTGTAAAAAAACCTCCAAAGATTGAAGTTTGGTTTGTTTTAAATGTTATAGATTTAGCATAGGGACTAACCTGTTGTTCTTTTAGCTTCATTAACTCGCTTAACAAAGTCTGCCCGTTACAACTTAAACCAATAAATGCTATCAGGTATAATAGTATCTTTCTCATGCCTTTTTCCTTTTATTGATTCTTAGTAAAAAAGTATTTTACTTGTGTTCCATTTAAGCTATATACCGTCATGGTTACTATCCCCTGTTCAAAATCAGGTGATTTTATCAACGTAGCACCTGATACAGTAGGGTATGTTGTCGCTCCACTCAAATCAATCTCCATTATGGCACAGCCGCCCACAATAGCTCCAGTAGTCGTATATGTAGTTACTGTGCCTTGTTGCAATCCTGTATAGTAATTATTGTTTTTGCTTAAGTCTATTTCGGTTATTTGCGTTCCGGAAGTTGATTTAAAACTGCTAACCTTTGTGTAATCCACACTTAAAGTTCTTTCAGACGGGTTGCCGCCACCACCCCCACCAGATGCTTCTAATAAACCCTCACCAACTTTTGTTAAGGCCTTGATTTGCCCCCTTGTAGCAAGATGCTCGTCAGATGTAGCAGGCGATGCAGTTATAGTTCCTGTATTGCTATCTGCCAGTGCTATTTTACCGTAATCTGTATAATATTCATCTGATTTGTCTGCTCCATAAACATAAAATACGCCCTCTTTAGTCAAATCAGCGGCTAACATGTTTACTTTATTCTGACCACTTTGAGTGTAAGTAAATCTGAATGCCCTAACTGGTGAAGAAGAACCGTTGTTTATAAGGTAATTCTTTGAAGAAATCCCGTTAATGATTTTACTGTAAAAAGTAGATTGATTGGGTTTTAAAAATGAAGCAGATGTGTGGTTTAAATAGGATGAATAATTAGCTGAATTAACAGAATTATAAAACTGAAATTTTTTTGTTTGATAGTTTACCCCCAAAAGAATATACTGAGAATTTGCTTGGCTGGGCAAATCAAGTTTGTCAGCTGTAATAGAATTATCAAGAAGTGATACCGCACCGCCACTCTCACTTAAAGGAGCATCAAAAGTATAGGTTGACCCTCCACTACCTGCTTCATCGGGTGCAGGCTTGAACAAGTTGTCTGCACTATTCCATTTTAAAATCTGACCGTCTGAAATTCCACTTAAATCAACATTGCTATGTGTACCTACACTGCCGTCCGCACTTACTTTGGCTGTATTAGCTGATACAGCATTGTTGCTACTTACAGCGGTTTCAAAATCCGATATTGTATTCGCTAATTGTGTGCCGGTATGATTACCCCTGTCCGTGAAATAGTTAGCAGTATTACCACCAAGAGCTGCGGAATTATCAACCACATCATCGCCATTAGTATCGTAGGTAGTTCTTAACATATCTCCGGTGCCTCCACCAACACTAAGAGCATCTACTTCGTCTTTTAGCTCTTCCAAAGCCGCCTGTACATTCGTTGCTGAAATAGTTAAGTACGCATTTGAAGCAACCTCTGAAGCGGTTTGATTATCCGTATTTACCGTGTGGTTTAAATCTGAAATCTGGCTTTCTTGGATTGTAATTCCCGTAGATTTATCCCAAGCGGAAAAAACCGGGTCAGCCTCTGTTTTCAAAAACCCTTCTGCAGCAGCATAGGCACCTACTTCAGATTGTGTTAACTGGGTATCTGTATTATCCAGATAATAGCCCGGTGATTGGTTGCCTAATTTTTCTGCATTATCTACAATATTATCACTATTAGCATCATACGTAGTCTTTAACATATCTCCGGTGCCTCCGCCAACACTAAGAGCATCTACTTCATCTTTTAGCTCATTCAGTGCGTCCTGTACATTTGTAGAACCAATAGTAAGGTAAGGATTGTAAGGGGTCTCCAAAGCATTTTGAAAAGACCCTGGACCAATACCGGCATTTTGCAAATCCTGCCGCATTTTAGAAAATAAATCAGAATAATTAACCCGCATTTGCAACGCATTAGCTCCAAGCACCACTAAAGTGTCAATATTCGGTGCTTCCTGAAGGTTGGGGTATCGTTGCTGTATTTTAACAGTCTCTGTACGTTGTGCATAGCCTGCTATGCTAATCATAAAGATAATAGCTATAAGTATTTTTCTCATCTTATTTTATAATTTTAAAGAGTTTGTAACTCGTTTGTAACAGCGGGTTGCCGCCGCAATATTCTGCCTCTACATAATCGCCTTCCAAAAAGCCCATAAACACATCTCCTATCTCAATTTTACTTCCCGTATTTTTAGGGTGTTTAATCAAAATGTAATTATAAAGCTTATAAGTTTTACGCCCCGGACTTAAAAACAGCCAAATAATAAGGGCAAAAGCAACTATTTGTAATATCAATAAAATATTAAGCATAATCGAATTCTTTTATTATATCAAAACTTGCAATATCCGTAATCAATCCGCCTGTATAATCGGCGTGTATGCGTTTAGTTTCACTAAACCACCCCTCTACATAATCACCTGGCTGCAACTGACTGTATATGTTATTTCCCGGCTTTTTCCATACCTGAAAATTACCAAGTGTTAAAACCCGCGGGGCAGAATTGGTAACCGTAGTGGTGATAGCGGTGTCATCCGAAAAAGTAATTACAAAGTTACCGCCTCCGGCATCTTCTACAGACTTAACTATTAACCCTTCATCCTTATGAAAGTAACTTTCCATCCAGTCATAGAACTGCTGCTGTGTGGGTTCGTCGTTGGTTTGGAACCATTGCTTTAATTGATATATAGATCTTTTTGCCATATTAACTTACCTTAAAACCATTTTCAATAGCCCAATACCCAATTCCTCTTAATTTTTCAGCTTCTCCCTGAATATCCGGAGCGTTTGTCGCCGGCTTAATATTATTCTTTAAATAGTACAGCTGAACCGCCTTATCTGTGCTTTCAGAATCTTCTACCAACACTTCCGTGCCTACAGGCAACACATCTGTAATTGTTGCCCCAACTGCCGCGGCCACATCAAAAACAGCTTCTATAGTCCCAAATTGCTGTATAGAGATGTCGAATAAGTTTTGATTGTTGAGTATTATTGCCATTTCTTAAAATTGATAGCATTTTTAATGTCTTCATAATTTTTACGATCCCGCTCTAAATGCAATTTTATTTTTGCTCTTATTTCTCCTTTTGTCGCATTGCTATTTATCATCTGGTATAAGTTTGGACCCAAGATGGGGTCGCTTTTTAAATCCCCCTGGTTTAATCGAATAATAGTTGACACATCCTGGTCTAAACTATCACCGATAACAAAATCTACGCCACCTATTACCAAATCATCATTATCATCTAACATTAAATCTTTCATTATTGAGATAAAATTATATTTAATCGTTGTTTAATCGCCGTCATTGCACCCACATTAATACTCACTCCGTACACTACAAATATCTTACTGATTTCGTCTATCATGTCATTCAAAACCGTTCTTAAATCTTCCCCATCTTTCTTTAATACAAAACCCGCTTCTTTAATAACCAATTCCTCCACTTCATCAGCGGATATTAATAAACCGCCTAACGTTCCGTCTATCAAGCCAATTACACATGCTGTTCCTTTTTTTGGCTTTTGTTGAAAACAGCCCAACCCGAGACTCACATCAAAATAATCCAACCCGTCCACCAAACTGGTTACTACGGCCGTTTTATTTCCCCAATCTACTGACTTAACATTGCCGCGAACCATTGTTACCTTACTGTTCTTTTTTGCGATTTCGTTTAATGTCCGGTTTAGTTTTTCTACTTCTTTCATGCTGTTACCTTTTCACCGAGCTTTACCTCTCTGTGGTACCTAGGGCTATCGTCAAATACGGTTACCACTTCTTCTACGTAATAAACTCCAGCTCTATCCGGATATAAATCGCTTTGCAAGGCTACTTTATAACCATGCTGTATATACGGTATGCCAAAAGTGGTAACGCCACCATCATAACCATCTACTTTGTATTTTTTCAAATCCGTTTCGGCCAGTTTTATCAATTCAGCTTCTACATCTATATTGTAATAGCTCAACTGTCTTAACTCACCAACATCATCACCCACCGTAACACTTATTTTTTTACCGGAGCTAAGTGTGCTGATAGCTTCTATTTTTATCATTACATCCTCAGCTCTTTTATAGTTTAAAGCATTGCTAACTATATTTTTTTCTAAATGTAGCTTTACCGGCTCAATATCACTATCATCTTGATACACCTTGCCACACACCAATTGCTTGCCTTTCATATAGCTGTACAGGCTATACTCTTGTTTTAAAAAATCCAACACTTGAGAGACTGTTGTACTAGCGTGCCGTTGTGCTCCTAAATCCACCTCAAGAGCGTTAATATCGTAACCCGGAACAATCTTTTTTAACAAATTTTCTAATGTAGTTTTAGCCAAACTGATATTAACCGGCATTCTTTTTAAATGATACATCTCGTCTTCACACTCAATAACAATAGGTATGCCGGCAGAGATACGTTTTATATAACCGGAAAACTCCAATACATACTGGCCGTTATACCCTAACTCTATAGTTACCGGATCGCCGCTTCTAAACACCTCTCTAACATTGTATTTATCAAAATAGTTCACATTTCTAGGCAACACTATAGAAGCCGTATCGGTTAAGAGCTTCCAGCCACTTTCAATCCTTACACTATTAGGTTTTCTGATAACCAACTCATCACGGCCATTAGAAGCCGCAAATTTGATACGTGCATTCATCGTTAGTGTGGTCATTGTAATATCAATTCTTCAGGTTCATCACTTTTTGCACGTATGGTAAAAGGCATGGTATTAGGTTTGCCGGGAATTTGACCAAAACGAATATCTTCTATAACTATATTTCTAATCCCCTTTACATAAAATAGTTCACCTTCTACAGCAATAGCATCTTTTACACGTTTCCAGTTTACAAGTGCTTCATGCTGCTGCATAGCTGTTTTAGCATAAGCATGAGACGGGTCATCCAGGCACACCCCTTTTATATCAACAGACCAATCATCATCTCCGTATAGTTCTTTTACGGTTCCGCGGCTCCCCAATATTTTAGTCCTTCGTATAATAGTAGGCTGTCTAAATTCAACAAAAACAGCAACAGGTAATTCAAAAGTTTCAAAAGCCTCCAGTGTTATTTCTCCCCGATCATTATACACCTGGTATTTTTTTCCTTTAAAGGTTATTGGAAAAATAACCGGAGTGCCCAAATAGCTGAGGCGTGACGCCTGTTGTACATTTTCAACTACCGTAACATCTCCAAAAGGATGGTCAGGGCTGTCCGCACGTTGGTCTGTACTCGGATTGCGAAACAAGGCTACATCCCTGGTTCCAAAAGCAATTTCAAAGAGCGTATTTATTTTAAAATCATTTGCCATTATTGTAAAGCAATTAATCCGTCACGTAGCTTATCATTAATACGTCCTGCCAATATATCCGCAAGGTCTTCCATGCTTGCCCGTGCATCTTTATCTACTTTAAAATGGTTGGTAATATTCAAAGTTTGTGTAATATTCTTACCGCCACCACCTATCGAACCCTTTGCCGCTGTACCGCCTCCAACACCACCGCCATTTGTTGCCTCATCAAAACTGAAATTCGTAGAACCTCCGCCGGCCAATCCCATTAAAAATTCAGGATCTAAAGATGAATGGTCGCCAGACTTACCGTCTTTTTTTGTCTGTTTTTTTACCGAATTATAACCTTTATTAAAAGCTAAAACAGAGTCTTTACCTATATTTTTAAATTCGCCCACCGCTTTTTTAGCGGATTCTACCCCTAACAAATCCTTTGTGGCCTGCTTACCGGTTTCCCATGCCTTTTTCCATTCACCTTTAAAAAAGTGCATTAAAGTTTTTCCAATGCCGGTAATACCGCTTATCAATTCTTTTATACGTACAATAACCAAATCTTTAATAGCAGTGGCAAGGCCTTTTAGCATTGTCCATAAAGCATCTATACCACCTCTAAACCAGGCTACTTTTTTATAAGCCATAATAAACACACCCGTAAGAACCGCTATAAGAGCAATAACTACACCTATAGGGTTGGCCGTTAAGGCAGCATTAAACAACCATTGTAATGCGGTAGCTATTTTGGTAGCTACAGAAAAAGCTTTAAAACGGATGGTAAAAAGGGCAAAGTTGATATGTCCCAGAATTGCCTGGGCATTAAGAGCTATTAAGGCAACAACAAACAAGGCTACCGATATTTTATTTTCTACAAACCAATTTTTAAGATTTCTTAAAACAGAGATAACCTTAAGGATAACCGGCGTTATATGGTTTACAATAAAAATACCCAATGAAATAAATTTACTTACGATAGGCACTAAAAACCGTTCGCTAAACTTGGCTATTTTGGTGCGTAATGTACCCAATAGTGTTGACAATTTGCCAGATCCGGTTTTACTTACTTTTTCCATCATCTTATGAAACCGTCCGCCTTTTGAGGTAGCAATTTCAAAAGACTTAGAAATATCATCGGCAGATATTTTACCCTTACTCATCTGATCCTTTAAAAACTCAACTGATTTGCCGGTTTTTTCAGCAATAACATTAAGCGGATTAAAACTGGCACCTACCATCTGTAAAAAATCCTGCCCCATAAGTTTTCCGGTACTTTTCATCTGAGCATAGGCCAACGTTAAACGGCTGAGCTTTTCCTTATCGCCGGCACTTACATCGCCTAGCATTTTAAGGGTAGGAATGACTTTATCTCCGGCAACACCAAAGTTTAACAGCAATTCTGCATTGCGTTGCAGAGCGGCATTATCAAAAGGGGTGCTATTGGCAAATTTGTCTATTTGCTCTAGCATATTAACCGCTTTTTTCTGGCTACCCAACAATACTTCAAATTTTACCTTAGCAGTTTCTAAATCAAAACCCAGCTTGGTAACCCCTTTAAAGCCCTGCCATAAAGCAAATCCGGAAAACACCTGTAAGGCATTTCGCTTTAATCGGCCTATAGCCGTATCAACACTGTTAATAGCAACTTCTGACCGGCGAGACGCATTAGTAACCGCCTGCATAGGTTTGCTAACGCGGTCTATAAGCTGTAAAATCCATTGTGTAGTAGTGCTAGCCATCGTTTAATTCGTTCCAGAATTCTATCAGAGCCGTTTTAAAGACTTCTTTTAATTGTTTTGTTTTTATCTGTTCCAGATACAGATGCTCGTTATAGAGCTTAGACCATTCCAAATCATTCAACCCATTAGGATCAATGCCGTAATTTTTACGGATTACGGCATTGATTTTTTGAATATATAGGGCATCAGGATGATCTGTGTATTCTAAACTACCATGACTTACAAGTACTTCGATTTCGTCTGCCTTGGCTCTAACAACTTTCCCAGCGTTTCAAGAAGTGTTAAATATACCTGAGCGTCATAAGCTTCATCTGTAATATACTTCATATCACCGCCCAGCACACAGTTGGTAATCAGCACATTGTTAACCTTTTTTATATTCTGGTCTTTACCGTATTCCGTTACCAGTTCAAAAACTTTTCGTGTAGGCTTGCAGACCACAAAAGTGGCACAAACCCCTTCCGGGTCATCCGTCAGTGGTATAGACTGCTCAACTAAAGTGCCGTGTTTTTTCTTCCAGGCAACAATCATTTCCCGGGTAATATCCGTGTATTTTTCAGGTCTTTCCATTATACGTTATAATCTATATGGGTACATAGTAAATCATACTTAAAAGCAATACTCTTATCGCTTTGTTGTACCGAAGTTCCGTTATTTGTAAACTGACAATTCCTTATTACATCTCTATAAGGCCTGTTTTGGTATTCATACTCAACCACAACATCAAAAGCCTCAATATCCTGTATGGTCTTTCCCGGAGGCAAAGCATCTAACAGATTTAAACGCTCTTCTTGCAGAAGCGTTACAGAAGCTTTAGCACTGTAATTGCCTTCGCCCTGTGCTACCGGATACCGTCCGGCACCCATTACATTTTCCTTTTCTACCGAGTCTTCATATTCCAGAGCGGTAACACCTACCAGGTCTCTGCCGAGCAAACGTATAGTTACAGAGTTCCAGCCGGCAACTTTTCCAAACTTGTTTATAATTGATGTCTGTTGCATTTGTTCCGTTTATTTACTTAGTAAGACCGAGATCAATATCAATCTCGTGAATAATATTATTAATAGTTAATTGCACTTTTATCACCAAAGGTGTATTTTCGTCAATCTGCTGGTTAGGATCCAGATACACATCTGCACCACTTACTTCTTCAGCGGAAATCATAACTTCTAAAGATCGCAACGCCAAAGCTTCCATCTCTGTAGCTTCTATACTCCGTATAAAACCGGTCTGCGTATCCTTTAATAGATTGCCTTTTATCCTCGGCATTAAAGCGTTTCTGATAAGCCTGGCAGCTTTATTCCACACGCGGTTATTTTCTATAAAAGCATAATCGCTTGAGATTTTAGCACAAGTAGGAGCATTATTGAAAAATACCCCGGCGTAACCTACATAGCTACCGGCGTAGATATAACCCTTAGCCGTTAAATCCTTTCTTTCAGCTTCTGAAAGACCATCTACTTCAACACCATTTTGTAAAGCTCCTTTAAGAAACCGTTTACGAGCCGGGTCTGTTAAAGGATAATCAATATCCCCTTTTCTTAGCACCGGTTTTCGCTGTATATCCACAGAACCAAGGTTCTCATTCACTTTACGAACGGACAACATGCCCAAAACTGATCCTACAGCGGCATGGGTTTCGTATTCTGTTTTTAAAGCCCTTATTACAGGATCCTGAGCGATTACAACAGAAACCTTGTCGGCGTTTTGCTCCCTTAGGTCGTCGTATGCAGAAATTAAAGTATTAACGTTAAACTGGTTGCCCTCTATAAGGGCACCATCCACCTGTATATGGTCTGTTCGTAAGTTGTTACAAATGGTCTGATAACGCTGTATTTCAGTTGCTAAATTTACAGCCGTATTAGAATTCCTAACAACACCAAAAAATTTAATATCGTTGTTTTCCCGTATCAAGGTCTCCAGCTCGGCATCAGTAAGGGTGCCGTCATCCAAAAGCAGATACAAAGTGCCGTCGGGTGATAACCTGAAAAATTCATCAATATGATAATGGGCCAATATATTATTGGTGTCATCATAAGAGGGCGTAATACCAATATCCTCAGCATTTTTTGTCGTAAGCAGCCTTACAATCTTCTTTAAATCCAAGCCGGAAGTTGCTACCGCACTACCAACAACCAATAAAGCTACACCATCATTTGTAGGGGTACGCCTATTTAGCCCACCGTTCAACCTGTTTACAGTTACTCCTTGAAAACTCATGTTAGCTGCTTTTTATTTGTTCTTTTTATTCTTCTTATCGCCCCGACTTTCCGGTGGAGGCGTGCCGTTCTTACCGTTTTTATCCGCTTTTTGCAGTTGATGGATACGATCCAAACCAACTTTACGTACCGCTTTTGCTTTTTCAAGCTTTAAAAATTTGTTCACATCCGCAACGGTAGCAAGCTCCTTAACCGCTTTTATCCTGTCATCAACAGAAGGCTTTGTGTTTTTTTTAGAGCTACTTTTTGTAGTGTTTTCAAACACCTGGTAACTGTATTGTTTGCCTATTCTATTTGTGTTACAATGCAGCTCGCATAGGTTTTTAGAAGTAAACACCTGAAGGTCATCACTTACGTAAATCTTTTCAGTCTTTGGATAGGCCTTAAAATAAGCGGCCGCGACTTCTTTTTTATTTTTCATTTTAGAAAATTTAACATTTTAAAATTCTTTTTTACAGACCATGTTACATACCACATTGCACCTATTGTAACAACTATTAACAGCCCTATTGCATACAAAACATACGCTTTAGGTATCTCTCTAGTACTCTGACCCTGGCTCGTTTTTAAAGCGGTTAGCGTTTTATCCCTTTCGTCCAGTCTGCGTTCTAAGCGTTCCCAAATCTCATCGCAATAACAACCTATCTCAGTACTTCCGTCTTTTTTAAATACCGTTTTTAGCTTAGCAGACCCGCTTCTGGTTATGTCTGTACTGTCTTTTGCTCTGGGTTTAAATACCGGATAATACACTTTATGAACAGAACCTCCCTCTCTTTTGCTTTCAATCACCTCTGTGAGGCTACGGTCAATGTCATTTTTTATTGTGGATTTGGACGAAGCTTTTTCTTTAGAAACCTTACAAGAAGCTAACAACACCAGTAAGATTAACACCCCTTTTTTCATAATTGAAAATGTGGCAAGTCTTTAAAGCTTTCCCAGTGCCCTCCCCAGATAAGTTTTACATTATACCTTTCCAAAGCTACCTTTTTTATGTGCCTTGCAATCGCCGTCATAATATCCTTATCCCAAGTTGCCTTTCCATCCACATAACCATAAATGTCAAACGCTCTTCCGGTTTGGTGAGAAGACTTCCTGTAATAACCGTCCGCCCGGCTAACACCTTTCTTGTATAGGTTATTTTGCTGTTCTTTTGTTCTGAACCCACCAAATTGCGGTATTCCAAAATCGTAAGGACTTTCGCGTACAGCTTCTACTGCAATAGCGATTAACAAGGGTTTTACACCTTCTAATCTCTCTAATGATCTGTTGCTTAACTTATACATCCCTTTGATTTTCCCCCGCAGGGGTGAGGATCAGTCGCAATGACTGAAATCCTCCTTGTCCAAATGTTGAGTTTAATATTTTATGCTAAGGAATCTACGATAGCTCCTTGCCCCAGCTTGGTTACCGGTATAACCACCATATACATTCTAAAACCGATTACAGACTCTCTATTTTCAGGGTCAATAGAGGCGTCTCTAAAGTAACGTTTTACAGAGCCTCTGGCTTTTGCAGTGCGTTTTGCCAAAAAGAAAGTAGAAGCTCCTACTTCTGTGGTGCCGGTTGCTCCAAAAGCAATTTTTTGTAATGTTCCATCTTCATATACAGGATTGTAGATGTCTTCATAAACTTCAAAGCCATAATAATTCTTCACTATAGCTCCTTGCTTGTGGTTGTGATAATGTATTTCTAAAGCTTTGTCTTCTAATAGAAGATCGGCAATATGATCAGGATTTAAGACCAATATACGTCCGGATTTAGGTATTTTTAGCTTGTCCAGTTGCTTTTTAAATTCAACTAAATCAGCAGAGATTAGTCGTTTTCTGGTTCCGCCTCCACCTACAGCCGGCCCGCTAGTCCTTATGATAGGGGTATCTGCAGTATTTGTCAAAGGAGCTAATGAGTGTAATCCGTGCTCTCTAACAAACTCTTCTAAAGTTTCTCTGTGTTGTTGTTGTACAGAACCTATTTTGTCATAAGGCAACGCATATAGCTCATCATCTGTTACTACTGTATTTTCAGTGTCATACTTAAACAGAGAAATCACTACACTATCATCTGGCCTTGCCGCTACGGCAATAGGATAGGTATTATTATTGATTAAAACGTTAGGATCTGCACCTACCTCATTCATTTTTATAACATCATTATTCACCCAATTATTTTTAGAGGGCACACGGGTAAGCCAGGTACCGGCAAAACGCAAGTGCTTGATTAATTCTCGTTCCGCCAGCTCATTCAAAGCTACCGCCATCATAAGAGAAGGTGCTCCCACACCATCTTCAGCTACGGTGTTCACCACCATATCATGGTTGTTTGTCGCAAACAAAGAACCGATGTAAAATATGGCTCCAACAGCCATTAAAAGTCTTAAGATTTTTTTCATTTTTTGATTGTTTAAATAATTTTTAAAAGCTTTTTTTACTAAGCTGCAGGAGCGTCAGTAAAGTGAGCATCTATTAATTTTTTTTGTGTTGCTTCGGGTAATTTTTTAAAGGCTTCCGGGTCTTTTTCAGCAAAGTCCTCATACGTCCATCCTTTATGCTTTGCCGCTACGCCGGCAGCGGCGGTATTACTTTCAATATCATTAGAGGGTGCTCCACCAATAGACGGCATAGCATCTATTACCGCTTTTGTGCTATCAAAATCAGCCTCTAACATTTTTTCGTAATGTGGGCGTAATTTAGCTTCAAACTTTTTGTCTTTCTCGGCAGCATCAAGCAAGGCCTTTATATTAGCCTGCTTGGCCTCTTTTTCTTTTCTGGCAGCCTCGGCTTTTATATCCGCAACAGACTGGGCAGAAATTTTTAGCTCATTAATCTTTGCGAGAATCTGAGCTTCTGTAGCATCAGCAGGCAACCCTAAAGATGCAATTAACAATTCTTTGTCCATGTTCTTTATATTTGTTGTTTTTGTTACTGTTAAAATTTTAGGAGCACCACAAGCCACCAACATAGCTTTGGTACTTTGGGTTATTTTTGCGGGCTGGTTTTCTATCTCATCAATAAAACCCTCTTTTAAAGCTTCTTTTGCAGTCATCCAATAATCACCCTTATCAAACAAAGCTTTTATCTCGGCTTCTGACTTACCTGTTTTTAAAACATAAGCCTCTATATAGTCTTTTGTAGCATCTCTTAAGAGTTTCAAACTACTTTCTATATCATCCTCATTACCAGCTATCACAGTGCTTGGTTTGTGAATCATTAATTGACTGTTGTATTTTGCTGTAGTGTAAAACTTTGAAGTAATATAGGTGCCGGCAGAAGCGGCTAATGCACCAATACGTACTTTTACATTATCTGCCTCAAAAGTGTCTGTGAGGATGTTAACTATTTCCCTGGCCGCAAAAACATCACCACCTTTGGTGTTTAACTTTAATTCTACCGTTTTTGCACCATTAGATTTTAGGCTGTTTACATTTTTTCTAAACAAAGAACTGTTATTCTCGCCCCAGTCATCAATGCCGCCATCGATAACCAAATACCCAACAACACCGTTTGTTATTGCACTTATGAGTAGTTCCTGCTGATGTTTTGATGCTTCCGCAAATACTTTCATGCAACAAAAATGAGATAGAAAAAAAGGTTTAAAAAACTATTTTTATATAAATATTATCTATAATTAATAATACAATCATAGACAATTACTATCAATTAGCGAAAATTTTAACACAATGCTCAACCAACGCATCTTTGTAGATATATATTAATATGGCAAAAGACAAAGAACGCAAACTGGCAAAAAAATTATACATGCAGCACAAGACCGGCAAGGAGATTGCCGTCATTGTGAAAGTGCAGGAAAAAACCATATCTAATTGGGTAAACACACATGGCTGGAGACAGGAGAGAGATGCAAGGGTTAACAGTTCACAGACTGAAATTTCAAACCTGCAAATCATCTTGAGCGACTTGACAGAGAAGAAGATAGAAAACATGAAAGCCATGAAGCTGGCCCGAGCTGCAAAAGATTATGACCAAATAGAACAGTTGCAAGGCATTGACCGGTCTATTGCAGATCAGCACGCAAAATGGTCAAAACGATTACGCGAAATAGAAGGCAATAACAAAGTACCTCTAGCTACTTATATTCACGTGATGGAAGATGTTTTTAAAGGCCTACAACGTTACAGTCCGGAACTTTTTTTACAAACCATAGACTTTCAGGAAAAACACCTGGAGGATGTCGCTACAAAATTATCACTATGATAAAATGTTTTCTTGAATACCTACGATTTAAATGGTTAATTATAGGCTTTAGAATAGCCGGAGCAAGTAAAGACCAGGTAAATTTAGAGAAGGGTAAATACTATCTTAGAAAAGGTGCCCGGTTTTCTGTGGGCCAACAAGTTGTACTTAATAGGTTTGGCAACCGTAAAAAACGATATATAGCCAATCTCTATTACAATTTTAAAGACAATAAGATTACGGCTTCTTACAGTAATAGACCCATAAAAGGAATTACTAAAACCCCATGAAAAAAGAAGATAAAAAAGCTCTGGAAGAGTATAGGGCTAAACTCAGTATTGTTAGAAATTCAGGCACAGTAAGCCCTTTTGAAAACGAAAACGATAAACAAAAACGTATTGAAAAGGCAAAAAAAGACATAGCCTTTTGTGTACGGTACTATTTTCCGCATTACGCCACTTCTGACTGTGCAAGTTTTCAAATAAAAAGTGCCAATGACACGTTGAAGAATCCTGTAGAAAAGAAATTTGACGAATGGGGACGTGGCTTAGCAAAATCTGTATGGGATGATATTATTAAACCTTTCTGGCTGTGGATGCACAATCAGGCACACTACCATGTAATAGTTACTACTTCTAAAGACCGAGCGGAAGAGCTCTTGGATGACCTAAGGGCAGAATGGGAAGCCAATCCCAGAATTATAAACGATTTTGGAGAGCAATACAATCCGGGGCAGTGGGAAAAAGGTTTTTACATCACCAAAAGCGGTTTCATCGGAAAAGCATTAGGAGCCGGGCAGTCTGTAAGAGGGTTAAGAGTAAAAGCCCAACGGCCGGATTTGATAACGGTAGATGATCTGGAAACCAAAGAAACCATTGCCAACCCTAAACGGCAAAAGAAAATAGCCAAATGGATAGAAAGAGACTTGATTCCCACCATGGACGGGCCTATAAGAAGAATGCTATATGCCAATAACAAGTTTGCTCCCATAATGATACAAACCTTGTTACAAGAACGCCATCCGGATTGGACAGTACACAGTGTGCCGGCATATAATCCCGTTACCTATAAACCTACATGGTACCAGAAGTATTCTAAAGACTACTACTTAGAACTGGAAAAAGAAATAGGTGTGCTGGCGGCAAGGGCAGAATACAATAACGACCCGCATATTGAAGGTGAGATATTTAAAGAAGAACAAATACAATGGGGCAAAAGGCCGCATCTTAATCATTTTAAGATTATCGTAGGCCATTGGGATATTGCCTATGCCGGTACGCCAACAAGTGATTATAACGCCGTTCGTGTGTGGGGTTTAAAAGATAAAGACTTCTGGTATATAGACAGTTTTGTGTATCAGTGCAAAATGCGTTTAGCGGTGGCCTGGATCTGTGAGTTTATACTTAACCTGCCCGATACCGTAGTGGTACACTGGCAGTATGAATCACAATTCTGGAACGACGAAGTAGAACGTACCATCAACGAAGTTTTTCAGTCTTATGGCTTACAACCAATTATTAGCAAAGTAGCTACGCCAAGAGGCAATAAATATGACAGGATACTCACCTTGCAACCATATTACCAAAACGGCCGTATTTTCTATGACGAACAAAAAAAACCACACAGAAGCACACAAGTAGGGCTGCAACAGTTATACGGTATAGAACCTGGTTACAAAACCAAAGACGATGCCCCGGACGCCGACCATCAGGCCATTACTTTTCTAAGCAAACATATTTATATGGGCAACAACACCAAGCCTAAAATAGGCAAATACACAATTAAAAACTATTGGTAACATGGCTATACAAAATTTAAATTTTTTAACCGTAGAGGACATTGATGCACACATTTTTAAAACCTACATCAACGAGCGTTCCGGAGAAGATACGCAGACCATTCTAGAAACCATAGAGGCACAATACATTGCCTTAATACAAACAAAACTAAAAGGCAGGTATGACACAGATGCTGTTTTTGCCGCTACGGGCGTTAACAGGCATTATATTATAGTAAAAATACTCACAGCACTGGTAATCTATTCTTTTATACGAAGAAATGCAGCACGCAAGGTGCCTAGTGACTATGTAAAAGAATACGAATGGGCCATGGCCTATCTTGATAAAATAAATGCAGGCAGAGAAGTGCCGGACGGCTTACCTGTAGCCACAGACAACAATGGAAACCCCGACACACCTCTAATGTACGGCAACAATACCAATACAGACTTTTATATATAAGACATGAGCTGGATACCAAAATTTTTAATAAACAAGTTACGAAACGAGGTGCTGAGCAGTACCGAAGACCAACGCATACACCTTGAAGCGGCTAAAAGAAGCTCTAAAAAAGGCCGTGTTAAAAGCGGGGAAATCATTAGAAGCAATACACTCTTTAGGCCCTTAACCTTAGATCACTGGAATTTAGCAGTAAGTACCGCAAAAGACCCTTTAGACCCTGATTTTACACTTTTAGCAGAGCTGTATAAAAATTTATTATTGGATAACCACCTGGTAAGTACTATAGAAAACCGTATCTACAGAGTGGCACAGTCTAGGTTTGTTATAAAAACACAAAACGATGAGGAAAATCCGGAGTTAAAAAAACTGTTTAAAAGCACCTGGTTTGAAGAATTTATAAAATACGCTTTATGGTCTAAATTTACAGGCGTAAAAGTCTTGGAGCTCTTTGAACTGGATGACGATTTAGAGCTACGCAAAGTAGTTAACATCCCCATGGCACATTTACTACCCAAAAAAGGCATCTTTACAAAAGAAGAGGGAGACGATACCGGCTGGAATTACAAAGAAGGCCCGTTGCAACGCTTTTACATACAAATAGGCGAAGATGACGATATAGGCATGCTGGCCGATATTGCCCCTATGGTATTGGCAAAAAAACTCGCCATAGGATCATGGCTAGACTTTGTACAAAAATTTGGCATCCCGGCACGATGGGTGATTACAGACAGGGAAGACACAAACCGTCTGGATGAACTTTTTAAAATGATGCAAGACATGGTAAACAACCATTTTGCCGTGCTGAGAGGCAATGAACGGATAGAAATTGCCGAAACGCCGGGCACCGACGCCCACAAAGTCTTTAATGAGCTCATCAGCCGTATAAACAGCGAAATATCAAAACGGATACTAGGCCAAGACGGCACATCTGACCATAACGAAAGTACCGGAACTTACGGCAGTCTTAAAGTGTTGCAGGAGGTAGCCAATGACCGACACGAAAGTGACAAAATATTCATAAAGAACATCATAAACAAATTGTTATTCCCAAAATTAGCCGGGATAAGCTCTTATTATTCAGGTATTGCAAACCATTATTTTGACTGGGACAACACCGAAGAACTCAGCCAAAAAGATTTTATAAACAATGTAGTGGCCCTTACCAATGCCGGATACCAACTTGATGCAGAGCAAATACAAGAACGCACCGGGCTTACCATTGTAGAGCAACAAAATAAGCCAGCCAATAAATTTGAAGATAAAGACGGAGACAACAACGATGGCACTGATGATGAAGATGGTAAAAATCCTAAAAAAAAAAGCCGATAAACAACATAGCGGCCTATTATAACATTACACCACACCGCTGCGGACACCAGACAAAAGTTACAGCAGTTACTTTTCCGGATATAAAAAAACTAATAGAAAGCATTGCAAAAGCCCTTTACAAGCAAAAGATAAAGCCCGCACAGCTCAATAAGGAACTGGTAAACCACACCTACAAACAATTAAACCAGGCCGCACAATCCGGTTATGGAAAAGAGTGGATTAAATACGAGGATAAAAATTCCAAAACCGTACGGGAACTGCAAAAAAACCTATACCGTTTTTCCGGAGCCAAAACCTACTGGCAATTGGTTGAAATGAACAATATGTTGGTAGATGAGAATGGCCGTATCCGTAACTTTAAAGACTTTAAAGAAGCTATTCTAAACGTACATAAACGCTATAACCTAAACTACCTACAGGCAGAATACCAAACAGCCAAACGCTCTGCTCAAATGGCACGACAGTGGCAAGATTTTACAGAAAACCAAGACTTATTTCCTAATTTAGAGTACCGCACTGCAGGCGACCAACATGTACGCGAAGAACATCGGTTACTTGAGGGTATTATAAGGCCGATAAACGATCCGTTTTGGGATGTCTATTACCCGCCAAACGGTTGGCGTTGCCGTTGTGCCGTTAGGCAAACAGACCAGCCGGCAAATAACAAAAAAGCCAATATTACAGTGGATGAAGGCTTTAAAAACAACGTAGGCAAAACCAAACAGGTGTTTAACCAAAAAAAACACCCGTATTTTCAAATACCTAAATCAGATAAAAATTTAACAGAACAGAGCATCAATAATATGTTGGCCAGCGAAAGTGGCAATAGGGTACGGAAGTATGCAAATAAATACCTGTTAGATACCGTCTTTAAAATAGGCACAAGAGAATTTAAACTGTCTAAAAGCAACATTAAAACAATAATTCAAAAACCTCACGAAGACAGAGTAGGAAGAAATGAAATTTTCTATAACTTAGAAAACAACATTAAAAATGCAGTATATATTAAATCTGCCCCCGAAATCAAAAACAGATCAAAGTATGTTGCATGGCATTATTACAAAATACAAAATATAGAAGGCAATTTTTATATTAATTTAGTAGAAACCAAAAACGGCCATTACAACCTACACGCCATTACAGATAAAATAAAATAGCCCCTTAAACGAGAGGCCGGTTATGCAGACCGACATAGTTTAAAAGGCTATTTAGATTACAAATATACAAAAAAAATGCCTAAAATCAATAAAACACCAGATTTTAACAGAATGGCCTACGAAATAAGGCAAAATTTAGTAAGGTACGCTGCCGTTACCGGTGTTAATTTTTTTAAAGACAGTTTTTACAACCAAGGGTTTACAGACAAAGCTCTAATACCTTGGGAAAACGGATTGTTTGCCGGTACAGACGGCTATAGAATACTAATACGTACCCGTAACCTGCAAGGATCCATACAGGTTTTTAATAAGAGCTTGCAACGTATTGTTTTTGGCTCAGACGAAAGGTATGCCCAATACCACAATGAAGGGGCCACCATTGCCGTAACAGAACGCAGCCGTAAATTCTTTTGGTATATGTATAGACAAACCGGAGACCAGCGGTGGAAAGCCATGGCCCTAACGGAAAAAACCTCCTTTAGACTCCCCAAAAGACAATTTATAGGAGAAAGCCATGCTTTGCTAAAAAAATTAGACACCTGGCTTTTAAACAGTATAAAAAAACAAATTAAACAGTAAAATATGGCACAGAATTTAACAACAGCCTATCTGGAAATAGCACAACGCATTACAGACCACCGCCCGGATATTAAATGGGTAGATTTATGGCATAACCAAGTGGGCTTTTTACAAGAAGAACACAATTTTGAAACCCCCGCAGTATTTTTAGCCTTTAGAATACTGGGCGACCCACAGGATATTGGAGAAGGCGTACAACAGGCCAAATACCAAATAGACATGTATTACTTCTACGAAACCTTTTTAGACACCGGGCAAGATTCTATTAATAGAAATGATGCCCTGGTATATCTTGAGGAAATAAATGCCCTATACGCACTTTTTCACGGCTATAGCGGTACAGCTTTTAGCGAAATGCGGCGTATTGGCCTGCGGCCGGTAGATACCGGTACCGCCGGCAACCTGTATGTACAAAGCTTTGAATGTATATTACATGACGAAGCAGCTAAAAAATTGTACAACCTGGGCAAAACCAAAGGATTGCAAATAAACAGAGGGGTACCGGCACAAAACCCGCCGGGAACCGACTTTATTATTCCATAAAAAAAGCCCTGCCAACCGGCAGGGCCTTGTAAACAACCCAAAAAACAGCTACGGTTAATCACTATCCAATAAGGGGTCTATCTGCTCCAAAAAATGGGTAAGATGATAATACCCCTCACTAATATCCGATCTGTAAAAATTGTCTTCACGCTCTAAATACATAAGCATTGTAGCGTTTAATAAACGTCTTACCCGGGCCGCAAAAACTTTTACATCTGCCGGGGTTACAAAATAGGCATCTACTTTTACCCCTACCAAACCCTCTTTTATATTACTCATAACGA
>PDWI01001625.1_pt1 | contig 35646 bp, 28 predicted proteins | sample 1430891 | NCBI WGS metagenome assembly PDWI01 (sample SAMN01162508, study PRJNA174530) | Oral metagenome, whole genome shotgun sequencing project. | biome: Marine environment; feature: Marine mammal; material: Swab sample of the gingival sulcus; isolation source: swab sample of gingival sulcus... | reverse complement strand
GCTTTAATCATCGGCTGGCTGTCATTTTTTAGGAGGGTACGCTCAAGGCCGCTCGGCCAAGCTAAGCCCCTCTACAAAAACAACAGCCACCCAATGCGCGGGGTGCTTTCTGGCAATCGCAGACGCTGGCGTCGCTAACAATCTAAGCAGATTGCATTACACACCGAATTGTCATCTCGACCGCGGCGCGTAGTGAAGAAAACTCATAAAAAAAGCGACTACACTACATTGCTAGCATGGTCGCTTTTATATTTGACTTTGATTTTTGATTTTCTTTCCGCTTTCAACTATTTTACCGTCTCTGACTTCAAATAATGACACAGTCGTTCGACAATTTTGGCTGTCATACCCCAAATAACTTTATCTTGATACTGATAAAACAGTACAGAATAATCGCGCCCGCGCCAATTGTATCGCTTTTCACGACCAATCCGATGGTACGGAAAATCGTCATCGGCCGATATCTGATTTTTAACATAGTGATACTCAGGTGCATTTTCGATAAAAAAGCTGACTGGCACCGCAAAAACTGATGCGACCTCTTGGCGATTAAAGGGCAGATTGTCAATATCGGCAACCTCTAAAACTGCCACATAAGGGCGCAAATAGTCGCCAAAGGCAGTCACCAAATAATCCATTGGTCCAATCAGTGTTATTTCTTTTTCGCTGATGCCCAGTTCTTCGCAGGTTTCTCTAATGGCCGCTTGTTCGGCTGATTCGTTTATTTCTAAGCGCCCACCCGGGAAACAAATTTCGCCGGGTTGACGGCGCAATTTGCTAGAGCGCATTTCGAACAGTAAATGCCATTGATTCGCTATTTTGACAAATGGAATCAACACGCCATAACTGTTGTCAATGTCAATTGGTTGGGCGATGTGGTTTGCAAAATAATCTAATTTCATATCGCCTCACAGTGCAAAGTAGCAAGAAAATCGAGCATTACAGCTTTACCGGCTTCGTCATTTTTAATGACGCCGGCGTGGTGTAAGCCCAGTAAAAAGGTATCGCCAATAATGCTCTTAACGGCCGCTTCAGCGTCGCTACCTCTTTGGTAGTTAGCCAGTAATTGCGCATAAATATCAGCAAAGCCGGCGCAGCTATCGGGCAAGTCGGCAAAAGTTTTCTGTTCGCGTAGGCCAATCGCCAAATCGGCAATTGTCTGCTTTAGTCTACCCGGTAAAACAGCGTAGCCCATCACTTCAATTAAGCCGATGTTTTCTTTTTTGACAGGGTGTACCTCGGGGTGAGGGTGATAAACGCCGTCGGGGTACTGCTCGCTTGTCAAGTTACTGCGCAATACCATATCAATTTCATAGCAATCGTCTACTTTGCGCATAATCGGCGTAATGGCGTGGTGCGGCCTGTCGGTTTCAGCTATTAAGCCATATGCTTCGTCGCTAAATTTGCGCCACTCGTCCGTTATTTTTTCACAGGCGTCAATCAATGCCGTTTTAGCTGTACTGCACAGTCTAAGCGTTGTCAATGGCCAGTTTAGCCAGCTTACCGTTACATTGGGAAAAATCGACTTATTGAATTCCATATAGCTTTTGGCCTTTACAATTGGCATTTCGTAATTGCCACCTTGGTAGTGGTCGTGTGTCAGCATTGAGCCACCAACAATTGGCAACCCAGCATTAGAACCAATGAAATAATGCGGCAAATAGTCGACAAAATCGGCCAAGCGCTGATAGGTTTGGCGATTGATCAGCATCGGTTCGTGTTTATATTTAACGACAATGGTGTGCTCGTCGTAATACATGTAGGGCGAATATTGAAAAAACCAATCTTCACCGGCCAGTGTAATATCGATAATGCGGTGCGTTTGCCTAGCCGGGTGGTTTAAATGACCGGCAAAACCGACATTTTCGGCGCATAAAAAACACTTGGGATAATTCGTCTGTTCAAGCTTGGCAGCTGCGGCAATTGCCTTTGGGTCTTTTTCAGGTTTAGACAAATTAATCGTCAGCATCATATCGCCATAGGCTGTACTGTTTTGCCAGACAATATTATTGGCAATGCGATTGGCCTTAATGTAATCGGTTGACTTTGAAAAGTGATAATACCATTCAGTTGCCTGACGCGGCGACTGCTGATAGTGCTGCTTAAACTGGCGGTTGACGGCAGAGGGCAGGGGTATCAAAAATGACATTAAAGCAGTTTCAAATAAATCGTCATAGGGATTGCTGAGTGATTCGAGCTTGCCATTTTGGAATGCCCAATTGCTTATTTCGGCCAACAGTTCACCAATGTTAGTTGATGCGCCAGCTTGGGGCATTGCAATTAAGTCGCCATCTATGCCCAAGTAATCGGCCAGGCGATTTTTAATGTAAATAATATCGTCGCTGTAAATAAATTGATTGTCTAGCGCGTATGCGATTAAAGATTCTGTTAATTTGTAGATGTTTTTCATTATGCACCTCACTATTAATAATTTTACTCTATTGCATTATAGCAGCTTTTTGCATTATTTAATATACTGTTTTTCAACAAAGGGCGAATGATTACAAAAAACCATCGCCTGATAATAACAGTCAAATTTGACGACATCGCCAATCTTGGGCATTGGCTGGCATTCGCTAATATCGACAATCAAATGGTCGCTGCTGGCACCGAAAATTTTTATGTTGGGGTCGACCGGTACAATGCCTTCAAGCGAGCCGAAATCGCGCTTGCCCAAGGCAATTAAGGCGCGCGTTCTAACGCCAATATCTTGATATGTCGGGCGATAGCCAAAGGCGTCAATAAACAATTGACCAATCGGGTGGGTCGGCTTGTCTTTAATTTCAATGATTTCGCCCTCTAGTGTATAGATATCTTGATAGAGACCAGGCATTTCAATTTTCCATATATCAATTAAATCGCGCGCCAACAGGGCGCCTTCACCGACGCGCAGGTGATTGATGCCAGCCGGAATTTCGCCATTGTAAACCAGTGGTAAGCTGGTTGTCGCGCCGCCTGAAACGACATCTAATTTTCGGCCGATTTTTTGTTCTACCCGCTTGGCTATTTCAACGAGTCGACCTAAATTTTCAGTGTCGGGCTTAATTGACCCATAGCAACTTAAATTTGTACCAATGCCATAGAGTTTGAGATTGGGGCAATCACTTTCGATTGTCAGCGCCGTTTCGATTAATTCATTTTCATCAAAAAAGCCTTCGCGTAAATCGCCCAAGTCCATCATGAGAATAATGCGGTGCATTTTATTGTGTAAAGCGGCTAATGCCTGTGTCTTTGCAATGACCAGCGGTTCAGATTGCATGCTGATATCGACATATTTTACGACATCTTCCAGTTCAGATAACATTGGCACGCGCAGCAACATAATATCGTCTGTAAAACCGTCTTGGCGCAAGGCAATAATACTTTTTAAACGCGAATCTGCTATACCGATGCAGCCGGCCTGCATCATGACATCTGCAATATCAAGATAGCTTTTGCTGACATCACCGGTTGCTTTAACAACGCCGCTGACGGCAATGCCAAATTGGCTGCAGTGTTCAATTACGCGCCTGTAATTATTTGCCATATGTTTTAAGTTAATCGTCATAATAGGATATTTTTTCATAAGTTAGCCCCCCTAAAACACTTTTACCGGTTCTATATTTTTAATTAAATTATATCATATGCCAATAGCATTTTTAAGTAATTTTCCAATAACGCGTATAATTACTTATCTATACGATTTGTTTTTATGGTTTAGGCTGCATATAATTGTAATGTCAGGTTTTTTATGATAAACTGTTAACTGATAAAAAACGGTTTATCAGGCGTGCAACCCTGCTGTTCGCACATGGTACAAACAGGCGATGCTCTAATAAGTTGCTATTTTTTACTGCGCTTGCATAATGTAACTGGCACTATTGAGGAATAATATGAACGGATTCAATAAAAACAATATTTTCTTTTCTATATTATTAATAGTGATTTTCTGCTTTATCGTATACCTGTTCAGCAACGAATCTATTGAAGAATTTGGCATTAATGACTTTACCTATCAAAAGGTTTATGATGGCGAAAACCTGTCGATTTTTTCGCTGAATTCAAATGTTGATATTTCTAATCTTGAAGTAAACGCGAATCAAAACAACAGTTTTAATTTCAGCTTTGTGCCTAAAACCACTATTAGCGGTGCATTGCCGTCGATTGGCATTAGCTCTGCCTATATGTCTTACAATATCAGAAATGACAGTGGGCTGCTCTACTCATACGATGAAATTGAGAGCAATATTGTCAAAAGCGGCGCAACTAATTTTAATATCATTAGAATACCAGCTGAATGTATTGGTGATAGAATACATGTCAACTTTAAATTCAAGGTCTTAAAACTTAATATAACGCCAGCGACGATTTACATTGGTGAAAAAAAGAATATCTATAAACACATTATTAGTCGTGAATTTTTTGAACTGCTTTTTGCCTTATTTATGTTTTCAATCGCTTCAATGATGCTGATATTGGGCTTTTTGTCGTTTATATTTAAACTTAAGACAAGTCGTTACGTTGCGGTTGGCCTATTTACGCTTTTTTTGAGCACCTATATTTTTGTCAAAACTGAAACAGTTTTCTTTTTTATCAAAAAGCCAATTTTTATATACTTTATGTCGTTTATTACTGCCTCGGCTTTTGCAGCGAGTATTGCTTATCTGATATACCGACAATTAAAGGGCAAGTACAAGCATATTGGTGCAAAGCTATATATACTATTTGTAATAAATATAACATTGCAGACTATTTTAACGGTTAGCGGCATTTCAGAATTTATCTACTTTCGAGAATTGACATTCTTGTTGGCTTTTCCCGGTGCGGCAATTCTATTGTATTTACTATTAATCAAGCGCGACCCCAATTATCCACTAAAGAACGAGACCAGATCAGACAAGCTATTAATTTCTTGTACGGTCTTTATGCTGCTAGGTCTTTTAATTTCATCTGTCATGTACAATATTTCAACGACAAGCCCATATATTGGGCCAGTCTATTTTACGCTGACACTGTATGTCATGGTGCAATTATTTGTTTCTTTAGACAGTTATACTAAGGATTATAAAATGGCTTTAAGACTCAGTCATTTCAAAGAAGTGGCCCTCTATGACAATTTGACTAAAGTGGGTAGCCGCTATGCATTTGACAGCGATATAAAAATGTTTAAGCAAAACATCACTAATTACAACAGTATTTCTATTACCGTAATAGACTTAAACAACTTAAAAGCAATAAACGACATTTTAGGGCACGATAACGGCGATCGTACAATTGCCGATATGGGCAATATACTAAACTGTATCGAAACAAACTTCGTTGATAAAAAAGTAAAGTCGTATCGTGTAGGCGGTGATGAATTTTTGATTATTATGTTAAACACAGATTATCAAAGTCATCTCAATTTAAGAGACTGCATCGAACAGTGTTATCAACTGTATTTAACAGAACACCCCGCTTCGCTGTTGCAGTTTTCTTGTGGCGCAGCATATAGTCGAATTAACAGCATGTTCAATTTTGATGCGTTTCTAAAAATAGTCGATCAAAAAATGTACCATGAAAAAAACAGTATGAAAGCGAATAACAGCAATCATCTTCAGATGATCAAACAAAGGGTAAACCAAAATGAAAAAGCATATTAAGCCAATTTACATAGTAACCATATTTGCTGTTATCATTGCGCTCGTTTCTCTCTTTATTGCTGCCCGTACCGATATAAACGAGGTTGTCAATGTCGACAACAATAGTGATACGGCCATTACAAAGGTCACATTAATTGACATATACAATTCTAGTGAGCAAAAAAAAGTGGTTGAAATACCGACTAGGCTGACAAACGACACTTATTATATGTATTTAAACCAGAAGAGAACCGATGCCTATACACCTGTTTACTTTAAAATATCGTCAATCAATACCTTTATTACAGTAAGTGTTGATAACGCAATTATCTTTGAAACCATGGCACAACCAAAACTAAAAAATTTAGGGTATCCCTCTGTTCATCTGGTTGAAATACCGCAACAATACGATGGTCAAGATATTAAGTTAACATTTAGTAATTTGTCTAGGCATGCCAAATATACCAATATACCAAGAATTCAGATTGGTTCCAAGCAGGCCCTCATTGCCGATGCCGATCGAAATAATTATTATCAAATAATTTTGAGTATTGTTATTTTTATGATAAGCTATGTCACATTTTTTGCGTCTTTAATTCTATTTAAGGCAAAGCGAAACTATAGTCAACTGCTCTATATATCTGTATTCTCCGTTATTATCTGTGCGATAATTCTAATTAATACAGAACTGTTTAAACTGATTTTGGCAGAGAGCACAATATTGTATTACGTTTACTATATATTATTTACCGTTATACCAATTCCGCTATTGCTACTGTCTTGTAATCAATTAGAACTTAGCAAATCTTGTAAATGGCGTTGTCAATTTATGCGATACGTATTTTATATTGAGATGTTTGTCGTGTTATATGAACTCTATTACATACTACAAAATTACAAGCAACCAGTGCAGCTTCATGTGTTCGCTATCATCAACATCGCGTTGGTATCGCTCGCCGTTGCAATTTCATTTCTTACGCTAAACGGCACCAAGCATAAAATTAAACCGATTTTGCTCTTGTCGACGATACCATTGTTTTTGATCATTGTTGAAAATTTTGAATTGTATTTTGGCTTCAGAGGCGTCGATAAAGGGTTCAGTTATACGCCAATATATGCGCTAATTTACTTGTTGCTCTACTTTTTCATTGCCCTCAACACCTATTACAGCAATTATAAGCAATTAGAAATAACTAAATTTTATGAGGAAATCGCCTTTGTCGACAGCCTGACACGCGTCAGCACCAGACATGCGCTAGAAAAAGATATACAATTAATTCAAACAAAAATGTCTAAAAAAATAATTATTATGTTTATCGATGTCAATCTTCTAAAGAAAATCAACGACGAAAACGGCCATACTGTCGGCGATACTGTTTTAAAAACCTTAGGCGAATTAATTAATGAAGTCGAAAATATTTATAATAATGCCAAAGGTTATCGCTTTGGCGGTGATGAATTTATTATAATCTTAAAGAAACCGACAATTAAAACTGCTGAAAACATAAAATTATTTCTCAAAACACATTCCGACGCGATTAGAAATTCTAACCCCAAAATTCCGATTAGCTTGGCAATTGCCTACGACGAAATTACAGTAGAAAAGAATATGAATATAGAACAGATTATCAAAAATGCCGATAAGAAAATGTATTTAGACAAAGAAAAGCTGTAAGATTATTTTAAAGCTTGTCATGCATTTGAGCTCGACAGAAAAAACAGCTAAAAAGCCCTTTGTAGACATTGAAATTCAATGCTTACAAGGGGCTTTAATTATTGCCAAAACCGTGTGAATACAGCCTATTTCGCAGCTGATAGTCTTAATTTATCTAAGCTAAAAGGCACAGGGAGACAGACGATATCTTTACTTATTATTTATATTAATATAATTTTTGTCGCTTTATTATTAAGCAATATTTATACATAGTGATTAATATTACAATCACACTACGAATTGCATTAAAGTATTGTTTTAAAGGGTTTTAAGTGTTAGTATTGGCGTGGGGGGAGTATAATACACAGTGTATATAATTGCATATTTAATGATAAGGAGGTAAAAATGAAAAACAAGTGCGTATTAAAAAAACTTGCAGCGTTTATTATAACGCTTGCGCTTGTGCTTGGCCTAGTGCCGCTAAACGGTTTTAGTGTCTATGCGGCAAATGATTTTAGCGATGTTCCAATATCGTCAGACGGCAACGTAAAGGCAAGCTATAACGAAACTGCAAAAAAACTAATCATTACCGGTGCGGGCACTATCGATTACGATTTGTGGAAACAAATGGCGCAGCGGTTTAATCCCAATTATTTTGGAACGGAAAAAGCTTGGGACAATAATATTAACGAAGACTTTAAGATGATCTTTACAGGCGCTGCCGATGATTCTATTTTGCTCTGCGGAGGGGGCGATGAAGGTGGCTTATTCCAGGCGTTTTCCAATGAAATACTATTTTTAGAACCAGTTAACCTAGCACCCGATGCGACGGATCTAAGTGATATGTTTGCTGACGCCATTGCCTTTAATCAACCACTCAGTAATTGGGATGTCTCAAAAGTTACAGATACGAGTGGCATGTTTTGGGCTGCCATGCAGTTTGATCAACCACTCAATAATTGGGATGTCTCTCATGTCACGAATATGCACCATATGTTCTATGGCACGTGGAAATTTAATCAGCCACTCGGCAATTGGGATGTCTCTAATGTCAAGCAAATGGGCGATATGTTTAGTTTCGCGAAATCATTTAATCAACCACTTAATAGTTGGAATACCGCGAACGTGAATACTATCGCAGATATGTTTTATATGGCTTCGAAATTTAATGAAGAGATTGTATTTGATATTTCGTCGCTGACGAGCATTAAAGGCGCGTTTCAGAAAAGCAAAGCGCGCAGTATTCAGCTCTTAAATAATGGGGCCGCTCAAGATATTGAAGTTAATTCAAACGACTATCAATATCCCAATGGCACACTTGAATATCTCGAATTTAGTGGCCTAAAGGCACATACAATACAGGCTAATGCTTTTACGAGCGACTATATTGTCGAAGATGTCGCTGCGCAAACGGCGACGCCATTTACTGCAAATACACCATTTACATTTGATGCCAATAAGCATTATAAACTGTATTTACAGGGCAAAAAAGATATTAAAGCCTGTAATATTGAGCCATTGCCAATTTCCGATCAAGTCTATACGGGTAACCCGATTACGCCCGCGCTGACGCTCAGCGATAGTGTAACAGGTGTTACACTACAAGAAGGTACTGATTACGAGCTAACTTATACTGACAATACAGATAAAGGCACTGCCTGTATTAGCATTACGGGTAAAGGTGCAAACTATACGGGCAGCAGAAAAGTGTATTTTAAGATTATCGATAAAGTCAACTTTTTTAACGACTTTGCAATATCGCTCGATGGTGGCGTAAAGGCCAGTTATAGCGATGCTGTAAAAGAACTGACTATTACCGGCACAGGCACCATTGATTACAATCTATGGACACAGATGGCACAAAAGATTAATCCCGATTATTTTGCGACAAAATATACTTGGGATTATACTCTTAACGAAGACTTTAAGATGATCTTTAACGGCGACGCCGACAATTCTATTCTGCTCTGCGGCACGGGCAATAAAGGTGGCTTATTCCAGAATTTTTCCAATGAAATACTATTTCAAAAACAGGTTAACCTAGCGCCCGATGCGACGAATTTAACAAGTATGTTTGCTGGCGCCGAAGCCTTTAATCAACCTATTAATAATTGGGATGTCTCTCATGTCACAAATATGAGCAGTATGTTTTATGACGCAGACGTATTTAATGAACCACTCGGCAATTGGGATGTCACTAAGGTCAAGAGTATGAGCTATATGTTCTATGGCGCGAAGAAATTTGATCAACCACTTAATAGTTGGAATACCGCAAGCGTGACAAATATCAGAAGTATGTTTGAAAAGGCTTCGCAATTTGATGAGGCGATTGAATTTGATATTTCGTCGCTGACGAGCATCGCGGGTGCGTTTAAGGACAGCAAAGTGCATAGTATTCAACTTAGCAATTACGCTGGTAATACAGATATCGAAGCAGATGTTGATTGGGATAACGATGGTGTACCCGACGGCTTTAAGTTGTACCCCGATGGCACACTTGAATATCTCGAATTCAGCGGCTTAAAGGCGCATACAATACAGGCTAATGCCTTTAGTGGCGACTATATTGTCGAAGATGTCGCCGCACAAACAGCGACGCCATTTACTGCAAATACACCATTTACATTTGAAGCCAATAAGCATTATAAACTGTATTTACAGGGCAAAAAAGATATTAAAACCTGTAATATTGAACCATTGCCAATTCCCAATCAAGCCCATACGGGTAACCCGATTACGCCTGCGCTGACACTCAGCGATAGTGTAACAGGTGTTACACTACAAGAAGGTACTGATTACGAGCTAACTTATTCTGACAATACAAATGTAGGTACGGCCTGTATTACCATTGCGGGTAAAGGTGCAAACTATACGGGTAGCAGAAAAGTTTATTTTGAGATTGCCGTTGAAGTCAACTTTTTTAACGACTTCGCAATATCGCTCGATGGTGGCGTAAAGGCCAGTTATAGTGATGTCAGCAAAGCGCTAACCATTACCGGCACAGGCACCATTGATTACAATTTATGGACAGAGATGGCGCAAAAGATTAAACCCGATTATTTTGGGACAGAATATGCATGGAGCAGTAATATTAGCGAAGACTTTAAGATTATTTTTAATGGCGATGCCGACAATTCAATTCTGCTCTGTGAAAAGGGCGATAAAGGTAATTTATTCCAGCGCTTTTCCAATGAAATACTGTTTCAAAAACAGGTTAACCTAGCGCCCGATGTAACGGTTCTAGCTAATATGTTTGGTGGTGCCAAGGCCTTTAATCAACCAATCAACAATTGGGATGTTTCTAAGGTCACAAATATGTATGGCATGTTTTGGAATGCTGATCACTTTGATCAGCCACTCGACAGTTGGGATGTCTCTCATGTCACGACTATGAGCCATATGTTTTATAGCGCAGACATGTTTAATCAGCCACTTGAAAATTGGGATGTCTCTCATGTCACGAGTATGAGCAGTATGTTCTATGGCGCGAAGAAATTTGATCAATCACTTAATAGTTGGAATACCGCAAAAGTGAAAAGTATGAGAAGTATGTTTGAAAAGGCATCACAATTTGACGAGGCGATTGAATTTGATATTTCAGCGCTCAAAGAAATTGCAGGTGCGTTTAAGGACAGCAAAGTGCGCAGCATTCAACTTAGCAATTACGCTGGTAATACAGATATCGAAGCAGATATTGATTGGAATAACGATGGTGTACCCGACGGCTTTAAGTTGTACCCTGATGGCACACTTGAGTATCTCGAATTTAGCGGCTTAAAGGCGCATACAATACAGGCTAATGCCTTTAGTGGCGACTATATTGTTGAAGATGTCGCCGCGCAAACGGCGACGCCATTTACTGCAAATACACCATTTACTTTTGAGGCCAATAAGCATTATAAACTGTATTTACAGGGCAAAAAAGATATTAAAACCTGTAATATTGAGCCGTTGCCAATTCCCAATCAAGTCTATACGGGTAACCCGATTACGCCCGCGCTGACGCTCAGCGATAGCGTAACAGGTGTATCACTACAAGAAGGTACTGATTACGAGCTAACTTATTCTGACAATACAAATGTAGGTACTGCCTGTATTACCATTACGGGTAAAGGTGCAAACTATACGGGCAGCAGAAAAGTTTATTTTAAGATTGCCAATGAGGCCAACTTAAATAACTTCGCAATATCGCTCGATGGTGGCGTAAAGGCCAGTTATAGCGATGCTGAAAAAGAATTGACCATTATTGGCACGGGTACCATTGATTACAATTTATGGAAGCAGATGGCACAAAAAATTAACCCCAATTATTTTGGTACAGTAGACGCTTGGGACGTAAACAACAGCGAAGACTTTAAGATGATCTTTAATGGTGATTCTGACAATTCAATTTTATTCTGCGGCACTAGCGAAGGTCGCGGTTTATTTGAAGAATTTTCAAATGAAATCATTTTTAACACACCAGTCAACTTGGCGCCTAGCGCAACAGATATATCTCGTATGTTTTTGAATGCTACGGCATTTGATCAACCACTCGATAATTGGAACACTGCTAACGTAACAAGTATGGCTGAAATACTATATGGTACTTCACAATTTAATAAGTCTGTTGTATTTGATATTTCATCGCTTACGAGCATTAAAAGTGCATTTGAAAACAGCAAAGCACGCAGTATTCAGCTCTTAAACAGTGGTACCGCCCAAGATATTGAAGTTAATTCAAACGACAATCAATACCCCAACGGCACACTTGAGTATCTTGAATTTAGCGGCTTAAAGGCCCATACAATTCAGGCTAATGCCTTTGTTGACGATTACGTCGTCGAAAACATTACGGCCAATAGCACGACAACTTGTGCCGTGACATCACCTTATAGCTTTAACGCCAATGATCACTATAAGCTGTATTTGGTGAAGTTGCCGGCGCCCGCACAAGCCGATATTACAAAGACCTATCAAGTTGGTCAAACGACGACAGCGGCAATTAACTTGGCCGCGCTCTTACCAAGCGACGCCAGCTATCAGACTACCACAATGGCTGCAATAGGTGGCAGTAATCCGTCTATTTTAGCTGGTGGCAGTGCGGCACCACAGGTAACCGGTGGGGTACTGACCTATCAGCTAAGCGGTAGCGGCAATGCAGCTGATACGGCGATACTGCCGTTGACGATTACAAGCACCAATTATCAAGATATTAGCTTTAATATAATCGTTAAACTCGTCGCCGGTAACGATGACGATGACGACGATGACGATGATGACGACGGTTCAACTGAAACCGAGACGACTACAGTAGATGATACTAAAGTGCCGCTGGGCGGTCCATTTAACGACGTTTTGGCAGGCGATTGGTTTAAAGTTGCTGTCGATTACGTTGTTGCCAATGGCCTGATGCAGGGCACAAGCGCGACGACATTTACACCGAAAGGTGCTACAACGCGTGCAATGGGTGTCACCTTGCTCTATCGCTTGGCGGGTGAACCCGCAGTCGATTTAGCACACAGTTTCCGCGATGTCGAACCCGGCAGTTGGTACTGTAAACCAGTCATCTGGGGCGCCACTACTGGCATTGTTAAGGGCTTCCCCGATGGTAGCTTCAGGCCACGTGATGTACTGACGCGCGAGCAGCTGGTCACGCTACTGTATCGCTATGCACAGTATAAGAACTATAAAGTATCAGAACGGGCCGACTTAACTAGCTATAGTGATGCTAAGTCAATTACCCCTTATGCCTTAGAAGCCATGCAGTGGGCAGTTGAAGTGGGCATTATAGAAGGCATCAGCGCGACGACGCTGTCACCGCAAGGCGGCTCAAATCGCGCGCAGTTGGCAACGATTATGATGCGTTTTCACAAACTGTATGCAAAGTAATGAGTAAAACCGATAGTACAGCCCGCTTATCAATCGATAGGCGGGCTGTACTTTGATTTCTCCATTTTTGTGTTTTTCGTCTATTTTTTAGTGCATTTGTCTCTGTGTAGCTTTCTCTTTTGTTAAAAATATGATATACTTATAATGCTATTCATTAGTACTTCATAGGCTGTATTCTACTAGATTAAAACGCTTGTTTTCACACTTAGTTTCGACATTTCTAAGGCGCTATTTATCGTCAATCATTCCACACTTGTTATATTAATTGGAGGATAAAATGCTTAATATTGATAAGAGTAAAGTAGATTTTTTAGTCACTGACGGTATGGTTGAAGAAACAAAATATGTCATCTCTCAATGCTTTGCAGATATTGACAATATTTTTAAACAGATTGATCATCAGCAAATTAAACGCGTTATCTTTGTCGCCTGCGGTTCGCCATTATGCGCTTGTCAAACCGCTAAAATTCTAGCTAACAAATACAGCTATTTGCATGTCGAAACGTATAGTGGTTTCGATTTTTTGCTTAACACACCTTATGGTGTCAACCAGAAAACGCTGGTAGTTGCTGTTTCAGATTCCGGCAAGACAACTGAAGTGGTTGATTCAATAAAAAAAGCCCAACAATTGGGCGCAACCACCATTGGCATTACCAAAAAAGCGATAGCGCCACTATATAAAGTGGCACAGTTCAGCACGGCTTATCAGGCTGAATGTATTTGGATGGCGCACACCTTGTTGAGCTATTATATTGTCATTAAAATGATGAAAGCACTGGGCCATGACGCTTTCGAACAAGTGCTAGCAGATATCAAAAAGTTACCCGATACATTTAAGCGCCTAATCGAAACAATTGAAAAAGACATGGAAAGTTGGGGGCGTAAAGCGTCGAACTGGCATATGATTTACACCATTGCCGCCGGCAATTTATTGCCAATGGCCTATAAAGAAGGCGTTATAACGATGTTCGAATTTACTTGGACACACGGCTGTGCGCTGAATGCAGCTGATTTTGCACACGGCCCGCTGGAAGTCGTTGAAGACGGCGTTCCCTACGTCTTTTTACTTGGCAATGACAATACTAGGGAAATAACCAAGCGCGCCATTCAATTTGTCAAACGCTATTCTTCAGATGTATTCGTATTTGATGTATTAGATTATGTCGATAATTTGCATGCCGACCTCGACCCATTGTCAATTTTTGTACCGCTGGAATACTTCTACTATTATCTATCAATTTATAAAGACCACAACCCCGACGACAGGCGCTACTACGGCGGCAAGGTACAGTATTAGGCGCGGCTATGAAAATCATTGGCGTCGGCGACAATACGGTGGATTGTTATTTAGACAGAAACAGCATGTTCCCCGGTGGCAATGCTGTTAATGTTGCCGTACTCGGCAAGCGCTTTGGCTTTGATCAGGCTGCTTATATCGGCTCAATTGCCAACGATCGTAAAGGCCAGCTTGTCTTAAGGGCACTAACTGGTGAAGGCATCAACACGACGCGCCTGCGCATTGTTTCAGGGAAAAATTCTTTTGAAGAAGTTGCGCTCATCGACGGTGACAGGGTGTTTAAAGACAGTTTCTGTGGGGTTAGTTATAACCTGATACTCGATAAATCAGACTATGATTTTATCGCCAATTACGATATTTTGCACAGCAGCATTTACAGTAATATTGAAAGCCAGTTAAAGGCTTTATCACAGCTCGATATAAAAATTGCCTTTGACTTTTCCGATTCATTTGACGACAGTTATCTCGACAATAATCTACAGTATGTCGATTACGCCTTTTTCTCAGGTAGCAAACTGAGCGCACTCGAAATAACGGCGCTAATTAATAAATCAGCCGCAAAGGGTTGTCAATTAGTGGTTATTACCAGTGGCAAAAAGGGGGCTACGCTGTTTTTTGATGGTGCGCTATATCAGCAAGCAGTGGTCGAAACAGCTGTTGTTGACACACTGGGGGCGGGCGATGCGTTTATTGCCTCTGTACTGTTCGGCATTGCGCACAATCAGACAATGCGCGAAATACTGCAAAGCGCCGCATTAAATGCAGCAAAGACCTGTAGCTATTTTGGTGCATTCGGCTATGAAGAAAAAATTGACGACTTATAGCACTCATTATTGGCTTTCTGCTTGCATTTAGTGGTCAAATATGTTAGATTAACGTTAGTAGCTTTGATTAGGAGAGTAGATAGTACTTGATTGCGCAGCGAAGTGGGGAAGGTGAAAGCCCACCGATAAAATGCTATTGAAACGCACCTATGAGCTTTTGATTGAACTTAGTAGGTCAAACGGTTTACTCACGTTACGAGTGAAAAGTGAAGGTTTATCCTTAACAAGAGTGGTACCGCGGTTAATTCGTCTCTTATGAGGCGATTTTTATTTTAAGATTTTATTTTAAAAGGAGCGTATCTGATATGATTAATTTTAAACAGACCATTGCAGAACTCTTGCACACACAGCTTGCCGACGTGTCGGTCGATCAAATTTATGAACAATTAGAGATTCCTAAGCACAGTGATATGGGCGATTATGCCTTCCCGACGTTTCGCTTGGCAAAAGTATTTCGCAAGGCGCCACAGGCAATTGCAACCGATTTGGTTGCCAAACTGCCAACTGAAAGCTTTGAAAAAATAGAAGCTGTCGGTGGCTACATTAACTTTACAATTAACCCATCTGAGTTTGCCAAAGCGGTGATACCGGTTGTGCATGCAGAGGCCGACGACTACGGCAAAAGTGACCTCGGCGCCGGCAAGACAGTTGTCGTCGAGTACTCATCAGTCAATATTGCCAAGCCGTTTCACATTGGTCATATCAGAAGCACCATGATCGGTCATTCACTCAGGCAAATTTACGATGCGCTGGGCTTTAATACAGTTGCCATCAACCACTTGGGTGACTATGGCACGCAATTTGGTAAACTGATTGTCGCCTACAAGCGCTGGAGTAGTGAAGAAAAGGTCAACGCCGACCCAATTCCAGAACTACTGCGCATTTATGTCAAATTTCACGAGGCTGCTGAAACAGAACCAGCGCTGGAAGACGAAGCACGCGCCTGGTTTACCAAGTTAGAAAATGGCGATCCAGAAGCACAGGAATTGTGGTCGTTCTTTAGAGAAATGTCACTAAAAGAATTTATGCGCGTTTACGATATGCTCGGTGTAAAATTTGATTCATATGCCGGCGAATCATTTTATTCAGATAAGATGCCAGAAGTGCTTGAAATTTTGCGCACTAAAAACATTGTCGAAAAATCTGATGGCGCCGAGATTGTCAATTTAGAAGAATACGGCATGCCGCCAGCCTTAATTACCAAGAGCGACGGCTCAACCCTTTATATGACGCGCGACTTAGCCGCTGCCATTTACCGCAAGCGCACCTATGATTACTACAAAAATATCTACGTCGTGGCCTATCAGCAAGATTTGCACTTTAAGCAGTGGTTTAAAGTGTTAGAACTAATGGGCATGGCCTATGCCAAAGACTGTATTCACGTCAACTTTGGCATGGTTGCGCTGGAAGACGGCACCATGTCAACCCGCAAGGGCAAAGTTGTCTTTTTAGAAGATGTGCTCAATAAGGCAGTACAAATTGCAACTGAAATCATTGAGGAAAAAAACCCAGATTTAGAGAACAAGGCAGAAGTCGCCAAGCAAGTTGGCATCGGCGCCATTGTCTTTCAAGAACTGTTTAACACGCGCATTAAGGACTATACATTCTCGTGGAAGTCGGCGATGGCCTTTGAAGGTGAAACGGGCCCCTATGTGCAGTATGCGCACGCCCGTGCCAACACCCTAATAGAAAATGCCGGCGATGTTACAATTGATGGTAACTGCGACTTTAGCTTATTAGCTGATGAAGCATCAGCGTTACTGGCGCGCAAAATCTACCAATTTCCGCAGGCAATTGTCGACGCCATGGCTGGCAACGAGCCATCGCGCATTACGCGATACGTCATTGGTTTGGCGCAAGACTTTAATAAATTCTATCAGCAAAACCACATTAACGTCGAAGATCAAGCGCTTAAAAAGGCGCGCCTCGAACTGGTTGTCGCCGCTAAGCAGACCATTAAAAACGGCCTGCGTCTAATTGGTGTTACCGCACCTGACAAAATGTAGCGCTTGATAAAATATGGCAATAACGCTTGAATGTTAGGTTATAATATGCTATAATTAGCTGAATAGAAGTTTTTAGTAGAGAGTGGGGCAGCCCACTCTTTATCAATGTAATAGCTAATGTAGTCAAATTGTGACATATCAGGAGGTGTCATGAGTAAACGTAAAACTCGCGTTGTCGACTTAATTGTCGAATTGTTTGAAAAGCTATCTAAAACGCAATTTGCGCAATTCGAACTGGTCGACGTAGCCTTTGTCAAGGAGGGCCCACACCGCTATTTGCGGGTATTTATCGACAAAGAGGGCGGCGTAACAATAGATGACTGTGCCGATGTCAGCAAGGTGTTAAACGAACAGCTCGACAAATACGACCCGGTTGAAGAAAACTACATTTTAGAAGTGTCTTCACCAGGCGTTGAACGACCATTAAAAAAACCGGAGCACTTTATTAGATTTAAGGGAAAACTGGCCCAAGTCAAGCTCTATTTCCCAATTGATGGCACAAAGTTAATTGAAGGAAACATTGTTGATTATCGCGACGGCAATGTCATTATTGAGAGTAGCGACACGGCCAAGACGGTCGAAATACCTTTTGACAAGATCGCAGCAGCCAAGTTGCTGTTTGATTTCGGTCATACTTACTAGGAGGATAATAAGGTGAACAAAGAATTAATCGCGGCTATCGAGCAATTAGAACGTGAAAAGGGCATTGCTAAAGAAACCCTACTGGAAACTATCGAAGCCGCCCTGATAACTGCCTATAAAAAGAATTTTCCATATTCTTCAAACGCCAGAGTTTCAATAGACAGAGAATCAGGCGAAGTCAAAGTTTACACCAGAATTACGATTGTCGACAGCTATAGCGATGATAAAGATGAAATGTTAATTGACGACGCCAAGGATATTGACCCCAATTATAAAGTGGGTGATGTCATCGAAGAAGAAGTAACACCGCAAAACTTTGGCAGAATTGCCGCTCAAACAGCCAAGCAAGTAGTGGTGCAACGCATCAGAGAAGCCGAACGCAATGTCATTTATAACGAATTTTCAAATCGCGAATCAGAAATTATCACCGGAACCGTTCAACGTCATAATCGCGGCACCTACTTTATTAACCTCGGCCGAACCGAGGCGGTTTTGTTGTCTTCAGAACAGACCAAAGGTGAACACTACCGTCAAGGCGACCGCTTAAAAGTTTATATACTAGAAGTTAAATTGACCAACAAGGGGCCACAAGTAACCGTTTCGCGTACGCACCCCGGCTTGGTTAAGCGCCTGTTTGAACTAGAAGTACCCGAAATATACGACGGCATTGTCGAAATAAAGAGCATCGCCCGCGAAGCCGGTTCACGTACCAAATTGTCGGTTTATGCAGCAGATGCCAACTTAGATGCAGTCGGCGCCTGCGTTGGTCAACGCGGCGTGCGCGTGCAGACAATTGTCGAAGAGCTGAGAGGCGAAAAAATAGATATTGTCAACTGGTCAAAAGACCCCAAGGTTTATATTTCAAACGCGCTTAGCCCGTCTTCGGTCGACGCCGTATACATACTCGACGACAACCGCAGCGCCATGGCAGTTGTACCAGACCATCAATTGTCGCTAGCAATTGGTAAAGAGGGCCAAAACGCGCGCTTAGCTGCTAAATTAAGCGGCTGGAAAATTGATATAAAGAGCCGCACCCAGTTTGATGAACTGGAAAATAAAGAAGAAATTCTGGCGCTTGATGAAAAGTACTACGATCAGTCGTTTGCGATCGATGAGCCAGTTGAAGCTGTCGCTGAAGAGCAACCAGATACTGTCGAAGCGATAACTGAACCCGAGGTTCAGCCTGATCCAGCAGCCGCGGCAACAGCTGACGGCGAACCTGAAACAATTGATATGTCAGAATTTGAAGAAATTAATGAAGCTGAACTAGCTGAAATTGACATGTCGGAATACGAAGAAATAGATGAAGACGAATTAGCTGACATCGACATGGCCGAACTTGAAGCAGTTGAAGAAGAAAAATAATCGCTCAGAAAAGGTGGTCGCTATGAAAAAAAAGAAAATACCACTTCGAAAGTGTTTGGGCTGTGGCGAGCAGTTCCCCAAAAAAGAATTGATAAGAGTTGTCAAGACCAAACAAGGTGAAATTTTTTTAGATGAGACCAATCGTGCCAATGGCAGGGGCGCCTATATTTGCCGCTCGGCTGAGTGCCTAAAAACGGCGCTCAAACGCAAGGCAATTCAGCGTTCACTTGAGACGGCGCTCAGCGATGACGTGCAGGCCGAACTGGAAAAGGCGATTTTAAATGTTGAAAAGTAAAATAACCGCATTACTCGGCTTCGCACAAAAGTCGAACAACCTACTGGCAGGCAACGAAATTGTCGCAAAGGCAATCGACCGAGCCGAAGTAAAATTGGTTTTTATCGGCACTGATGTTTCGGCCAAGAGTGTTAAAAACTTAAAAAATAAATGTATGAGATTAAATGTTCCGTATTACGAAATATTGACTATTGCAGAACAATCGCGAGCGATTGGCAAATCAAACCGAACCGTTATTGGCGTATTAGATAACGGCTTTGCAATAAATATAATCAATTTAATCAGCGACGCGGGCATCTAGACTGGAGGTGCAACACTATGTCCAAAATAAGAATTTATGAATTGGCAAAAGAAGTAAAAATTTCATCAAAGGCACTACTCGACATCGTACACAACTTGGGTATTGATGCGGCGAACCACATGGCGGGCTTGGATAGCAGTGACGTTGAGCAGATTAAATACGCAGTCAAAAAAATGAAGGCAAAGCAAAAGACAGCTGATGACAAAAAAGAATCCAAAACAGAACAGTCGAGCAAAGCTGAAAGCACTGAGCAGGCCAGCCAAGCCGATGCCGCCGAAGCGTTAATAGAAGCCCCAAAACCCGCCGCCGAAAAGTCTGCCAAAAAAAAGGCTAAGCCAAAAATAATTGTCAAAAAACACATATCAGATGATCTCGTATTGGTTGAAATCAACGGCGAAACTAAGCTGATGCGACGCAAGAAAAAGGGCAAGCCAAAAACAGCAGTTCAAAAAGCCAAAGAACCAAAAAAAGCTATAACAGCTGAAGACGAAAAAGAGCAGCTAAACAAACCGGCTGCACCAGCTAAGCCAGAACACCCGGTTGAGCCCACCAAGCCAGTTGAGCCTGACAAGCCAACAGAAAAGGCCAGCGAAAAACAGGTCAAACCAGAAAAGGTTGTCAAACCGAAAGAAAAGACGGCTAAAACTGAACAGCTTAAAACTGATAAAAAAGCGGACGGCGACAAAGCGGCAAAGCATGACAAAAAGCCAGTCAAAAAAAATACGGCCAAACCGGTTAAAGAAGATAAAAAAACAGATGCTACTGACAATAAAAAGCGCTCTAGCAAAAAGAAAAAGGGAAAAGCAGCAGAAGAAATCGAGCAAGAGCGTGATTCGAAATCTAAATTATCGCGCAAAAAGAAAGATAAACGCCAAAAGCATAAGAATAGGTTAACTGAAGAGCCAAGCAACGTAACTAAGACGCTGTCAATGCAAAAGAAGACCAGAAAAAAACGCGCTAAAAAGAAAAAGGAAAAACCTGAAGAGCCAATGATAGAAACAGTTCAAGAAAACACAGCGATTCAGCTGCCCAATAGAATAACTGTCGGCGAATTTGCCACAATCATCGATAAACCGGCCAATGAAATTATCCTAAAATTGATGAATTTAGGCGTTATGGCAGCCATTAATCAGTATATCGACTACGAGACAATGGAACTGATTGCAGATGACTTTGAAATTGAAGTTGAACCGCAAGTTGAAGAAGTTGACACCGCTATTATTGATTACGACTTCGAAGACGACGAAAAAGACTTGCAACCGCGCGCCCCAGTTGTGACAGTTATGGGTCACGTTGACCACGGTAAAACTTCGCTACTCGACGCAATTCGTTCAACCGATGTCACTGCTGGCGAAGCCGGTGGTATTACCCAGCATATTGGTGCTTCTGAAGTTGTGATCAACGATCAAAAAATTGTCTTTTTAGATACACCTGGTCACGAAGCGTTTACATCGTTGCGCGCCCGTGGCGCCCAAGTTACCGACATTGCCATATTAGTGGTTGCCGCTGATGACGGCGTTATGCCACAGACAGTTGAGGCAATTGACCACGCCAGAGCGGCCGACGTGCCAATTATTGTTGCTGTCAATAAAATTGATAAGCCAAACGCCAACCCCGACCGCGTTATGCAAGAACTGTCGGAACACGGCGTTATCGTGGAACAATGGGGTGGCGATACGGTTTGTGTGCTTGTATCTGCTAAACAAAATCAAAATATCGATCAATTGCTAGAAATGATTTTGCTGGTTGCTGAATTGCGCGATTTAAAGGCCAACCCCAATCGCAACGCCGTTGGTATCGTCATTGAAGCCAACCTCGACAAGGGCAAGGGCGCCGTTGCCACTGTGTTGGTTCAAAATGGCAAATTAGCCGTTGGTGACCCATTTGTCTGCGGCACAACTTACGGTCGCGTCAGGGCAATGTACAACAGCAAGGGCAAGCGCATTAAAAAAGTTGGTCCGTCGACTGCCGTAGAAATTATCGGCATAAACGACGTACCGGTTGCCGGCGATAAGTTCTTTGCAATTGATTCTGATAAAGAAGCCAAGCAAATTGCCGAAAACAGAGCGCTTGAAATTAAGCGCGAAGAAATGGAACGCGCTGGCGGGCAAGTTACATTGGAAGATATCTTCAGCCAAATTCAAGCTGGTAAAATGAAAGAGTTGAACTTAATTATCAAAGCTGATGCACATGGTTCGCTAGAGGCGCTGAAGGGTTCACTACTAAAATTAAATAACGACAATGACGAAGTGAAAATTAAAATTCAGCATGCCAATATCGGTGCCATCACAGAATCTGATATTTTATTGGCAACCGCTTCAAACACAATTGTTTTGGGCTTTAATGTCAGACCATCATCGAGCGTTATCGCCATTGCCAAAAAAGAAAATGTCGAAATTAAGACCTACCGCATTATTTACGAACTGCTCAATGATGTTGAATCGGCCATTAAAGGTATGCTAGACCCCGAGTTTGAAGAAGTTCAACTGGGTGAAATCGAAGTTCGTGCAATCTTCAAGGTACCGAATGTCGGCACAATTGCCGGTGGCTATGTCTTGAGCGGCAAGGTGCTTCGCAACAGCAAAATTCGCTTATTGCGTGCCGGTGTCATTGTACACGAGGGCGAATTATCTTCGCTCAAGCGCTTTAAAGACGATGTCAAAGAGGTTGCCAGTGGTTACGAATGCGGCTTGGGCATTGCCGGCTTTAACGACCTTAAAGAGGGCGATGTCATTGAAGCTTATCAAATAATAGAAAAAGTAAGGAAATAACATGAAATACAGTCGAACACTACGCGTATCAGAAGAAATCAAAAAAATTGTCAGCGAACTAATTCGCGATCAATTAAAAGATCCGCGACTGGCGTCACTCATCAGTATTACACGCGTTGAGACGACCAGCGATTTACGCATTGCGACAATTTACGTCAGTGTCATCGACGGTGACCTCGACGAGACAATTGCCGGGTTAAACAGTGCAAAGGGCTTTATTAGGCGTGCCATTGGCCAAGACTTAAAACTGCACTACACACCTGAGCCCATTTTTAAGCCGGACAATTCTATATCAGAGAGTATTAGAATGTCTAAACTAATCGACGAAGTTAACAAAAAGGGTTAAACAATGATAGAAAAAACCTGTCAAGCACTATTGAAGGCTGAACAGCCAATGATTATTCTGCCACATGTATCGCCCGACGGCGACACCATTGGCTCATCTGTGGCACTATATCTTGCACTTAAGCAGCTCAAGCGCAACGCTTATATTGTAATCGACGACAAACTGCCGTACGATTTTGGCTATATTGCAAGTGATATTGTGATGACATCAGCACAATTTGCAGAACTTAACATTACTTATCAAACTGCTATTTGCGTAGATATGTCAGACACCGAAAGACTGGGTGCGCGTAAACATTTAATAGCAGATAAGTTTGTTATCAACATTGACCATCACCGTACCAATACACAATTTGGTGACGTGCAATGCATTGATGCCACTGCTGCTGCAACTGGTGAAATTATTTTTAAAATGTTGCAAACACTCGCAGTTAAACTGACAGCCGAAATGGCCGAGGCACTTTACATAGCCATAATTACCGATACTGGTAACTTTAAGTACAGCAATACGACGGCAACAACGTTTCGCATTGCAGCATCGTTGTTAGAAGTACCGTTTGATCGCATGCGGGCAATCAATAATATTTATCACAGTATTCCGCGTGAAAAAGTAGCGCTACACGCCAGCGCCACAGAACAGACCAACTTTTATAGTAATGGCAAAATCGCGGTGTGCACGGTATCTTGTGCCGATTTAACAAAACACAACGCGCTTGAAGAATATACCGAAGGGCTTGTTGAAACAATTAGAGATATAGACGGTGTCGAAGTTGTCATCTTTATTAAAGAGCGACCACAAGACGGCGTCAAAGTTTCAATGCGTTCAGTCAGCGAGCCCGATGTGTCAAAAATTGCCTTTGCACACGACGGTGGCGGTCACAAAAATGCCGCTGGCTTTTCATTAAATTTAAACTTCAGCGAGGCGCTGCGCTACTGCGAAACAACGCTAATACCTGAGGTGATGGCTTGCATGGCTTTATAGTTGTCGACAAGCCGGCCGGCTTAACATCGGCTGCCGTTGTCAGCAAAGTTAAAAAGTTATTGCCAAAGGGTACAAAAATTGGTCATACCGGCACACTTGACCCCAATGTAACCGGCGTTTTAGCACTGGCCTTAGGCAAGGCGACCAAGAGCATTCGCTTTATGGATGCCGAAAAAAAGTGTTACCGCTGTTCAATGCAATTTGGCATTAAGACGACAACGGCCGATATTTGGGGCGCTGTTGAGCGGCAGCACGCAGTGACAGCTTTTGAGTTAGCCGACATAATGTCGGCGTTAACCGCTTTAAGCGGCAAAATTGAACAAGTACCGCCCATGTTTTCGGCGGCTAAGCACCAGGGCAAACGGCTTTATCAATTGGCGCGCAGTGGCCAAACCGTTGAGCGCAAGGCCAAAACCATTGAGGTGTTCGGCTACGACGACATTGTCTACCAACATCCGTATTTACATTATACAGTAACTTGTTCACGCGGCACCTATGTGCGCACGCTATGCGAAGATATCGCCGCAAAGCTGGGCAGCATTGCTTGCATGACGGCTTTACAGCGCACGGTCAGCGGACCATTTAACATTAATCAAGCACAACCATTAGCGCAGCTTACGGCAACAAATATTGCCGACTATATTTTGCCAATTGAAATCATGTTCAATAAACTAACCAATATTTCAATTGATTATAAACATGCTGTACACCTTTTAAACGGTGTAAAAGTAAATTTGAAGCGCTTTATTAATCAGCCCCTGACCGACGCAACGGCCTGTTATGGTGTCTATTATAAAAACTTATTTATTGGCGTAGCCAGGGGAACAACTGACCAAATTTTATTAGATAAACTATTTACAGATAAAACAACTCTTGAGGACTATCATGATCATACATAGAAATATAGACCATCCCAGCTTAAGCGAGCCAAGCGTTGTCGCTTTGGGCACTTTTGACGGCATGCATCTGGGACATTTATCAGTCATCAAAAAAATGATAAAATACGGTACGCTAAACAACTTAACTAAAGTTGTATTTACGTTTTCAGATATACCAAAACACTTTAACCAATCGGTGACCTCTAAAATTATGTCAAATGTCGAAAAGCTACAGTGGCTCGAACAAATGGGCATCGACATTGTCGTATCGTTACCATTTGATGACGCCATAAAAAATATTTCGCACCGCACTTTTTTTAAGTACATCGTCAATCAGCTACACGCCGATGCCATTGTTATTGGAGAAAATTTTAAATTTGGCAGATCGGCACTGGGCACAGCAAAGTGGCTGAGCAACAAATGCACCGAACAGCAATGTCATTGCATTGTCATGCCACCTGTCAAATTAGATGACGAAATTATCAGTTCGTCGACAATTCGCGAGTTGCTAATCGACGGTAAAATTATGGCGGCCAATCGCTTATTAGGGCGCAAGCACTTCGTAAGCGGTACCGTTAAAAAGGGCAAGCAGGTCGGCAAAAAATTAGGTTACGCCACCGCCAACTTGACAATTTGCGATTATATGACTAATATTAAACCAGGTGTTTACATAACGGAAACTTTGCTAAACGGTAAAAAATATCATAGCGTCAGCAATGTTGGCTACAACCCGACATTTGAACAATGCGACTTTAATTTAGAAACACATATTCTCGATTTTAACCAATCGTTATACGATGAGGAAATATCTGTTTATTTTGAAAAGCGCTTGCGCGACGAATTAAAATTTGAAAATACAGAAGATTTAATTGCCCAAATTGCAAGAGATGTCGCTCAGACAGAATTGTATTTCAAGAAAGCGGCCAACTAGTAAAAAAGTGCTTTACATCGCTTGGGGCATCGTATATAATAAATGCGTCGACTATCACTGGGTTATGCGAATCTCCGATCCATTACTCAGGGTATGTTAAGTTTAATTTCTATAGGAGGAACTATGATTACAAAAGAAAAGAAAGCGGAAATTGTCAAGGAATACGGGTTGTCTGAAGGCGATACCGGTTCACCAGAAGTTCAAGTTGCAATTTTAACATTTCGCATTAACGATTTAACAGAACACTTAAAAGAGCACCACAAAGACCACCATTCGCGTCGCGGACTTTTAAAAATGGTCGGTCACAGAAGAAATCTGTTAAACTACTTAAAGAACAAAGACATTGAGCGCTATCGTTCACTAATCGGCAGATTGGGTTTAAGAAAGTAAAATCACAAAAGGAGGTTTACCTCCTTTTTGTATTTTAAATTTATATTGCAGTTGTCAATTATTTTTAGTAAACTTATTGTAGGTCAGTCTAATAAAAGTGAGAACAACTGACCACAACAGGTAATGCGGTTGTTATACCTGTCCTACTTAAAGGTTGTCAAACCACGCTATTTGGCCCCCTTTAAGTAGGATAATCTCCGCATTACTGCTTCAGTATGAGGAGGAACTATGGAAGCATTTCAAAGAACAATTAAAACTTATCAAACGACAATTGCCGGTCGTCCTTTCAAGGTAGAAATCGGCAAAATGGTCAACTTGGCAAACGGCTCTTGTATGGTCAGCTACGGCGATACAGTTGTTATGGTAGCCGCTACCGCGTCTTCTAAGCCGAGAGAGGGCATTGACTTTTTCCCGCTTTCAATCGACTTTGAAGAAAAGCTTTACTCGGTTGGTAAAATACCGGGGGGCTTTATTAAACGCGAGGGCCGACCGTCTGAAAAGGCAACGCTTACGGCGCGCTTAATCGACCGTCCGATTCGCCCGTTATTCCCAGACGGTTACTTTCACGAAGTGCAGGTGGTCGCACAAGTATTGTCGGTTGAACAAGACAATACCCCCGACACGGTTGCCATGATTGGCGCTTCAATTGCACTGACCATTTCTGACATACCGTTCGACGGCCCAATTGGTGGCGTTACAGTCGGTTATGTCGATGGCGATTACGTGATTAACCCAACGGTAGAACAAGCCGCCAAATCAGACTTAAACTTGGTTGTCGCCGGTACGGCCGATGCCATTAACATGGTTGAAGCTGGTGCCAATGTGTTGCCAGAAGATATTATGTTAAACGCCCTGTTAAAAGGCCATGACGAAATTAAAAAAATTGTCGCCTTTATCGAAGAAATTAAGGCAGATTGCGGTAAAGAAAAGCAACAAGTAGAGCCAGTTGCCGTCAACGAAGCACTGGTTCAAGACATCGAAAGTTACTGGAACGCCATGGACGAGCGCGTTCGCATTCCCGGTAAAAAAGAGCGCAATAAGGCAATTGATCAATTAAAAGACAGCATTATTGAAGAATTACTTGAAAAATATCCCGACGACGAAGGCGCTTTTAAAGGTCTGCTCAAAAAATTAGAAAAACGCGTCATGCGCAAAATGGTATTGACAGAGAATGTGCGTGCTGACGGTCGCAAACTCGACGAAATCAGACCAATTTCTGTTGAAGTGGGCCTGTTGCCACGCACACATGGCTCTGGCTTATTTACACGCGGTTTAACGCAGGCCTTAACCATTACAACACTCGGCGCACTCGGTGAAGCGCAGCGCATTGACGGCTTGGGCCTCGATGAGAACAAGCGCTATATGCATCACTATAATTTTCCGCCGTTTTCAGTTGGCGAAACCGGTTTTATGCGCGGACCAAACAGACGTGCAATTGGTCATGGCGCCTTAGCTGAAAGAGCACTTGTGCCAGTATTGCCGACAGAAGAAGACTTTCCCTACGCCATTCGCTTGGTTTCAGAAATTATGACGTGTAACGGTTCGAGCTCGCAGGCCAGTATTTGTGGTTCGTCGTTGTCATTAATGGACGCCGGTGTGCCAATTAAGGCGCAAGTTGCCGGCATAGCAATGGGCTTAATTGCCGAGGGCGACAATATCGCAATTTTAAGTGATATTCAGGGCGTCGAAGACTTTTTAGGCGATATGGACTTCAAGGTTGCCGGTACTTCAGAAGGCATTACCGCCATGCAAATGGACATTAAAATAGACGGCTTAAAGCGCGAAATTTTAGAAGCGGCAATGGAACAAGCCAGAAAAGGGCGCTTGTTTATCTTATCTGAAATGGATAAGGTCATCGCACAGCCAAGGCCTGAAATGTCGCCCTATGCACCGCGTGTGGTCAGCCTTAAAATTGAACCCGATAAAATCGGCACAGTTATTGGGCCCGGCGGCAAAGTCATCAACAAAATTATTGACGAAACCGGCGTTAAAATTGACATTGACGATAGCGGTTTAGTGTTGATTACAGCACCCGACGGCGCCAGCGGCAACAAGGCCAAAAAAATTATTATCGGCATTACCAAAGATGTTGAAGTTGGTGAAATCTACGATGCTAAAGTAAGCCGTATTATGAAGTTTGGTGCGTTTGCCGACTTGGGTAACGGCAAAGAGGGCCTGGTTCACATTTCGCAACTGACCAAAGAACGCCTTGGCAAAGTAGAAGACAAATTTAAGGTCGGCGACGAAATTCGGGTTAAGGTTGTCGAAATCGACAAACAGGGTCGCATTAATTTGTCGCGCAAAGTATTGTTAAAAGACTAGTGGTAAAATGTATACAGTTGATTATTTAGATAATGGCATCAAGGTCATACACCGTCATATTGACGGTGTTAGATCTTTTGCAATTGGCGTCTATGTCAAGGCCTGTTCGAATTACGAAAGCAAAGAAGAAATCGGCATTTCGCATTTAATAGAACACATGATGTTCAAGGGCACCGAAAAATACAGTGCCAAGCAAATTGCTGAAATTATCGACGACGTCGGCGGTGTTATGAACGCCTATACGGCCAACGATTGCACGGCCTACTATGCAAAGGTGTTAAGTGAACACGCGCCCTTGGCAATAGAACTGCTGTCTGATATGCTTAAAAACGCAACGTTTTTAGAAGCTGATATCAAAAAAGAAATTCAAGTTGTCAAAGAAGAAATTGCCATGTACGAAGATTCGCCAGAAGACGTGGTATACGAGCTATTTCAACGCGTCGCTTACGGAACACATCCGCTGGCGACGCCAATTTTAGGTTATGCCGATGGCATCGACAATTTATCGCGGCAGCACATCTTAAACTATATTGCAAAGTTTTATACGGCTGATAACACAGTTATTTCAATGGCAGGCGATATACCAAGCGACATTATCGCCCAATTGAATAGCGCGTTTGCCGACTATAAAAGGCAAGGGCAGCCGGTAACAATCGCCGAGCCAGTATTTAATGGCGGCTATAAATTTGTCAATAAAGACATTGAACAAAATCATATGTGTGTTGGCTTTGCTGGCATTCCTTATGGCCATGATGATTATTACAGCTATCTGCTGATTTCTAATACTTTAGGTGGCACGTCGAGTTCTCTACTGTTTCAGAAAATTAGAGAAGAACGCGGCTTGGCCTATTCAGTGTACACACACCCGACTTTTTTTAAGCAAGCCGGTCACTTTACTGTTTATACCAGTTACCGCCGTCAAAACCAATTGGCTGTTGCGCAGTTAATTAAAGCGTGTTTAATTGACCTGGCAACGCATTTTGATGAAGCAAAACTAAAACGCGCCAAAACGCAGTTAAAAGGCGCTTATATTTTAGGCCTCGAAAGTAGCGCCAGCATTATGTCGGCAATGGGCAAGCGGTCAATTTACGATGTTAAATTAGAAACAATGGATCAGATGATGCAGGCAATTGACGCGATAACACTCGAAGACATCAACCGCTGTATTCAGTCGATTACAAGTGGCGCAGTGGCCTTATCAATGGTTGGTCAACTCAGTGAAGACGATGTCAAAGCGGTTTACCAAATATTTAATAATGGAGAAAGTTATGCAAGTTAAAATAGTCAATACTTCAAAGTTTGATTTACCGAAATACGAAACCAGCGGTTCGGCCGGTATGGACCTAAAGGCCAATATCGACCAACCAATTACGCTAAAGCCACTAGAGCGCACCTTGGTGCCAACTGGTCTCTTTATTGCGTTGCCAATTGGTTACGAAGCGCAAGTGAGGGCGCGCTCTGGCTTGTCAATTAAAAAGGGCATTACACTGATTAATGCGGTTGGCACAATCGACAGCGATTACCGCGGCGAAGTTAAAGTGCCGGTTGTCAATTTATCGAATGATGTTTACGAACTGCAACCCGGCGAGCGCATTGCGCAGATGATCGTCGCAAAATACGAAAGGGTAGACTGGCAGCTGGTTGATAGCCTTGATGAAACCGAAAGGGGCAGTGGCGGCTTCGGCTCAACTGGCGTTAAATAAGTAATTGGAGGATTTTTTTGAAAATACTGTTAATGAATGACGACGGCTTCTACGCCGATGGTTTGCAGGCATTGATAACTGCATTAAAATACGACCACGAACTCTATGTCATCGCGCCGAAACACCATATGAGCGGTATGGGCCACGCCATTTCGGTAGGCAAAGAAATCGCCGTCGAAAAACAACAGATCGACGGCGTTATTGCTGCTTACACGGTTGATGGCACGCCATCAGACTGCGGTAAAATTGCCCATGTTTATCTCTTTAAAGACATTGCCTTTGACTTAGTAGTTTCAGGTATCAATCGCGGCTTAAATCTGGCGGTTGACATTATTTATTCCGGTACGGTTTCCGCGGCGCATGAATCTTGGGTTTACGGCTTTAATGCAATTGCGCTATCGCAAGATTTAACTGAAGATGGCAATATCAATCATGATTATGCCGCCCAACACGCTAAAGAATTAATTAATGCCCTTGAATTTGGCGATCAGCCTTTTTTATACAGCGTCAATTACCCAGCGAATCAGCAGCCAAAGGGGCTTATTTACGCCAAGGCCAGTGATGTTAAATATCACGAGCACACCGCTATTGATGGCGACGACGATAACTTTACAATTAAATTTCGCGGCAGTCGTATTAATTTGTCGGGTAATGACGATAACGAATACGATTTAGTTAAAAGGGGTTACGCGGCGATTTACCCTGTAAATATCAGGGTTTATCAAAATGAGCACGATAACCAGATTGATCAATTAATAAAAATGACCAAATAGCTTATCAGTCAAATTTATTATGCGTGTACAAATCGCGCTGGATAATTTCAGACAAGCGCAGACGCACGCTTTTGACTTTGCTTTTTCGCTTTTTCTTTCCATATATGACATTTCAATTTCAATATTGACCTAAATATATATTTTTTTGCTCAATAATGAAATTTTTCTTGCAATTTTTCGGTATTGTGTTATGATGTATGGTGTATAAGCTCAAATTATGCACGCTGCAGCGTCTATAATTTGGGATAAAGTCATCAAGTCACTTACTGGGAGGTTATTTTGGCGATTGACAGAAAGAAACTCGAAATCAAAGTAAAACGCGAATGGTGCAAAGGTTGCGGAATTTGCGTTCATTTTTGTCCGAAACAATGTCTTGAACTCGACGAACGCGATAAAATTGTTATGGCGCGTCCTGACGATTGTATTAAATGCGGACAATGTGAACAAAGATGTCCGGACTTTGCTATTTTTTTGGGAGAGAAAAACGATGAGCAAGCAAATAATTAAACTCATGCAGGGCAATGAAGCATGTGTTGAAGGGGCGCTCTATGCCGGTATGAAGTTCTATGCTGGTTATCCGATTACGCCTTCAACTGAAATTGCTGAGATTTCTGCACAAAAACTGCCAATTTATGGCGGTAAATTTATTCAAATGGAAGATGAAATCGGCGGTATTGCCGCAGCAATTGGCGGTTCTATTGCTGGGCTTAAATCGATGACTGCAACAAGTGGGCCCGGCTTTTCGCTCAAGCAAGAAAACATCGGCTATGCAGCAATTGCTGAAATTCCACTTGTCATCGTCAACGTACAGCGCGGTGGTCCATCGACTGGTTTGCCGACTGCGCCGTCACAGGGCGACATTATGCAGGCGAAATGGGGCACGCATGGCGATCATCCGGTTATTGCTGTATCGCCGTGTTCGGTTAAGGAGACTTTTACCGAAACAGTACGCGCCTTTAACATGGCCGAAAAATACCGCACGCCGGTTATTTTATTGACTGACGAAGTGGTTGGTCACATGCGCGAGCGCATCGAAGTGCCAGCCAAGGGTGAAATTGAATTATATGACCGCAAAGTGCCAGAATGCGAACCCGAAAACTATTTGCCGTATAAAGTAGAAGAGGGCGATATTGTTGGTCGCATGGCGCCATTTGGTTCTGGTTATCGCTATCATATTACTGGTCTTTTTCACGATGAAACCGGTTTTCCATCAAACTCGACAGCTAACGCTGAAAGTGTAATCAATCACTTAATGTCTAAAATTACTGACAATTTAGATGATATTGTCAAATATGAAGAATACATGCTGGACGATGCCGACTTTGCCATTATTGCCTATGGCTCAACGTCGCGCAGTGCGCGCAATGCCGTAAATAAACTGCGCAAAGATGGCATTAAAGTAGGGCTGTTCCGACCAATTACAATTTGGCCGTTCCCCAAACAACAAATTATTGACTTAGCCGCAAAATCGAAGTGGCTAATGGTAACAGAAATGAATTTAGGGCAAATTCTTGGAGAGGTTGAGAGCCTAATTAAAGACGAAACGCCAATTCATTTTTTAGGCAAAGCAAACGGCGAAGTTATTGCGCCAATTGAACTGTATAATAAAGTGAAGGAGCTTTTGTAATGGAAAATTTAAGTGTTCTCGTCAAAGACTACTTCAGGACTGATAAATTATCGCATATTTGGTGCCCGGGCTGCGGACACGGCGTTATTATGCACGCCATCGTCAGGGCAATTCGCGATTTGGGTTGGAACAAAGATAATGTCGTCGTCGTGTCGGGCATTGGCTGTAGTTCACGCGCACCTGGTTATATGGATTTTAACACACTGCACACTACGCACGGGCGCGCCTTGGCATTTGCCACAGGCATTAAGTTGGCCAATCCAAAATTAAAAGTTGTCGTTATTACCGGCGACGGTGACGCAGCAGCAATTGGTGGCAATCACTTAATTCACGCTTGTCGCCGCAATATCGATATAACGGCTGTAGTCTTTAATAATAATATTTACGGTATGACAGGCGGACAGTATTCGCCGACCACACCAACTAACGACCTCGGTACAACAGCACCCTATGGTAACATTGACCCGTCGTTTGACATTGCCAACTTGGCAGCGGCCGCTGGTGCAACTTATACAGCAAGAACAACGGCTTACCACATGATGCAAATGACCGGTTTTATTAAAAAGGCACTCGACCACAAGGGCTTTTCGCTGGTTGAAGCCATAAGTGTTTGTCCAACTTATTATGGCCGCAAAAATAAAAAGGGTAGCGCACCGCAGATGATGCAATGGCTAAAAGATTCGTTTATTGATGTTAAGGCTGCCAGCAAATTACCGGAAGAAAAGCGCGCCGGAAAATTAATTATGGGCGAATTTGTCAATATCGAAAAACCAGAATACACTGATCAATACCTTAAACTAATTGAGCGCTTCACTGGAGGAACAAAATGAGAACTGAAATGCGACTGACCGGTTCAGGCGGACAGGGCTTAATTCTAGCCGGTATTATCTTCGCCGAAGCGGCATTGTTAGATGGCAATAATTCATTGCAATCGCAAAGTTATGGCCCTGAAGCGCGCGGCGGCGCCTCAAAAGCCGAAGTGATTATCAGCAAAGAGGAAATCGACTTTCCAAAAGTTGAAGTCCCCAATATCTTGTTGTCGTTAACGCAAGTTGCCTGCGACAAGTATCATGGCGACATCACTGACGACGGTATCTTTATCATCGACGAAACCGTTGATTTAAAAGATGTAAAAGAAAGTGTCAAGTTATATCGTGCGCCAATTTTAAAGACGGCTACTGAAGTTGTTGGCAAGAGCATTGTTGCCAACATCGTGGCAATCGGTTTCATTACTGAATTGACAAAAATTGTCTCTAAAGAAAATATTGAAAAGGCAATATTGAGCCGTATTCCGGCCGGTACAGAAGAATTGAACAAAAAGGCGCTCTACGAAGGCTATAAATTAGCTGAAGCGGCCATGCAATAATGCGCAGCTACTATCAAGATATTTACAATAGAATTAATGACGCTTACGCCAAAATGAGTAAGAGTCATAAAAAAATTGCCGACTTTATCAAGGTAGAATTTAATCAAATGCCTTTTTTGACGGCTGCCGAAGTTGCCAAATTAGTTGGCGTCAGCGAATCGACCGTTGTGCGCTTTGCGTCTTCGCTTGGCTATGCGGGTTTTCCCGGCATGCAGCGCGCCTTTCGAGAAACGGCGCAAAACCGCCTAACGACGGCGCAGCGCTTTGAGTTATCGAAAGATATTCGCGTTGAAGACGACTATATTAAGCGCGTCATGCGCGCCGATATCGACAATATTCAACAGACAGCCGACAACCTCGATGTCGCTACCCTTAGGAAAGTAGTACGCGCCATCCGCAAGAGCAATAAACTTTATATTTTAGGTAGTCGCAGTTCAATTATTTTAGCAGAATACATCACATTTTACTTAAACTTTATGCATGACAACGTGCACTTGTTGTCGCGTGGGGCAAATGACACATATGACGAAGTGGTCAATGTCGATCAGTCTGACGTTTTAATTGTCTTTTCGTTCCCACGTTATTCTAATCGCACATTTGAAGTGGTTGAATTTGCCAAAGAACAAAAGGCGACAATTGTCGGCATTACAGATAGTTTAGATGCGCCATTGGTGCCTTATAGCGACTACGTTTTAACCGCAAAATATGACATGTCTACTTTTATTGATTCATTTGTCGCACCAATGAGCTTGGTCAATGCCATTATTTTTATGTTGGCTGCAGATGAACGCGATAAGCTGACCGAAAAATTTGACTTACTGGAAACACTTTGGTCGTTAAACGACGTTTATAAGTAACCCCAGAATATTCACGCACTGGTGTGAATATTCTGGGGTAAAAGCATTTTCCAAAATTAACCTTAAAATTCAGCAACAGGCCCGCTTTAGGGTTTATTTTTTTAAATAAATCAATGGCATTAACCACTTTACTGACCATTTCCAGATTATACGTCTTTTAACATCTTATTAAAAATAAAGCAAAACTATTGATTTAGAGTAAATATTTATATATAATAAGGTATATTAATAATGTGCGTTTTATCAAGTTAGGAGGATCAATATGAAAAAATTTGGTGTTTTGGTATTAAGTTTTCTAGTGATTCTGGCTTTAACCGCAACTTCATTTAGCGAACCAGCCAGCTGGGCCAAAGCAGAAGTAGACGAGGCGCGCAACAAGGGGCTGCTCTTTGCTGAGGCCGATCAAAATTTTCAAGATTATATTACTAGAGAACTATTCTGTAAACTTATTGTGCGCGTTGTCGAACAACAAAAGGGTGGGCCGGTACAGGTGACGATCACCAATCCGTTTAACGACACGGCAAACGAACAAATTGTCAAAGCCTATCAACTCGGTATTGTCAAGGGCGTATCAGCCACACAATTTGCGCCCGACAATTTAATTACCAGACAAGAAGTAGCCGTTATGATGATGCGGGCTTTTCGCGTGTTAGATACCATGAATAATAAAACGCTGACACAAAACGTTGATATTAGTGGCATTGCCTTTAACGACGAAGCCAGTATTGCAACTTGGGCGCTGCAAGATGTTAAAGAGGCCTTTAAACTAAACCTGGTAAAAGGCGTCGGTAACAACACGATTAATCCACTGGGTAATACCACAGTTGAACAGAGTATTTTACTGGC
>PDWI01001574.1_pt1 | contig 35651 bp, 32 predicted proteins | sample 1430891 | NCBI WGS metagenome assembly PDWI01 (sample SAMN01162508, study PRJNA174530) | Oral metagenome, whole genome shotgun sequencing project. | biome: Marine environment; feature: Marine mammal; material: Swab sample of the gingival sulcus; isolation source: swab sample of gingival sulcus... | reverse complement strand
ATGTTAAAAGAATTTAAAGAGCGTTTTAAATCTGATAAAGCCTCAATGGCTATTGCTAGTGCAGTTGCAAAATCTGGAATTAATGATGCATCTTTAAATAATGATGTCATTAGAAAACATAATCATATGTATTCTATCAGAACAAAGCGTGGTGAAATTACTGAGCAAAAGCGTTCAGGTCGTTGTTGGATGTTTGCGGCTCTAAATACTGCTCGTGTTGATACTATGAAAAAATATAATATAAAAACAGTAGAATTTTCTCAAAATTACACTCTATTTTGGGATAAATTTGAGCGTTCAAATTATGTGTTAGATTCTATTATTGATACAGTAGAAGAACCAAGAGATTCACGAATTGTGGCATTTTTATTGCGTTCTCCTCTTGGTGATGGTGGGCAATGGGATATGTTTAAGGGCATACTTAAAAAGTATGGAATTGTGCCAAAAGATCATATGCCAGAAACATATCATTCATCGAATACTACCGTTATGGAGTCTTATTTGACAGGTATGCTAAGATTTTTTGCATATCAAATTAGAGAAGAATATACTAAGTCTAAAGATGTTAAAATTTTGAAACAAATGAAAAAAGAAATGCTATACAAAATTTATAACATTCTCGTTAAGGCACTTGGAAATCCACCTGAAACTGTCAATTTTGAATATGTAGACAATGATGATGTATATCATAGATTACCAGAGATGACTCCACAAAAGTTTTTTGAAGAAGTAGTGGGTTGGGAGCTTGATAATAGGGTTTCAATTATAAATGCTCCAACAAAAGATAAGCCATATGGTAAGGTATATACAGTTAAATATCTAGGCAATATTTCTGAAGAAGATCCAATGGTAAAATATCTAAATGTTCCAAATGAGGTAATGAAAAAAGCGGCAATATATGCCTTAAAAGACGGTGAACCAGTTTGGTTTGGCTGTGATGTTGGAAAATTAAGTGAAAGAGATTTAGGTATTATGGATAACGATATATTTAATTATGAATTAACCATGGGTTACTATCCAGAATGGACTAAAGAAACTAGGCTTGATTACTATGAAAGCATACTAACTCATGCCATGGTATTTACAGGGGTAAATCTTGACGAATCAGGCAATCCCACTGAATGGGAAGTAGAAAATTCATGGGGTGAAAAATCTGGTAAAAAGGGAATGTTTTCAATGAGTGATGAGTGGTTTGATACATTTATGTACCAAATTATGATTGATAAAAAATATTTACCACAAGAGTGGCAAGATAAGCTAGATGGGGAGGTTGTGGAGCTAGAGGCATGGGATCCGATGGGTTCTCTAGCCTTTTGACAGTGATTTTGTAGCACTAACTTCGTCAGCTGTGAATATTTCACTCGGTTACGTACATATAGTACGTGCCGCTCGTGAAAATTCTTGCTTCCTAGTTATTATCTACAAAATAAAAAAGCCAGTTTTTCTGATTTCAATATGTTATTAGATTTTACTGGCTTTTTATATGCTATAAATTTTATAAAAATTTGAATTTTGCCCACTTTTTACTATAAAAGCGTCTAAATAAAAATGGGTTGAATATACTATATGAAATAATTTCTGCCATCCATATACCAGCGACTCCAAAATTCATATTGATTGCAAAAATATAACTAAATGGCACGAAAATAATTAAGTACCTTATTGCGGAAATAATCATAACGATTTTTGTATCGCCCGCACCTCTAAGAGCTCCAGAGATTACAATAATAAAATTAAGAAGAGGTTGATTTATAGCTAGCAGGGTCATTGTAAATAGACCTGCTTTTATGACTTCATCATTTGTAGTAAAAGCTCCTAAAAATTGCCTTTTAAATACAAAATAGCAAATACCTAAAAATATTCCCCATAAAATAGCTATTGAATATGAAATAATTCCTATTTCAGTGGCTTTATCTATATTGTCCTCGCCGATTGATTTACCAACTAACGTAGCTGCTGAAATGGATATGCCCACCGCAACCATAAATGAAATGGACTCTATATTTAAAAGTATTCTGTAAACGGCTTCTGTTTCAGTATTCATAATTGATATAATTATGCTTAATATTATAATAGAACTTTGTCTGATAATTTCTTCTCCAGCACCGGGGATACTAATTTGCAATAGAGGTTTTAATATATTTTTTTGAAGTTTCATATATTTTAATTTTAAATTTATTTTATTGTGATATGCAAAACATATAAGTATATATATTAGTGCAGCAATAAGTCTTGAGATAGAGGTTGATATTGCAGCACCTTTTACGCCGAGTTCTGGGAAACAATAAACCCCTTTAATTAATAGATAATTGCCAATTATATTTATTATATTTGCGATAGCGGTTATTATCATTGGGGAGAGTGTATCTCCAGCTCCTCTTAATATGGTGGCAAATGAAAATGATAAAAACATCGCTGGTAAGCTATATGCTACAATGGGGAAATATGCCTGTATTGCCTGTGATACAGATGGTGATACATCATATATTGAAAAAATTTGATTAGAAAAAATGACCGTTAATGTCATTATCACAGTTCCTATAATTGCATTTAATAAAAGTGTTTGGCTACCTATTTTATTTAAGGTTATAAAATCTTTTCTTCCATAACTTTGAGATATTAAAGTTGTAGCACCTATATTAAAAGATGTGAATACAAAAATAAGAGGAAAAATTATAGAATTAGCAAATCCAACACCTGATAAAGCATCTTTTCCTATCATTCGGCTAATCATAAGTGTATCGGCAATTCCCAGTGCAGTATGGAGGCTCATTTCCACAATGGCTGGAAGTGCCAATAAAAGTATTTTAAGTATAATATGGCGTTTATTTATTATTTTTTTAAACATTCTTGCCCTCAATTTCATATTTATCTCATATATTATTGATATATTATATTCGTAAAGTTATAATATGGTCAAGGGGATAGAATATCTTGGGGATGATTATTTGATTAAGAAATATGCCAAAAAATATAAGCAATTTATCACATATACAATTTGTGGTTCTCTTGCAACAGTTGTAAATCTTGCTACCTATTTTTATTTTAATAGGATGCATGATGTTTCAGCTTTGTATTCAAATGCACTTGCTTGGGTTACATCTGTAATATTTGCCTATGTAACTAATAAGGTTTTTGTATTTAAAAGTAAGCATGAAAAAATTACTCATATTATAAAAGAATTTAGTGCGTTTATATTTGCTAGATTTTCATCAGGTTTGATAGATATGTTTTTATTATGGTTTGGAGTATATATTTTATCGATGTATGATGTTATTGTTAAAATATTAACAGCCGTAGTAGTTGTAATTATGAATTATGTATTTAGCAAGTTTTTTGTATTTAGGTCAACGAATATAATAGAAAAAATGGAAGAGATGGAAACCGAGTTAATAGAAACAATAGAAATGGACATTATGGAAACGATAGAGAATTTAGATATAATTAGAGATTTTAATAAAAAAGAATAAAAATTATATAATGAGTTTAAAATACATAATAACTAAATATTATACGGCTATTATGATATTCTCAAATAAAAATAAGTTTTATAAATATGTTGTTATAGTTAAGATAGGTGTTTTGATAATGTATGGTATAAAATATTTTCATAGAAAATCGAGAATTATTTGAACTGGGTATTCATAAGAATGTTTAAATTAAGAAAAGTATTAAATAAGACTTAAACTACATATAAATTTTATTATCTATGATATGAAAATTTGCAATAATTTGTTAAAAAATTTGTTGTTTTGGATATATTGAGTTTAGATTGAGTTTAGAAATTTTAGAATAATATAAAAACCTGCTAAGAAAAGGTAGCATCTTGCAGGTTTTGAAATGTCATTTATTTATTGTTATGAGTATATGCACCTAAAAATAAGGTGAATACGTCTAAATACTTAAATTTTATTAGTCCATAATTTTGCAAGTCGTATAGAAATTACTTAAATTTATTATATGATACGATTTCTTCTAGGTTTTTACGAGGAGTTTTAGGTGGAGTTTGCGTAGCGTATCCAAGTGGTGTAGCTGCTACAACAGTGTATTCTTCAGGAATTTCAAGAACTTCTTTTACCATATCTTGGTCAAAATGTCCTAACCAGCAGGTAGATAGACCTAGTTCTACTGCTCTTAGCATCATAAATGAAAGTGCTATTGAACAATCAACAGTGGCTTTAGAATGTCCACAAGTCATATTAGCCGTATTGTTAGAACAAATTATAAGAGTTACAGGGGCTTCTCCAACCATTTTTTGGTCTTTGCAAGCTGGACGAAGTTTCATATTAATTTTTGTGTCTGTAACGGCAATAAATTTCCATGCTTGTTTATTTTTAGCTGATGGGGCTAATCTACCAGCTTCTAAAATTTCTTTTAAATCGTTATCTGAAACTGGTTTTGAGTCATAATTTCTAATACTTTGTCTTGCGTTAATAGTTTCCATTATTGTCATAATGTATCCTCCTAAAGTGTATACGGATATTTTACTTAGTAAAATAGAATAAAAGTATATTATACTAAAGTTAGTATGGTATAATATTAGTGGTTTAAATTGATTTAGTTGCTTATCTATAATATTATATCATTGATTGTATGTATTTTATAAAATAAACCTAAAATATATAAATTTCTGTAAAATTTATGGTGATTGATATGGAAGATACAAAATTATTTCGACAATTTTTAAATGTAGTGTTTTTTTTGCTATTTTTGTTATTGTTCATTGTTGGAATAGGAATAAATGGATATCTTGAGAATAGAACAAACAAGGAAGAAAGTTGGGAATTACTTAGTAAATGTAAAATTATGCATGATAATGGTAAGGATGAAGTTATAAATCTACCTAAATTTATCGAAAATAATGATAAGCTGATATTAAAAATAGATATAAGTAAATATAAAAATAAACCCAATGCTTGTATTTCAATGTTTTTAAGTTATTGTGAAGTAAATGTATATGCAGATGGGAAGATTATTTATAGCAGAAATATACCAGATGATGCATTAATTCCAAGTGGAGCTAGTGCAGCTATTTTGATTGAGTTGCCTGAAAATATAAAAAGCAATTATATGATTATGCAAATTGATCTTAAACTATCATCTGTTAAATATACTAGAATACCAGAAATTCATATTGGAAATAAATCTGATTTGATTATTTCAAGATTTACCAGTGAGTTTTTTTTGATTGTTACTTCTTTAATTTTGATTTTTGTATTTATTGTAATGAGCGTTTGGAATTTATATAGAAATTTAAAATTTAAAATTTATGAATACAATATGATATATATATCCATGGTAGGAATTATTGTGTCCATATATTTTTTAACTCAATTATGGACTACATATTATTTGTTTGATTTTGCTTATGAAGCTATTTATTTTTTAGAATATACTGCGTTATCTTTTGTAGCTATTCCAGCATTAGTTGTTGCTAATATTAATCTTACTAAAAAAATGAAAAAAATTAATAATTTATTAATGGTTGTGTTTATTTTTAACATATCAATTCAGTATATAGTAGTATTATTACGCATATCTGAATTTAGAAATTTTTTATTTGTAGATCATGCATTATTAGCGACGACTTCTATATTTCTTATTATAACTTATTTTTCAACAGATGAATCAACATATAAGAATAAAAGAAAAGTAACAAATTTTATTTTCATAGTTAGTATATCATTTTTAGTGCCATCTCTGTATTATTTGATATATACAAATGTATTACTTTATAAATTAGTTATTATTCTTATATTAGTTGCAGTCGGTGGGGAGATTAATAAGGTTTTTAATCACTATAGACGGATAGAAAAGGAAAGTGTTAAAAATAAGTTTTTTGAAGAAATGGCATTAAAAGATGCATTAACTGATATGCCTAATAGGCGTTCGTATGATAGATTTGAAAATGAAATAAAAGAAAAGAATATATCAGGTTGGGTAATATCTATTGATTTAAATGATCTTAAGTATGTAAATGATACATATGGACATAATGTTGGTGATGATATGATTATTTATTTTTCGGATATTATAAAAAAAGAGGTATTGGTAAATCCTTATTTAACTATGTTTAGAATGGGTGGAGATGAATTTTTAGTATTTTGGCAAGCAACTAGAAAACTTGATTTAAATGAATGGGTTAATAAAATGAAATTTGAATTTAAAAGTTTTTCAAATTCATTTATTGATTTTCAAGCTACTGTTTCGATAGGTTATGAGTATTATGATTCTGATAAAAATATAAATTTTATTGATGTTTGTAAAGAGGCAGATAAAAAAATGTATGATGACAAAAGTAAATATAAAATAAACTCAAGATGGAGAACAAAATATGAATAAAAGTATTATCTGTAAAATTAAGTCTATATTTAAATTGCGAAATTCAGATAATTTAGATAATAAAAAAGACACAGATCTTAATCCAGGTCAGATTTTGATGTTAGGATTTGCAGGTGTAATATTTATAGGAACTATTTTACTTGCCTTGCCTATTGCATCTAATAGTGGGCATTCAGTAGGGGTTATAAATTCTTTGTTCACAGCGACATCTGCGGTGTGTGTTACAGGATTAGTTGTTGTGGATACTGGAACTTATTGGAATATGTTTGGTAAAACTGTGATTTTGCTATTAATACAATTTGGTGGTCTTGGTTTTATGACTATGGCTACGAGTATGGCGTTTTTAATTGGAAAGAGAATATCTTTGCGTGGTAGACTTGTAATGCAAGAAGCCCTCAATCAGTTTACTATACAGGGAGTTGTTAGATTAACTAAATATATTATATATGCTACTTTATGCATTGAATTTTTGGGGGCTGTTTTACTGTCTTTTAGATTTGTTCCTATGCATGGATGGAGTAAAGGAATTTTTTATAGCGTATTTCATTCCATATCTGCATTTTGTAATGCTGGTTTTGATGTTTTAGGTGGTGGAACAAGTCTTATGCCGTTTGCAACAGATGTGCTGGTAAATATTACGATTATGTTTTTGATTATAGTAGGAGGATTAGGTTTTACAGTTATTTTAGATTTATTACAAAGAATGAAAAAAAAGCATAAACCGCTTTCTTTACATTCAAGATTTGTGTTATTTATGACGGCGATTTTGCTTGTTTCTGGATTTATACTTGTATTTATTCTTGAGTATAGTAATCCTTTAACTTTAGAAAATATGAGTTTTGGGAAAAAGGTTTTAGCATCTGCCTTTCATTCTGTAACACCTAGAACTGCTGGATTTAATACTCTTGGAATGGCAGAACTTAGAATGCCAACTAAATTTTTAACTATATTTTATATGTTTGTAGGGGGTTCACCTGGCTCTACTGCGGGTGGGATTAAAACCACTACATTTGGTTTAGTTATTTTATTGATTGTGAGTTTAATACGTGGGAAAGATGATGTAGAATTTGGAAATAGAAGATTTCCAATAGAAACAGTTATGCGTGCTTTAGCATTACTGGGTATAGCTTTATTTTTGGTCATGGGAGTTACTTTTGCGCTTAGTTGTACAGAAACGGATATTCCTTTTTTAGATATTTTATTTGAAGTTGTGTCAGCATTTGGGACTGTTGGATTATCAGTTGGTTGCACATCAAAATTATCAATAGCAGGAAAAATTATTATAACTATAACGATGTTTTTTGGAAGGCTTGGACCACTTACAATAGCTATGGCATTAGCTGGAAGAAAGACTAAAAAGGCGTTATATAGATACCCTGAAGAACGAGTTATGGTTGGGTAATGGAGGGAAAATATGAAAAAGCAATTTGTTGCAATTGGATGTGGGAGATTTGGATCAAGTTTGGCACTTAAATTAATGGAAATGGGTGCTGAGGTGATGGTTATAGATAAAAATGAAGAGGTTATACAAAATATTGCTGACAAGGTTACATATGCAGTGCAAGCAGATGTTACAGATGAAAATACATTAAAATCATTGGGAATTAGAAATTTTGATGTCGCCGTTATTTCTATTGGAGCGGATATACAATCTTCGATTTTGGTTACTTTGGTTGCAAAAGAAGTGGGCATTAAATATATAGTCGCAAAAGCACAAAATGAGTCTCATAGTAAGGTTTTATATAAAATTGGGGCTGATAGAGTCGTTTTTCCAGAGCGTGAAATGGGTGTAAGAATAGCCAAAAATTTAGTTTCAGATAATATATTAGACTATATAGAGCTTGCACCTGATTATTCTATTATGGAAATTTTAGCCCTTGAAGAATGGCATGGACGTAGCCTTAAAGATATTAATATGCGTGGGACATATGGTATAAATGTCATGGCTATTAAGCAAGGAGAGATGATAAATATAGCAGTTGGTCCAGATGATCTTATTAAAGAGGAAGATGTGCTTGTGGTTATTGGTCATAATGATGATTTGAAAAAAATAGAAAGACATTAGAATTTGATTAGAGTTTTGGTGGTGGTATTGTGCAGTATATATTAAAAAGTGAAATAGATTACAACAAATGTTGCAAGTATTTAATCAAAAATGGAATTAATTATTCTGCATATAATATTAAAGATTATTTTGTAATAAATATTTTTGATTTTACATTAAAACAAAAAATAGAAGATGAAGAAAAAAGTTTTTTAAATTCTGAAAATATTTCCATTGAAAATGGATATTTAGTCAGTAAATCTTTTAAAAATAAGACTGTTATAGATGTAAAAGGAGCTAGGGTAGGTGTTGAAAAGCCAGTAGTTATATCTGGACCTTGTTCTATTGAAACAGAAGATATTTTAATGGAAATAGCCCGTGAAATAAAAAATATGGGTGTAGATATTTTACGGGGAGGAGCTTTTAAAGCCAGAACTTCGCCATATGATTTTCAGGGACATGGAAGAGATGCAATTGATATGTTATATAATGTGGGCGTGGAACTAGATATGCCTGTTATAAGTGAGATAGTAGATATCAGAGATTTAGATTATATGCTTCAAAAGGTTGATATACTTCAAGTTGGTTCTCGCAATATGTATAATTATGCACTTTTAAAAGAACTTGGAAAGGTTGAAAAGCCAATTTTGCTTAAACGGGGATTTAGTGCAACTATAAAGGAATTTTTGCTCAGTGCTGAATACATTATGTTAGGTGGCAATGAGAATGTTATTCTTTGTGAAAGAGGAATTAGGGCATATGAGCCTTATACAAGAAATACACTCGATATTTCTGCAATATCTCTTTTAAAACAGATGACTCATTTGCCTATTATATCTGATCCAAGTCATGCGACAGGGAAAAGTTCTTTGGTAAAATCTCTGTCAAAGGCGTCTATTGCTGCTGGTGCTGATGGTCTTATGATTGAATCTCATATAAATCCCAAATTTGCGTGGAGTGATGGAGAGCAATCTGTTGATATGAGAGAATTAAGGGGAATTGTGGATTTTATTAATTCATAATAGAATGAGAGAATTTATGAAAATAACATCTTCTAATAATAAGTGGATAAAGGATATTAGAAAATTTAAGACAAAAAAGGGTCGTAGACAACATAAGGTATTTGTCGCAGAGGGACTTCGATTTTTGCGTTCTCTTTTAGAACTTGACGCAGAGATTGAAGTTGTTTTATATAGTGATGATTTTTATGAAAAACAGTTGAAAGAAGAAAATTATAAAAAAGAAAATTATAAAGAAAATGACAATCTAAGTAGTGTAAATATTTTTGATGAAAATGTAAATCGTAAAGAAAATTTTATTAATTTTTTAATAGGAAATTTACATTTAAAAAATAAATCATCATACTTTAAATGTCCAGTGCTAGAAGTTTCAAATGATGTTTTAAATCCGTTGTTTGATACCGAAACTCCTCAGGGGATTATCGCGGTTGCAAAGCAAAAAAAATGGACTTGGGACGATTTGTTTTTTGAAAATAAGCCTTTAATAGTGCTGGATAGATTGCAAGACCCAGGGAATATGGGGACGATTATACGGACTGCGGACTGTGCTGGTATGGGTGGCATTGTTTTGCTTAAAGGTTGTGTAGATATATATAACGATAAAATATTACGTTCAACTATGGGGGCGATTTCTGCTGTGCCGATTATTGATGGAGTGGACTGGGATAAAGCTAGGTCTATGCTGCTTGATAAAGGATACAATATTTATAAGGCGGTAGTGTATTCTGCAAATTATTATGATAAAGTTGATTTTAATAATTCGCCAAGTGCTATTATTATTGGAAATGAAGCAAATGGAATTGCTGATGATATACTGAGTGATGATTTGATAACTCCTATTACAATTCCAAATATGGGGCGTATGGAATCATTAAATGCATCGGTCGCCGCATCTGTCATCATGTATGAAATGCTGAGGCAAAGTCGAGGGTAGGGGGAGTAGATGTAAGGGTATTTGAGGGTTGAATTATGAATTTTAAAGAAAGTAAGAATATAGAGATTAAAAAAATTGTAAATAATAAGTTTCTTAAAACCGTATCTGCATTTGCTAATTTTGGTGGTGGAAAAATATATTTTGGTATCAATGATGATGGTTCTATTTTGGGTGTAGAGAATATTGATGAAGAAAAACTAAAAATAGAAAATATGATTAATGATAGTATAAATCCATTGCCTAAATATGATTTATTAGAAATTAAAGTTAAAGAAAAAATAATTATTAAGTTAGAAGTATATGCAGGATTGAATACTCCTTATTATTATAAGGGAAAGGCATATACGAGATTTGATACATCTACCATTGTGGTTGATGATTATATTTTAAAGTCATTATTGTTAAAAGGGATGAATTTGAGATACGAACAGCAATCTAGTAGTAAAAAATATTTAACATTTAATGTTTTAGAAAAAATGTTTAAAGATAAATTGGGAGTACAAGAATTAAGTTTAGATGTTCTAAAAAGTTTGGCACTTTATAAGGATGATAGCTTTAATAAGGCGGCTGAATTGTTTGCGGATAAAAATGAGATTAGTTCAATTGGTCTTGATATGGTAAGGTTTGGAGATACAGAATCAGTTTTTTTAGATAGACTTACATTAGAAAAGATTTCTCTTTTAGAACAATATGAAAAGGCGTTAGATTTTTTCGATAAATGGTATTCACCTTATGAAGAAATAGTTGGATTTTATAGACAAAAGAGGATTCATATTCCTAGAGAGGCATTTAGGGAAAGTATAGCTAATATTCTTTGTCATAGGGATTATATGATAAATGCCAAAGCTAAGATTGCTTGTTATAAGGACAGGATAGAAATAGTATCTCCAGGAGGTTTACCTCATGGAATAACTGAGGATGAGTATATTGAAGGTAGAATATCAATTTTACGAAATGAAATTATTGCTGATGTACTTCATAGATTAGAAATTATTGAGAAATTTGCAACGGGTGTAAAGAGGATAAAATCAGAATATTCAGAATATAAACAAAAACCAATATTTAAAGTTATGTCTAATACTGTTACAGTTATTTTGCCTTGTATTGTATATGATGAAGATGGTGGATTAAACGACAATAATGGTGGATTAAACGACAATAATGGTGGATTAAACGACAATAATGGTGGATTAAACGACAATAATGGTGGATTAAAATCATTGTTTATGATTATAAAACAAAATCCAGGTATTAAAGCTAAAGAAGCCTCTAAATTATTAGAAAATAGATCAATAAGAACAATTGAAAATCAAATTAAAAAATTAATTGATTTGGATATAATTGAACGTAGAGGTAGCAAAAAAACAGGTGGGTATTATGTTAGGTAGTGGGATATTTGGTTAAAGAATTTACTAAAAAATACCGATAAAAATATATATTTATATAGATTTGGTGAAGGTCAAGATAGGGTGGTAGAGAATTTATGAAAAAAGTTATTACATATGGTTCATATGATTTGTTTCATAAAGGTCATTATAATCTTCTGAAGCGGGCTAAAGAGCTTGGAGATTATTTGATTGTGGGGGTTACAACTGAATATTATGACATCACCCGAGGTAAGCTTAATGTAGTGGATTCGCTACTTGAAAGAATTGAAAATGTTAAGAAAACTGGATTTGCAGACGAAATAATAATTGAAGATCATGATGGACAAAAAATAGAAGATATAATTAAGTACAATATAGATATATTTACAGTTGGGTCGGACTGGGTTGGTAAATTTGACTATTTGAATCAATATTGTGAAGTCGTGTATTTAGAAAGAACAAAGGATATTTCGAGTACAGATCTTCGAAGTAATAGGTTTCCGTTAATTAGGCTTGGTATGATAGGAACGGGTAGAATTGCATATAGATTTCCTGCGGAAATAAAGTATGTTAGTGGTATACATCTTACATCTGTTTATAATCCTCGTATGAGTAGTGCTAAAAAATATGCAGATGAGTTTCAACTTGCATATGCCTGTAACGATTTAGAGGATTTTTATAAAAATATAGATGCAGTAAATATAGCATCGCCACATGAAACTCATTATCAATACATAATGGACGCGTTGAGTAGAGACAAACACGTAATATGTGAGAAACCAATGGTTCTTAGTGAAAAGCACGCTAGGGAAGTTTATTCGTTTGCTAAAGAAAAAAAATTGGTTCTTATGGAAGGCATTAAAACTGCTTATATGCCTGGATTTGTTCAGTTAATTGGTATGGTACGCAATGGCATTATAGGAAATGTTAGAGATGTAGAAGCGTGTTTTACAAAATTAACTCCCAATAATCTTAGGGAGATGACGGATGTTAAGTATGGAGGTTCTTTTACTGAACTTGCTAGTTATAATCTTTTGCCTATAATAAAAATTTTCGGAACTAATTATGAAAAAATAAATTTTGATAGTATAAATGCGGATAACGGAATTGATATATATACAAAGGCTTATATTAGATATAAACATGGCATGGCTACTGTAAAAACAGGGCTTGGGGTCAAATCTGAAGGGCAGTTAGTGATAGCTGGAACAAAGGGATATATACTTGTTAAATCACCGTGGTGGAGAATAGAAGGATTTGAAATATGTTATGAAGACACTTTAAAGAATCGATTTATCCAAACTAGACTTGATGGAGATGGTCTTAGATATGAAATCGCTGATTTTGTAAAGTGTATAAATAAGACATACCGCAACTCAGAATCGAAATTAACTACTGATGAAAGCATTGGTATAGCAAAAATTATGGAGAAATTTATAGAAAATAATCGGGATATATAAATTGGGATATATAAAATGAATTAAGAATTTTATTTATAATTTGGATTAAATTTATTTATATGGAGGAAATGATGCTAAATAATAAAACGATTCTTATTACAGGTGGTACTGGGAGTTTTGGAAGAAAGTTTGTAGAAATGATTTTCAAACAATATAATCCTAAAAAAGTTATCATATATTCTAGGGATGAATTTAAGCAAAGTGTTCTTAAAATGGAATATATTAAAAGGTATCGTATGTCGCAGTTAAGGTTCTTTATTGGTGATGTACGAGATAAAGAACGGTTATATAGAGCTTTTGAAGGCGTAGATTATGTGGTTCATGCAGCTGCGATGAAGCAAGTTCCAACTTGTGAATATAATCCTTTTGAAGCCATTAAAACAAATATACATGGGGCACAGAATGTTATAGATGCCGCTATTGATAGAAGAGTAAAAAAAGTAGTTGCATTGTCAACAGACAAAGCGGTTAATCCGATCAATCTGTATGGTGGAACTAAATTAGTTTCTGATAAATTATTTATAGCGGCAAATGCTTATAGTGCTATTTCTGGAACTAAATTTTCAGTAGTTCGATATGGTAATGTTGCTGGGAGTAGGGGTTCTGTTATACCGCTTTTTCAAAAATTAATTTCTCAAGGAGAAAATGTATTGCCGGTAACAGATGCTAGAATGACTAGATTTTGGATTTCATTAGAAGAAGGAGTAGAATTAGTATTTAAGGCATTAAGAGAGTCTAATGGAGGAGAAACTTATATTTCCAAAATACCATCTTTTAAAATTACCGATCTTGTAAAAGCTATGAATTTTACTGGAGAATTTGAAGAAATTGGTATTAGAGAAGGTGAAAAATTACACGAAGTAATGATTACAAAAGATGATTCTATGGTTACATATGAATATGATAGGCATTATGTTATTTATCCAAATTTTGATTGGTGGGAAAGTTCACAAAATGATATAGGAAATGGTGTAAAAGTAGAGGATGGATTTGAATATAGTTCGCAAACTAATACACAGTGGCTAAGTGTTGATGAATTATCACAAAGATTAAAAGAATGGAGTTTATAAACTTATTTTATTAAATTTATGATGAGGACTTTTATATGAATCTAAAATTTGTTGTATGGGGTGCGGGTAGACGTGGAAGAACAATATGTGAAATTTTGTCTCAAGATTCCATTGTGGCATATATTGATAATGATTTAAATAAAATAGGAAATTATATAAATGAAGTTCCTATAATATCATTTGAAAAATATTTAGATTTGTATAAAAGATATATAATAATAATTTCTCCTGCATTGCCTAATATTATCAATGAAATCGTTGCATTATTAAAACAACATAATATATCGCATTTTTTTGTTGCTGATGATGAATCTAATATTATAAATTCTAATATTGTTCAATTATCGACTTTTAGAATGACAATCCAAGAAATGATATATGAAATATATGGTCTAAAAACAGATAAGTCATATGTATTATATGGACTAACTTTGACGAGTTTGTTAATTTATCAGTATTTTAAAAATAATAATATAACATCTATTTTGGTATGTGATGAAAAAAATGAAAAAAATACGAGCGTAGCTCAGAAGTGTGATATAGAGTTAATTACATTAGGCGATATAAAAATAGATCAATATGATGAAATGGTCGTGTTTAATAGTAATTATCATAATATTAAAAATGATTTTAGTAATATGATAGAAATTAGCAATGGGATGAGTTGGCTGGGCAAATTAAAAAAACGATATAATCCTGATGTTATAAAATTTAAAAATAAGCATAAAGGCAAAAGATGTTTTATCGTTGCAACAGCACCAAGTCTAACGATGGAAGATTTAGATACATTAGAAAAAAACAAAGAATTATGCATAAGTATGAATAGAATATATTGGTCGGCAGATAAAACTAATTGGAGACCAGATTATTATGTAGTAGATGATATACAAGGTATGATAGCTTCAGAAAAATCTATGCGTTCATACGATGCAGGAGTTAAATTTATGGCATATCCTGATTATATGGATGAGCATTTTAATGAAGATAATATTTATAAATTATATGCTGAAGCATATTCTACTGAATTTTCTGATGACATTAGCTATGGGGTATATTTATATGCTACGGTTATATATTCTTGTATACAAATAGCCGTGTATCTAGGTTTTTCGGAAATATATTTTTTAGGAGTAGATGCTACTTCGTTAGAAAGCCATTTTATAGAGGGCTATAATGAAGAAGATATAATAGATGAGCAGACAAAAATATCGAACTTATCAGAAGTAGAGCTTCAATATTATAAGTCAGATGAAAAAAGAGTTCCTGATATTATGGAAATGTACAATGCTGCTTTAAAACATACTAACGCTAGAGGGGTAAAAATTTATAATGCTACTAGAGGTGGTGCACTTGAAATTTTTCCTAGAGTAAATTTTAATGACTTATTTTAAGCAATTTTATGTAAAAATATATAATTTTGTTAATGAAATATTGTTAAGAATTAAAGAGGCGATAATATGAGTGAAAAAAATTTAGCCATAAATGGTGGAGAACCCATAAGAGATACTTATTTGCAGTATGGACGACAGAGTATAAATGAAACAGATGTAGCATTGGTATTAGAAAGCCTGCAAAGTGATTATTTAACAACTGGGCCATTAGTAAATGAATTTGAAAATAAAATTGCAAATTATGTTGGTGCTAAGTATGCGGTTGCCGTATCAAATGGTACAGCTGCTCTTCATATGGCTTGTTTTGCTACGGATATTAAAGAAGGTGATGAAGTTTTACTTAGCCCTATTACCTTTGTAGCTTCGTCTAATGCTATACTTTACTGCGGCGGTATTCCAGTTTTTGTAGATATTAATAAAGATACTTATAATATTGATATAGATAAAATAGAACAGAAAATTACTAAAAAAACTAAGGCTATAATAGCCGTTGATTTCGCAGGACAATCATGTGATATAGATTCTATTAAAAAAATTGCAGATAAATATAATTTAATACTTATTGAAGATGCTGCACACGCTTTGGGGAGTGAATATAAAGGTAAGAAAGTAGGTGTTAATTCTGATGTAACTTGTTTTAGTTTTCATCCAGTTAAGCCTATAACTACTGCTGAGGGTGGAATAGTAACCACTAATAGCGAAGAAATCTATAAAAAAATGATGATGTTTCGCTCTCATGGTATTACACGAGATTCTAATATTTTGTTAGATAATCAAGGCGATTGGTATTATGAACAACAGTTTTTAGGTTATAATTGTAGATTACCTGATATACAGAGTGCTTTGGGAATAAGTCAATTAAATAGAATAGATGAATTTATAGATAGAAGACGGCAAATTGTTGGGCAATATAATAAGGCTTTTGATAATTTAGATGAAGTTATAACTCCATTTGAAATGAATTTTTCAAATTCAGGTTGGCATATATATGTCATTCAGTTGAAACTTGAGCAATTGAAAGCTAGTCGTAAAGAGATATTTAATGCGTTAAGGGCTGAAAATATTGGAGTTAATGTGCATTACATACCAGTATATTTGCAACCGTATTATCAAAATTTAGGTTATAAAAAGGGTCTATGCCAAAATGCTGAAAAATTTTATGAAAGAGCTATAACATTGCCTTTATTTCCTGCGATGACTGATAAGGATATTTCTGATGTAATAAATGCTGTTAAAAAGGTTGTAGCATATTATAGAAAGTAGGATGTTATGAAAATAGGAGCTATCATACAAGCTAGAATGGGTTCAAGTAGACTTCCTGCGAAGGTCATGAAAAAAATTGACGGTAAAAGTATATTAGAGCATATTGTAAATAGAGTTAAACAGTCCAAAATTATAGATGACATAATAATTGCAACAACTACTTTTGATAGAGATGATATTATTGCAGATGAGGCGGTAAGATCAGGAGTAAATTTTTTTAGAGGAAGTGAAGAAGACGTTTTATCTAGGTATTATTATTCAGCTAAGAATAATGATATAGATGTTGTTGTAAGAATAACATCGGATTGTCCGCTTATTGATCCAAAAGTTATGGATAGCATTATAAAGTGTTATTTAGGTGGTGAATATGATATTGTTTCTAATGCGGGGGCTGATTTAAGTAATAGAACATATCCAAGGGGGTTAGATACAGAGGTGTTTTCTTTTGAAATATTAGAAAAAGCATTTTATAACGCTAATCAAAAATATCAAAGAGAGCACGTTACTCCTTATATATATGAAAATTCTGATAAAATATATTATTATAAAAATGATATTGATTATTCAAAATATAGATTGACTTTAGATACTCAGGAAGATTGGGAGTTGATTACAGAAATCTATAAAAAACTATACTGTGGAAAGCATAATTTTTATTTAGACGAAATAGTAGAAGTTTTTAATAGTTATCCAGAATTACAATATATTAATTCTCATGTTGAGCAAAAGAAAATAAATTCATAGGATATATTATGAAAAAAATTAAAATTTTTACAGAAGTGGGGAGCAGTATAGGTTTAGGGCATATATCAAGATGTTCAGCATTATATAAAGAAGCGGTTAGACGAGGATTTGATTCCAAGATATATTTATTTGGGGAGAAAGTTGATTTAACTTTTTTGAAAAATATTAATGCTAAGTATGTTGACTGGATTAATATAGAGTTTTTACAAAAAAATTTAAACTCAAATGATTATTGTATAGTAGATTCTTATTTGGCAAATCGAGATATTTTATTTTTTATATCCAATCGTGTTAAGGAAGTTATTTTTATAGATGATAACAATAGATTGCAATATCCAAAGGGGATAGTGATAAATCCCTCTTTTGATATTGGAGATATTGTATATCCCAATAACATAGAAACACGGTATTATTGGGGAAAAGATTATATTATATTGCGAGATGTATTTATAAATGATTGTGGTTATATATTAAAAGATAGAGTTTCAAAAGTTCTTGTGATGATGGGGGGAACGGATATAAAAAATATTACGCCTATAATTATAAAAGAAATATGCAATAGATATTCGGATATTAATTTTGATGTGATAACTACCGAAAGTAAAGTAGAGGAATTAAAAGGATTTTCTAAGACAAATAGTGGCTTTTATTATAATGTGGATGCTGAGGATATAAAGACTTTTATGGAAAATGTAGATTTTGTTATAACTGCTGCGGGGCAGACAATATATGAACTATTACGAACTACTACACCATTTATTCCAGTAAAAGTAGCAGAAAATCAAAATAATAATATAAATTCACTTTGTTCATATAATTTAATAGATGATTATATTGATATTAATCATACTGAATTTATATCAAAAATGATACTTTCTTTTGAAAAAATGTTAAAATTTTCTACTAGAAAGCGTTTAAATCAAAGATTTAAGTCGTTAATAGATGGACGAGGGGCAGAGAGAATTATAGATTTGTTAAAGTGAAAACTATTATAAAAGTGCAAGTAATTTTGGTAGAGGTAAATTATTTATGAACATAACTTTAATTGCAGATAATGTAAATAGTTGGATTATTCCATATGTTAATCAATTAAATAAATTATTAGAAAAAGAGGGTCATAAATCTAAAATAGTTCATGAACATAAAGAGATAGAAAAAGGTGATTTAGCTTTTTTTTTGGGTTGTGAGAAGATTGTGTCTCGTGAAATATTGTTATTAAACAATAAAAATTTAGTTGTACATGAAAGCGACCTTCCTAAAGGAAGAGGATGGAGTCCATTAACATGGCAAATATTAGAAGGGAAAAAAGATATTACAATAACTCTTTTTGAAGCAGATGATAAAATAGATTCTGGCGATATTTATTTACAGGAGAAAATAAAATTAAAAGGACATGAATTATTAAATGAAATAAAAGATTTACAAGGTAAGTCTACTATTAATTTAGTTATGGAGTTTGTAAAGAAGTACCCTGATATATATGGTAAAAAACAAGAGGGTGAGGTTACTTATTATCCAAAAAGAAGCCCTAAAGATAGTCAGCTTAATGTTGATAAATCAATAAGAGAACAATTTAATTTATTGAGAGTGGTTGATAATGAGAGATATCCAGCATATTTTGTGATAGACTCTGTTAAGTATATATTAAAGATAGAAAAAGAAAGTTGAATATAGAACGTTTTGAGGTAAATATGAGAGTAATAATTGCGACTATTAAATCATGGAATATAGATAATTATAAAAAAATTAAAAATAAATACTCTGATATAGAATGGAAACTTATAACTAATAAAGAAGAATTTAATTTAGAAGTGGTTAAAAGATTTGCTCCAGATTATATATTTTTACCTCATTGGTCATGGATTATATCAGAACAGATATATAGTTCTTATAATTGTATTGTTTTTCATATGACGGATTTACCTTTTGGACGTGGAGGTTCTCCGCTACAAAATTTAATTATTAGAGGATTGGATACCACTAAAATTTCTGCTATTCAAGCAAGTGGAGAGATTGATGCTGGAGATATATATTTAAAAAAAGATGTATCTTTAAATGGAACTGCTGATGAAATATTAAAAAGAGTTTCGGATATAATTTTTAATGATATGATTCCTTTTATTATTCACAATGATATTACTCCTTATAAACAAGAAGGTGAAATAGTCAAATTTAATAGACGAAAGCCATTTGAAAGTGAGATTCCAAGTGATATATGCGATTTAATTTCTATGTACGATTATATAAGAATGTTAGATGGAGAAGGATACCCTAAAGCATTTATTAAATATGGTGAATATACAATTAAGTTTTCAAAGTCTAATTTTAATGGAAATAAAATTATAGCAAATGTTGAAATTTCAAAGGATGGTGGATATGAGTAATATATTAGTTGTCGTGGCACATCCAGATGATGAGTTGTTAGGATTAGCAGGCACAATAGCAAAGAGAATTAAAAATGGTGATGTAGCAAATTGTGTTATTTTAGCTGAAGGTATGACTTCCAGAAATAATAAACGTGAGGAATCAGATTATAAAAAAGTAAACTCATTACATAATGATGCTAGACAGGCGGCGGATATAATAGGATTTAGCAATATACATTTTGAAAAATTTCCAGATAATAGAATGGATTCTGTTGATATATTAGATGTTATAAAATCTGTGGAAAAGTATGTACAGATATACTTGCCAGATGTTATTTATACTCATCATCGCTCAGATAGAAATATAGACCATAGAATAACTTGTGAAGCGGTTTTAACAGCTTGTAGACCTGTTGGCGAATATTCTGTAAAAGAAATATACACCTTTGAAACGCCATCTTCCACCGAATGGGGATTTGTAAAATCTGGAGAATTATTTAATCCAAATGTCTTTGAAGATATTACTGAAACATTGCAAATTAAACTTGATGCAATGTCCTGTTATAAAACAGAATTAAGGGAATACCCTCATCCTCGCTCTTTAAAATCACTTGAGGTTATTGCGGCTAGATGGGGAACTGTTGTCGGGAAAAAATATGTAGAAGCATTTGAATTAGTTAGAAATATTCGCTAATCGAGAGGTAAGATAATGAAAATAGATAATTTTGAAATAGGAAAAAGTATATTTATTATAGCGGAACTATCAGCAAATCATGGTGGAGATATTGAAATAGCTAAAAAAACTATATTGGCTGCAAAAGAAGCAGGTGCGGATGCTATAAAATTACAAACTTATACTGCGGATACTATGACTATAGATTGTGATAATGAGCATTTTACATTAAGTAGTGGCACAATATGGGATGGGAAGACTCTATATAATTTATATGAGGAGGCGTATACACCTTGGAAATGGCATAGTGAGTTATTTGATTATGCTAGAGGTTTGGGACTGATTATATTTTCGACACCATTTGACAAGACGGCAGTTGATTTATTAGAACAACTTGATGTGCCAGTATACAAGGTGGCATCGTTTGAAATAATGGATATAGATTTAGTTGAGTATATTGCTTCTAAGGGAAAACCTATAATTATGTCTACTGGAGTAGCAAGTTTAACCGATATAAATGATGCGGTAAATGCTTGTAAACGTATGGGAAATAATCAAATTATTTTATTAAAATGCACATCGGCTTATCCAGCACAAATTGAGGATGCTAATTTAAAAACTATACAAAATATGAAAGATACTTTTGGGGTCGAGGTTGGATTATCAGATCATACTTTAGGAATAACAGTGCCTATTTTATCAGTTGCTATGGGAGCTAAAGTTATAGAAAAACATTTTATATTAGATAAGAGCATAGAAACTCCAGATTCTAGTTTTTCATTGGATAAAGTAGAATTTACGCAGATGGTAAACGCCGTTCGTGATGCTGAAAAAGCACTTGGAAAAGTAGATTATGAAATGACTGATAAAAAGAAAAAAAATAGAATATTTAGCAGATCTTTATTTGTGGTTAAAGATATAAAAAAAGGCGAAATTTTTACGAGTGAAAATATAAGAACCATACGACCTGGGTATGGCTTAGCACCAAAGAATATAAATAAAATTCTTGGAAAAAAATCTAAATTTGATATTAAAAGAGGAACACCACTAAATTGGGAGATGGTGGATTAGTACTTATTTTTTTCAAGTAAAAACCAAGTTATATCATCTTGTGGAAAAGATGGATCTCGCTTATAGCAAAAACCGTAGTCAATAAGTGATAAATCAGTATATTTATCAAGCATTTCTCCAGCAAAATCTCTTTTAAACAATCGATCTTTATGTCCTCGGTATTCGATGCTTACGGGTGAGGGGTTATAATATTCACATATTAGGATATATCGGTTGCTGGTTTCATATAGCTTATCATAAACGACATCAAGCATATTGGGGTTTATATGTATTAGTACACCTTTAATTAATGAAACATCATAATTTTTTTTAGGAGTAAAATCAAATATTGAGCCGTTATGAACATTTTGTTCACCTATAAAGTTGCTTAGTTCATTGGCAGCTTTTTTATTTATTTCAATAGCTGATAATTCAATATTAGGAAATAGCAATTTTATAGCTTGAAGGTTCATTCCGACATTAGCACCAAATTCTATAAGTGAGTTTGGTTTTCCAATTTGTTTAAATGCCTTAGAAAAGAAGTTTAAATTTGCAGCTAGATATTCTTTACTGATGTTTCTGTCTATATAGTCATTGCCAAATTCGCCTGCCCAAAAATTTTCTTGTTCAGTTTTGTAGTTTTTCATATTTTCACCTTTTATTTATATTAAATCTTTTCTACGCCAATTTCCGTTAACATCTTTAATTAATAAATCTCTATTAGCAAATTTATCAATTGTTTCATCAAAAAGTTCTTCGGTAATATCTATTGTTTTACAAAAATCTTGTTTGGATAAGGGATCGCAAACCCAATCATAGTCTTTTATATATTGCATAGCTTGCTCTTTTGTAAGTATACCCTCCCTTACAAATCTACAAGCCATATCGCTGACTCTTTGAAATCCAAATTTAAAAAATTTAGTATATATATGCATCATATAACCTATGCTGGCAATCTGCGAAAATTCATCTATGGAACCCTGCCTTTTCCAGTCGGTAAAATCGTCTAAAGATTTGAAACCAACTTGTGTTGCTTCATCTTTCATTTCTATACTTGAATATGGATAAATCGAGAAAAAATATATAACTTCTACATCTTTATCTTTTGTGTGAAATATATCTAGTTCCTCGCTAGTACCATATTCATATGCTGAATTTTCTCCCATAAAAACCAATTTAATATTAAATGCTTTTGCTATTTCTATTGGAGTTATATAAAGTTTCTCTTCAAGCCATTTTAATGGATGAAGTTCTTCTAAAAAATCTTTTTTAGTGTGTTTTTTAAATTCTTTAGGTGAATATCTATAAGTGATTAAGTCAAGATGAAATTGTTTTACCAGATTATCTAAATCGTATTTGCCTGCTGCTGGGTGAGTAAATTCATCATCGACTGTTACTAAAAGTGGATTTTTAACACCATGATTTTCAATAAGTCGTTTTACAATTGTTGTAGAGTCTTTCCCGCCTGAAACCCCAACCACACAGTCGTATTTTTTATTTGTTCTGTTTTCTTTTATATATTGTGTTAACCATTTTTGTCTGGATTTAAAATCAATGTTTTCTTTATTATGAGAGTTAATGCACGCTAAACAGATACCATTTTGTTCTTTAAGTCCAGGGCGAGTTCCCAAAATGTATCCACATTCTTTGCACAATCTAATATCCATAGCGGTGTCGATGATATAAGTATATCATCTGCTCCTTTCTAAAAATGCAGCTAATTTATAAGCTTATTATATTTTCAATCTAACAAAACTTTGATTAAATGTCAATGAATATACAGGAGGTTAAAACTAAAGAAAAGATATTATAATGCCGATAAAATGCTATGTGAAATAAAATTAAATAAAAGATTTGAAAGGGTTTGAAGGATATAATGAAAAAAAATATTCAGATAAAACTATTAGAAACTTGTGAGGATATAAATAAAATTATTGTTGTACTAAAAAAAAATGAACATATAAATTTATTAGCTGATATACAGGATTTGGCTAGTATAATTTTTGATATTATAACAAATGAAAATGATGTTGATGAAATCATAGATTTGCTAAGAGAGCTTTATAAGATATGTTATGAGTATGCTAGTATATTAGAAAAAAATGAGAATATACAACATAATTATTATAATTTATTGGTAGATGTGGCACAAAGCATTAAGGAAAGTATTTCTTTGATAAAATGTAAAATACATATAGCTTTTTTTCCATACAATGCAAGTATGTGGGATTGCATGGAGTCTGTATATTTAGCAGCTAAGGAAGATGCAAATGTGGATGCGTTTGTAGTTCCTATTCCTTATTATAAAATTGAAAATGGTAGGCGTAAATTGTTTTATGAAGGGAATAAATTTCCTGACTACATACCTATTACTGATTATAAAAATTATAATTTAGATGAAATTGAACCAGATATAGCTTATATTCATAATCCATATGATAAATATAATAAGGTAACACAAATAGTTGACCCATTTTGTTCATATAATTTAAAAAAATATGTGAAAACATTGGTATATATACCATATTATTCTGTTGTGCAGTTTAGCAAACATCACTTGTTTTTACCTGCGTATGAATATGTTGATTATATAGTGATTGCAAAACAAGAACATAAAAAGGATTTGTCTAATTATAATGATGAAGATAAATTGTTAGTTCTTGGCTCTCCTAAATATGACAAGATAATGAAATTATCTGATGATTATTCTATTATGCCAGATGAATGGAAGAAAATTGCAAATGGCAGAAAGATAGTTTTTTATAGTGTGGGAATCGCTGAGCTTCTTAGGTTTGAAGAAGATGCTATCGATAAGATGGAAATGGTTTTTAATATTGCCAGTAAGCGTAATGATATTTGTTTATTGTTTAGGCCTCATCCTCTATATGAAAGCACTTTGCATTCTATGAAACCAGAATTATTAGATAAATATTTAGCTTTAAAGGATACATTTATTTCAAATCATATTGGTATTTATGATGATACACCTGATATAAGCATACCTGTTGCTATTTGTTCTGCATTTATGGGAGAAAGAAGTTCGGTGATGTTTCTATTTGATATTCAGGGAAAACCTAGATACTATACTAATATAAACATTAAAAGAAATCCTGATTATGAAGATAAAAATATTGCATATACCAGTTCTGTATTTATAACAGAAGATAAAATTTGGTATATAGCTAGCTATGTAAACAAGATATGTTATATAGATAGACAGTCAGGGAAAATCACAGAATATTTAGATCTAAAAGGAGATAAAGTTATAGAATCATATCGAGATATATTAGTTGTTGATAAATTTATAATTATATGTCCGTGGGTTTCTCAAGAAATTATCATCGTTGATGAAGATAAGAATATAAGTAAAATAGATATAGGCAATAAAAGGTATTCTTATATAAAAATGTATGAATACAATAAAAAAATATATTTTATCCCAAATTTATTAAATCGTATTTTAGTGTATGACATATATACAAAGGAGATTAGATACATAGATATTAGTGAGTTAAATTCAAATAAAATAATTGAGAATTATTATCAATCAAGTTATTTTGTAGATGATAAAATATATCTAGCATCTAGGGATAGCAATAAAATATTGGTTTTAGATTTGACTACGGATATTAAGAATATATATGTTGTTGGTGATTTACAGGGATATATAAATATTATCAAGCATAATGATTATATATATTTGAATGCTATAGGTGGAGAACATATAACGATACTGAATGAAAAAACAGGTGAGAGCAAAACTTATTATGTAGGCGAATATTTCCCTGAAAAAAAACATATCGCATTATTTCATAGTAATATGTTATTGAAATATGGTGATGATATTTGTATGATTTCTGTTAATGGAGATTTAGCTTATAAAATATATGCGGATAATGGCAGTTTAGTAAAGTGCAAAAATAAATTTATTGAGTATAAATATTTTGATAGTAGATATTGTTATTTAGACTTTAATTTTAAATTTAATCTAGTATATGCTAAAGATGAAATAGGAATAATAGATTATAGAGATATGAGTTTAAGTATTTTAAATGTGAAAAAAAATCAACTGGATTGTGAAAATGAAGTATATAAACTTAGAACGATAACGCCTTTAGAGGATGATATAGAATCATATGACAAAATTTCTGGTAGTTTTTCATATTTTGAAAATTATATCAAAACAATAGATAAATTTTTTGATTATGTAAAATTAGATCCATTTAGAGAAGAAAGAAAAACATATTATAAAAAACAATTAACCGATGTTGAACCTCAAGAGTCAGGTAAATTAATACATCAAACAATTTTATCAAAGCATAAAGAAAATAATACGCAATAACAAATAAGCAACAAATCTCAAGGAGTGTGTATATGATGAATACAAAATTTGTAGTTTGGGGAGCTGGAAAAAGAGGAGTTAGAATTAAAAATATATTTCCTGATAACAGTATAGTTGCATATATTGATGCTGATAGCAGTAAAGTTGGTGATAAGATAGATGAGGTTCCTGTAATTAGTTTGGAGGATTATATAGCATCGTATAGTGATTACATAATTATAATTTCAGTGTATTTTCCACAATATATTGATCAAGTTTTAGTTAAATTACATGAACATAATATTAAAAGTTATTTTATTTTAAATGAAGATTCAAGTATGATAATTAATACAACCAAATACAGTGTAGAACAAAATTTTGAGAAAGTATATGGGCTGCATTTAAATAAAAAATATATATTATATGGTTTGAATATTACTTCTGTTTTATTGCAACAATATTTTAATAAGAACGGTATAGAAGTGATTTTAGTAAATGAAGATAAAAATGAACAACAGATGGCAGATATTAGCTCTAAAATAAATTCACGAGTTTATCAGTTAAAAGATGTGTGTATTGATGAATTTGATGAATTAATTTCTTTTGTTAATAATTATAATGAAATTAAACATAAGTTTGAAAATAAAATAATGGTCAGTGATGGACTTAGTTGGTGGGGTAGATATAAGGATTTTTATAATTCTAAAATAGCTAAATTTAAAGATGTTAATAAAGGAAAAAGAGGATTTATTGTAGGAACTGGTCCGAGTTTAAAAATGGAAGATTTAGATACTTTATATAATAATAATGAAATTTGTATAAGCATGAATGGTATATATCATTCCAAAGATATGACTAAGTGGCGACCTAATTATTTTGTATCTATTGACGGGAATGTAATTAAAAAAAGTAGTAAAGATTTTTTAGAATATGACGCTCCAAATAAATTTATATCATATGATGACTCGTTGGAGGAAATATATGATAATGCTCCAGATGTGTATAGAATTTACTATGATGCATTTTTATCATTAAATAGAGAAGTAGGATTTTCAGAAGACCTTTGTCATGGTATATATAGTTGTTCTAATGTAACATATGCTTGTTTTCAGTTAGCCGTATATTTAGGGTTAAAAGAAATATATCTCATTGGTGTGGATCATAATGCAGAAATTGATATTAAGCATTTTGTGCCTGATTATATTGGTGGGAAATTAAATGATGATTTTAGGTTTTATGAAAAAATGAACTTATATGAGTATAAACTATATAATTTAGAAAAGGATAAATGGAAGGATACGGCATTTACAGCATTTAAGAAATTTGCTGATAATCATGGTATTAAAATTTACAATGCTACCAGAGGTGGAAAACTTGAAATTTTTGAAAGAGTGGATTTTGATAGTTTATTTTAGGTAATATTAATATGAAAATACCGATTAATTCTGAAGAACTTAGAAAAATACAGTTAATTCAATTAGAACTACTGATTGAAGTAGATAGAATATGCCGTAAATATGATATTAAGTACAATATCATTGCGGGGACTTTATTGGGTGCTATTAGACATAAGGGATATATACCGTGGGACGATGATGCGGATGTTGCGTTTTTACGTGATGAATATGAACGCTTTAGAATTGTCTGTGAAACGGAATTAAACACTGATAAGTATTATTTTCAAGATGATAGAAATACAGATGGTTATAGATGGGGATATGGCAAGTTAAGGAGAAAAAACACAGTGTTTTTGAGAGAAAATCAGGAACATATGCCCTATGAACAAGGTGTTTTTATAGATATATTTCCCCTTGATAATGTGCCGAATAATTATTTTTTGAGATGTATTCATAATTTTAAATGTTTTTGTTTTAGAAAAATTTTATGGTCTGAAGTTGGCAAATATGAACATAAAAATATTTTGATAAGAAAGTGGTATTGGTTAATTTCTAAAATTCCCAGAAATAAAATTTTTAGTAGATTGACGACATTTAGAAATAGAGTTAATAACCATCAAAGTGATTGGGTTAGAATTTTGACTTTTCCAACCCCTAATAGGGAATATGGATATAAAAAATATTGGTATGAGCAAAGTGAAGATATAAATTTTGAGGGATATATTTTTTCTGGAATAAAAAATTATGATGAATATTTATCGTTTAAATTTGGAGATTATATGAAGTTGCCACCACAAAAAGATAGAAAGGTTCATCCTGTATCTAAGCTGGAATTATTAGATTAATAAGTATTATGTTTATTTTGTGTATGACAAAAGTAGAGTTTGGGAGATTAGAGGTTTATGACATATTCAATTATAATACCTATTTATAATAAGGAGAGATATTTACGGCGTTGTTTAGAATCTATTAAAAATATATACATAAATGATATAGAATTTATATTGATTGATGATGGATCAAGTGATGGCTCTAAAAGTATATGCGATGAATATGTGAAGATAGATAATCGGTTTAGGTATATATACCAAGAAAACAAATGGGTGTCAGAGGCTAGAAATAATGGGATTAGGAGTTCTAAAGGTGAGTATATTTCTTTTATTGATGCTGATGATAAAATAGATACCCTCGAATATGTTAAGGCGTTAAAAATAGCAAAAGAATATGAATTGGATATATTGAATGTCAGTATCTACAAATATTATTCTAAAGAAAATATTAAAACTATTTTTATGACTGATAAGGAGCTTGAAATAACAAATTTTAGTGATAATCCATTAGATTTTTTTTGTTGTTATCATTTAAAAAAGAGAGATATAAATTATGTAGGGAATAAAATATATAAGTCTAAATGTATAAAAGACAACAAGTTGTTTTTTAGTGATGATATAAGAATTTCTGAGGATAAGAATTTTAATTATAGATTGTTACCATTTATAAAAAGAATAGGATATACAGATAAAGTTGCTTATTATTATTATCAAAATTTGGATTCAACTTGTTATAATGTAGCAAAATTTCAAAATATATTTCTTGATGCTTATAATGCTTATAATATGATAATTGAATTTTATAAGCAAATAAATTTTATAAAATTAGAGAGCATTTATTCGGTATGGTGGATGAGAAATTTACAATCTGCATGGTCGCTTACTATGCAGGCAACTAATAATCTTGATTATGTAATAGAGTGTATTGATGAATTAATAGATATATATGGTGTGGATAAAATCATTCCTAAAAATTATCCTGAGCAACTTAAAGTTTATTCTAAATATTCTGATTTAAATTATGTAGATGAAGTAAAAGAGTTGTTGTTTTGGCATTCGCTTCATGATAAAAAGGATATTGTAAATTGGCAAAATATTTATCCTAAGTTTGATAAATATTTTAAATAAAAAAAACAGAATATAGATTTGTATATTATATATAATATAGACGTAAAAATAAAAAGAGTAGAAAAGTTGCACCTTAATAATTTATAAATTTCAATTTGGGGGATTGTATGCAAAATATAAAAGTGCTGGATTGTACATTAAGAGATGGAGGATATATAAACAATTGGGAATTTGGTATAGATGGAATATATAATATTGTTGGTCGCTTAAAAAAAGCTAATATAGATATAATAGAATTAGGCTTTATAAGTGATGATGCACAAAATGATATAGATAGAACCTACTTTAAAAATACAAGTTTTGCATCTGAGTTGATTACCCAAATTAATCACAATCAAGTTTTTATAAAACAGCGTTCTAAATTTGTGGTTATGGCTATTTATGGAACGTGCAGTATTGATAATATCAAAGACGAAGATGCCAAGTTAATCGATGGTATCAGAATAACATTTAGAAAACATGAGATGAAAGATGCTCTGGAATTTATGAAGAAGGTTCAGAATAAAGGATATAATGTTTTTGTTCAACCTACGGCAATTAGCGATTATACAGTAGATGAAATTTCAGAATTGGTTAAGAAAGTAAATGAGATAAATCCTTATGCTTTATCAATAGTAGATACATATGGGTTTATGGAAATGAAGAGATTAAAATTATTTTTTAATGTTGTTGATGCTTTATTAAATAAAGATGTAATTATTGGATTTCATGCTCATAATAATTATCAACTTGCATTTGCTAATGCGATTACTCTATTAGAAATTAGAACAAATAGGACGATAGTTATTGATACGACATTATATGGAATGGGAAAAGGTGCGGGAAATCTTAATACTGAATTAATTTGTCGCTTTTTAAATATTAATTATAATAAAAATTATGATGTAGATCATTTATGTGAGCTTATAAATATATATATTGAAGGGATTAGAAGAAAAGAAAGCTGGGGATATGATTTAATATATTTTTTGGCAGCACAAAATAATTGTCATTATAAATATCCGAAGTATTTAATTAATAAAGGAAATTTGAATATTGTAGATATGAATAATATTTTATCAAAAGTGGATCAAAGTCAGGGCATAAATTATCAAGAAGATAAAATTGAATATTTATACAAGCAGTATTTATCTAATGAAATTAATGATGAGGAATATATTTTTTTATTGAAAAAGAAATTATCTGATTTGGACGTAATGCTATTAGCACCTGGAAGAACGCTTATTGATGAAAAAAATAAGATATTAGAATTTATAGAAAATAATAATCCTATAATTATATCTGTTAATCATTATTATAAAGAATTTGATTTGGGTTATATTTTTATTAGTAATAGTATAAGATTTGGGCAATTAGAATTGAATCATAGTGAAGTTAATGATAGTGAGGTTCAAATTATAGCTACTTCAAATATATCATCTGTTGTGATTGATATAGATTATAGAATAAATTATTCTCGTATTGTTGATGATGAGAATGTTCTTGATAGTTCAGGTGTAGCTATTTTAAGTCTGCTTAATAACCTAGGTAAGAGGAATGTTTTTTTAGCGGGTTTTGATGGCTTTGGTCAGGGTGAGAATTTTTATGATAAAAGAATTTCTAAAAGGAATATAGTTGATGAAAACGACAAAGTTGCAAACGCTATTTTAAAATACGATAATTTGAATATAAAATTTATTACTACATCTATATACGATGTATAAAAGATTGATTTAGGGGAGAATATAATGAAAGTGATAGGAGTTATTCCAGCAAGATATAGTTCGACAAGGTTACCTGGAAAACCGTTAAAAGATATATGTGGGAAACCTATGATTGTACGGGTTTATGAGAGAGTAAAGGGTGCAAAAAAAATAGATGAAATATATGTAGCGACTGATGATGAGCGAATTGTTAAAGTTCTAACAGAGTATAATATCCCGTATTTTATGACTAAAAATACTCATATGACGGCGGCTAATAGATTGGCGGAAGTGTCAGAATATATTGATGGGGATTTTTATGTGCAAATTAATGGTGATGAACCATTAATTGATTATAACTTGATAGATATGATTATTACGGATAGTATTAGATTGGATATAGAGTATGCTACTAACATTATTACACCGATAAAAACTGACATTGAATTAGAAGATCCATCAAATATTAAAGTTATTTTTGATAATAATTTGAAGGCAATATATATGTCAAGAGGGAAAGTGCCATATTGTAATTCTGATATGGACTTTAAATATTATAAGCACGTGGGAATATTAGGATTTAATAAAAAAATGCTTAAATTATTTTCTGATTTACCGCCTAGACCTTTAGAATTAATGGAAAAAATTGATCCATTAAGAATTATAGAATATGGTAAAACATTAGAATTTATAAAGGCTACCGATGTTAATGTTTGGTCTGTGGATACGGAAAATGATTTGATAAAAGTTAGGAAAATATTTAAAGAATTTATGGAAGGTGTTTAAAAATGAATACTGATTATTATACGAAAAATGATGATAACGAGCTTATGCATATACAAAATGTTGATAGTAAATATAAAAATATAAAGTATATTATTGTAGATGTTGATGGAACGCTTACAGATGGCGGGATTTATTATGATGAAAATAATAACGAAGTAAAAAAGTTTAATACTAAAGATGCAGCGGGTTTTTTTGCTGCTAAGGTATGTGGAATAAAAACTATGATTTTAACTGGAAGAGAGTGTAATGCAACTACTCGTAGAATGAAAGAATTACAGGTGGATTATTTGAATCAAGAGGTTTTGGATAAGAAGGCATTTTTATTAGATTTTATTTCTCAAAACAATATAGATAAAGGACAAATCGCTTATATAGGAGATGATCTTAATGATTATGAGCCGATGAAATTAGCGGGCTTTAAGGCTTGTCCGAATGATTCGGCTGATGAAATAATAGAGTTGTGTGATTATGTATCACCTGTAAATGGTGGATATGGTGCGGTAAGAGATATTATGAAATATATACTTACTGATAGAGGGCAATGGCAAAAGGCAGTTAATAATATCTTTAGAATTGGAACGTAGTTATCAATATTTATGGATTTATTGAAAATTGATGGAATGAATTTGGGATAAAATACATATTATCCTATTTAGGGAATAGTTATAACGAAAGGTTATAATATGAATTGTGCAGAATATTTAGTGGATTTTTTAATAAGTAAGAAAGTTACGGATATATTTGGATACTCAGGGGGATATATAGTTCCATTTATAGAATCATTAAGAAAAAGAAATGAGATAAATGTACATATTTGTTATAACGAGCAAGGTTGTGCATTTGCGGCGAATGCTTTTTCTAGGATAAGCGGTAAAATTGGAGTTTATTTTACTACTTCTGGACCAGGAGCGATTAATGCTTTAGGTGGGCTTGCTGACGCTTGGTTTGATGGAATCCCAGTTATGGGAATATGTGCAAATGTTCCCACTTATGAGTATAAGGGAGATATGGGTATTAGGCAAAATGGATTTCAAGAGATGGATATAGTGTCTATTACAAAAAGTATTACAAAATATTCAGTAACTTCTATTAATGCTCAAGATTTTTCTAATATTGTTGCAACTGCTTATAAAAAATCTATGGAAGGAAGAAAAGGTGGTGTTATAATTGATTTTCCATTTGACATCCAAAAAACCAGTGTTGATTGTAGGTAATGGGATTCGAGTTGCAGGTGCAACGGAATTATTATATAAATTTTATGAAAAAACGAAAATACCTATTTTAACCAGTATGAATGCAGTGGATTTGCTTTCGGAAGATAAAAAAATAGGATTTATAGGTGTATATGGAAATCGCATTGCTAATATGATTGTAGATAATGCGGATTTAGTTATAGCAATAGGCGTTAGATTGGGAATTAGACAAATAGGTAATAAACCTGAAAATTTTGCTCCCAATGCAAGGTTGATTCGTGTAGATGTTGATGAGTATGAATTGGCAAGAACAGTAAAAATAGATGAACAGAAATATTTAATGGATGCAAAAAAATTTTTAAATAATTTATTTGATGAAGATATACCAACATATGATGAGTGGAATGATAAGTGTTTTAATGCTAAGTCAATGTTGGAGGATTTTGATAAAGACTTAGGTAATTATTGTGTTGAAAAAATATCTAAATTATTGCCTGAAAATCCAATTATTACTGTTGATGTTGGGCAAAATCAATGCTGGTCTGCACAGTCTTTGAATTTAAAAGGAGATAATGGAAGAATACTTATTGGTGGCGGATACGGGTCAATGGGTTGTGCTTTGCCATATGCTATTGGTGCTACATATGCAATAAATAAAGGTGTTGTGTATTGTATAACTGGTGATGGCGGATTGCAGATGAATATTCAGGAATTGCAATGTATATCCAGCGAAAATTTGCCTATAAAGATTTTGGTTATAAACAATAGGGCATTGGGTAAAATTAGCGAGATACAAGCTCAAAAATATGATAGGGTATATGCACAAACAACCGCAAATAGTGGTTATACTGTGCCTGATTTTGAAAAAGTTGCGATTGCATATGGGATTAAAGCTACTACATTAGACGATTATGATGATTTAAGTGATTATAAGGAATGGCTATATGATAATGAGCCTTGTCTTATCAATATATTGTTGCCAGAAGACACTAAATTGTCGCCCAAAATGAATTGGAATAAAAAGGAAATGTTACCTATTTTAGACATAGATATTATAAATAAAGTGGATATGATTTTATCTAAATAGAAATTATTAAATAATGCTTAGTGGCTTAAAGAATATTATGCTCGATTTGATATTGGAATTTGGTATATAATAAAAATTATATTGTAAACTGGAAAATATTTATGCAAAGTTTGAGAATGAATTAGTAACTGATAAAGGAAGTGAATTTTATAATGATCAGTGTAGTTATACCTGTTTACAATGGAGAAAAATATCTGAGTGAAACTATTGAGAGTGTTATCAATCAAATATATCAAAATTGGGAGCTTATTATAGTTGATGATGGGTCTACTGATGGAACTAAGGATATTATAGAGCATTATGCAAATTTAGATACTAGAATTACAAAGATATATCATGAAGAAAATAAAAAAACTCCAGAAACATTAAATACAGGTTTTGCAAATGCTAATGGTGATTATTTTACATGGATAGCATCTGATAATATATATTGTCCAGATGCTTTGGAAAGTATGATAAATATCCTAAAAGAAAATAATGAATATAGTTTTGTGTATGCTGATATATCTAATATAGATGGTAGAGGAGATATATTAAATAAACTGAGTTATTGTGCGGATGATATTTATAAATATTGTGTTGTTGGAGCGTGTTTTTTATATACGAAAGAGATTGCTCAAAAAACAGGATTATATGATATAGATATGTTTATGGTAGAGGATTATGATTATTGGTTACGAATTAGAAAAAATACGTTATTTTATCATTTAAAAAAACCGCTTTGTAAAAATAGAGTTCATGATAGTGCCATAACTGTAAAGGATGTAGGAAAAACTGATTTAGCATTGATGAAATTACAGATGAAGCATAGGGAGTATATATTAAATAATATAAATGATGTTGATAAAGAGTCATTATTTTTAAGTATGTGTTTATCTCAGTCTGCAAATAATAATATTTCATTTGAATTTGCTAAGAGTTTTTTTAGGACTGATATTCCTGTAGGTTTAAAATTTTTATTCAATAGAAATAAAATAGATAGTAATAAAAAAATTATACTGTTTGGAGCGGGATTTTATGGAAAAAATGCACTGAAATTTTTTGGTGCAGAGAATGTTGAGTATTTTGTTGATAATGACATTAATAAACAAGGCAGCGATGTTCAAGGTAAACAAGTTATATCTTTTGAAGAATATTTATTGATAAAAGATGATTTTAATATTGTATTGGCTTGTGGAAAGGGCATAATGTTATCGTTGGTAAAACAGTTAACTGAACATGGTATTTATGATATATTCTTTTTTAATGAATTTACATATAATATTTATTAAAATAGAATAAGTTATGCTATATACAATAGGGTAAAATCAACATATAAGAGTGTAAAACATAGTTGTTTTATTGTGGAATTATTATGTTTTAATGTTACAATGGGAGCTAGTTATGAAAATACTTGTTACCGGATCTAATGGCTTTATAGCAAAAAATTTAATAGCCGAACTTAAAAATATAAGAGATGGGAAAAATAAATTAAGAAAAGTAATAATTGATGAAATTTTTGAAT
>PDWI01001573.1_pt1 | contig 35660 bp, 27 predicted proteins | sample 1430891 | NCBI WGS metagenome assembly PDWI01 (sample SAMN01162508, study PRJNA174530) | Oral metagenome, whole genome shotgun sequencing project. | biome: Marine environment; feature: Marine mammal; material: Swab sample of the gingival sulcus; isolation source: swab sample of gingival sulcus... | reverse complement strand
TGTGTGTCTGTATAACGTGATTTTTTCATAGAAAACTCCTGATTAAAGTTTATTAGAATTTTCTACTGATAACTGCTGTTATTTTTCGGGGGGATTACAATACCCTTTCTAAAAAAGTAAAGTAAGAGAAATACTCAGCAGCACGAGAACCCCTTTTTAACAGAGGAATAATATTTCTTGGGGTCTGTGTACAACACAAAAAGCATGGTAAGAGAAAAATGAACGTGATTTTATCCATCATATTTCTTTGTGCAATGGTCTCTTTTTCTCTTATTGGCTACCGACAAAGTGCCATTCACAGTTTTCACCTGCACGTAACGGCACAAGCTTTTCATCATCGATGGTCAAAAACTCAGGGACTTTCCAGTGTTTTTGTTCCAACTCGATCGTTCCTGTATTTCTTGGTAAGCCATAAAAGTCAGCGCCATAAAAGCTGGCAAATGCTTCCAGTTTATCTAGAGCATCAGCCTTATCAAAAACTTCGGCATAAAGTTCCATCGCATGTAACGCGGTATACATACCAGCACATCCACAGGCATTTTCTTTTGCTGATCGTGTATGTGGTGCACTATCTGTCCCAAGAAAGAACTTTGAGTTACCACTGATAGCAGCATTTACTAAGCTCTGGCGATGTTCTTCACGCTTCAATATAGGCAAACAATAGTGATGAGGTCGAATTCCTCCTTTAAAAATATCATTACGATTCATCAATAAATGATGCGCAGTAATTGTTGCAGCAATATTGTCAGGAGCATTACTAACAAACTCCACGGCATTGTTCGTGGTGATATGCTCTAACACCACTTTAAGTGTTGGAAACCTGGCTAATAAAGGCTTTAAAACGGTTTCGATAAATACTTGTTCACGATCAAAGACATCAATCGTTGGGTCAGTGACTTCTCCATGTACCAATAATAAAATACCCGCTTCTTGCATTGCCTCCAAAGCAGGGTATATGTTTTGAATATTAGTCACACCTTTATCAGAATTCGTTGTAGCACCAGCCGGATAGAGCTTTAACGCATGAATAAAACCGCTTTCTTTAGCTTCATGAATCATTGCTGCCGTTGTTTTGTCCGTTAAATACAATGTCATTAACGGCTCAAAGTTTGAATCTGGTACTGCTGCTAAAATTTCTTCACGATAAGCTCTAGCATGTGCAACCGTGGTTACAGGGTTTGCAAGGTTTGGCATGATAATGGCACGTTTAAATTGCTTGGCTGTGTCTGGTACAACACTCTTTAGCGCCTCACCTTCACGCACATGTAAGTGCCAATCGTCTGGTTGCGTGATAATCATATTGATATCTCTTTAGTGTGTTATTTTGCACTTAATTTAGACATAACGAAGTAACTTACTTCCAATCTTATAAGCTCTAAATGAATAGGGTCATTCTAAGTGAAGCAAGCTGAGAATTGAAGGTGATTTAAACGTACTTATAAGTTAATCAGCAACTACCTACCTTCATACCATGATTTTTTAATGTTTACTATCAAACCTCTAATAATAAAAAAATACTATTTGCATTATTTTCCATAAAACGATTGAATAAAAAACGAGAGGGAGACATCACAATCATGTGATTCATTATAAAGGAGTAACAAATGAAATATATTAATCAACTCATTGGAATCAGCATAATCACCTTGGGACTAACAGCGTGTGGCGGCGGCTCTAGCGATAGCAGTGAAGACGCCGGATACACTGGGATTGCGGGACTTTCTAAATGTGAAGCCATTAACTCAACACAAGCGGTAGTTTGTGGAACGGTATTAGCAAGTGATGGTATTACCCCATTAGTCAATGCTGAAGTGACTTTGCTTGATGAAAGTGCTAAACCTAGCGGAACATCTGCCAGGGGTATTGCTAATCCCGATACTTGTTTAACCGATGCAGCGGGGGACTATGTTTGTTTACTTCCTTCTGATGTTAGTGGTCCAGTAAACTTACTTATTCACCTTGCAGGTTTTGATGATACAACAGTGTCTACTACTGCAACCCCAGGCGCCGTTACAGAAGCAGGTAGTGAAACATTAATTAGTAATACCAGTAACACATGGGTTGTCATCCCCGGATTATTCGATGGTGTACAGGTTCTCCTCTCACAACTAAAAGGCTGTATTCTATCAGATAGATTAGGAAACCCTTTTAATTATGAGTCAGGAGCTCCAGAAGAAGCCAGAGGAAGTGCTGACTGTGAAAGTAAAGGACTTCTCGTGTTAGCTGATAGGACAGCTGTTGACGCCTTCTTATCGAGCAATGAACTACTTAACTATGACTCCCTCTTTATTAATTGTGGTGGTCATTATAGCAATCCTTTAGGAGCAAATGATGTCATCAAAAAATTTACTAACAATGGTGGGCATACTTATTTTTCTGATTTAGAAAGCCACTGGTTAACCTCCATATTTCCTGGAAAAATTAATTTTGCAGGTAATTTAACTAACCCGGGAACAATAGAAGCAGATGTAAAAACAGCAGGTTTACAATCAGTTGTTGGTAATACAATGGAGGTAAAATTTGACCTGGATGTATGGTCAGAGATTGACACAGTTGCTTCGGATGTTACGGTATTTATAGAAGGGGACACTGGTTCACTTAGCCGGACCTCAACAGGTATTCATCCAATTACAGTTGGCTGGAGAGAGAATAATAATTCAGGCTGTGTGTTCTATACCTCTTATCATATAGAGGGCGCAAGTCAAGGTTCTGAACAAGAAAAAGCAATGAAATATCTCGTACAAAATATTGCCTCAGTCTGCCAATAGTTTTTAATCTTAAGAAACCTTTGCACGAAGGCTATGGTGAGAGAAAGTGAGTATAATTTTCCAGATTTTTTCTAAAGATAAGTGTAATAGCAGAGCTATTGACTGAGTTTTTAGGGAAAAGCTGGGGAATTTAAGCTATTTTTATCCACACCATGCCTTTTCGTGCGGGGGTCTCTCTATAAATAAAGACAGGTAGTTATTAGCTGTTTACCTGATGATGAAAGGTCAATACAAGTACATCCCGATAAGCCGGTTTACTCGCATCGATAGGGTAAACCTCACTTACGCCGTGCCACACCATTCTGTCATCAATTAAGATAGCATCCCCTTGTTCTGTTAGCACACTACCAAAAATTAAACGCCGATCATTATCATAAATATGATTCACACCACCTGTAATATTGTTACGCCCAAGCACCATGATAAGAATAAAATCGGCACCATCACGATGAATACCTTCAGGTGTCGGACTTCCAGCTTCCTCAGCACTTGCGACAATACGAAACTGATGAGCCTGAACTCGCCATTGTTTTTCATGATTAAAACTAATTTCCCCTGTTACTAATTGAATGAGTTTTGCGAGTACAGGGCTTTTTACAGTGGCTTCATCAAATGCTTCAAATTCACGATAAATACCACCATTCATATTATTACGGTACGTACTTTGGTAATGAGGCTCATGCGGCAATAATTCTAACTTACCATTATCATACCAATTAAAAACAGAATAACGCCTAAAACGATAGTGTCCCCCATCACTTAAAAACCTATCTTCTGGCAAGTCATTCCAGCTTTGATGGAAACTATTCAAATCATCTTTATGCCTTTTTAACCAATCACTCCATTGAGAATTGGTAATATTCAAGCCTTGCAATAAGCAAAAGCCTTTTGATTTTAGGTCTTTTTGAATGTCTATGATTTTCATTGAATGATTCTTATTTAAGTAACACGAATCTTACCGCTCTATCCAAAAACAGTATAGATACAGTTAGAACTATTTTACTATCATGCTCTGCCTTATTAGGATGGTTATTTTTTATACACTTATATCCACGAACCACCCCCCACCTTTCAGGCCTTTTTTTACGCTAAGCATAAGAAATTACAATAAAGGCAAATAATATCAATCTAATTTAGGTCTTACTGCTACTATTTAACGAAGATGGCGTTTTCAAGCTGTCTATAATTTATTTAGGAGATCATCAAATGAGTTTAATGCGTACATTAGGAAAAGTAGCTATGGGGGTTATGGTAGCTAAAGGTGTTGGAAAAATGTTTGGTCGTGGCGGTGGAAGTGGTGGTCTTGGTGGTTTGCTTGGGGGACTTACAGGTGGCAATAATAGCTCTGGTGGACTGAGCGATCTACTCGGTGGACTGTCAGGAAAGTCCGGCAATGGTGGCCTAGGCGGTATTCTTGATTCTCTGGGTGGAGGCAATGATTCAAATTCCAGTAGTAGCTTGGGAGACATGTTAAATAATGCATTAAATGGAGATGATCCAGAAACAACAACAGATCAAGAACAGCAAGCTGAATTAATGCTACGCGCCATGATTAGTGCAGCTAAATCAGATGGTGAGCTAGATGATGAAGAAAAACGTAAAATCACTGAGCACCTTGGCGATGCAACTCAAGAAGAGATTGAATTTGTTCGCCAAGAACTTGAGGCACCTTTAGATACGCAGGGCTTAATCAACAGTGTTCCTCGTGGAATGGAAGAACAAGTCTATTTTATGGCACTGCTAGCGATTGACCTAGACTCAGACCATGAAGCCCATTTTCTTGATGAGTTGGCAAAAGGCTTGAATATTTCCCAGCAGGCATGTAACCAAATACATGAAAAACTAGGTGCTCCGGCACTTTATGCCTAACCGAGTCATCCATATCTTTTAATAGATACAAGATAAACCGATGCGAAAAGACCCTAAGTAAGTTACCACACTTCTTAGGGTCTTTTTATTTAACAAAATTATCTTTTTGTATTCCATCTGAAAGTCACCTTTCGTCAGTAACATTTGTATTTCATAACCAAGGACTTACAATTATAACCTTGAGCCTTACAACAAAAACTTGGGCACTAATTTAGAGAATACATATGTTAAAATCATTCATGATCGAAAAGATAGAGGAGGAAATCTGTTCTGACTCTACGGGTAAAATGACTTTTCACCTGGTTGACGAAAATGGTGACTGTCGAGTAGTGAGTGGCATGACCTTTCTAAATGAAAAGGGAGAACCTCAAGGTATCTCATCAGGAAGTAAACGCGAACTCCCGCTCATTGAAAATCTTTTTAGTGATAGACATAAGAAAGTCGTTGAAATTGAATTTGATCACTTCAATAAAGTGTATGACCGAGAGCTAAATAAAACAGTCAATGAGATTGCCTACGAAAAAGTTATGCAGATGGAAAAAGAAAAAAAACTGTCTTATCGCATAGCAAAATTCTTTGGGCGATGTGGGAAAGGGCAAGATACAGAAAGCTCAGAACACCAAAATCATACAAGACCACCAGTGCAAACTGAAAAAATAGCTCAACACAGCCAAAAATAGTTTTTACGCAGGGAAGTAGTGTATTACAGCAATACACTTATTTTCCAAGCGTCATATTACCTCTTACTTTCTCTAATTCTTAGAAATGACGCAAAGCGGGGGATATTATTTTTGGTTTTTCCTCTAAATTGAAAAGTCACAATATCACCAATCTGTGGAGGGTTGAGTCGCTCCTCATCACTAAAACCTGTACCCAGTTTAAAGCGAATTTGTTCTCCCGATGACTGTGAATCTTTTGGTGCCAGCATTTCTACAAGCAAGGCCCCCATCTTATTCGTATACTTTCCCTTTCCCGGAATATGAGCAATCACAACAGCCTCAGCATCTTCATACGGTTTAATTTTTAATAAATCACCACTGCGCTTACCTTTATACAAGGATGAACCACGATGCAGCATTAGCCCTTCTGCCCCAGCCTTTGTAATTGAAGATAACTCCTGCATCAGCTCTTTATGCGTGGTTACTTTCCACTGCTTTACAACTTTTAACCATTCTATATTGGCTGTTTTAATCACTTGATTTAGTTGTACTAAGCGTGAATCAAAATCTTCTGATAATTCTGGCATATCAAAAACCATAAACTTTACCGCACGCCAAGCATTATCGTTGGGCTGCTGATCTCTAACAGTACCAACCAATTGCTCAAACTTTTGACGACCTATCCAAAGCTCGCCATCAAGCATTTGCTTAGGGAATCCTTGAACAAACCAGCTTGGTGCATGGTAAACATTGCCACCTCTAGAGATAAATTTTTCACCATCCCATAAAGCACGTACACCATCATATTTTTCACTCACCCAATAGTGTTCCAGACGAATGCCTTTATGATAAACATTAGCCAGCATAAGATTTGGTTTAGTTGATGTTTTGGCGTATAGCGGAGTGCTTATCACGCCGATTACGACGCTAATGAGGGCGATTAAAAACTTAATTTGGTACATATATTAATATTCGTTATGATTAGTACTTTAGGTATCTCTATAATGAGCCTGAAAGATTTAAAAAGAAACCTTTGCACAATGTGATAGACAAAAATAATTTAAACATCCCAGACCGCTTTCTTAAAATATGCTTAGTGTTCGCACGGCTCTCCTTAACTTTATGAAATACGGGAATATTAGGCTTATTTTTATCCCTCCATTTTTTATGCAAAGCATACAAAAAGTATTTATTTTGGGAGGATACAATGCCGGCAAATAAAGAATCTAGTAATAATAAAATAATCAATCCGAAAACCAACTCAGACCTAACAAGTGTCAATAGCCTAAAAAATGATGAGATTGAAGCAAACACGGATAAAAGTATTGATACAAACCACTCCTTGGAAGAGCAAATTTTAGCCCTACAAAAAGAGATTGAAGCACTCAAAAGTGATCGTAAGAAAGCGGATAAAAAATATAACACAGAAAAAACACTGAAGCCTTTTCAGGCAGAATTAATCGCTTTACAAAAACACCTTGAAGATACCGATAAACGTATGATCATTCTATTTGAAGGTCGTGACGCTTCTGGTAAAGGGGGAACTATCCGACGTGTCGCCCGTTACATGAATGAAAAGCACTATCGCCTTGTTGCCTTGGGTAAACCGACTAAAGAACAACGTTCGCAGTGGTATTTTCAACGCTATGTAGAACAATTCCCACATGGTGGTGAATTAGTGCTGTTTGATCGCAGTTGGTACAATCGCGCGATGGTAGAACCCGTGTTAGGTTTTTGTACACCAGAGGAACACAAAGCCTTTATGAAAGGTGTTGTAGGGTTTGAAAAAGATTTGGTGCGCCAAGGTACAATATTAATAAAACTATATTTCAGTGTAACGAAAGAGGAGCAGGCAAAACGTTTTGAGCGCAGAAAAACGGATCCATTAAGGCAGTGGAAGCTATCCGAGGTTGATATTCAGGCTCAAGAGCATTGGGATGAATTTACCAATGCAAAATATGAAATGCTAAAACGCTCCCATACTTCAGCAGCACCGTGGGTGATTGTGCGCTCTAACGACAAGAATGCAGCACGCCTAAATACCTTAAAAGTAATTTTAAACAGTGTTCCTTATAAGCGCTCTGACCCCAATTTGGATTATATTCCCGATCCAGATATTGTTGTTTCAGGAGCAAGAGAAATAGAAATAATGGAAGCAGACAGACTTAAAAAGGGTAAGTTTAAAGCGTAAACGGACTCTTCTTCACAAAAAATGCCCCAAAGCACGGGGGTGGCTTTTTATTTAACCCACTCCCATACTTTGGGGCATTTTTTTATCTCTTGTTAAACTAACGCATCGCTATATTTTGACTGCGACCACCAGAATACACCCATTCAATCAATTTATCATGGGCTGCCAATGCTCGGTGTTTAGCGCGTGGATCATTATGTAAAATAGCCATCACGTACGTTTTACCATCTGCGGCTTTAACATAACCTGCAATACTACGTACATTACGCAATGTCCCTGTTTTAAAGAAGCCACGCCCTCTTACTCCCGATCCCTTCAGGCGCCGTTTCATCGTGCCATCAACTCCTGCTACCGCGAGTGATTGCATTAAAATATTTCTATACGGGCTACGATAGGCATCTATCAGTAAATCACCCACATGCCTTGCGCTGATACGTGCTGTGCGACTTAAGCCAGAACCATTTTCAATGCGTAGTTCCGGGAAATTTAATCCCCGAGAAGCTAGCCACCGACCAATAGTATTTGCACCACTTCGTTGTGTTCCCTGTCCCGTGGCTTTAGCTCCAATGGTCAACATGACTTGTCGAGCCATAACATTATTGCTGTCTTTATCAATGGTCGGCAATATTTCAGCCAATGTACGTGAATAGGTTCTTAGCAATGGTTTAGCATTAAATGGCGCTTTCCCCATGGCAAAACGGGTATTTAATTTCCCGCCAACTTCAGACCTCCACATGGTTTTCATTGCACCATAAATCATTTCAGCTGGACGGCTGATAACTCGATGATAGTTTCTTGTCCCACAGCGTCTGGAGAATCGCCCACTAAAGGTAACAACCGTTTGCACACCGCGTTTAGCAACATTAATACGTGGGCGACACCCTCTTTTAGCAGTACGCATTCGATTAATAATTTTCATATTATGCGTAGGTGTTGATGCGCTGATATGCACACGTTTTCCCTTAGCGCGTACATGGAAAGTACTCAAACGCTCGTTGTACAATAAAGCATCGGGTTGTGCGTTATAGGCTGATTGGGATTTACCATCAAACGAACCCTGATAAGGTACATTAAAATAACTATTATCAAAGACCACACGACCAGAGACATTTCGAATGCCTTTGTTGCGAATACCCTGAAGTACTTTGCGTAATTCAGCCTGTTTAAATTCAGGTGAGCCATAACCTTTAATAATTAAATCGCCCTGTAATGTTCCACCCCGTACCTGACCTTGTGTGTACACATCTAAAGGCCAGCGATATTTTGGACCTAATATTCCTAGTGCGGCGTATGAGGTAATGAGCTTCATGACTGAGGCTGGCACTCTAGATGTCATTTCTTGATGACCCAGTAACGGCCTAGGTGAATTTACATTTTGTACATAAGCACTCATACCATTGGCGCTTATATTTGCCGCACGAAGTTTACTCTTTACTTCAAATGGTAGTGACCTTATTGCGGCAGGTTGTTTGTTTTGACGAAAAGCTGTGCGTTTTGAAATTAATGGTACTCTTCTATGTGCTGCTACTTTTATATCGGCATTGGTAAATGTGGGTATGTTAGTTGTTACAGGTTTTTGTATAGAAGAATGGGTGCGAGCAAGCGACTGTTTCTTTTGTTGTCGCTGTTGCCAACGCTGATGGTATTGTGCTTTAGTTAAAGGTTTTGGCGATGATTGTTTGGCGATATGCCTTACAGGTGTTTTTACTGCGGTTTGTGCCACGGCTTTTTGTTTTTTAGCTTTTTGCTCTGCTTCCCACTTGGCTCTCCAAATAGCACGTTGACGTGCCAGTTTTTCTTTTTCTTGAGCACTATTCTTGGCAGCTGGCTTAGCTTTAGCCTGATGCACAAGCTGTTTTTTAGGAGTGGCTCGTTTTACAATCGGCTGTGTAGCAGATGATACACCGACAGAATTCCAAACAGCCTCCATTGAGCTAAGCTTTTCTTCTGTATACGCAGGAACAGATAAAACTGTAGACAAAACAGACCCAAGCAAAATGAGAAATGGTTTCTCAAATTTCATATTTACACCTTAATATTTACCTATCGACGAATAACTTATTCGACTTATATTTTTTATTTTATTTTGGTTTGATTCTTTAAAATTACTAATTGCTTTCCAATTAATTATTGCTGGTGAATCTACGTATAGGAAGAGATTATTACAGATTAAGCCTTAAGGGAAGCTTAAGCAGCAACGAACCTTGTCAAAGCCTTTTATTAATCTATACCCAGGTCATCCCATATTTGATCTATTTTCTCTTTTACTTTCTCATCCATAATAATCGGTTCTCCCCACTCTCGACGGGTTTCTCCCTGCCACTTATTGGTTGCATCAAACCCCATCTTAGAACCCAAACCAGACACTGGAGAAGCAAAATCCAGATAATCAATCGGTGTATTTTCAATGGTGGTGGTATCTCGTGCAGGATCCATTCGAGTTGTCATCGCCCAAATAACATCCTCCCAACTGCGTGTATTAATATCATCATCAACGACTATTACAAATTTGGTGTACATGAATTGTCTTAGAAAAGACCAAACACCCATCATCACGCGCTTGGCGTGTCCTGGATACTGCTTCTTCATGCTCACAACTGCCATACGATAAGAGCAGCCTTCTGGCGGTAAATAAAAATCAACAATTTCAGGAAACTGCTTTTGCAATATGGGTACAAATACTTCATTTAATGCCACGCCCAGCATTGCAGGCTCATCAGGAGGTCTTCCTGTGTATGTACTGTGATAAATGGGATCTTCGCGGTGCGTTATGCGTTCAACAGTAAATACGGGAAAACGCTCAACCTCATTATAATAGCCCGTATGATCTCCATAAGGACCTTCATCTGCCATGTCATCAGGATATAGAAAGCCTTCTAATACATACTCTGCTGAGGCTGGAGCATATAAGTCATTGCCGATACATTGAGTCACTTCCGTTCGGGAGCCTCGCAATAATCCGGCAAAGGCATATTCAGATAAGGTATCAGGAATGGGAGTTACAGCCCCTAAAATCGTTGCAGGGTCAGCACCTAAAGCTACACTAATCGGAAACGGTTCTCCCGGGCGCTCTTCCAACCACTCCTGAAAGTCTAACGCCCCGCCACGATGAGATAACCAGCGCATAATGAGTCGATTTTTCCCAATTACTTGCTGCCGATATATACCCAAATTCTGACGTGATTTATTCAAACCCTTGGTAATCACCAAGCCCCATGTTATGAGTGGTGCAATATCCCCCGGCCAACATGTTTGTATGGGTAGTTTTGATAAATCTACCTCACCTCCTTCAATAATATGCGCTTGGCAGGCCGCTTTTTTTACTTTTTTTGGTGCCATATCCAATACTTTTTTGTATTTAGGAATTGAACTAAGTGCATCTTTTACGCCTTTAGGTGGAGAGGGCTCTTTTAAACTGGCTAACAACTTTCCCACATCACGTAATGCTGAAACAGAATTTTCCCCCATACCCATTGCAACCCGCTCTGGTGTGCCAAACAGGTTTCCTAACACAGGCGTATCGAAACCTTTGGGGTTTTCAAATAATAAGGCAGGACCATCCGCACGTAATGTACGGTCACAAATTTCCGTCATTTCAAGATTAGGGTCAATCTCGGCAGTGATTCTTTTTAATTCTCCTTGAGATTCAAGTTGTGCAATAAAGTCACGTAAGTCTTTATACTTCATGTAAAAAAGTGCCTATAAGTAGGGGGGGTGGATTAAGCATCATTAGGAACAGAGGAAGAAACATTCAAGGTATCTTCTCTGTGAACGGTAAGCTGTGGAAATGGAATTTCCCAATCATTCTCACTTGCTGCATCAACGCACCAGCGCTGTATTGAACGGCGTAAACGATTAGAAATATCTGCAACCTCCCCCTTGAAATCAGCAATAACAACAAGGTTCAAAGAAGAGTCAGCCGCAGATTCAAATTCAACATTAATATTCTGAATATGTTCTTCATATCCCTCATCCACCGCACGCTTATTGATGATGAATTTTAATTTTTGCACAATTGTCGTCGTACTTTCTTTTTGATGTTTATACGCAATACCAAAGGTTTCTTTAATACGAAAACTCTTTGACATATTTAAGGGGGATAACGATAAGAACTTATCCATCTGGTAGGTTGAAACAGCACCACCACGTTGAATCAATTGCACTAACTCCAATGAAATACCGATTACTTTTCCACGTAAACCATCTTTCAAAATGACCCAATCACCCTTTTTACAGGGAAACCAAGGCTCTGAATGTTCGAATTTTCGTGAGCGCAAACCAACCAAATCATTAATATCCAGACGCAGCGTTAAATCAGCCATAGGATTTTCCAATACAGAGTACATATTAATATTCTTTACTCGCCATGGCATCTCATAAAGTAAAAGCCTTTCGCCTTCTCGCACTGGGCCAATATTTAAGAATAGCTCCAGTTGCGCCCAATACTTTGGAATTGCCTGGCCTAGCTTCCATGCAAATGCAATCAAAAAGAGCACACCCAAACTAAACAAAACCCAGTCTTCTGCAAGATAAAAAACTACCATCGGGCCAATAATGATAAATATCAATGTGCCTAGACGATGCATCAAATCAATCACACGCAGTTGTACACTGCGATACTGAGCACGATAGCCTTTAACTGTTTTAGTTAAGATAGCATGAATCAGGCGAGACAATGCCAGCACCCCAATAATGGATAAGAGTGCTTGTATCAAAACCCAGCCACGTCGCTGAAAGAAGTTTTTAAAAAAGCTCTCTGAGTCATTAAAAAAAGTCGTCTTTTCCGACTCAAGCTTGGCTAGTTGTAATTGCTTTGCTTTAAGCTCACTCTGGATAAATACTAACTGTTTAGACCAGTTATCCTCCATTTCTTTAAGTGCTTTGGCGACTTTAAGGTTTTTATTCTGTTTTTTTAAGAGTGCAATATTTTCTAATGCTTCCTTAATTACAGGTTCTCTTTTATTAAAGTAATCAATTTTTTCACGTAATTCAGATTTTTGACGCACGGCGCTGGTAGCGTACTTCATTTCTTTAAGTGCCGGCTCAAGCAATGACAATAATTCTTTTTGTAAGTCGAAGGGTTTTTGTTCAGCTGATTTCAAAATCCGTAAATCTGTATCAGCAGCAATATTTTCGATATTGCCTTGAGTATCTTTCAACTTGTCTTCAATTACTTTTACTTCAGCTTTAAGCTCTACTATTTCAGACTCAGATTTTGATCTTCGCAATTCTCTTTGCAACGTACTTAAATCATTTTTTAAACGCTCTTGTAACTCGACAAAATCTAGCATGGTAGAAAGTGTTTGATTTGTCAGGTCTTGTTTTGCTAACTGTTTTTTTAGAAATGGCGTTTCTATTTTTACGTCTTCTTTTTTCTCATTTTCCGCAAAAATAGGAGTACCTAAAAAGAGCAGGCAGAACACGACAATTAGACTCGATAATTGACTGATTTTTACAGAGGTAATCCTATTTACTCTAGGCGCAATATAAGTAGTGATATAACGGTTTGTTGAGTTAACGAGAAAATAACTCGTTGCAGTCATTCGTACATTCCTATTCTTTTTATTAAAATGATTGTTCCAACGCATGTAAAAGTTGCTCCACGTGATCGGTAGTATGATTAGCTGAAAATGTTACTCTTAACCTAGACTGACCTTCGGGTACGGTAGGTGGTCTTATAGCCGAGACAAGTATACCCTGATCAGACAAGGTCTTGCTCAATTTTAGTGAACGCTCTGTACTACCAAGTAAAATCGGCTGAATGGGGGTATTGGAAGGCATTAATTTAACCCCCAGTTGATTCGCTCCCTGCTTAAACTGCTGAATCAGGGCTTGTAATTTTTCACGCCGCCATGTCTCTTCTTTGATTAGTTTTAAACTCACACGAGTGGCAGCAGCAATACTGGGGGGCATGGCTGTTGTATAAATAAAAGTACGTGCCGTTTGTATTAAATATTCTATCAAGTCATTACTTCCAGCAATAAAGGCTCCTGCTGTTCCTACGCCTTTGCCTAAGGTAGCCATAAGGATAGGAATATCTTCTTGTGATAGATTGTCCTGTTCCAATTGACCTGCCCCATTTTTACCTAAGACACCAAAACCATGAGCATCATCCACCATCAGCCATGCTTGATTTTTCCTTGCAATATCAGCAAGGGATTGTAGCGGTGCTTCATCACCATCCATGCTGAAAACACCGTCAGTGAGTATCATACTATTAGTAAAATCATCGGCTTTCTGAGACCTTGAAAATTGCTTATAGAGCTTTTCAAGTGCATTAACATCAGCGTGGGAATACCGCTTCATTTTAGCTTTAGAGAGTAAACCTGCATCAATTAATGAGGCATGATTTAAACGATCAGCAAAGAGATAATCCCCCCGTTCTAACAATGCATTAACCGTACCTAAATTGGCCATATAGCCTGTTGAAAATAGTAGCGCCCTATCTCGCCCAGTAAATAGCGCTAATTCTTCTTCTAATTGCTGATGCTCAATTGAATGACCATTGATTAAGTGTGCCGCGCCGCTTCCTACACCGTATTGATTGGCAGCTTGTTGAAAAGCACCAACCACATCAGGATGATTAGCCAACCCCAAATAATCATTGCTACAAAAGGTTAATACTTTTTTGCCGTCCATCTGCATCAGTGGTCCTTGTGCAGAGCCACTAATACGCAGTTTACGATATAAAGACTGTTGCTTTTTTTCTTTTAAAAAAGCGTGTATTAATTTTGAGTCATTCTTCATTGCCCTAGTGTAAACGGAAGGCAAAAAAAAAGCACCCGAAGGTACTTTTCTAAAAATGTATTTCTAACGAAAAATAAATAAGTTTTTGGCTAGCCTGCTTTCTTGATAAAAAAAGTAAATTCACTACCCTCTTCAGCAGCAGATACCAGCTCGTTACCCGTTTGCTTACAGAATGCTTCAAAATCTTTAACTGAACCAGGATCAGTTGCAACGATTTTTAATATTTCTCCATCCTCTAAACCATTTATTGCTTTTTTTGTACGTAAAATGGGTAAGGGACAATTGAGTCCGCGCGCATCTAATTCGTCATTGAAATCACTCATGTATACTCCTATCTATATTAGTGGTAACTGATATGCTTTCGCACTTTATCATTAAATTTCTATCTCTGCATCATCTTTATATGCCAAGCCAGTGGCATAACTATAATGACATAAATACACAATATTCACCTTTTTCTCCAGTGCTTCAGATATATCACTTTATTTTTATGAAAAACTGGAAAACTGCACTCATTTTTCCCCTCGCCATACACTTTGTGCAAAGGTATCAATACAATCACCCTTATTTATATAATTATTTTATAGCTTTAATCATGCTTATATATAATAAAAAGAACTACAAGCTCATACCAATATATTGTTTTATATAGAATAAAAATAAATCGACAAAACTTGAAAAATAGTTTCTATTCTGTGTAAGATGCAACCGTACGAATAATTAATACTAGGTATTAAGGCTCTACTCCGAATATCCAGGATGATTTTTGTACAGCATTTTAAACTCCCCCTACATAATTAATGAGGTATACCATGAAAAAGAGCGTTTTATTCGGTCTCGTAACTGCTGCTATATTTAGCACAAACGTACAAGCTGACACGTTAGATGATGTTAAAAAAGCAGGAGTGCTTAAGTGTGGCGTTAGTACGGGCCTTGCTGGATTCTCTCAGAAAGATGAAAAAGGCAACTGGAGCGGACTAGATGTGGACGTTTGCCGTGGCGTTGCAGCAGCTGTACTAGGTGATGCATCAAAAGTTAGTTACAAACCACTAACAGCTAAAGAGCGTTTTACAGCGCTTCAGTCTGGAGAGATTGATATTTTATCACGTAATACAACATGGACTGCCACACGTGATACATCACTTGGGCTAAATTTTGCGGGTGTTGTTTATTATGACGGCGCTGGCTTCATGGTTAATAAAAAGTTAGGTGTTGATAGCGCACTTAAACTTGATGGTGCTGCAGCGTGTATTCAGGCCGGTACTTCTACAGAGTTAGCAATTGCTGACTACTTCCGTGAAAATAAGATGAAATATAAGGTAGTAACGTTTGAAACTGCCGATCAAACTCGCTCAGGTTTTGAATCAGGTCGTTGTGACTTCTTGGTTTCTGACCAATCACAGCTTTACGCTCTACGCATTGGTCTAAAAAATCCAGAAGGAGCAATTGTTCTACCAGAAGTTATCTCTAAAGAGCCTTTAGGCCCAGTTGTTCGTCAAGGTGATGACAAATGGTTCAATATCGTAAAGTGGGTTCTTAATGCTTCTATTGAAGGTGAATATCAGGGCGTAACCTCTGCAAATGTTGATGAAATAGCTAAGTCTGGTAAACCAGGGCAAAAGCGTCTTTTAGGTGCTGAAGGTGATTTAGGTGAAAAACTAGGTCTTAGTGCAGATTGGGCTCACAAAGTAATTAAGCAGGTAGGTAATTACTCTGAGTCATTCGAGCGCAACGTAGGAATGGGTTCACCACTTAAAATAGCACGTGGTCTAAATGCTCAGTGGAACAAAGGTGGTATTCTTTACTCTCCAGCAATGCGATAATTGCAGGTACTAAATTAAGGGGCCTTTTGGCCCCTTAATTTTATCCCTTTTCTCAAAAATTTACCCACTTAAATATTTCACACGCACATAACTGAGTTCATCAAAGATAGTTTAAATATATGCAAACTAATAAACCCAAAAACTCTTCTGCAACGCCCAAAGCTGCCTTTTATAACCGAGCAGAAGTACGCTCTATCGTATTTCAGACAATCGTATTCTTAGGACTTGCCTATTTTTTCTACACCATTTACAACAACACCATGACAAACATGGAAGCCAGAGGTATTCGAACTGGTTTTGGCTTCATGAATCAACCAGCTGGTTTTGACGTACTATTGTCGCTGATCCCTTTCGAAGCTACTGACTCTTACGGAAGAACCTTTTTAGTAGGTTTACTAAACACTCTTTTAGTCTCAGCCATTAGTATTGTACTTGCTACTTTATTGGGCTTTATCGTTGGTGTATCTCGCTTGTCCTCTAATTGGCTAGTATCCAAAGTCGCAACAGTTTTTGTTGAAACATTTCGTAATATCCCACTTTTACTACAGATTTTCTTTTGGTATTTTGCTGTACTAGCAACCTTACCTGGTGTCAGGAACAGTATCTCTATTGCTGACTCAATATTTGTCAATGTGCGTGGCTTATCTGTCCCTAAGATAGCTTGGTCTGATGGTGCTAGCATTGTTCTTTACGTACTAATAGCTGCAATTGCCGGAGCTTTCTTTTTAAGTCGATGGGCAAGAAAACGCCAAGAAAATACTGGCCAGCCTTTCCCTACATTATGGGCAAATTTAGGGTTACTCATTGGATTGCCACTATTAACCTTTTTCATTATGGGTTCACCAGCATCTATCGAAGTTCCTAAACTACAAGGTTTTGGCTTCAAAGGTGGAATGACATTGATTCCAGAACTCGTAGCATTAGTTATTGCTTTATCGGTATATACCGCAGCGTTTATTGCAGAAGCTGTTCGAGCAGGTGTTCAATCGGTATCACATGGTCAAGTGGAAGCCGCCGCGGCACTCGGCCTACCTCATGCAAAGGTATTACGCTTTGTAACCATTCCACAGGCACTTCGTGTTATCGTTCCGCCATTAAACAGTCAGTATCAAAACCTGATAAAAAATTCATCTCTAGCAATGGCAATTGGTTATCCTGATTTAGTTGCTGTATTTATGGGCTCTACACTTAATCAAGTAGGACAAGCTGTAGAAATCGTATTTATGACAATGATGGTATATCTTATTATTAATTTAACGTTATCCTTGTTCATGAACTGGTATAACGCTCGTATTAAACTCGTTGAGCGCTAGGAGCTACTATCATGGATAATACATTTACACCTATAGAAGCAAGAAAACCGCCTTCAAGTGCTATTGGTCCTATTGCATGGATGAAAGAAAGTTTATTTTCATCTCCAATGAATACCGTACTAACGATATTCTTCTCTTATTTAATTATTAAGTTTGTTCCACCTATATTAGATTGGGCGTTCTTTAGTGCCAACTGGATTGGAACAACCCAGGATGAATGCACCAAGTCTGGAGCTTGTTGGATTTTTATCAAACAATGGTTTAGTCAATTACTATACGGCTCATACCCAGAGAATCTACAGTGGCGAGTAAACTTAGCATTGATCGGATTGATTGCCGTTGTTGTACTTCAGTTTTTCCTACCTCAGCACTTACGTCGTCGCGTAGGATGGCTTAGTCTACTGGTTTACCCATTAATTTCTTTATGGTTGATGTATGGGGGCCTAGGTTTAGAAGTAGTAAAAACAGACAAGTGGGGCGGATTTTCGCTTAATATTCTTCTCGCATTTGCCGGCATCTTAATGTCATTGCCTATTGGTATTATTTGGGCACTCGGCCGTCAATCTAAAATGCCATTTGTAAAGGTCGTCTGCGTATCATCAATTGAGCTATTTCGTGGTGTTCCATTAATCACGATTCTCTTTATGGGTTCAGTAATGTTGCCGTTATTCTTCCCTGCTGGTGTTCAGCTGGATAAATTAATGCGTGCTTTCATTGCAATCACTCTTTTTCAATCAGCCTATATGGCAGAGGTAATTCGCGGAGGCTTGCAAGCCATTCCAAAAGGGCAAGTTGAAGCGGCACACTCGCTCGGCTTGGGCTACTGGAAAACTATGCGCTTAATTGTATTACCACAAGCGTTAAAGATTTCAATTCCAAATATCGTGAATACCTTTATTGCTTTGTTCAAAGACACCACCTTGGTATTAATTATAGGATTGTTTGAAGTACTAAGTACTATTCAAGCAGCATTACAAAATTCAAATTGGCTCGGCGGTCATCACATAGAAGGTTATGTGTTTGTTGCGTTTGTGTTTTGGGTTTTTTGTTACACAATGTCACGCATCAGCGTACATATCGAACAAAAACTTAACACTGGCCACTCAAGAAGCTAATTAGATATTCGGAGAAAAACAATGCCTGACAATAATTCGTCAACAACTGAAATAAGAAATCAAAATGCAGATTCAATTATTCAAATTGAAAATTTAAACAAATGGTATGGTACATTCCATGTACTCAAAGATATAAATCTGAATGTCGCCAAGGGTGAACGCATTGTTATATGTGGCCCTTCAGGATCAGGAAAATCAACTTTAATTCGTTGCATTAACCATCTAGAAGAGTTCCAAGAAGGTAGCTTAACAGTAGATGGTGTAGCGCTAAACGAAGATATTAAAAATATCGAAGCGGTACGTAGAGAAGTAGGGATGGTATTCCAGCATTTTAACCTTTTCCCACATTTAACTATCTTAGAAAACCTAACATTAGCACCATTATGGGTTCGTAAAATTCCTAAGAAAGAAGCAGAAGCAACAGCAATGGAATATTTAGAGCGTGTAAAAATTCCAGATCAAGCACTTAAATTCCCAGGGCAGTTATCTGGTGGTCAGCAACAGCGTGTAGCTATTGCAAGATCATTATGTATGAATCCCAAAATTATGTTATTTGATGAACCTACATCTGCACTAGATCCAGAGATGATTTCTGAAGTGCTGGACGTAATGGTAGAGCTAGCCGAAGAAGGTATGACTATGCTTTGTGTAACGCATGAAATGGGATTTGCTAAGAAAGTTGCTGATCGTGTTATCTTCATGGATGCTGGGCAAATTGTAGAACAAAATAATCCACATGAATTCTTTGATAATCCACAGAATGAAAGAACACAAACATTCTTGAGTCAAATTATTGATCATTAAGTCTTAGATACTTGAAAGATCAAAAAAGTCACCTTAAGGTGGCTTTTTTTTATGTAAAGAGACACCTTTACACGAAGAGTGTGGTGAGAGAAAAATGAGCGTAATTTTTATCCGTCATATCTCTTTGCGCAAAGACCGCAAAGGATAAGGGCAATACACTAAGATCCATATGCTTTTAGGCTCTGAAACATTAGCTGAAGATATCTGAAATACCGTTTATTAAGCCATGCCCTAACAGTTGCGCTTGACAAAAGAATAAGTGTGACTACTCATCTTCTGCCAATAAAGCCCCTACAAATTCGTAAGCATCAAATTCCTGTAAATCATTAATGGACTCACCCACCCCGATAAACCTGACGGGAATACCTGTCTTTTCCGCCATTGCAAATAAAATCCCCCCTTTTGCCGTACCATCTAATTTAGTAACGGTTATCCCTGTCAGGTCTAAAGCAGCATTAAACTCCGTGGCTTGTGCTAAGGCATTTTGACCAATACTGGCATCAACAATTAACATCACTTCATGCGGTGCATTGGTATCTATTTTTTGCATAACTCGTTTAACTTTTTTGAGCTCTTCCATCAAATTTGTCTGGGTATGTAAACGACCTGCCGTATCTGCCAGTAATACATCAATCTTTTTTGCTCTAGCTGATTCCATTGCATCGTAAATAACTGATGCACTGTCTGCTCCTGTTCCCTGAGCAATAACAGGAATATCATTTCTTTGACCCCAAACCTGCAACTGTTCCACTGCTGCCGCTCTAAAAGTATCACCCGCAGCCAGCATGACGGATTTGCCTTCACTCTGGAATTGTTTTGCCATTTTACCAATGGTTGTGGTTTTCCCTGCACCATTAATTCCGACAAGTAAAATAACTGCTGGCCCATCAATATCATCTACATCCAATGGTTTTGCCACTGGGCGTAATATTTTTACCATCTCCTCATACAATGCAGCCATCAATGCGTCATAGTCACCTAACTCATTACGAGAGGCACGCTTGGTTAAGTCATTAATAATTCTTTGTGTCGCATCAATACCCACATCAGACATCAAAAGGCGTGTTTCCAATTCTTCAAGAACATCATCATCAATTTTCTTTTTGCCCAATACAAGTGCGCCCATCCCTTCGGTTAAGGTACTGCTTGTTTTAGATAACCCTGATTTTAGGCGGTTAAATAATCCTGCTTTTTTGGGCTTTTCTTTAGGAATTGCTAGCGCTTTATCAGCATCATCTGGAATAGTTTGTGACACTTCCTTAGATGCTGACTGAGCTTTTTCTGCTGTTTCATTTGCTTCAGTAAATTGCTCATTATCTTTATCGAGCAATTGTTCTGGAACTTTCTCAGCAACTGTCTGCTCTAAGTTTCCTGTTTTTTGTTGATTTTGATCGGACGTTTCTGCAACATCAACCGCTGGGGTTGTGCTCTCTGAATCCTGATTAACCTCGGCTACATCATTTTGGTCGCTAGTTTGATCACTAGTCGATTCTTCAACTGGCTTTTTTTTCTTAAATAGTCGGAACATTGTATACTTTAACTTTTTTAGGTTTATATGCGAAAAATAATGAATAGAAGTTTAGCACTTGAGACACTTGCTCGTATTAATTTTTTACCTGTCCTGTTGTTATCATTTTTTACACTTGCTCAACCAGCACTTGCTGAAAATAAAAATCCGGTACATGAATATCAACTCGACAATGGCCTAAAGGTATTGGTAAAACAAGATAAACGTGCACCTGTTGCCGTTATTCAAGTCTGGTACAAAATAGGCACAAGCTTTGAACATGAAGGGATTACCGGTTTATCGCATGCACTTGAACATATGATGTTTAAAGGCACAAAAAAGTATAAATCAGGTGAATTTGAAAAAATGGTGTCTGCTATTGGCGCGCGTAATAATGCGTTCACCTCTCAGGACTACACCGCTTACTACGAAGTTTTGGCAAGCGATAAACTTGAGGATGCGATGGAAATTGAAGCCGATCGTATGAGAAATCTGGTATTTGACCCAGAAGAATTTAAAAAAGAGATTGAGGTCGTTAAAGAGGAGCGTCGCTGGCGCACAGATGACAAGCCTAGTTCCCTCACTCGTGAACAGTTTAATGCCGTTGCTTTCTTAAACAGCCCATACCGTGCCCCTGTAATAGGCTGGATGGTAGACCTTGAAGGCATGAAGCTGCAAGATGCCAAAAACTGGTATAAAAAATGGTACACACCCAATAACGCAACATTGGTCGTAGTAGGCGATGTAGAGCCTAAAGCCGTATTCGATATGGCAAAGAAGTACTTTGGTGCGTATGCCAGTAATGAGCTACCTGAAGTTAAAGCCAGAACAGAGGTTACACAAAAGGGAAAAAGAAGTATCGAGCTTAAACTCCCTGCAAAACTAGCCAGCCTGCGCATGGGCTTCAAAGCACCCGGCATGATAAGTGCTAAAAAAGGCAAGGTGCCCGCATGGGAACCTTACGCACTTGAGGTACTCGCGAATATACTCAATGGTGGTGATAGTGCAAGATTTGCCAAGCACCTCATTCGAGGCAAAGAAGTCGCTGCGTCTGCAAGTGCGGCTTATTACGGTTATGGCAGATTAGATAACCTCTTAGTGATTTCTGGTATTCCAGCTAAAGGGGTAGCAACCAGTGAATTAAAGAAGTCTTTATTAGACGAAATTAATATCTTAAAAACAGAGCTAGTGAGTGCAGCAGAACTTAAACGAGTTAAAGCCCAAGTGATTGCGGGTGAAGTTTTTGAGCGTGACTCAATACAGCACATGGCAACCTTATTAGGTTCTTTAGAAACCGTTGGGCTTGGACATAAATACATCGACCAATACGTGCCCGGTGTACTTGCTGTGACTGCCAAACAAATACAAGATGTTGCAAATAAATACTTAATCGAAGACAGTTTGACCATTGCTGAGCTTATTCCACTGCCATTAAACGAAGGCAACAAATCAGCAACACGTGCTAACGACTAAACGAGAGTAACAAACCAATGACAATAAAAACTATGAGTAACATTCTTTTCACCGGGCTAGCACTCTTATTTGCACAATTAAGCATGGCTGCACCCAAAATTGAGAATTGGACCACTGATTCTGGTCTGCGCGTTTACTATGTTCACGTCCCTGAATTGCCTATGCTCGATTTACGCCTGACTTTTGCTGCTGGTAGCGCTTATGACCATGAAAAAATGGGAATATCAGAAATAACAACCAGTATGCTTAGCAAAGGCGCTGCTGGCTTAAATGCAGACCAGATTGCTGAAGCATTTGAATCTGTCGGGGCTAAATTTTCAGCAGGTAATGGCATGGATTCTGCATGGATAAGCTTGCGCTCATTAACCTTTGAAGAACAATTAACACCTGCCCTACAAAACTGGTTAAAAGTAATTCAAAAACCAAACTTTCCAGAAGCTGACTTTGCACGCCTAAAAAAACAAGCCTTAATAGGCTTACAAGCTGAAAAACAGGATCCTGGTTCAATTGCCAGAAAAGCATTTTATGCCAATCTATTTTCGGGGCACCCTTACTCACAGCCTCAAAATGGTACCGAAAAAACTATTAAAGCCTTACAAGTTGATGAATTAAAAGCCTTCTTTAAACGTTACTTTGTCAATAAAAATGGGCAGTTGGCATTGGTTGGTTCAATCGATAAAGAGCAAGCAAAAAAAATTGCTCTACAGGTATCAAATGCACTGCTAGATGGCGGTAGAGGCGTAGGAGAAAAAGCAGCAGAAATTCCGCCTGTCAAACCACTTACAGAAGCGAAAGTCGTTCATATTCCTTTTCCTTCATCACAAGCACATATCATGATTGGACAACCTGGCGATAAACGGGGTGATAAAGACTACTTTAGTCTTTATTTGGGTAATCACGGATTAGGCGGCAGTGGCTTTACTTCACGGCTAATGAAAGAAATCCGTGTAAAACGCGGCTTATCTTACAGCGTCTATAGCTACTTTCTTCCAATGAAAGAAAATGGCCCATTCATGCTTGGACTTCAAACAAAGCTCTCTCAAACAGATGAAGCAATTAAAGTGGCAAGAGACGTGCTTAATACCTTCCAGAAAGAAGGTCCGTCGGAAGAACAGCTTGCCGCATCTAAAATCAATATCACTGGCGGCTTTCCATTACGTACCGCAAGTAACAGCGACATTATGAGCTACATTGATATGATTGGTTTTTATGGTCTGCCTCTAAATTATTTAGACACATTCACTGAAACCGTCAATAATATCACCAGAGAGCAGGTAATAGATGCATTCAAACGTCGTATAGACACCAGCAAACTACTCACAGTAATTGTCGGTGGAGAAGCCAAAAATGAAGATTCTTCCAAAAAAAGTGATACCGCTGAAATAAAAAAGTAGTCCGCAGTACGGCTTCAATAAATAACTTCAACTAAAAGAGATAATTGAAAAATAGTAGAAAACAATGAAGAAAAACCGGGCTGCAACTAAAAAGTCAGGCAACCATAATGCCACTCACCATAATAGGAAAGGTGCTAATACACTAAGAATTATTGGTGGAAAGTGGCGTAGTAGAAAACTCCACTTTGTAGATGTCCCCGGTTTACGTCCCACGCCTGATCGTATCCGTGAAACCCTGTTCAACTGGCTACAAAGTAGCCTTTATAATGCCAACTGCCTTGATCTATTTGCAGGCAGTGGAGCAATAGGTTTGGAGGCACTTTCTCGTGGAGCAAAATCCGTAGATTTTGTTGAAAAAAATACAGCTGCCAGTAGACAGTTAAGCGAAAATTTAACGCTATTACAAACTGATTCAAATGTATTCAAAATGGATGCATTGATTTTTTTACGCGAGCATGTAGCTGAGCATCCTTATGATATTATTTTTCTCGACCCACCTTATCGCCAAGGCTTACTAAATAAATCCTTGGACTTATTAATCAGCAAAGCACTAATAGCCGAGAATACATTGATTTATTTAGAGCATGAAGCGGAAGAATCTTTCGACTTTACACCCTTTAATCTTGAAGTAATTAAGCAAGCCTCAGCAGGCCAAGTACAAAGCTACTTACTACACGTTATAAAAAAATAGCTATAAGTAGGGGGGTGGGTATAGGTAATCACTGCTGTCCCGTTAACTTTCATAGCAGCGCCATTTGATTGACTATGTACTCACTAAGTTCACTTATCATCTGATTATTTTATATTTTTAGAACTACAAACCCAGAAGTCTAACGATTCTAGTTAAACTTCTGGGTTTTGATTTATATGAACAATAATTTATCAACCCCAATCCAACGCACCACCTGTTTGGTATTCTGTTACGCGTGTTTCAAAGAAGTTCTTTTCCTTCTTCATATTTGCTTGCTCGTCTAACCATGCGGTACGATTTTGTGCATTTGGGAAAGGTTCTTCCAGACCTAGCTGACGTGCACGACGATTAGCTATAAAGCGGAATTGTTCTATGTGGTCATCTGCAGTGTAGCCTAGTATTGGGTCTTTTAAGATGTAGTGTGCGTAAGCGTGTTCTGCTGCTTCGGTTTCATCCCACATTTCACGGATGGCTTTCGGGTCTAGTGTAACGTTATTTTCTAGCATGATTTGCTTAACAACGCGGATGCCGAAAGAGGCGTGCATGACTTCATCACGCATAATGTATTGCAGCTGCTCTGATGTTCCTTTCATTAAGCCACGACGCTGTAATGAGAAGATTGGTGTGAAACCGTTGTAGAACCATGTGCCTTCGAAAATACCTGCGAAAAAGGTGTATGACATGACAAATTCATTCAGATCATCTTGATTCTTTAAGTCGATATCATAGCGCATAGCTGAATCCAGACGGCGATTAGCCAGTTGAATTTTACCATTGATTGCAGGGACAACACGGTAGCGATTATAAATTTCGCCTTGGTCGAGACCGATTGTTTCAATGCAGTGCTGGTAAGTCCATGTGTGTAGTGCTTCTTCGTAGACTTGACGTGCCTGATAGATTTGTAGTTCTGGCGCTGTCATTTTTTCCATAACCGCAAGCCCGATATTACGCATCGCGATGATGTCTGATGTGGTCAAATAAGCGAGTACATTGGTGTAAACGTGCTTTTCTGCATCATTCAGTTTGTGATGATAGTCTTGTACGTCTTGTGCCATATTGATATCTAATGGCGTCCAATGATTTTTATTCGCATTGAGGAAATATTCCCATGCCCACGGGTATTTGAATGGTGCAAGCTGGTTTACGTCTGCTTCGCCATTGATTACACGCTTGTCACTAGATTTTACGGGTGCAAGCGAGTCTGCTACACCAGATTCATTGCTGTCAGCCGTTTGGCTTGCTGACTTATTAACCACGGGCAATTCTACACCTTTGTTTTCTAGCGAAGAGCCGTCAAAGTCCATGCCATTTAGTACATCACTTGTCGCATAAGATGCAGCTAACGACTGTGGCTCGGCATGATTTTCAGTCGATTGTGGTACGGGCGGTGGTGTAGATGCCGTTTTTGTTGCTGGTGTCGCTTTGCTTAGCGGATCGTCCCAATTGAGCATTATATGTTCTCCTTTTCTGACGTACTTTACTAGCCCGTGCTGTTGTTGTTTTTGTGGGGCGGTTTACTTTTGATTTGGCCATAAATAGTTACCGCTTCCTTCAGTTTATTGCATCGTTTTAATGCAATAAGTAAATAATTAAGCGCTTCTCTATTTAAAGGGGAGAAGCATTCCCTTCGATGTTTCTTTTAAAAAACACCCCGTAAGAGGGGGGTGGCTTTTTTAACTACTGCTATCAGTAACAATGAGTACTGAATTATTGGCAAGCATCACAATCTGGATCTAATATGCTACACGCCGCTGGTGCTGCTGATCCGACTGTTTCTGGTGCATCTGGCACATTGTTGCGAACATTACTGCTGCTTTCCTGTGATTTTTCCATCGCTGTTGCACCCATTGAACGTAGGTAGTAAGTGGTTTTAAGCCCACGCACCCATGCTAGTTTGTAGAGGTTGTCGAGCTTCGCACCCGATGGTTCTTGCATATATAGGTTTAATGACTGACCTTGGTCGATCCATTTTTGGCGACGGCTTCCAGCTTCCACTAACCAGCGTGAGTCCACTTCAAAGGCAGTAGCATATTTTGCTTTTAATGACTCTGGAATGCGATCAATCTGCTGCACACTACCATCGAAGTATTTAAGGTCATTAATCATTACTTCGTCCCAAAGACCTAAGTCTTTAAGCTCGTTAACCATGTATGGATTGATGACGGTGAACTCACCAGAGAGGTTCGATTTAACAAACATATTCTGGTAAGTCGGCTCAATGGATTGGCTCACACCGCAAATATTCGAGATGGTTGCTGTGGGTGCAATTGCCATGGTGTTTGAGTTACGCATACCATATTGAGCAACTTGCTTGCGTAGCGCGTCCCAATCCAATGTGGTTGATTTATCGACTTGATAGTATTCGCCCCGTTGCTCTTCCATGAGCTTGATTGAGTCAATTGGTAAGATGCCCTGACTCCATAGTGAGCCTTCGTAGCTTGGGTAGGTGCCTCGCTCTTTGGCAAGCTTAGAAGATGTCTGAATCGCATAGTAAGAAATGGCTTCCATACTCCGGTCGGCAAATTCTACGGCTTGCTCTGATGCGTAGGGAATATCCTGCTTGTAAAGCGCATCATGGAAGCCCATTAGACCTAGACCAACAGGACGATGTTGCATATTAGAGTTACGTGCTTGCGGTACACTGTAGTAGTTATATTCAATAACATTATCTAGCATACGCATTGCGGTAGTGATGGTCTTCTCAAGCATTGGCATATCTATGCCATCTTTTGTGGTGTGTGCTGCAATATTGACTGAGCCAAGATTACATACAGCAATTTCATCATCATTCGTGTGTAACATGATTTCAGTACATAGATTTGAGCTGTGTACCACGCCAACGTGCTGATTGCTGTAACGAATATTACAAGGGTCTTTGAAGGTCATCCAAGGGTGTCCTGTTTCGAACAACATACCTAGCATTTTGCGCCATAGATCGACTGCTTTTAGCTTTTTAAATAGGTTCATTTCACCACGTGCCGCTTTTTCTTCATAAGCTTCATAGGCTTCTTTAAATGCCTTGCCTGAAAGATCATGAAGATCTGGTACTTCTTCTGGTGAGAATAGTGTCCAGTCACCTTCTTCTGCAACACGTTGCATGAATAGATCAGGAATCCAGTTAGCTGAGTTCATATCGTGAGTACGACGACGCTCATCACCGGTATTTTTACGAAGCTCAATAAACTCTTCAACATCAATGTGCCATGTTTCTAAATAAGCACAAATTGCACCTTTACGCTTACCCCCCTGATTAACCGCAACGGCTGTGTCATTGGTTACTTTCAAAAACGGTACAACACCTTGTGATTTTCCATTAGTACCTTTTATGTGTGAGCCTAGACCACGTACGCGTGTCCAGTCATTACCTAAACCACCTGCATATTTGGAAAGCAGTGCATCATCTTTGATTGCGCTATAAATTCCATCAAGACTATCGGGTATTGTCGTTAGGTAACAAGAAGAAAGCTGTGGACGACGTGTGCCTGAGTTAAATAGAGTCGGCGTACTGCTCATAAAATTAAAGCTGGAAAGCAGGTTGTAAAACTCGATTGCACGTTCCTCACGGTTGACTTCATTAATCGCCAAGCCCATAGAAACACGCATGAAGAAGATTTGTGGCAACTCAAAACGAATATCATCATTAGTGTGAATAAAATAACGATCGTAAAGTGTTTGAAGTCCCAAGTAAGTAAACTGGTAATCACGCTCTGGCTTTAATGCGGCACCAAGTTTTACCAGGTCATAGTGTGCGAGTTCTTCATCAAGCAGCTCTAATTCAACGGCTTGTTTAATGTATTTTTTCAGTGTGGCAGGGTAGCGTTTAGCCATTTCTCCCTGTGTTGCCTCTGTCGGACGACCGTTTAAGTAGGTAAGTGCTTCACTACGCAAATTGTCTAGTAGTAGACGTGCTGCCACCATTGAGTAGTTTGAATCTTTATCAATATTGACGCGCGTTGCCATAACCAAGGCAGAACCAATATCTTCTTCAGGAATGCCATCAAATAAGTTATGTAGCGCTTCTTTTTCAACAGTTTCCTGATCAACACCGTCCAATCCTGCAACAGCCTCTGCAATGACCTTACGTAGGCGATTTCTATCCAATGGCTTTGTATCACCATTGACTGTAGTAACATGAATTGACTCTTTCTTTGACGCCTTTTTAGGTGCTTCCTTCTCTTCTTTTTCAGCACGAGCATGAGCTCGGTCTTCACGATAGATAACGTAAGCACGGGCAACTTTACGCTCACCAGAACGCATCAACGCAAGCTCTACCTGATCTTGAATATCTTCAATATGAACCACACCACCATCAGGCATACGACGGAATAAGTTACCATGAACTTGCTCAGCCATGTTTCTAACCGTATCGTGAATACGTGAAGACGCCGCTGCAACGCCACCTTCAACACTTAAAAATGCTTTGGTAAGTGCCACTTCAATCTTGCTACGATCAAAAGGCGTTACTTTGCCATTACGACGCACAACTTTATATACGGCATCCTCCTGTGCAGAGGTTCTCTGCATCGTTTCGTCGATAGCATCCGTTAAAGTAGATTGTGCATCTTGAGATTCATCAATAATGTTATTCGTGAAATTGTCGCTAGAGCCTGATTGCATGGATTTTCCTTTAAGTGTTAATAGCAATGCCAGAAATGTATGTATTTTTAGCTTTGCTATAACCTTGCTTATGAATAGGTTTGTATTATGTAAACAGCCTTAAACATCGTCTTGGTTTAAGGTTGTTTTATCAGATTTTCGGTTCATTCTTCCAACAGTGTTTTTGCCGGTAGATCTTTAGCAAAAAACCCCTCATTTTTCATCGAGATAGCACTTTTACTATCACGTCATTTCGATAAAAGTCTGCGGTTAAAAAGAGACGAATAATGCTTTAATTCAGCATTCTGATAAAAAGTTACGATACTATAGAGTGTGTCGAGCATTGCCGTCAAGCACAACATATTGTGTCTTTCCTTTTAAGAAGGTGTAGGTAAGCTGTGGATAACTTAGGAGAAAGTCTATATTATTGGCATGAGCGTCTAGTGCTGAATCAGCACTTATTTAAATAAAAATAAAATTTATTTTTTTACGTTGGAATTTATCACTGATTTTATAAAAATACAGTGCATAGAATGTGGAAAGAGACCCAGTTTGAACATTAAAATTTGGTCATTTTTTTGTAAAGCCATGAAGAGAATAAAAACCTCCATTTAGCCATTGTTTAGCTAAAAAAACAGAATATATAAAATGGCTTTATACTAAGCTAGTGTTCTCTTTTCATATTTTAAATTGATACCAACAACAGGAAAAATAGCCGCTATGTCTTATCAGGTTACTTTGCAGCCAAGTGAACACACGTTTGTAGTTGAGGAAAACGAACTTATTTTGGATGCCGCTTTGCGTCAGGGTATTGGTTTTCCTTATGGTTGTCGCACGGGTTCTTGTGGCACTTGCTTGGGAACAGTTGTTTCAGGCAAGGTGGAATATCCGCAAGGCTTACCATTAACAGTAATGGAACACGAGCATGAACAGGGAAAGGCAATATTTTGTGTGGCTATTGCAACGTCTGATTTAGTCATTGACGTTAAAGAAGTTAGCAGCTCTAGTGAAATAGAAATCAAGCTATTACCCGCACGTGTAATTTCCCTAAGAAAATTAGCCCCTGATGTCATAGAAATGCACCTGAAACTTCCAGAATCAGAACAATTACCTTTTCGTGCGGGGCAATATATTGAGTTCATTCTGCGAGATAAATCCCGACGCGCATTTTCAATCGCCAACTCCCCTTCTAATAAGGACTATCTCGAATTACATTTACGTGAAGTGCCTAACGGCAGGTTTACTGGCCATGTCTTCAATGAGATGAAAGAAAAAGCACTAGTCAGGATCGAGGGCCCATACGGTAGCTTCCATATTCGTGAAAATTCAAATCGACCATTGATTCTTGTTGCAGGTGGTACTGGCTTTGCACCCATAAAGTCAATGATTGAGCAATTAATTGAGCAAGCCGATACGCGTCCCATACATTTATACTGGGGCGCCAGGGCAAAGATTGACTTGTATCGCCATGACCTACCGGAGAAATGGGCCTTTCAATACCCACACATTGAATATACCCCTGTGTTATCAGATATGGACGCAAGTGATAACTGGGAGGGCAGAACAGGTTTTGTGCATAATGCGGTAACAGAGGACTTTGCTGACTTATCTGGCCATGATGTCTATATCGCTGGACCACCTATTATGATTGATGCTGCCAAGAAGGCCTTTGTAAAAAATGGCTTACCAGAAGATCAGTTATTCTCAGACTCTTTTGACTATGCAGAAGGGAATTAAGGAATCATTGCTGCAAAACAGTAGAGATTTTTGCACGAAAAGATATGGCAGATAAAAAACAGGAATATTTCTCATTTATTTAGGCCAAACCTCTTGACATATTTTTTTAACAAACTTGTCCACAATATCTGTGGATAACTCTGTTGATATGTTCCATTTTTCCTCTGTCTAGCCTCACTTTAATGGGTTTATTAACAAATTGCCTAATTTTTAACCATTTTTTATATCTTGTTTAATATCAAATAGTTACAATGTATTTTTGATTATTTTAACTAGAATAGTTTGCGAAATGAGGGTTTTTATCCAGTAGATCTAAAGAACAGAAACAATTGTGCATAAGCATAAACACATTTATCATATACTAAACACTCATAAGTCCTTGTTTAGCCTTTGTTAAGTTAAGGTTCAGCTAAAAAATAAATAATTATTCACCATAAAAACAGGTATAAAAATATGAATACTGATCAGCCTAAAGTTGGTTTTGTAAGTTTGGGCTGTCCGAAAGCTCTCGTCGATTCAGAACGAATTTTGACTCAGCTCAAGACAGAGGGTTATGGCATTGTTCCAGATTATGATGGTGCTGATGTCGTTGTCGTAAATACCTGTGGCTTTATTGACAGTGCCGTAAAAGAATCACTCGATACCATCGGTGAAGCACTACAAGAAAATGGTAAAGTCATTGTTACAGGCTGTCTTGGCGCAGATTCGGATAAAGTATTAGAAGTACATCCTGATGTATTAGCCGTGACTGGCCCTCATGCTTATGAAGCGGTGATGGGCGCAGTACACGATCAGCTTAAACCACCGCACGATCCCTATCTTGATTTAGTTCCACCACAGGGCATCAAATTAACACCTAAACATTATGCCTACCTCAAAATATCCGAAGGTTGTAATCATCGCTGTACGTTCTGCATTATTCCTTCACTGCGTGGGGATTTAGTCAGTCGCCCAATTGGGGATGTGATGCAAGAGGCAGAGAATCTGGTTAATTCAGGTGTTAAAGAGCTGTTAGTGGTATCCCAAGATACCAGTGCTTACGGCATTGATACTAAATATCAAACGGGTTTTTGGAACGGACGACCAATTAAATCTCATATTCAACAGTTATCCGAATCACTAGGCGAGCTGGATGCCTGGATTCGCTTACACTATGTTTATCCTTACCCTCATGTGGATAAGCTAATCCCGCTTATGGCTGAAAATGCAGAGAATAAGGGCATTCTTCCTTATCTGGATATTCCATTCCAACACGCGAGTCATCGTATTTTAAAGGAGATGAGACGTCCAGCCCATGCCGAAAAAGTCTTAACCCGCATTGCGGCATGGCGCAACATGTGCCCAGATATTACCATTCGTAGTACCTTTATTGCAGGTTTCCCCGGTGAGACAGAGGAAGACTTTGAAATATTGCTGTCTTTCTTAAGAGAAGCACAACTAGACCGCGTGGGCTGTTTTGCCTATTCTGAAGTAGAAGGTGCTGTATCTAATGATTTACCCAACCATGTACCAGAAGATGAAAAACAATACAGATTAGAACGATTCATGGAAGTACAGGCTGAGATCAGTGCAAATAAATTAGCCACCAAAGTCGGCAAACGCATGAGAGTACTCACCGATGACACACAGCAAGGGGACACCGAAGCTGAGGACATTACAATTGCCAGAAGTAGTAGTGATGCCCCGGGAATTGATGGTGTTGTTTATATCGAAGGCGAATTATTAGAGCCAGGACAGTTTGCAGAAGTAGAAATCACACATTCTGATGAACATGATTTATGGGCAAAACTGGTTTAGAACAAACAACAGTTAATCTATAGATTGAAAAAACACTGCTACACTCACTCGTACAATAAATAGAAGAAAGTAAAAAGCCCAAACTACATTTGAGCTTTTTACTTTGATACATTGTTTAATCTAGCTCAACGAGTGGTTTAACTCTTTTTTCTAAAGCCCCAGAACAACCCTAAACCAGCCATTGCCGCAGATGAAAGATTTGCGGTAATAAAGTTTTTCAAGCCCCCAAGATGGGGGGAAATCCAAGCGATTAAACCATTATAAATATTCTCAAAAGCTTCCCATTTCACGTGGATTAAATCCGCATATTGTAATGCAAATAATAGAATTAAAACGGTTCCTGAAAGAAAAAAGACAAACTTTAAAAAAGTACGCGTCGCATAGCCAATAACGAAGCCGGCAAAAAAGCTAAAGCCCATATAGGTAAATAAGGCTATCCAGTTTCCTGTCTGGATTGATTCTCCAACATCCATAGTTGTAACCTGAGATTTACAAAAGGTCAGAAGCATATCATAATTTCCCGATTTTTCAGGGTAAAAACTTTGTCTGCCTCACCATCAATAACGAAATTTTCTGATCGTCGTTTCTGCGTTGCGCCGATGCTCGATTGGACAGACAGGCATGAACGCACCTTTCTTCGCCTGCTCTCTAAACGTGCCATGCTATACACAGAAATGGTCACTACAGGCGCACTAATTCACGGTGATGCCAAACGCTATCTAAAATTTAATCAAGAAGAACACCCTGTTTCATTACAACTAGGCGGCAGCGACCCCAAAGCCATGGCAATCTGCGCTAAAATGGCAGAAGATGAAGGCTATGATGAAGTGAATATCAATGTCGGTTGCCCCAGCGATCGCGTACAAAATGGGGCATTTGGTGCCTGCTTAATGGCAGAACCTGAATTGGTTGCTGAAAATGTGAGAGCAATGCAAACAGCAGTCACTATTCCAGTAACCGTGAAAAACCGCATTGCTATTGATGAAATGAAAGAATACGAAAGCTTGCACCGATTCCTATCCATTGTCTCAGAGGCAGGCTGCGAAACCTTCATTATTCACGCACGTAAAGCATGGCTCAAAGGTTTAAGCCCCAAACAAAACCGTGATGTACCACCACTTAACTACGAACTTGTTTACCAAATGAAGCGTGAATTTCCTGAACTTGAAATTATTATAAACGGCGGAATAAAAACACTGGATGAAAGCGAACAGCATCTAAAACACGTCGATGGCGCAATGATAGGTCGTGAGGCTTATCATAATCCCTATATGATGATTGATGTTGACCAACGTATTTATGGAGAAAAAGCCACCCCCCCACTTACACGGCATGAAATACTCGACGCGTATATAGACTATATGCAAAAACAACTATCAGAAGGCGCAAACCTAAAACACATGAGTCGTCATATTTTAGGGTTATTTACCGGAGAAACAGGCGCAAAAGCGTGGCGCAGATACATTAGTGAGAATGCGTATAAGGCTGATGCAAACATTGATGTTATAAAAAAAGCCGCCTCTTTTGTCATATATTGAAAAAAGACACCACTTTTAATCAATTAATAGTTGACCATATCAAAAGCAGCCAGTAAAATTCGCGCCTTCAACAGATCCTCGATAGCTCAGTTGGTAGAGCAGTAGACTGTTAATCTATTGGTCCCTGGTTCGAGTCCAGGTCGAGGAGCCAAATACAAAGCCTTATTGTGGTTTAGCTGCAATAAGGCTTTATTACACTAATAATAATTAAATCTACGAATGCCTACTTTTAAATTCCTTTACATGCCATAATTTACACTAAATTAATCAATAACGCCAACTGCTTACTTATTTCTCACGTAATATTGACGAGGTTGTTTCTAGCGCTTTTCTCATTTGTGTTATATCTGAGTGAATATAGCCAAGAGTCGTTTTAACATCCCTATGCCCCAACAGTTCCTGAACAACTTTTATATTAGTCTGATTATTCGTTAATTCAGTGGCAATTCTATGTCTGAATCTATGAGGACTACATTTACTTCCTATTTTTTTAGATAAGTTCCTAAAAAAACCTGATGTTTGGTTAATTGTTAAATATTTCCCAGAATATTTTTGATTGAAATAAGTAACATTAAATACTTGTTGTAAAGCAATATCTTTATCATCATAACCAAATATCTCGTGATTACGAGCTTTCAAATAATACAAATCAGGTATTAGCTCGTCATTTATAGGGATTATCCATTGCTTTAAGGTTTTAGAGTGATCTGAAGAAAGTAAAATTGTTTTATTTTTTAAGTCTAAATCTTGAAACCTAAGACCCACAAGCTGTCGTCTCCTCATTCCAGTATAATAGAATGTTCTAATTACAATTATCCAAAACCAACCAGGTGATAGCTTATTATCTTCAGAACTAAGATATAAAATAGCTTGAGTAGTAGTAGTATTTGAGATCAATTTGTATTTTGGCTCTCCTTCTCTTACAAAGTTAAAGCCTTTATACGGATAACTATTGATAATTTCTTCGTCGTAAGCAAACTTGATCAAAGCTCTAAATTGCCTAAGATAACTATTACAAGTGGTTTTTTTAACCCTAGATAAGAGTATATACTTCCAACTATTTAATAACTTTTTATCAATGTCTTCGACATAACTGACACCTGTATCCTTTTTCAATATTCTACAAATTTTAATTAAATAATTAATTGTATATCCACTTGGAGTTCTATCGAAACGATAGAGCTCAATCAAGGTATCAAAAGGATTCTTACTTATTTTTAACGAATCGTTCGCTGCTCTATCCATGACAAATTCCTTTTTGAATTGAATTTTTCCTGATAGAACAATAATATTGTATATTAAATAAATACCAAATTAATAGAATATAGTAATCATAAATTATAAATATAATATATTTTATAGTGAAATAAATTGCATTCTTTGTAAGCCTATTGAAATATAGCTTATATAAAATCTATATGTGAGTTTTTTGGAGGAAGTCTAATTTTTAGTTTTTCTTCAGCATTTTTTATTAGCATTCCATTTAATTTACCTGAGTTCTTATTTGTTCTTTTTGTCAATGTTTTGAAAGCCCAGATATTTTTTTCATCATTTAAAGAATGTAGATTAAGCTGTTGAAAGTCACGTTGTACCTCTTTGTAATCAAGTTTGTATTTTGCAGCGTATACTCTAAAGATT
>PDWI01001572.1_pt1 | contig 35661 bp, 36 predicted proteins | sample 1430891 | NCBI WGS metagenome assembly PDWI01 (sample SAMN01162508, study PRJNA174530) | Oral metagenome, whole genome shotgun sequencing project. | biome: Marine environment; feature: Marine mammal; material: Swab sample of the gingival sulcus; isolation source: swab sample of gingival sulcus... | reverse complement strand
AAAATAATGGTTAGTATAAAAAATGGAGTTAAGTTTATGAAAAAGGGGTTAATTATATTTTTATCTGTTGTTATGTTAACATTATTTATAAGTATAAAATTTATAGATTGTAATGTTAAACAAAAAAAATTGCCTGAAATTTTATTTTTAAATTCGGTAAGATATAATATGGATAAGGAAAGAAGAATTACTATTTTTTACGATAAGAACGGTAATTGTTATTCATCTCGTGATAAATATGTAGGTGCTTTATCTACAAATGATTTAATTAAAGAATATAAACAGGGTAATCTTAAAAATAAGATAAAGTTTATTGGGGGTCGTAATAAAGATGAGCTTTTGGCTAATTATATGAAGTTGCTGAAACTTAATCCTAAAAAAATAAAAATACTACCTTCACAAGTCTGCCTTGATGTTGAAATGCCTAACTATAATTGGTATTTTGTGTATTATGATTGTAAAAATCAAATAAAACTAACTTGTATTCATAGGAGAAATGAAACTGGAGATTTGGATACAAATTATAAAGAAGTAAATGACATTTATAAGTGGTTAGAAGTTAATTAAAATTTAATAGGTGGGTAGGTTTGACGAATTTATATTTTATAAGGCATTGTAAGCCTGATTTTAGCGAATTAAATGATAGGCATAGACCTTTGACACTAGAAGGGCTTAACGATAGAAGTTATATTGTAGATTTTTTGAAAGATAAGAATATAGATATAATTTTTTCTAGTCATTATAAAAGGTGTGTAGATACCATAACGCCGTTTGCTGATATCGTAAGGTTGTCTATAAACGAAAAAGAAAATTTAAGGGAAAGAAATATTGGTAAATGGGTAGAAAATTTTAATGAGTACGCTCTTATGCAGTGGAATAATTTTGAGTATAAAATAAAAAATGGAGAATCTTTATCAGAAGTTCAAACTAGAAATATAGCGGAAATTAAAAGTATTTTATATGAAAATAGTGATAAAAATATTGCTATTTCAACACACGGAACGGCTTTTAGTACTATTTTAAATTTTTATGATAAAGGTTTTGGGTATAGTGAGTTTGAAAAAATTAAGTCTATTATGCCTTTTGTAGGTATTTTAAGATTTGAAAGAGATAAATTTTTAGATTATAAGATAGTAGACCCTAAAGACAAAACTTTAATTTTATAGATAAAATTGTGTAGGGTAACTCTATAAAAAAGACTTTAGTATAAGCAAATCGCTATACTAAAGTCTTTTTATTATTTAAATAATTTTTATTTTAGGTTATATAATATAAATATATTAATAAGTTTTAATATATTTATATTATATAAATTATAAAAAAAACCTTGATTATATATATATATATATATAATAGATGTGTGTATTTTTAGTCTAACAGAAAAATCAATGATGTTTTAAAGTTTTTGTAAAATTTAAGAGGGTATTTAAATGAAAAGTACTAGGTCTATTTTAAGTGCGATACTGATTAGTGATGTAGGTTTAAGAAGAAAGCAGAATCAAGATAATTTCTTTTTTAATTGTAAAATAAATGAAAATGAAAGCAAGCATATTTATTTAGATATAGAAAAAAAACTATTTCCATTAAGTATAGCTATATTTGATGGTATGGGTGGCGAATGTTTGGGTGCTGAAGCATCTAAAATAACTGCCGAGATGTGTAGGAAGTATGAATATAGAATACTTGAGTATTTATCTAAAAATTTATCAAAAGAAGATAATGAAAAAATGTTTAATAGTTTTGTTAAAGAGATTAGTCAGTCTGTAAAAAAAATGTCAGATGATAATGGTGTTAAACTTTCAGGTTCTACATTAGTTTTGTGTTTTTTTGTGGGAAGTTATGCACATATAATATCTGTTGGTGATAGTTCTGCATATTTGATTAGAGGTTCTAAGATTCAATTATTAAATAAACTAGATGTAATTATTATAGAACAAAAATCTTTAGACTCAAAACCTATAAAAGGAGGTCTTTCACAGTTTATAGGTATAGATACAAATGAGTTTAGGCTGTCGGTTAATTATAGTAAAGTAAAATTGGAAAAAAATGATAAGTTTTTGTTTTGTAGCGATGGAATAACAGATTTAGTACTAGATGATGAGATTTATAAAATTATTATAAATAATGATTTAGAAAGGGCTTCTAAAGATTTATTGTCTTTATCTTTTGATAGAGGAGGAGTAGATAATACTACATTAGCTTTGTGTGAAGTTGATTTTTTAGATGATAGTAAAAATTCTAGTCCTAAAATAGATATAGAAAGATTTATAAATATAAAAAATATTTTATTATTTTGTATTATAATTTTCATTATTTTTATTTACCTTGTTTGTTCTAATAAATTAGATTTTTATAAATGAAAATTATTTAATATAGGTGAAATAAAAATATTGAGTTTTTATAATGACGTTTTAGAATTTAATATAAATAAATTTTATTTTATATGATTATTAATGATAGTAGGTTAAATATGGATAATGCAAATATAATAAAAAAAATATGGCCGAGTTGGGAACTTGAAAATCTAATTGGTAAAGGCGCTTATGGTGAAGTGTTTAAAGTAAGTAAAAAGCGATATGGTATAGAAGAAAATCAAGCTGTAAAAGTAGTTAGAATACCTTCAACAGAAGAAGAATTTAAATTTATAAAAAATAGTTATGGTCTTGATGATAAAGAAACACTTGAATACTTGTATCCAGAAGTTGAAAAATTAAAAAAAGAAATAGAAATTATGATGTCTTTAAGTCGTATGAGTCAAAATATAGTGCAAATTCATGATTTTGAGATAGTAGAACTTAAAGAAGAGAATTGTTGGTATATTTTATTTAGAATGGAACTTTTAACTAGTTTAGATGAATATATTAAAAATACAAATCTAAAAATAGCAGATATATTAAATTTAGGTATTTCTATTTTAAGCGCTTTAAAAGAATGTGAAGAAAATTCAATAATACATAGGGATGTAAAATTTGGGAATTTATTTGTAAATGATAGGGGTGTTTATAAACTTGGCGATTTTGGAGTAGCAAAAGATATTGGAAAAACACGAAGTCTTTCTCATAGGGGAACAGATAATTATATGGCACCCGAAATATATAGGGGTTTAAATTATGGTAGTAATGTAGATATATATTCACTTGGAATAGTTATGTATAGACTTTTAAATAACGGAAGATATCCTTTTATAAGTGCTATGGGAGAAAAAGTAACTGCTAGAAGTGTAGAAGAGGCTTTTTCAAAAAGATATAAAGGTAAAAGTTTACCTGCTCCGTATCAAGGCGAAAAAGCTTTAACAGATATAATTTTAAAAATGTGTGCATATTCCCCAAATAATAGGTATATTTCAGCAAGTGATGTTTTAGGTGATTTAATTGTATATAAAGAAAGTGCAGATTTATTAGTTTTAAGTGAAAATTTGTTTATTACATTGAGCGAAGGTGAAAATAAAAGTAGTAATAAAAATAATGTGGGAAATACTACTTTTAATGGTAAATATCCTACTAAATTTATGGATACAGATAGTGAATTTACTAGATTTTTAGATGAAGAAAAAACACCTATATTAAAAAATGTAGATAATAGAAAATCAAAAAGAATGTCAAGTCTTATAAAAATTATTTTATTTGTTTTAGTTTTGTTTGTAGGTTTTAATAATATTTATTTACTATTTTTAATTTCTTTTATATCAATTTGTGTTTATGGAGTGAAAAAAAATAGGAAAAACTAACAAAATATATTATTAAAAATGTATATATTTACTTTAGGGAGGGAAATTGTGGATAAAAAAAGTGTATTAAAAGATATTTGGCCAGACTGGAAGGTAAAAGGAGTACTTGGTAAAGGTGCTTATGGTGAAGTTTTTAAGGTAGCAAAAGAAAGGTTTGGCATATCAGACGAAAATGCAGTAAAGGTAGTTAGAATACCTGAAACAGAATCAGAATTTGAACTTATAAAAAATAGTTATGGACTTGATGATAAAGAAACAAAAGAGTATTTTTATCCTGAAGTTGAAAGACTTAAAAGTGAAATAGAAATTATGGTTACTGTAAGTAAACACAGTCAAAATATAGTACAAATTCACGATTTTGAGATAGTAGAGATGGACGATAAAAACTGTTGGTATATTTTAGTAAGAATGGAGCTACTTGAAAGTTTAGAAAATTTTATAAAGTACGCAGATTTAAAAGTTAAAGATGTTGTAAATTTAGGTGAGGCAGTATTAAAAGCTTTAAAAGAATGTGAAGAAAATTCAATAATACATAGGGATATAAAACTTGCAAATTTATTTGTAAATGATAAGGGAGTATATAAATTAGGCGATTTTGGTATAGCGAGAGATACTACTGGAAGTAGCAGAAGTTTATCTTATAAGGGTACAGACAATTATATGGCGCCCGAAGTATTTAAAGGAGAAAAATATACTAATAATATAGACATATATTCTCTTGGAATAGTTATATACAGACTTTTAAACAACAATAAGTACCCATTTTTGGATACGTCAGGGGAAAAACTTACTGCAAGGAGTATAGAATCTGCATTTAATAGAAGACATAGTGGAGAAGAAATTCCACGCCCTTGTCAGGGAGAAGATGCTTTAATAAAAATTATATTAAAAATGTGCGCGTATAATTCTAAAGATAGGTATCAAAAAGCGGACGAAGTATTGAAAGATTTGTTTGATTTTAAAAACTCTATTATCGAAGATAAGTTAGATGAGAAGTTACTTTTGGTAGTTAGTAGGGAAGAAAAAAGCAAAAAGTCAAATAATATAAGTGAAATTTTAGATGAAAAAAATGAAAGTGAACCTATTTTAGAAAACGATAAAACTACATTTTTAGAAGGTGACAAAACACAAAGTATGGCGGGCGTTAATAAAAATAAAAAAGAGTTAGATGAAAGTAGTAAGAAACTAGAAGATATATTGGAAAATAAAAATAAGCCTAAAGTTAAGAGTAATAAAAAGATAGTTATTTTACTAGGTATTGTAGTTTTATTTTTTGGGTTTATGATTATTGGGATAAAAAATTCAGAACATAAAAAGCAACTTAAATTGGAACAGAAAAGAATAGAAGAAGAGAGAAAAATTAAAGAAAAGAAAGAAGCTGAAGAAAAAAGAAAAGCTGAAGAAAAGCGTAAGTTTGAAGAAGAAATGGAGACCAAAAGAAAGGAAAGAGAAAAGGCTGAAAAAATAGAACAGGAGAAAAAGAAAGCTGAAAGAGCGAAAAAAGAAAAGCTTATAAAAGAAAAAACAAAAAAGGTAAAAGAAGAATATGATAAATATATTGCGAAAAAAGAAAAGTTTTTGAAAGGTAAGTATAAACAAGTTTCAAAGAATGGTATTACTTTTAAAGGTATACCTGGAAATGAAAATGGCAAAACATATTTAAAGGAAGGTATATATATAAATGTTTCTGACGGAGAGGAATTTACGGGTTATTTTTATGAAAATGGTTATTTTAAATATGGGTTATTTAGAAAGAACCTTTCAGAAAGTAAACTAAATAAAAATGTTTTATTTTATGGTAGACATTTTATGGGAGAGTATGATAGAAATATGAAGAGATATAACGGATTTTCATTTGAAGCAATAGATGGAAAAATAACTTTAATTAGTGAATATAAAAATGGAAAAAAAATAGTTAATTTTATTGATTTAAAATAACTTACACTATGTTTAAATCTGTAATAAGTAGAAAGGTATATTATGAATTTTTTTGAAGATGATAAAGTTGGTATAAATCAGTTTAATTTAGGCACTGGTTTTTCCTATGTTTTAAGTGATAATAGTTTGTTTTCACCTATAGAGTACAAGATGATACAAAATTATAAAGAAAATCATTTTATAAAGTTTATGAAAACAACATATAACGGTAAAATTCAGTTATGTTATTTCATTAAGGAAGAAAAATCGCTTGAGTCTATGCTTAATATTATTGATTGTAATACTTTAAGAAAAATAATTTTAAATATTTTTAGCGCTATAAATTCTATACAATCAAATGGTTTTATTTCGTGCCAAAATATAGATATATCTTTTAATAAAATATATGTTAATCCAGCTAATTATAAAGTTTCGTTAGTATATGTACCGTTAACCAGGAAAATTTATAGTGATAATTTAGCATTTGAAAATGATTTGAGAAGTAACTTTATAAGACTTATATGCAGTGATTATCAGTTTTCAAATGAAGAACTTAAATCTTTCTGTAAGGATTTAGAAGATAGTAGTTTAAGTATTAATGATTTATTTTTAAAACTTAAGATGTATTTTATGAAAGCTGATACTGAAAGTGTAATACTAGAAGGTGAAGTTAATCAAAAAAAAGTAATTAAAAATCTTGTGCTTGCATCTGAAAAAAGCGATATAAAAGTTGAGTTTGAAATTGACAAAAGTGAGTTTATTATCGGATATAGTCCGAAAAGAAGTGATGGAGTAATTGGATTTAATAAGAATATAAGTAGAGCGCATTGTAAAATTTGTAATGTAGACGGTGTATTTAACATATTTGACCTTAACAGTACTAATGGAACCTATGTAAACGAAGAAAGATTAAAACCTAATATATCAAAGATTTTAAAAGATGGGGATATTGTTAGATTAGCTGATTTTACATTAAGGGTTTCATTTAAAGAAAGGAAGTAATTTAATGAAAAAAACAAAAATACTTATTGCTGATAAAGATTTAAATTATATAATTCCTTTACAATTAAAATTTATGGAAGAATTTTTTGGGAAAATTGAACTTGAAATAATAGATGATGTAGATTATTTTTATAAGTTTTTTTCATCGCCTAAAGATATTGATATATTGATAATATCAGAAGAGTTATATTCTGTAGATTTAAAAAAACACGATATAAATAAAATTTTCATTATGAGAGAGCGCTTCGAAGAAACTGAAAGCATAGATGAAAGTACAACATACATATTTAAGTATACTAGCGTGGTAGAAATTTTTAATATTATAATAGGAATAAGTAAAAACACATTTAATTTAGATTCTATAAAACATAATGAGACAAAAGTAATTTTATTTTATTCAGCTAGTGGTGGTGTGGGTAAAACTACTTTAGCTGTGGGGCTTTGTGCATCTCTTGCTAAAAACTATAAAAAGGCTTTGTATATTAATGCATCTCATTTACAATTTTTTTCTCATATGTTTGAGAATTTTGAGTCTATACAAAACCCTGATATTTATTTAAAGTTAAATAGTAATTATTCTAAATTGTATAATGAAATAAAACCTATAATTAGGAAAGAAAAATTTTTCTATATGCCCCCGTTTAAAGCATCTTTAATATCACACAGTTTAGATTACAGTATATATGAAAAAATTATAAATTCTGCAAAGTCAAGTGGTGAGTACGATTTTATAATTGTAGATGCTGATACTACATTTGATGAAAAAAAACTATCTATTATAAATATGGCGAATAAAGTTGTTATAGTTACAAATCAAAATAAAGTATCTGTTAGATCCACTAATGTTTTAATGTCAAATATAAATATAGACAGTAGTGAAAAGTATGTTTTTATTTGTAATAATTTTGATAGTGATATTTATAATGATTTAGTAGTTTCAAACTCAGATTTAAAGTTTAGTGTTGCTGATTATGTTGAGCATTTTTATGACTATGAAAATTTAAGTTTAGATGAGCTTTCAAATAAAAAATCTATACAAAAAATGATGTTTTTATTTATATAATTTAAGGAGTTATTATGGAAAAAGATGTTGTAATTATAAATTTTAATGTTGCTAAAAAAAATATAAATGTAGATTTAGAAGTTTCGCTTAATATTTCCGCAAACGAACTTGTTATTGCATTAAATAAGGCATATAACTTAGGGATTAATACAGAAGATATAAAAAGTTGTTATCTTAAATCAGAAAGACCTATCTCTTTATTAAAGGGAAATAAACCTCTTTCTTATTTTGGTGTTAGAAATGGTACAGTTATAAATTATACAGAATAGGAGAATATTTATGCTTAGCGAATATAAAATAATAATATCTAGTAGAACCCTGTATAAGGAAATTGAGCTACCTAAAACTGTAAATAATTTAAGAGTTGGTACAAATACAGATTGTGAGGTTAGACTTAGGAAAGATTTATTTTTTGGCGATATAAATCTTTTGTTTGTAAATGATGGAGTAAATTGGTTGCTTTATTGTTCTGATAACTTATTTATAACTCCAGATGATACTATTAAGCTTATGTCTACAAAGCTTAAAATAAATGAAATATTAAAACTAAAATATCAAGATTCAAATAATGAAGTTTTTTCGCTTGAATTTACTTTTAATTTTGATGATAGCCAAAATAAATATGAAAGACAAATTGATATATCAAATATTAATAAGATAAAAATAGGTGGCTTACAAGATAGTGATATTATTATTTTAAATAGACTTGTTAAAAATGATAGTATAGTTATTTTTAAAGAATTAAATAATTATAAGTTAAATATAAAATATACTACTTTTGGTGTATTTGTAAATGGCGAAAAAGTAGAAAATGAGTTTGAATTTAAAAATGGAGATTTTTTATCTATATATGATTATTTTTTCTATTTTAAAGATGGGATTATATTTACAGATATAAGAAAAGATATTGAAATACAAAATTTAAGTTTTATAGATGAAAGAATTCCAGAAGATTATCCAAAATTTAATAGAAATACACGTATTAAAACGGTTATATCTGATGAAAAAATTGAAATATTAGATCCGCCTAACAAACCTGATAAGCCTAAAAATGATTTATTTTTAAAATTACTACCTGCTTTTTCTATGCTTTTAGTTTCTGGTATGATGATGTTTATGGGCAGGGGGCCTATGATGATGTTAATGTCGGGTTCTTATGCTGTAATAGGTATATTTACTACATTATATACAATTCGTCAATCAAAAAAAGAATATAGAAAATTGGTGAAAGAAAGAGAGGAAAAATATAAAAAATATATTGAAAATAAAAAAATAGAAATACAGGAGTGTAGGAAAAATGAACACGAAGAATTAGAAGAAATATATGTTTCACAAGAAGTAGAAAAGGAAAGACTCATTAATTTTTCTTATAATTTATTTGATAGAGAAAAAGATGATAATGATTTTTTATGTATTCGTTTTGGTTCTGGAGATGTAGAATCGCTTAGAGAAATTAATTACAAAAAACAGGAAAAGTTAGAGATAGAGGATGAACTTTGTGAAATTCCTGAAAAAATTTATAATGAATATAAAGTTGTTCATGATTCTCCTGTTATTTGTAATATTAAAGAACATAATGCAATTGCTATAGTTGGAGATATAAAATATAGATTTGAATTTTTGAAAAATATTGTTATTGATTTGATTTCAAGACAGTATATCTCGGATATTGAATTAGTTTTTATTTCTGAAAGTAAGGTATATAAAGATATAGAATGGCTTAGGTTTTTACCACAGGTATATAACGAAAAAATTGGTATAAGAAATATAGTTTGTGATGATGAAAGTAAGAGTATAATATTTGAATATTTATATAAAGAATTATCGTTTAGAGAAGAAAATAAAACTTTTGATAAAAATATAATTATATTTTTCTATTCAGAATATGGATTTAAATCACATCCGATTTCAAAATTTATTGATAAAGCTAAAGATTTAGGTGTAACTTTTATCTTTTTTGGGGATCATAAAAAAGATATTCCACAAGGCTGTGGTTATGTTGTAAATATTAAGGATGATAAGAATGCAAGTCTTGTAAATGCGGAGAATAAGATTAAAACTTTAGATTTTGTTTATCCTACATTAGAAATGAAACTTGCTGAAAAAATAGTTAATTTAATTACGCCTGTTTTTACTGAAGAAATTTCATTAGAAGGAAGTTTAACAAAAAACATAACACTATTTGAACTTTTAAATATTTATAGCGTAGAAGATTTAAATTTAAATGAAAGATGGGCTAAATCAAAAGTGTTTGAGTCGATGTTAGCACCGCTAGGTGTATCTAAAACAGGGTTAGTTTCATTAGACCTTCACGATAAAGCTGATGGTCCTCACGGACTTGTGGCGGGTACGACAGGTTCAGGTAAGTCAGAAATATTACAATCTTATATATTGTCAGTATCTACTCTTTTTCATCCTTATGATATAGCATTTTTAATTATTGACTTTAAAGGTGGGGGAATGGTTAATCAGTTTAAAAGTCTGCCTCATCTTGTAGGTGCTATAACAAATATTGATGGTAAGGAGATCAATCGTTCATTAAAATCTATAAAAGCTGAACTTAGAAAAAGACAACAACTATTTTCTAATGCTGATGTTAATCATATTGATAAATATATAAAACTTTATAAACAAGGAAAAGTAGATGTGCCATTACCTCATCTTATAATTATTGTGGATGAGTTTGCAGAGCTTAAAGCTGAACAACCTGAATTTATGAAAGAACTTATATCAGCTGCGCGTATTGGTCGTAGTTTAGGTGTTCATTTAATATTAGCTACTCAAAAACCATCTGGACAAGTTAACGAACAGATTTGGAGTAACTCTAGGTTTAAACTATGTTTAAAAGTACAAAGTACACAAGATAGTAATGAAGTTATAAAATCGCCTTTAGCTGCTGAAATAAGAGAACCTGGTAGGGCTTATCTACAAGTTGGTAATAATGAAGTATTTGAATTATTTCAATCTGCATATAGTGGAGCACCTGAAAATAGTGACGATAATAAGTTAAATGAATTTTCGATTTATCAGCTTTTAAAATCTGGAAAAAAACTTGCAGTGTATGAACAAAAAAATAAAAATAAGGCAGGTGCTGGAAAAACTCAGCTAGAATCAGTTGTGAGTTATATAAATGAATATTGTGAAAATTCAAAAGTTTTAAAACTTCCAAGTATTTGTTTGCCATCACTTAAAGAAAAAATTGATTTTAAGATAAGAGATAACCATGTTGAAGGTAGTTTTTATGATGTTGAAATTGGAATATACGATGATCCTGATAACCAGCTTCAAGATGTATATTCTGTTGAACTTTTAAAGAATAATCTTATGATAATAGGTTCCGCACAAACTGGTAAAACGAATATTTTACAAAATATAATACGAAGTCTTACTACTAAATATAGTCCAAATGAAGCTGTTATATATGCAATAGATTTTTCTTCTATGATTTTAAAGAATTTTGATAAATTAGCTCATTTTGGAGGAGTTGTTTGTCCTTCTGAAGATGAGAAATTAAAGAACTTGTTTAAACTTTTAAATGAAGAGATAGAATATAGAAAAGAAAAAATGATAAGTGTAGGGGTTAGTTCTTTTTCTTCATATAAAGATGCTGGAATAGACGATTTACCATTGATAGTGCTTATAGTTGATAATTTAACTAAATTAAAGGAACTTTATTTCCAAGAAGATGATGAACAGTTATTATATTTATGCAGAGAGGGACTTACAGTAGGTATAAGTGTAGTAATTGCTAATTCTCAAACATCAGGAATAGGCTATAAGTATATAAGCAATTTTTCATCGAAAATAGCTCTTTTTTGCAATGATAGCTCTGAATATAATGTTATTTTTGACCATTGTAGAGAGACTATTGAGAATATAGCTGGCAGAACTATAGTTGAAATAGATAAAAATAAATTTGAGTGTCAAGCATATCTAGCTTTTGAAGGAGAAAAAGAAATAGATAGAGTTAATGCTATAAAAGCTTATATTTCTGAAATCAATGATAAAAATAGAGGAATGAAAGCTAAAAGAATACCTTTAATACCAGAAATATTGACAAAAGAATTTGTTATAAATGAGTTTTCAAATTATATGCAAAATGAATTTTTTGTTGTTACTGGTGTAGATTATGAAACAGTAAGCCCTTATATTATTAATTTTGCTTCTGTTGGATTAATGGCTATTTCTGGTAGAGATAATGGTGCACAGTATAATTGGCTTAAATATAATATAGATATATTAGATGAAGTTTATAAATATAAAACAAAATTTTATGTTTTGGATAGTATAGAAAAACGGTTGTCATATGTGAAAGATAAGAATAATGTCAAAGAATATAGTATTATCGTAGAAGATGCAACTAAGTATATATTGGAAATAGAGAAAGAAGTTAAATTAAGATATGAAGCGTTAGTAGATGGCGATGAAGATGTTGTTAATAACTCTGATTTATTAGTTTTAGTAATTGACAATATAGATGCTATAAATGCTATATGTGATGACGTAAATTCATTAAATGCATATAAAAATATTGTAGGTAGATATAAAAATATGAGAGTTTGTATATTAACTTTTGTAGAAAATACAAATATATCTTATGTAGCACCTGATATATTAAAAGATATTAGAGATAATCATAATATTATGTTTTTTGATGATTTAAAGAATTTAAAAATATTTGACTTACCGTTATCAATTATTAGAAGTCATAAAAATAAAATCGGTGATAATGATTCTTTCTATATTAAAGATAATGAATATATAAAGTTAAAAATATGTGTTGAAGGAGATACAAATGGATTGCACAATTATAAGAAATGAAATTGTATCAAAAAAAAGAGTTTTAAAACAAAGAAATTCTGAATTTCATTCTACTTTAAAACAAAGAAATGAGTATGAAGAAAAATTAGAGGAGTTAATAAGATTTAAAAATGGAGATTTTATAAATTCCTATAATTCATACAGTATAGTTATGCAAAATAAGCAAAATATTATAAATGGTATGGGACAAGTTATTCAGTATTGTAATGTAGCAGAGGATTATAGAAGGGTACAAAATAAAACAATTGGTAATATAAATGAAGTATTAGATAGAAAATATGAAAATATGTTAGCTAAAATTGATAGGGAAATAAGAAATTTGAAAAAAAAGATAAATGCCCTGACTTCTGAAATATCTGTTTTAAAGAGAAAAATAAATAATTTAAATACAGAGTTATCAAAATTACAGTATAAACTCGAAAAGGCCCAAGCTGAACTAGATAAGGATCTTGAAGAGATTGATAAAATGATATAATAATAAGGAGTAAAAATGTCTAAAAATAATTATGTATCGGGTGCTGATTTAATTATAAATGATAGTGAATTAAATAAGGCAAATATAAATATTATAAAATATGCAGATTTTTTGACAGATAGTATTTTTTCTTACTGTCAAATCTTAGATGAAATGCTAATGTATGGTATAAAAGATGAAAAAATAACTTCTGAAATTATAAAAATTATGGGAAATTTTATAAATCATCAAAAAAGTATAGAAAGTTTTGAAGTTCATTTTAAAAGTATTTTCAGTAAATATTTAGATGATGTTAGTCAAAATGATAAACTTAAAATTCAAGGCTTTATGGTGAAATTATAATTTATAGGAGTTTAGTAAAATGCAAAATAATAAAATAGAAGTTAACCTTGGTAGACTTGAAGAAATTAGTATTAAGTTAGCTAAGCTTAAAAGTCAAAAAAAGAAGTTGGAACTTAATTTAAGTAGCTCAAAAGGGAAAGCTGTAAATGAATTAAATATTATTGAAAATGAATTAAACGAATTAGGTGATAAAATTTTTGATTATATTGCAAAAACTGAGGGTAATGTAAGACAAATGGTTTCAGAGTTTTCTGATGCTGATAATAGAAGTTCAGAAATAATAATGAATGTTGATGACCATAAGTTTAGAGAATCTGAATTTATTAGAGTTTTGACAGAAAATTTAGTTGATAAAGTTAATGATAAGGTTTCTTTTTTAAAAGAAGATTAGTTTTAAAGGTGTAGTATATTTATATATTTTGATTATACTAATTAATAGTTAAGTATTATTTATGGAGGTTATAATGAGGTTGTCAGATGCTGAGCTGGGTATATTAGAACATTTAAATTCTATAAATGAAGGATTCGCTAGAAAAGTAGGTATAAAATATCCAATTGAAGAAGGCGATAAAATATCTGATATTTTAAAAGATGTTGATTTTACAAAGTTAAAAGCTAATCCAAATGAAACAGATGGTACGTGGATTCAGTATAATGAGTGGGCTAATACGATAAAGTATATAAAAAAAAGTGAATTAAGTGAACTTACTGTTAAAAAAATTGACAATAGTGTACACGCAATTGTTTATGCAGATGAAAAAGAACCTTCTAACGCAATAGTTGCATTTGACGGTACTCATCCTGAAGAGTGGCTAGATAATGCAGATGGTATTATAATGTCAGACACACCTAGACAAAAACAAGCTCTTAATTTTATTAATAGTTTGCCATATAAAAATATTACGGTAACTGGGCACTCAAAAGGTGGAAATAAAGCTATGTATGTTGGAATTTTGAGTGATAAAGTTACGCGCGTAGTAGGGTTTGACGGTCAAGGTTTTTCTAAAGAGTTTATTGAAAAATATAGAAATAAAATAGAAGAGAGATCTTATATTATAACAAATAGAGCTTTATCAAATGATTTTGTAAATGATCTTTTTTTTCCCATACCAGGCTCAAATCAGCTATATCATAAAGGGTATGGAGTTAAGAATATAGCTGAATTTCATGCTATAAGTTCTCTTTATAAATTTGATAAAGACGGAAATCCTATTTTATATAATTATAGAATGAATAAGGGATCTTCTGCAATTAATAAGTTAAGCACATATATGAGTAATAATGCTACCAAAGAAGAAAAGATGTTAGTCGTTAATTTTATGAAGGGTATATTTAATATCTGTTTTATAGAAAAAAAAGCTAGTCCATCAGAACGGTTAAATTATATTTTAAACTATATTTCAGAAAATCCAGAACAGATGCAAACCGTTCTAAAGTTTTTAGTTAATACTTTAAATTATTATGAAGTTGAAGATTTACTTAAAATGTTTGGAGTTGAAATACCGCCTGAATATGTAAAATTGTTTTATGGATTTTTGAAATTCGTTGCAAATAATGCAGATACAAAAGATTTTGGGCAAATTTTAAAATGCTTTAAAAATATTTTGGATTATAAAGAAAAAGGATTTGATTTTAAGGATATAAATTCTTATATCAATATTTTAATTACATTAGATGGAGCAGTTGAGTTTTTAGCTTATTTCAAAATTTATTTAGATGAATATGGAGCGGATGATCTTATAGCTATTTGGGGAGAATATGATGTTGTGCAATTGAAATTTGTTATTAAATCTGTATCTATGATTTATCTACCTAATACGAAAAAAGTGATTAAAAGTATAATTAATAGAAAAAATAAAAACGTAGATTTAACTACTTCAAAAGAGAATAACTTTAGAGATTCTGATAATAAAAATCTAAGAGAAATAAGGGACTTTACAAATGCTAAATATGAATCTTTTATAGATATATATAATAAAGTAGAACGTGTGAGAGATTTTAATTTAAATTGGTTTAGTAAATACAGTCATACTGATTGGTATCATTCTATTAATGTTAAAGGCGATTATGAAGTAAAGATAAATAAAGCATTTAGTTTTCATAGTGAATGTAATAAAAATCTTAAAGATGATGTAACTAGGGTTTTTGAATATATGAGAGATATGGATTCAATTTACAGTAAAAAATTTAGAAGTCTATCTATCAATCTTAATAAAATTAAGATTGATTAGATTATATATTATTAAAATGAAGGGAGGTGAAATGAATGGCTAATCAAATCAGAATTACTCCAGACCAAATGCGAGAAAGAGCAAATCAGTATCGTACAGAGGCTGAGACTGTAAACGGTGTAATAAGTAAAATGGATACTTTACTATCTCAGTTACAGGGGGAATGGGAAGGTGCTGCTAGCGAATCATATGCTGCACGTTATCAAGAATTAAAACCTGGCTTTATGAAAGCAGAAGAATTAATTAGAGAGATAGCTGCTGCTCTTGATTCAACTGCTAGAATAGTTGAAGAAACTGATACTAATATTGCAAATCAATTTAGAGGATAGTATTTTATAAATAAAAAATATTATCTTTATTGTGTTTGTTATTTTTTATAGTTTCTATATATTCTATATTATAACTAAAGGGAATCTGTTTATATATAATGGGTTCCCTTTTATTATACTTATATTAAAATAAGAAATGCTATAATTTCAAAACTTGTATTTTAAAAATATTTTTCATATAAATATAGAAAAAATTAGTAGGTGATTTAAAATTAGTATATAAAGCTGCAACATAAGAGTAGAATTAAAACCTTAGAATAATGTGAAAAAATGGTACTTTAAATATCTAGCTTGTGCAGGTAGTTTGGAACGAAATTATGCAGAGCTAGTAACCTTTTTTAGTATCAATCAGATACTAGAAAGATGATTTACACTACATTTTTTTAGTATAAGCAAATCGCTATACTAAAGTCTTTTTATTATTTATTTACAAGTTTATCAAAAAGATTTTTACAAGTTCTTTCTACCATATTATATACATTTTCAAATGCTTTTTCATCGCCTGTATATGGGTCGGGAACTTCTAAATTTTTTTCGTCTGATTTAGGGTCAAATGTTCTAAATAACATAATTTTATTTTTGTATTTTTCTTCGCATTTTGACATTAGGTTATGTAGGTTTGATAAGTCCATTGCTAGTATTAGGTCAAAGTGTTCAAAGTCTTTAGGGTCTAAAGTTCTTGCTAAATGCGTCATATTTATCCCGTGTTTTTTAGCCTCGTTACGCATTCTTTTATCGGCTTTGCTACCTACGTGCCAACTACTTGTTCCGCAAGACTCTATTTCAAATTTATCAGCTTTATTATTTTGTATTACTATATGTTTAAATACTTCGTGGGCAAGGGGTGATCTACATATATTTCCAAGGCATACGAATAATATTTTAAATTTTTTCATTGTTTTCCTTTCTTTGTATAATTAGCATTCTAAATTATATATATTCTTTATTATCTTAACAAAATAGCTTTACAAAGTCAAACTAAATGAATTTTATTATATATATTTAAAATATAAAATATCAAAGTGTTAAATTGAAATGCTGTGTTGAAAAAAACTGTAATTATTGTTATAATTACAATAAGTCAGAGTTAGGGTACGTATAGTATAAAACTAAGGATAATAATGAATAAAAATATAATTAATATAGATGGATTTGAGATAGGTGGTAAGGATAAGGTTATTATAGCAGGGCCTTGTGCTATTGAATCTAAAGAACAAATAATGCAAACTGCTGAAAAATTAAGCAAATTGGGAGTAAAATTTTTAAGAGGCGGCGCTTTTAAACCGAGGACATCTCCATATACTTTTCAAGGGTTGGGGGCTAAAGGTTTAGATTATATGAGAGAGGCTGCTGATAAATATAATATGCTTATAGTTAGCGAAATAATGGATTTAAATCAGCTTAAAGCCGAATTTGATAGAATAGATGTGATTCAGGTAGGGGCTAGAAATATGTATAATTATAGTCTGCTTAAAGAACTTGGAAAGATTAATAAACCTATACTTTTAAAAAGGGCGTTTTCTGCGACTTATGAAGAATGGTCGCTTGCAGCCGAATATATAATAAGCGGTGGTAATGATAAAGTTATACTTGTTGAAAGGGGTATTAGAACTTTTGAAAGGTCTTTAAGGTTTACTCTTGATATATCAGCTGTTCCATATATGCAAAAATTAACAGGACTTCCCGTTATAGTAGACGCAAGCCACGCAGCGGGAATAAGTGAGTATGTTTTGCCGTTATCTAAAGCGGGTTTAGCAGCTGGTGCAGACGGGGTTATGATTGAAGTGCATCCAAACCCTGAAAGTGCTTTATCTGACGGGAATCAAGCTATAAAACTAGATGATATAGAAACTTTTGTATATAACCTTTTTAATTAATTATTTAAGGTAGTTGTGAGTTATATCACTATCTTTTATTATCCAATTTTTATTGTAATGTTTTCTTATATTTTCTAAAAAATTTATCATATATGTTGATATATTATCTTTTATATCGTTTTCTAAATTTTTTGTATGTGTTATAAAAAATATATCAAAACAGCGTTCGGTTTCAAAGGTTGACATTACAAATAGTAGTTCAGATTTTAGTGTAGTATCTTTGTATTTTACGTAAAAAGAAATTTTTATAAAATCAAAATCATTTTTTTCATTTGTAAAATTTTCTTTTGAAATTTTTACGCTATCATCTAGCATAAAAAATATAGCGTTTTTGGTAAAGTCTTCATAATTCAAAAATCGTCTTTGTAGTTCAAAAAAGTCTGTGTTTACCCTTGTTTTTTTTAGTATAAATGACATAAAAACTCCTTGGAGGTATATAATGCAAAATGTTTATAATATAAACTATAACATAAAAAATGACAAATTTAAAGAATTTATGTCTGTGTTAAATGGTGAAAAGTGTCAAAATAATGTGGATGATAATTTTATTAATTATATTTATGAAGTTATAAGACTTAAAAAAAATGGGTTATTATTTTTTGAAAAACACATAGATAGATTAAATAATACTTTAAACGCAAAGGGGTATGATTTTAGGGTATCTTATGATGAAATTTATAATTATATATTAGAGCTAATTAAAATAAATGGTTTTTATGAAACTAATATAAAAGTTGTTGTAACTTTTGAAAAAAATGTTCCAATGATATTAGTTAAATATATACAGTCTAGTTATCCTAAAGGTAATACAAAAAATATGGGTGTAATTTTAAAAACAGCTAATTTTCAAAGAGTTAATCCGTCTAGTAAAGTTTTTACAAATGATATGAAAATTTTAAGAGAAAAACTTGGTAACGATGATGTTTTTGAATATATACTTATAAATAGTGAAAATAAAGTTTTAGAATGTACAAAGTCAAATATATTTTTTTATAAGGATAATTTTGTATATACTGCTGAAGATGATAAGGTTTTAAGCGGAGTTACTAGAAGTGTGGTTTTAGATATAGTAAAATCAAAGTATAATTTAATTTATAAAAGTATATTTTTTGATGATATATTTACTATGGACGGTGCTTTTATTACGGGTACTTCTTTAGGAGTTTTGCCTGTAAGTAAGGTAAATAGTACTGTTTATGATGTTGATAAAATCAAGTTTGCATTAGATTTAAGTAATGCTTATGAGGATAAGGTAAATGATTATTTACTCAATACAGTTTTTACGGGGAAGTTATGATAGATAAATTTCAAAGAGAAATAATGCTTGTTGGAGAGGAAAATTTCTCAAAAATAAATAATAGTTCAGTTTTAGTCGTAGGGTTAGGCGGCGTTGGTTCTGCTGCTGTGGAGGCTTTAGCAAGGGCTGGAGTTTCTACAATTGGTGTATTAGATTATGATATTGTAGATGTAACAAATATAAATAGGCAATTAATTGCGTTAAACTCTACAATTGGTATGAAAAAAACGCAGGTAATTAAAAATAGAATTTTAGATATAAATGAAAAAGCAAATGTTATAACTTATGATATAAGGCTTACTAAAGAAAATATAAGTCAAATTAGTAATTATAAATATGATTATATTATAGATGCTATAGATATGGTTACGAGTAAAATTGAGCTTATAAAGTATGCTAGTGAAAATAATATAGGTATAATTTCAAGTATGGGAACGGGTAAAAAAATTAATCCTTTAGGTTTTAAAGTTGATAAAATAAAAAACACAAAAGGTTGTCCGCTTGCTAGAGTTATGAGAAAAAAATTGGGAGAACTTGGAATTAAAAATGTCAAGGTTTTATATTCTGAAGAAAAGGCTTTTATGCCTGACGTAGAGAAACTTCGTATGCCAAGTAGCATATCTTTTGTTCCGCCTGTTTGCGGGATGATACTTGCAAGCGAAGTTATAAAGTCTATCATTAACGATTGTAAGTTATAGGTGTTTAATATGATATATGATGTATTTGTAATAGGTCTTGGACCTGCAGGCGCTAATTTTTGTTCTAATATTAGTGAAAAATATAGCGTTTTTGCAGTAGATTCTAGAAAATTTGAAAATGGTGTATATACTACAAGTAAGTGTTGCGGTGGAATGTTAAATGAAGATTCACAAGAGGCACTTATTGAAGAAAATCTTGTTATAGATAAAGATGTAATTACAACTCCGCAAAGTTTTGTAGTTAAAACTTATGATAAAGATAATGATTTGATTAGGCAGTATAAAAAGCCTTATTTAAACATAAATAGAGATAAATTTGATTCGTTTTTATTAAAAAGAGTTTCTAGTAACGTAAGTTTGAATTTCAATACTAAATTTTCATCTTTTGAAAAAGTTAAGGATTATTATTTAATTAAAATAAAAAGCGGTAAAAATGTTGAATTTGTAAAGGCTAGATATATAGTTGATGCTAGTGGTAGCGTTAGTATTTTAAGGTCAAAACTTTTTAAAAATGATAGCATAGAAAAATATTATGCTCTTCAAAGGTGGTATAAAAAAGAAGATTTACCAAAGTCAATGCTTGCTGTTTTTGATAGTAGAATTACCGACTATTATGGTTGGGGCGTTCCAAAAGACGGGGCTTATTTATTGGGGCTTGCTAGTAAATTTAATGGAAATATAAACGTTGGCTTTGATATTATGTTAAAAGACTTAAACTATTTTGGATTAGATTTTGGAAGTGATTATAAAAGAGAGGCGTCAATCATATTTAGACCTAAATTTAATAAGGATATATTTTTGTGTAACGAAAATGTATTTTTTATTGGGGAATCTGCAGGGCTTATAAGTCCAAGTTCTAGCGAAGGGATAAGTTACGCTATAAGAAGTGGTAGATATTTAGCACAGTCTATGAATGAATCAATAGATGATTTTAAAAAACAATATTTTGAAAAGATAAAAAAATTAAAGTATATGATTTTTACTAGAAATTTAAAATCTAGTGTAATGTATGGTTTTAAAGGGGAATTAAGAAATATTATAATGAAGTCAAATTTACTGCATATAAAGAGTAAATAAAATAGTTTTATTGAATGGAGAATTTTTATATGAGAGAAATATTATTTTTAAATAAGGTTTTAGACAATGATATTATAGAAAAAACTAAAATTTGGTTTGGTACAGTGGCTATTCAATATATTGTTAAGTTTTTAGTTGCTATTTTGCTATTTTTTGTAGGGTTTAAAATTATAAAATTTTTAAAGGTAAAACTAAATAATTATATGAATAAATCAACAAGGCTTGACCCAACTCTTAAAAGTTTTATAACGTCTTTTACTAATATAGCTTTAGAAATATTTTTGTTTATTATAGTTATAAAGATAGCAGGGCTACCTACTACCGGTTTTGTTACAATGCTTGGTGCTGTATCATTTGCAGCAGGACTTGCTTTTCAAGGTTCACTTTCTAATTTTGCAGGAGGTCTATTAATATTATTTTTAAAACCTATAAAAGTTGGAGAGTTTATTGAAGTTTTGGGATTTTCAGGAACTGTTAAAGCTATAAATATTATAACTACGGAACTTACTACTTTAGATAATAAAGTCATAATTATTCCAAATTCTAAAGTTTCAAATTCTACTATAACTAATTTTAGTAGGGAAGAAACTAGGAGGGTTGATTTAGAGTTTAGTGTATCTTATGATTCGGATATTGATAAAGTTAAAAAAGTTATACTAGATGAGATAAATAAACTAGAAAATATAATTCTTGAGCCTGAGCCTTTTGTCGCTATATCACAGTATGGGGATAGTGCTATAATATTTATAGCAAGGGTATGGACAAAGTCAGAAACTTATTGGAATGTTCACTTTGCATTACTTGAAAACGTAAAAAAAGCTTTTGATAAAGAAAAAATTGATATACCTTATAATGTATTAGATATTAGATTTCCAAATGATAAAAAATTGAGTGTTTAAAACTGTATTAAAAATGGGTATATATTATATAAGTTTATAAAAAAAGGAGTAAAATTATGAAAAATGTAACAATATTTTCGTCAAACACTTGAGGCTATTGTGTAGACGCTAAAAAATGGTTTAGTGATAACAGTATTGTATATACTGAAAGAAATATAAATGAAGATAGTGAGGCGAGATCAGAGCTTATAAAAAATGGTTTTATGGGAGTACCTGTAATCTATGTAGGCGATGAAGTAGTGCAAGGTTTTGATAAAGCTAAACTTGAAAAACTTTTATTAGGTTAGTATTAAAGGGGATATATATGCCCCTTTTTTAATAGAATAATGTAAGGAGTAATTTTGAAAGAATTTGAACTTATATCTGAATTTAGTCCTACGGGTGATCAGCCTTATGCAATTAAAAATATAGTAAATGCTTATGAAAAAGGAGATAAGTCTGTTACGTTATTAGGTGCTACGGGTTCTGGTAAAACCTTTACTGTTGCAAATGTAATACAAGAAGTAAAAAGACCAACATTAGTTATAGCACCAAATAAAGTTTTAGCAGCACAGCTTTGTTCAGAACTTAAAGCTTTTTTTCCAAATAATCCTGTTGAGTACTTTGTTAGTTATTATGATTATTATCAGCCCGAGGCTTATATACCTCATTCTGATACATATATAGAAAAAGATTCTTCTATAAATGAAGATATTGATAGGTTAAGGCACTCTGCAACCGCATCACTTTTTGAGAGAGAAGATGTTATAGTTGTTGCGTCAGTTTCTTGTATATATGGCCTTGGAGATGTTATAGATTATAAAAATATGGCGCTTTCAGTTAGACAAGGTATGGAAATTTCAAGAGATGAGATAATAGACAAGTTAGTTGAAATTCAATATACTAGAAATGATATGAATTTTGTCAGAACGACTTTTAGGGTTAGGGGAGATATTGTAGAAATATTTCCTGCGACAAATAAAGAGAAAGCTATTAGAATTGAACTTTTTGGAGATGAAATAGATAGAATTACAGAATTTGATGTTTTGACGGGCAGATCCCTTGTTGAAAGACAACACGAAGTAATATTTCCTGCTACCCATTATGTAAAAGAGCCTGAAAAAATTGAAAAATCAATAAAAATTATTGAAAGCGAACTTAAAGATCAAGTTTCAAAGTTTAAAAGTGAAAACAAATTAATAGAGGGACAAAGAATACTTGAACGAACTAAATATGATATAGAGATGTTACGAGAAGTAGGTTATTGTAGCGGTATAGAAAATTATTCAAGGATACTTGAAAATAGAGCCGTTGGTTCTAGGGCTAGTACGCTTATTGATTATTTTCCCGATGATTTTCTTATGGTTATAGATGAATCTCACGTTACTATTCCACAAATTAGGGCTATGTATGGTGGGGATAGGTCGAGAAAAAATAATTTGGTTGATTATGGGTTTAGACTTCCTTGTGCTTTAGATAATAGACCGCTTAATTTTGAAGAATTTGAGAGTTTGACGGATAAAGTTCTCTATGTAAGTGCTACGCCGTCTATTTATGAAAAAGATCATTCAAAAATTATAGTTGAACAAATTATAAGGCCAACAGGTTTGGTTGACCCTAAAGTTGAAGTTAGGAAAACTATGGGTCAAGTTGATGATTTGTATGCAGAAATAGTAAATAGGGCATCGAAAAATGAAAGGGTTTTAGTTACTACTCTAACTAAAAAAATGGCAGAAAATCTCACTTCTTATTATACTGAACTATCACTTAAAGTTAGATATATGCACTCTGATATTGACACCATAGAGAGAATGGAAATAATAAGAGATTTAAGACTAGGAAATTTTGATGTTTTGATAGGTATAAATTTATTAAGAGAAGGGCTTGATATACCGGAAGTTACTTTAGTTGCAATACTTGACGCAGATAAAGAAGGGTTTTTAAGGTCTGAAACATCACTTATTCAAACTATAGGGAGAGCTGCAAGAAATGTTGAAGGTAAGGTTATAATGTATGCCGACTCTATTACTAAAGCTATGGGAAATGCGATTGAAGAAACAGATAGGCGTAGAGAAAAGCAAAATAAGTATAATGAAGAAAATAATATAACACCTAAAAGTATCAAAAAGGACATAAGAGATGTAATTGAAGCGGGTAAAAAGGTAGAAGATAAGAAAGAAAAATTGAGTTTAGAAGATAAACTTAATTTAATAGAAGATTTAGAAACGCAGATGTTATTAGCGGCAGATGCGCTTGATTTTGAAAGGGCAGCAAAATTAAGAGATGAAATTATAAAATTAAAGGAATAATAATATGTATGATGTTATAGTTATAGGTTTAGGTGCTGCGGGATTATTTTCGCTTTCAAATTTAGATAAAAATCTTTCTGTTTTAGGCATTGAAAAAAATTCTGTTGCAGGCAAGAAATTAAGGCTTACAGGTGGAGGTCGTTGCAATTTAACTAGAAAGGGTAATATTAAAGATTTTATAGACAAATATAATAATCCGTCTTTTGTTAGACCTATACTTTATGGTTTTAATAATGCAAAACTTATAGAATACTTTGAAAGTAGGGGCTTTCATATTATATTTGAAGAAGATAGGGCGTATCCTAAAACAGAAAAAGCTAGTAGCGTTGTTGATTTTTTTATGGATGAAATAACAAAAAAAGGACATAAACTTCATTTTAGCGAAAAGGTTATAGATTTAGTAAATGAAAATGATTTTATAAGAGTAGTAACTGATAAAAATAATTATTTGGCTAAAAATGTTATATTATCTGTAGGAGGAGCATCTTTTTTTCATACGGGTTCTGACGGAAAGCTATTAAAAAAATTATTTACAATAAATGAATTTTATAGTGGACTTTCTCCGATTTATGTAAATGAACCTTTCTATAAAAGTTTAAAAGGCGTTAGTTTGAATGTTAAAATAATGTTTAAAAATAAGTGTTTTTTTGACAACATACTTTTTGCAGGTGCTTATCTTACAGGACCTGCAATATTAAGTTTATCTAATTATGTATCGAGTGGAGATGAGTTTGTAGTTGATTTTTTACCTAGAGTAAGTATAGAAAAGTTAAAACAAGATATAAAAAAATATGTAGAAACTAATCCTAAAAAACTATTAAAGTCAGTTTTTATAGAAAATTTTGATTTGCCTTCAAAGTTTATAATAACTATATTAGAAAATATTGGTGTTTTAGATGAAAAAGTAGCTAATGTAAAAAAATCTGACTTAGATAAGTTTATAGAAATGATAAAAGCACAAAAACTAACTGTTTGTTCTAAATTTTCGCTTGAAAGGGCGTATGTAAGTGGAGGCGGCGTTTTAGCGGAAAGTATAGATAATAAAACTATGAAGTTAAAAACAAATGATAAAATTTTTGTTGTCGGTGAAGCGGTTGATTTAATTGGTGAGTGCGGTGGATATAACTTGCAATTTGCATTTTCTAGCGCATATAGAGCGTGTTTAAAAATTAATTAGATAAAAAAATGTTTTTATTTTAAACAAAACTGATGTATAATGATAGTATGGATTGGAGGTTTTTTTATGAAAAAAAACAAAAGTTCAAAAAAAATAGGCGCAATATTATCTGCTGTTTTCATGTGCTTAGTCTTCGCTATATATTTAATATATCCGCATATAGATTATATTATGGAAAGTAAACAGAATTTACATCCGATAGTTTTTATTTCTATTTTGATAGGGGTTATATTTATTTTATGTATAGGTTATGTTTTAAAATGTAGATTAAGCGATTTAGACAGCGGTTTAGAAGATGATTTAGACAAATACTAGGAGGTATTTTTATGTTAATGGTAAATACAGATTATATAAGCGGTAAAGAGTTAGAAACTTTAGGTATTGTAAAGGGTACAACTATTCAAGCTAAAAATATAGGAACTGACTTTTTAAGTGGTTTGAAAAATATGGTAGGTGGAGAAATTCACGGATATACTAAAATGATGAATGAGGCTAGAGCTATTGCTACAAAACGTATGGTTGAAGAGGCTGAATCAATGGGCGCAGATGCGGTAATAAATATTAGATATGCATCTAGCCAAGTAATGCAGGGCGCTGCAGAAATAATTGTTTATGGAACTGCTGTAAAATTTTTATAAATTTGATGTTGTCTTTGAGTGGGGGAGTATATGGAGTTAAGAAAATTAGATTATTACGTTTGTGAGTTAAAAAAAATAGGTCAGATTATTAGTGTAAATGGGGAAACTGATTTCAACATTAAAAATTTAACATATAATTCTAAAGACGTTATAAAAAATACTTTGTTTATATGTAAAGGTGTTAATTTTAACGAAGACTATTTACAAGAGGCTATTTTAAAGGGAGCAGCTGCGTATATAATTGATGAAAATAAATATAACTCTCTTTCACTTAAAGATTTAAATATTACCTATATATTGGTAAAAGATATTAGAAAAACTATGGCTATAGTAGCTAATATTTTTTATAACAAACCTTTAGATTTTATAAAGTTAGTTGGTATAACAGGAACAAAGGGAAAAACAACTGCGGCTTACTTTACTAAATCTATACTAGATAAAAAAGAAGATTCAGGACTTATTTCGGGAATTGATATTTATAATGGTAAAACTTATGAAGAGGCAAAACTTACAACTCCTGAAAGCGTTGAACTGTTTAAATATCTTTATCAAATGACAGAAAATAATATAAATATGTCTGTAATGGAAGTTTCTAGTCAGGCTTTAAAATATGATAGGGTATATGATGTTGAGTTTTTTATTGGAGTATATTTGAATTTAGGAGAAGACCATATAAGTCCATTTGAGCACAAAGATTTTTCAGATTATATGCAGTCAAAGTTAAAACTTATGAGTCAATCTAAAAATGTAGTTATAAATATTGATGATAAGTATGCTGATGCCTTTATACAAAAGGCAAAAGAAAGTAGGTTTAAGCCTAAAATAGTAACATTTTCAAGATTAGGAAATACTTCTGCTGATATATACTGTGAAAATTATGAAGAATTAAGAAGTGGACAAAGGTTTACTTTGACAGTAAAGCGTAAAAGTGATATATTAAAAAAACAAATAACTTTAAAAATGGGTGGAGTGTTTAATATTACAAATGCTTTAGCTGCTTGTGCTGTCGCCGATATTTTGGGTGTAGATACTGAAAAGTGGAGTGCTGGACTTGAGAATGCTTTGGTATCAGGTCGAATGGAAGAATATTATTTAGAAGAAAAAAATGTTAAGATAGTTGTCGATTATGCGCATAATCAAATGAGTTTTAATTCTCTTTTAGATTCAGTTTATGAAAAATATAAAAAAGAAAATATATTTATGGTATATGGATGTCCTGGTAAAAAAGCTTTTGATAGAAGGGAAAAATTGCCTAAAATTTCTGCGGAAAGGGTAGGTTTCACATATATAACAGAGGAAGACCCAAGTTCTGAAAGTTTAATTAAGATATGTGATGAAGTTTATGATAACCTAAAAAAATTTGGTGGGAATGGAGAAATAGTTTTGGATAGAGAAAAAGCTATTTTAAAAGCAATAAATAGTAGTAAAAATGGGGATATTATCCTTATTCTAGGAAAGGGCAGAGAAGAGTTTCAAAAAAGAAAAAGTGGTTATGAGTATTATTTAAGTGATGTAAAAGTAGTTGAAAATTATATAGAAAATAAATAATATGTGATTATAAATTTATAGAAATTATTTATCAAAAAGACAAGTTGGTATAGAATTTTAAATATACTAACTTGTTTTTTTATTGAAAATAATATTTTTATTTAATTTAATTTTTTTTTAGCTATATAATTATTATAGTATTTATAAAAAAATATTTAATTTATTAAAATATATTTTATAAAATAAGTAATGGATGTTTTGGATTATTATTTTAGATTATTTTTATTATTTAGTATAAAAAAACTTTAAATTATTTATTAATGATGTTATACTATGTTTATTGCTAATTTCATTTTTATAAAAAGGAGTAAGGTATGGACAGGTTAAAAAAATTTACAGCTATATCGGCGTTATGGAATATTATATTAGTTTTACTATTGTTTTTTCAGTCAACTTTTATATTTTCAATAGTTAAATCAAATTTATTTCCGACGCTAGGTTTTATAAAACCAATAGTTGATGAAAAATTTGTAGATTTTATTTCAAATAGAATAATAATTATGGTAGTTACTATAATTATTATGATTATTGTAGAATTAGTAATGTTTTTTATGATAAATAGATTTTTATATAGAACATACACAGATTACGAATGTAGTGAAGTTTCTAGTAATTTGACTTATAAAATCAAAAAAAATGGTAAATTTTATAAATATCTAAATATATATATGATTATTTGTATTATAGTTTTAATAGGTATATTAGTATTTAATTTATTTAGTATATTGGGAACATATAATGAAATAGACCTTAGTATGAATAATAAGACTGTAAAGTCTGTTTATGAAATTGCAGTAAATACTGAATTTAATAAGATAGAAAATATTAAAACTTTTGCAGAAACATCTATTGAAAAGATAAAAAGTGATAGTGCAATTTATAGTTTTGTTATGAAAATAGTTGGTTTTATAGAAAATGTTTTACTTTATAATAAAATGTTTTATATAATTTCTTATTTATTATTATTTTTTGGAGTTTTTATAAATGTTAAATTTTATATTAGTTTAGGTAGAAAAGAGAAAGAGGTTAAAAAGTTAAGATGCAAAAAATCACAGAGAAGACAGTTATTATATCGTAGATATTAACATTATTGTTTGGGGAAATATAAAGATTTTTTTTAAAATATTTAAACTAATAAAATAAATATAAAATTAGTTAAAAATTATATGCTATTTAAATAAAAAAAGTTGTGAGATTTAAACTCACAACTTTTTTTATCTATTACTCTTTAACAAAAGGCATTAAAGCAACTACTCTTGCTCTTTTAACAGCTAATGTTAATTTTCTTTGGTGTTTTGCACAAGTTCCTGTAACTCTTCTTGGTAAAATTTTGCCTCTATCTGATGTAGCTTTATTTAATAAATTTACATCTTTATAATCTATAGATTCAATTTTATCTGCACAGAAACGGCATACCTTTTTTTTGTTACTCATTTTCTTTTTGAATGCCATGATTTCCTCCTAATCTTGAATTTACTATTTAAAATGGTGAATGGGGATCATCTTCTATGCTAGCAAAATCTGCATCGTAATCTCTGTCTAATTCGCCAAAGCTATCTTGACTAACTCCAGAGTCTCTTCTTTCCATTCTTTCTAGGAATTCTACATTTCTAGCTATAATATCTGTAGTATATACAGTTTCCCCGTTTTTGTTTACATAACTTGAAGTTGAAATTGAGCCATTTATTGCGACTTTTCTTCCTTTTGATAGGTATGAATTACAATTTTCAGCTTGTTTTCCCCAAACAACTATTCTTATAAAATCAGCTGTAGGTTTGCCTTGTGCCTCAAATTGTTGTTTTTTATCTCTTGAAAGATTTTTGTCGACAGCTATTGTAAATTGAGCAACAGCCATACCTGAACCACTTATAAATCTTAATTCAGGGTCTCTAACTAAACGACCTGTTAAAACAACATTATTCATATTTCCTCCTAGATTAATCTCTATTTACAGTCATATATCTAAGAACTTCTTCGTTGATTTTTAGATTTCTTTCAAATTCTTTAGGTAGAGTAGTTTTTGCATTATACTCTACTAAAATGTAGTAACCTTCTCTTAGCTTTTCGATTTCGTAAGCTAATTTCTTGTTTCCCCATTCGTTTATGTTAGTAACTTCACCTTCTTTTGAGATAATTTCCTTAAATTTTTCAATTATAGAATTTCTATTACCTTCTTCAAGATCAGGTCTAAGTACTACTAAAGTTTCATACTTTCTCATTCTTTACACCTCCCTTTGGACTATTCGGCCTTACCCACTTGATAAGGCTGGAGTAATGCGCATAATTAGTAAAATATGCACACAACGATTTATTATATCAAATTAAATTAAATATTGCAATATATTTTATGAATTTATATTTTAGTTTTTATAAATTAATATCTAGCATTACAGGGCAGTGGTCGCTACCTAAAATTTCGTGATGAATTTCTGCATCTACTATGTTGTCTTTTATGTCATTAGATACTACAAAGTAGTCTATTCTCCAACCTACATTTCTATCTCTTGCTCTAGTTCTATATGACCACCAACTGTATTTATCAGTTGCTGTTGGGTATTTATATCTAAATGTATCGATGAAACCTGCGTCTAAAAGTTCTGTCATTTTTTCTCTTTCTTCGTCAGAAAATCCTGGACTAAAGTGGTTATCATCAGGGTTTTTAAGGTCTATTTCTTTATGAGCTACATTCAAATCGCCACAAAGAATAACGGGCTTAGATTGGTTTAATTTTAATAGGTGTTTTCTAAATTCATCTTCCCAAACTTGTCTATATTCTAACCTAAGTAGTTTTGCTTTTGAATTTGGTGTATAAACATTTACTATATAAAATTTTTCAAATTCTAAAGTTATGACTCTACCTTCTTTATCGTGTTCTTCTATTCCCAAACCATAGCTAACAGAGATTGGCTTTTGTTTTGTAAATATTGCAGTTCCTGAATACCCTTTTTTTTCAGCTTGATTCCAATATTGGTGATAGCCTTTAAAGTCAAGTTCTATTTGACCTATTTGACATTTTGTTTCTTGTATGCAAAATATATCTGCATCTACTTTTTCAAAATAATCACAAAAGCCTTTTTTTACTGCCGCTCTAATTCCGTTTACATTCCATGAAATTAATTTCATAATATCTCCTTTTTAAAAAAATTCATCAGTTCATTTTTTAAGCTATCTATAAGTTTATAGTTATTTAGTTCATCTTTATTTACCCATTTGTATTCTAGGTGTTCTTTTGATAGGGTTATATTTGAATTATCAAATGTAATTAGATATGTTATGCCTAAAATTTTACCCTTGTCTTTTTTTATATGGAATATATATTTTGGAGTTACGCTTTTGGCGTCAATTCCAACTTCTTCTTTTATTTCCCTTATTATGGCGTGATTAGGGTTTTCATTGTAGTCGACTCCACCGCCGGGGAGTTCCCATAAGCCTTCGACTTTCTTATTTCTAATACTTCTTTTTAGTATTAGTATTTTATCTTTTTTAAGTAAAATACCTTTTACTGTAATTCTGCAAGGGTAATATGAATTCATTTATAACTCCTAAACTATAAATTTAATTTTATATGCTTGTAATTTTCTAAATTTAGTACTATAATTATAACATAGTTTAATACTTTTTAAAAGTAAAGTGTTTTTTATATTAAAGGAGAATTTTATGAGATATTTAGTTTTGGGTTCGGATTTAAACATTACACTTAATTTGCACGATATATTTTTGAGTTTATTATACATATCGTTAATAATTTTAGTTTTTGTTATAATTGGTGTTTTTGTTAGACTTTTTCAAACTGCTACAGTTTCAATGAAAATATTAAAAGCTAATGGAACATCTATATCTGAAATTTTAACAAATACTGAAGTTATTACCAAAAATGCAGGTGTAGCATCAGAAGAGATTGCACACGCCGTACAAGTTATGAGACCGACTGTAGACAATGTAGCAGATACTGCGGAAGATATTACAGATACAATTAAGAACAATAATCCCGTTAATGAGGCCATAATTACAGCGTATAAAACAGTTAATAATGCGAATAAGTTTGTTAGTTCAGTAAAAGAGTTTGGCAAAGATAAGAAATAAAATTTAATTACATAAATTTTTATTATAAATAGAGTATCTTTTTAGGTGCTCTATTTTAATTTGTATTTTTTTAATAACTTATATGTGCTATAATTGTAGTATAATATTTAAATGTGTAGTTAAATTAGTGGAGATTTTATGGGAATTTTAGAAAGTAATATACTTAAGTTTATAGAAAATACTGAAAATGATAGGACTATAAATTTAAAAAGTTTTATGATGATTAAAGACGGAAATACATTATTTAGGTTCAGTAAAAAGCCTTATAAATTTGAGGATAAACAGTTACTTTTTTCTGTAACTAAAAGCATTACTTCCATAGGTATTGGTATAGCTAGTGATAAGGGGTATTTAAATTTAGACGATAAAGTTTTAAAGTATCTTGATAATTCTAATCTTTATTCTTTTAGTAGTGGTGTTGACAAGGTTAGGATAAAAGATTTATTAACTATGAGTTCAGGTTTAAAAGATGATAAATTATTTGAAATATTATATAAAAAAGATTGGGTTAAAGAATTTCTAAATTTAGATTTTGTAGAAAAAGTTGGTACTCATTATTATTATAGCACTCTTGGTTCACATATGTTATCTGTGATTTTAAAGAAAGCGACAGATGTTGATTTAGCTGATTTTATATACGAAAATTTATTTAAACCTTTAAATATAAATAATTTTGAATGGGGAAAAAGTCCAGATGGCTATTCTTTAGGCGGTATGGGTTTAAGTTTATCTATTGAAGATATGTCTAAAATAGGTGTTATGCTACTTAATAAAGGAATTTATAATGGAAAGAGAATTTTGTCTGAAAAATATGTGAATAATGCGACTTCAACTAATATTGTAAAACAAGATGATAAAAAACAATTAAAACATAGTTTTTCGGGCGATGGATATGGTTATCAAATTCATATAGGGAAAAATGGTTATTATAGACTAGACGGTGCGTTTGGACAAATTTGTTTAGTAGTTCCCGATAAAAATATAGTAATTTCAGCTACATCTACTTTAACAAGAGTTGAAAATTTGCTTAAATATATTTATGAAAACTTACTTTCAGAAGATAACTTTTTAAATAAAAGTCATTTTATAAATATACAAAATGTTTTAGATGATAAAATAAAAACTCTACATTATGATTTGCCGGAATTTTTTGACATACCAAAAGGATTTAAAAAGTTTAATAATGCGACATATAAATTGGATGAAAATGTCAATTTAGTGGATAAAATAACTTTGAACAGTACTGATAATGGTTTAGATTTTAAAGTAAAACTCACTGATGTAACTAACTATTTATCTAGTTTTAGTTTTGATAAACCTATAGAATCTAGTGGAGTTTTTATGAAAGATAGTTTTTATGAAGAGCAAAAATACATGTCTTTTGCTAAGTGGATTAGTCCTAACGAGTTAAAACTATTTATTTATTATTTAGAAACGCCTTATATTATGAAGTATAAACTTAAATTTGAAGAAGATAGAGTGGACATAAGGTTTTTTATAAATTGTTCTTTTACAATTAAAAATATTGAAGTTTTAGGAAAATTAGTAAAATAGGAGGTAGTTATGCTTAAAGCCAAAAGGTTAAAAAAGGGAGATAAAGTTGCAATAGTTAGTCTATCTAGTGGTATTCTTGGCGAGAATTTTTGTTCTCACTATATAGAACTTGGACAAAGTAGAATTAAAGAATTTGGTCTTGTGCCTGTATTTATGCCAAACGCTTTAAAGGGAATGGATTTTATAGATAAGCATCCTGAAAAAAGGGCGGAAGATTTAAAAACTGCCTTTTTAGATGATGATATAAAAGGTATAATTTGTGCTATAGGTGGACTTGATACTTTTAGGACTATAGAATATTTATTAGGAGATGATGAGTTTATAAATGCGGTTAAAAATAATCCGAAACTTTTTACGGGATTTTCTGATAGTACTGTAAATCATCTTATGTTTTACAAACTTGGTCTTACAACTTATTATGGACCAAATTATATAAATGATTTTTCAGAAATGGCTAGCGATATGTTGGCTTTTACAAAAAATGCTATTAAAAATTATTATTTTGCAGAAAATATACACCAAAAAATTATATCAAGTGATGTTTGGTATGAAGAGAGAACAGATTTTTCTCCTAATTCTATGGGAACTAATAGAATAATTCATAAAGAAGATAAAGGGTATGAACTTTTACAGGGAAAGTGTCCTTTTGAGGGAGAACTACTTGGTGGTTGTTTAGAGTCTTTAGCTGAACTTAATTTGGGAGGTAGAAATTCTTACCAAAAAGAGGTAAATGAAAAGTATAATATTTTTCCTTTAAAAGAAGAGTGGAAAGGTAAGATTTTATTTTTAGAAACTAGCGAAGAAAAACCAAATGAAGATGAGTATAAAACTTATTTAAGAGTTCTTAAAGACAAAGGCGTTTTTGAAAATATAAACGGTATAATTCACGGAAAACCGCAAAATGAAGTAAATTATGAACTTTATAAAAAAATACTTGTGGATGAAGTTGGTAATAAAGATTTGCCTATATTATTTAATGTTAATTTTGGACACGCATATCCTAGAACTGTACTTGCTTATGGGGTTAAAGTTTTAGTTAATGAAAACTATATTGAGTATATAGACAATTGTATAGATTAGATAGTTTTTAGTAAAAAAAATAAGGGTAACGATTTGTTACCCTTATTTTTTTAATTAGTTTTAGTTATAAAAGGATCAATTATTGATGCTAGAGAATGTATGTTTCTTGTTTGTATTAATACTGTTCCATTTCCACTAAATTTATTTACAAGACCTTCTCCAGACATAAATCCGAAAGTACCTGATGCTATTTCGATTTTATAGTCTAGCGAACTATCCCAAGCAACTACGTGTTCATTATCTATAATGATAGGGTTATTACTGTTTATTTCTATTGGTAGTAAATCGCCAAAAGCTGATACCAAAATTTTGCCTACGCCTTCAGTTTCCATTACAAAAAATCCACCTGTTCCACCAAAGAAAGCTTTTGATACGCCTTGAGATTTCATAACATAATTTACGCTATTTTCACAAGCTAAAAAAGCACCTGTATTTAACCTATATTGACGTGGACCTGCTACTTCTAGTGTTTTTATTTTGCCAGGACTAGCAGGAGCTATTCCAATTCGTGCATTATTTGATGTTCCTATTGCGTGAGTTATAAACATACTTTCGCCACTTGTTAGACCTCTACCTATTGCACTAAAAAGACCGCCTATACCTGATTTTTCAGAATTTAGTTTGGCATTTAAATTAATATCTTTCATGTATACCATACTGCCTCTTTCGATTTTAATGCTTTCGTTGTTAGAAAGAGAAATGTCTACCATAGAACAATCTGTATCTCCCAATATTTTATAGTTCATAATAACCTCCTATATGTTTTTTAGCTTGTTTTACAATATTATTTTATATCTTGAATTTAATTTATTCAATGAAAATATGGTTTTTTAATAAAATTTTAATGTACTTATGATAGTTAGTAAAAAAGGTATTATAGTTTGTATGCAAAGCTATAACACCTTTTTTATCATTAACCATTTATTTTTTATTTTTAAGGTAAGTATATATAGAAATTATGAGTAGTATTGCTGAAAACATAATTTTTAAATAAAAGAGTGGCATAGAATCTTTTACAAAAAAGTCGTATTCAGACATAATATATATGTAAGCTAGTTCACAAAAAACTTGTCCTATTTTAAGTATTGAAAAAATAATTGCAAATTTACTTAAAACTAAATTTTTATTTTTTAATAAAAAAGCTATTAAAGTTATAAATATTAGTATAGTTATAATGCTGTTTCCTAATACATAGGGTTTAACTTGACTATAAAAATTCTTAATGTCGTCTAGTATATTTACCATATTAAAATCTCCTTTCGTATGAATAAATTTAAAACTATTATTAAATTTATAATTTCTAATTAGTATATAGCTATATAGTTTGAAACAATAATATTTTATATAGCTTATATTATAAATAATCGTATTTTTATTTGCAATATACTTATAGATATAATTATAACAAAAAAAATAAAAAAATAAAAGAGTTTAAAAATATTGATATGAACCCCTAAATCCGGACAAATGGAGAAAGGGGTTTTTATTATGCCAAAATATAGTAAAGAGTTAAAAATAAAAGTAGTTAAAGAATACTT
>PDWI01003969.1_pt1 | contig 35666 bp, 36 predicted proteins | sample 1430891 | NCBI WGS metagenome assembly PDWI01 (sample SAMN01162508, study PRJNA174530) | Oral metagenome, whole genome shotgun sequencing project. | biome: Marine environment; feature: Marine mammal; material: Swab sample of the gingival sulcus; isolation source: swab sample of gingival sulcus... | reverse complement strand
GTCTCCGACGGGTCAGGAACCTCTTGAAAGAGGTTCCCGACACCCTCCAGAACTTTTTATCGCTCGCTTCGCTCGAAGGTGCGCCAACTTGGCAGATTGATATGTATTCAACAACGCAAATGAACATCACGCTCCCCAGCGTCATGGCCAAACTCGTCAAAAAAGTCTCGACTGGTAAATATACAACAGAAAGCCAAGTGTTGCGCGACGGATTGTGTGTAATTGCTCCAAAGCCAAGTTCTCCCGGTTGCGTTGCAAGTCGTTTCCTCCTGCGGCGTGAGCGTCACACAGATGCATGAACGATTGGTAGCCGAACATGAAAAGACCGTGAAGTGGTATATTGCCATACTCCCTCATTCGTTGCACCGGAAGCCGAAGAACAACTCATTGCCTTATGTCGCTATTGGGCCGACCGTGCCTCTCCTGAACGCTCTCGACTATACGAACGCCGTGATTAACAACTATGCGGAACAGAGGACGTTCCCGCACAGAGGGCAACAAACGGGCGCTATTCATCGTTGGACAAAATGACTCCTGTTGCTGTATACAGAGGCAACTTGAATGTTTATTGATTGAGCTCGTGTCGATTGTTCCGCTCCTCTCTCGGCCCTTCGGGCCGTCCCTACAAGGGCGGTCTACGCTTACAGTGGATACGAATCCTTCTTGGGGGGACAACTCGGTACGCCGGACTCCACACATATCTGTGGTCCAGGAATGGGGGGGAGGCGCAAGCCCCATTATTATGGTTCCCACATCGCTAACAGTTCGACTTCATTCTGTCCGTGAGGCTAATCCAGCCATGGAATAAGAAAAAAAAGAGCATATTAACTATACACCTGGGGCGCATAAAGATTTATATTATCAATAAGTTAACATGCTATTGGGGTTTGAAATGAAATTTAAAATGGGAGAACTTTTTAGTGGCCCAGGGGGGATAGCCTATGCAGCTAAAGAGACTAGCGTGGTAGGAGATAATGGTGAAGAATTCAGTATAGAACATGCCTGGGCAACTGATTATGACAAGGATACGTGTGCGACTTTTGCTCATAATATTTGTCAAGGGAAAAATGTCAGTATTATCTGTAAAGATATAAGAAAACTAGATTTCAATAAACTTCAAAAAATATCTAATATTGATGGCCTGGCTTTTGGCTTTCCTTGTAATGACTTTAGTATGGTAGGTGAGAAAAGGGGTATAAATGGCACATTTGGTCCTTTATATAGTTATGGAGTAAAGGCTTTAAAAAAATTCAAGCCTATGTGGTTTTTAGCAGAAAATGTGTGTGGTTTAAAAAATTCAAATGAAGGAAATGCTTTTAAAATCATATTAAAAGAATTAGAAGAATCGGGTTATATCATTACACCACACCTATATAGATTTGAAGAATATGGCGTGCCACAATCACGTCATCGAATAATAATCGTTGGCATTCGAAGTGACTTGAAAAAAGAGTTCAAAGTACCTTCTCCTGCTCCTTATAAAGACATTGATAATACTTCAAAGACGGCGATAGAAAATCCTCCGATCCCTAAAGATGCTCCAAACCATGAACATACTCGACATGCTCCGCATGTCGTTGAACGTCTCAAGTTTATTAAAGCCGGAGAAAATGCATTTAATGCGAATCTTCCTAAAGAGTTAGAGCTAAATGTTAAAGGTGCAAAAATAAGTCAGATATATAAAAGACTTCATCCTGAAAAACCAGCTTACACGATAACAGGTAGCGGGGGCGGAGGCACTCATGTTTATCACTGGTCAGAAAACAGAGCTTTGACAAATAGAGAAAGAGCTAGACTACAAACATTCCCGGATGATTTTGTTTTTTGGGGATCGAAAGAAAGTGTAAGGAAGCAAATTGGCATGGCTGTCCCCCAAAAAGGAGTAAAAGTAATATTCGATTCTCTTTTGAAAACATTTGCTGGCGTTGAGTATAAAACGATAGATAATAATATACAATTGGAGTGCCTTGATGCGTGACACTTTACTTTCCAGTGATTTATTTTCAAAGGTACTTTTAAATCCCGCCAGGGATGGGGCAAGAGAACTATATATTATTTCGGGCTATGCCTCTTCAGCAATGGTGTTCCACCATACAGAAAAGCTTAAAGAACAAGGTTTAAATATAGATATTAACCTAATAATTGGGATGACTTGTAGGGACGGCCTATCAAAAACTAATCACTGTGGCTTTCAATCATTAGTAAAAAAGGATCTGTCAGATATTTTTACATGCAGTTATTTGGTAAATCATCCACCTGTACACTCAAAAGTTTATACATGGATAAAGGACGGCGCACCGATGTTGGCGTTTGCAGGTTCAGCCAACTATTCACAACAAGCCTTTCTTGGTAATTTTCAAAGAGAAGCAGTTACAGAATGCAACCCGTCAACCGCCTATAATTACTATAAATCATTAATTGATGAATCCATTTATTGCACCCATCAAGATGCGGAAGCTGTCATTACCCTTTATAATGATTATCGAGCAGTGAACTCCACAAAATATTCAGTTGAAGAAGAAATAATAGAATCTGATCAAAAAAAAGGTTTAGAACATGTGACGGTACCGTTAATAAATAGTTCAGGGAATATATACTGCTTAAATTGGGGCTTTCGTAAAAACAATCAAAAAAGAAATAAAAATGAGGCATATATTCAACTCACTCCAGAAATTTACAGGAGTAATTTTTTCCCGAAAAGTAAAATTCATTTTACAATCAATACAGATGACAACAAACTTTTAATTTGTACAAGGGCACAAAAAGATCCTGAAAATGGTAATGCCATTGAAACCCCACATAATAATAGCTTATTAGGTGAATATTTCAGATACAGACTAGGTTTACCTAGCGAAGCATATATTACTCCGACTCATTTGAGGGATTACGGGCGGGACTCGGTCGATTTTTATAAAATTGATGAAGAAAACTATTTCATGGACTTTTCCGTATAAAACTACCAGACAACTCCTCTGCTTTATTGTGAGAAAAATGCTATGCCATAGTTAGCCTGCCAGCCACCTGTGGCTGGCAGGTCTCAGGAAGAGAAGCAATATAGATACAATTAGTTCCCGCAATACAAATAACAAATCGTGCAGAAGCCCCATTGCTCAAGGAAGATGACAATGCAGCAAACCCCATTGATCAAAAGCTTAAAGCTCAAGAATCTCCTATCATTCGGAAATGACAGCGAAGAGATTACGCTCGGAAAACTCAATGTTTTAATTGGGCCGAACGGTTCTGGAAAATCAAATCTCATTGAGGCTATTTCACTGTTGCAAGCAGCTCCTCAAAAAATCACTGACCCTATGCGTAAAAAAGGTGGCGGTGGAGTAAGGGACTGGCTTTGGCAGGGAAAAAAAGACGCGGACTTCGCTGAATTGGATGCAATCATTTCCACCGGTGTCACGTTCACAGGAGACCTCAGGTATCGTTTTGCATTCTCCATGGTAAGTCAGCGTTTTGAAATGATGGATGAAACCCTGGAGTTCGCAGTCCCTGCCGATGGCGAGCAAGAGGCGTACTTTTTTTACAAGTATCAGAATAGCCATCCGGTACTGAATGTTAAAAAGGAAAAAAGGGTGTTAAAACGTGAAGATGTGGACCCGGAACTCTCCATTCTCGCGCAACGGAAAGATCCCGATCAATATCCGGAGCTCACTTGGATCGGAGAACAGTTCGACAAAATCAGAATCTATCGGGAATGGTCATTCGGCCGAAGTGCCGATCTAAGAAATCCGCAAAATGCCGATGCCCCTAACGACATTCTTGACGAGAATTGCCTTAACCTGGGGTTGGTGCTTAACTCTCTTGGCACTAAACCGGCAACTAAACGGGCCATTCTTGGCTACATAAAAAAATTTTATGATGGTACCGAAGATTTTTTCATTAAAGTGGAGGGAGGCACGGTACAGCTTTTCCTGCATGAAAAAGGTGACTTGGCTATTCCGGCAACCCGCTTGTCTGACGGCACTCTTCGTTTTCTCTGCCTCGTAGCCATTCTTTGCCATCCGACCCCGCCCCCTCTCGTGTGTATTGAGGAGCCGGAACTTGGGTTGCATCCCGACATCATTCCGACTCTGGCTCAATTATTGATCGAAGCCTCGGAGCGAACCCAACTCATCATTACAACTCATTCCGATATCCTGGTGGATGAATTGACCGACACTCCCGACACTGTGTTTGTATGCGAGAAAGAAAACGGAGCGACAAATATCCGGGGTCTGGATTCGGAACGACTCAAAGAATGGCTGTCAGACTACACGTTAGGACAGCTCTGGCTCACAGGTGAGATTGGAGGGACACGCTGGTGAGAATCGAAATTTACATTGAAGGAGGCGGTCAAAAAAACAAAGTCCTGAAAATTAAATTGCGCCAAGGTTTTTCAACCTTTTTCAAAAAAGCCGGGATTCAGGCAAAGCCCATCTCTTGTGGTGGGCGCGAACAGGCGTATGATACCTTTTGCCGCAAGATCGAAGACCCCCCAAAAGACGTTCTGCCGATTCTTCTTGTGGATAGCGAATCGGCTGTATCCGATAAACACTTCAAAAAGCCTTGGGACCACCTCAAGCTACGCGACGGCTGGACAAAGCCTAAAAAAAGCGACGACGATCAAGCGCACCTCATGGTCGAGTGCATGGAAGCCTGGTTCATGGCCGACAAGGATGCTTTGAAAGACTTCTTCGGAAAAGGATTTGACGCAAACTCGCTCCCCAAACATACTGATGTTGAGGGCATTCCCAAAGCCACACTGTATTCCCTCCTGGGGAAAGCAGTAAAAAAGACCAAAAAGAAAACGTACAAGAAATCTCATTCCTTCGATATCCTTGAGAGGATTGATCCGTACAAGATAACGGAGGCCTCGCTATGGGCCGAGCATCTTATCAATACTCTAAAGAAGAAAGCCTAACCTCATCGGGGGGAGCTTTTTTCCTCTCTCCCGGCATCGTGGTGAATTGGTTAGGTGGCAACTTTAGAGTATGGTAAAAGAGTAAAAATTATACCGCAAAATCAAAGGGAAACAATGTTTGAAAATATAAATATTACAGCCTACCTGGCTGGAACCACTCTGCTGGCCCTTCTCGCATATGCGTGGCTCCACTCAAGAGTTTCCTCCTTTAAGGAAAAACGGGTATCACGAATCAAACGCCTGGTTGCTGACCCTGAAACCATAGCGGCAATGCCCACGGATGTACTTTCCGATAAAGAGGAGCATCAGGAGCAGAAGCAAGTCATTCAAGGTGTCCAGTCTCGCTTCACGATCATAAAAAGAGCCCTCACAATAGCTATTCTGGTTCTTTGGTTACTCGCCGTGCTGGTCCCGTTTATCGGCAAAATTCCGAGCACAATGCTCTCAATCATCATCGCCATAACCACGGCGGTAGTCGGTATCGCCGCACGGCCACTGATCGAAAACATGATTTCAGGCATAGTCATCAGTTTTTCAAAACAACTCCGTGTTGGCGACACGCTCATGATGGACGGGCAATACGGAACGGTCGAAGATATCTCCATCACCCATACCAAAATCAAAACATGGGACTGGAAACGGTACATTATTCCCAACAGCCGTATGCTCAACAAAGAATTTGCCAATCTGACCCTGAATGACAGTTTGCTTTGGGCCTACCTTGAATTTTCCGTTTCTTACGATGAAAACCTGGATGAGGTAAAAAAAATCGCGATTACTGTAGCCTCACAAAGCAAGCATCACAACGCCCAGGAAGCCCCGCAGTTCTGGGTTCGCAGTATGGACAAAGAAAGTGTTGTGTGCTGGATCGCCGCATGGGCAGATTCTCCCGCTGAAGCGTGGAATTTGAAAAGCGACATTGCAACGATGCTGATCAGTGAATTTCGTAAACGGGGCATTGCGACACATGCTTCACGTATATCACTAGAGAAAAGGAACTCTACAGATAATCTCCCCGAAAAAGAGGAGTCCTGAAAAGTAGAATTTTCGCAAAGACAACCAAGGATATTCTACATGAAGAAGTCCCGCTATTCCGACAGTCAGATCCTGGGTATCTTGGAGCAGGCCCAAAAAAAGGACTTACGATTTCTCGTAAGTCCAAGTATTTTTCGTGGCGTCCCCAAGGGGATTTGAACCCCTGTTAACGGCGTGAAAGGCCGTCGTCCTGGACCAGACTAGACGATGGGGACGCAATATTTGGCTGGGCTGCAAGGACTCGAACCTTGATTAACGGAGCCAGAACCCGTCGTCCTGCCAATTGAACGACAGCCCAGCAACGAGAGGAAGATTTAAGAGTTGCCCTGTGTAAAGTCAACCTCTTTTTTCTTTAGACAGCCCTGGCGAGCTGACGCGTACGTTTTTTCAGGCGGTTGATCTTGCGGCGCATGCGGTTACGCTGGGCGCGGTCGGTAATGCCTTCCTTTTCAATACGTAACGCGCGAATTTGCTTTTTGATGTCCGCAATCTGCTGTTTGTACGGAGAAACCTGCTCTTCGTCTTTAATACCAAAAACATCCTTGATGGCCTGCACCAACTCGTCTTTGTTTTTGCCGGAAGCACCGGTAATCATGGGGAGCTTTTCCAGACACAGGGAACGCAGGTCTTTTACGGTCATCTTCTCAAGGGGCTTGGTCAGACCAAGCTCGTCAAAGGAAATTTCTTTTGCTTCTTCACTCATGGTGTACTCCTTAAAAAAATTTTTTCGCAGAAAGCCCTACGAATCGTCGAACATCTGCTGGTAGGCCCGGTAACATCGTCCAAAGGGCGTGTTGGGGTCTACATCTTTTAACTTGCCCAAATTAGAGGGCTTTTTAAGTTTCCTCGGAGGCCTGATAGGCTCCGGCCGGATATCTCCGTCCAAAGGAACTCTGCCGTTTAGCAGTTCAAACGTGACTTTGTCAAAGAATTCTTCATCAAAGAATGTATTGATTTTCTCCAGGATCAATGGAGCGAGAAATTGGGCTTCCTGCATGACCATGGGGTCTTCGGCTGCGAGAAGGAGTTTCTTCCCTCTGTGCCCCAGCGGGCGCGCAAGGGGAGCCATTTCTCCCATGAGTTCGTCCCATGCTTTCCACAGTCTGACCAGTGCCAAGCCACCAGTCGTGTCTTTTTTGTCCAGAAAGTCCGGCAAGGCTTGCCGGAGGCTGACCATGCGGTTGGTGCGGCCTTTTTTGTTGCTGAAATGGCGGAGGTAGCTGGGCATGGTTCTTCTCTTTGCGATGGCAACGGCGTCGCCGATTGCGCACCTTTATTCTTTTCCCTTGATTGCAGATGCATCGTGTTCTTCTACTATACTCCCGTGCATAGTTCAATCGTGCGTCCTTGAAGTTCTTTTCCTGTTTCATTCGGGTAGCTTTCAGCGAGCCGTTGGGGTATGCTTGCATACTGGCAATACGGTTCTCGAACAACGTCTTTCACGGTGCGACGCATAACAAACGGATCACCGGGATGGAGAACTTTTGCCGACAGAGCGCGCCGCAACCTTTCTGTTACCGACCAAGTGGATGAGGAGATCAAGTAATGCATGCGCAAAAAAATGAAATTATCAGTCGCCTGAAAGGCATCGAGCAAAATGAGGGAGTCAAAATCCTCTACGCCTGTGAGTCCGGGAGTCGCGCTTGGGGGTTTGCCTCCCAAAATAGCGATTGGGACGTGCGGTTTATCTATGCTCGGCAACAGGAGTGGTATCTGTCCGTGGATGCCGAGCGGCGGCGTGATGTGATTGAGTTGCCGATAGTTGACGATCTGGACATCAGTGGTTGGGATATACGCAAAGCCCTTTGGCTACTGCGCAAATCCAACCCTCCATTGCTGGAATGGATTCGCTCTCCGATTATCTACTGGCAACAGGCAGCCTTTGTTGAACGTCTCCAGGAGCTCCTTCCCACATATTATTCCTTTCGGGCTTGCCATTATCACTATTTGAGCATGGCAAAGCGCAATTACCGCAAGTATCTCCAAGGGGAACAAGTCCGGCTGAAAAAGTATCTCTATGTATTACGTCCCCTGCTGGCTGTTCGGTGGATGGAACAAGGGCGGGGGCAGGTTCCGGTCGAATTTGACATCCTTTTGGAATGGTTAAAGGAAGATGAAGTGAAATTGGAAATAGCCGCCTTGCTTGAACGAAAAATCGCTGGCGATGAGCTTGACCTGGGAAATCGTGTGGACGCGCTTGACAGCTTTATTGAAAGGGAGTTGGAACGGCTGACTGGCGCAACTGTTCCCGTTTCTGCTCAATCGGATTTGGAGCCTTTGAATATACTGTTCCGGGACACGTTAATTGAGGCATGGAAGAGCGAGCCGTGAATTGGGAATTTTCGGCAGAATGAAGGAAACGGAACAATTTGATTTATGCTCATGTCAGAGTCTTTTATGTGATAAGTTTTTCTAAAAGGGTTTTAACGTATGTCTTTTTGTCTTCCTTCTGAAAGAGGACATTACGCTTGCTAAACTCAATGGCATCGTAGCCCGACCACCATTTGACTTCTTCCAACGGAGAGGTCGAGACAATGAAAGAAATCATGGTGACGTCTTCTTTGAACCGCTGTTTCAAATCGTTGATATTTTTGAAAAACATTGTCTCTGGCCGCGAAGTTTGAATTGCCCAAGGCGGTAGACGTCGTCGGCGAGTGTATCGATTTTGCAAGTTCCCCCATGCCTAGACCCTAGTAAGGCAATGACTCAAGCCTGAATGGCGATGTCAGGGATAGAACGATGGCAAAGCCTCCAGCAAGTTTTTGGAATGGTTTGCGGTTTGGCATGATCACACAGTCAGTGCCGTTAATTTTTCCATCCAAGCATTGAAAATAGGGCACTCCTGGCGAATTTTTGCAAGGCCAGTCTTTTTCGAGATTTTCTTGCCCATTACGACCTTGCGGTAGCGAGGACACATCTGAAGGATTCGTTTTGAGGGAGATGTCGCCGCTCCATCGTTAATTTCTTCCGGTTCTCCACATGATTCGACAATGCTTTGAATTTGCTCCGTGTTGACGCCAATGGTATTGGCTAAGATTTCTGGATCACTAAAGAGCATCGCTTCGAATTCGTGCATTGCAAAATAAGGAACAAAACGTTCGTGTGCATTGGTCCTTGGGAACGCTTCCTGAATGGCTTGTTTCGTGGCAGCTTCAAGCGTTGCAGTCTTTTCTGCTACAGTCATATTTTGATTGATTTCTGACATACCGGGCCACTTTGGATCAATACGAAAATAGTCGAACATGGTCGTAACGTAAGCGCCTGGGTCTTGCTCTAAAAGTTTGCCAATGTCACGTTTAGCTCGTTCAAAGCGAACATCTCCGCCTCCTGCCCCTTGACGCTTTCCGATTAAAATTGGGGCAATTGTGACGTTACAGCCAATTGATTCCTTAAAATGGTTGCTCGCGACAAAGCTTTGCTCAGTTTGACCTTCGACCACTGCATAAACACGAGTAACGTTATTCATCGCAGGGGCCTCCAATCACGACATTTTTTTCCCAGAGTTGTCCAACCGTGTATTCTTCTAACCAGACATTCAATTGGTCGCTGTCTAACCGTTTAAATGTCGACGCACCATTTGAACGGTTAACGGTGATCACGTCTTCTGGTGAAAAATTGTCGACTAAGCCAGGGGATTGAGTTGCTATTATGATTTGTGATTTTCGGGCGGCTGCTTTGAGCAACTCGGCAAGTATGCCAATCGCAAACGGGTGCAATCCGAGTTCAGGTTCATCAATGACTATCAGATCAGGCAGATTCGGTTGGAGTAACAGTGTCGTTAACGCTATAAAGCGCAGTGTTCCATCTGAAAGTTGTTCAGGGCCAAAAACAGTTTCATTGTTTCTTTGCCTCCACAACAAGCGTACAGTGTCAATTTTGTTTTCACGTAGTTCAAAGTCATAAAAGAATGGGGCTGATACTTGAATTGTTTCAACAATATCTTCGTAATGATCTGGATATTCTGATTGCATCATTAACAGGAAGGGGGCGAGGTTTCCTCCATCATGTCTCAAATATAAAGAATCGTTGCTGTTGTGAGATTGCTTCATATACGAGCTATCTGATGTGTCGTGGAATTGATACATTTTCCAATTTCGCATCAGCATATACATGGTTTTACAGGTTGTTCGGAGTCGTTCCTCCACGCTGTTCCACGAAGGTAAAACGCTTTCTTTTTTTGCCGTACTGACAACTGCGGGATGACTTGTTTGGGGGCTGGTACCTTTTTGCCAATATCGAACAGATTCATCGACGAAGAAAAGAGAGTCATTACGCGCATATCCAATGTTGAATACATATTCGTTGGTTCCTTTGTCGGTTGAAAACGTGATCCCGCTCTTTATTGTGGGTGTTTTTTTAGGGCCATTGAATAAGAACGAAGCGCCTCCGCCTCCTTCAGTTATGAAGTGCTGAAAGCTTTCTGTTTGCATATAGTTCAGCATCTTGAAAAAGGAGAGGAGGTTGGACTTACCCGCTCCGTTTGCCCCAATGAGAATGTTGATGTCCCTAAAATCCAATTTCAGGTCGCAAATTGATTTATATCCGCTGAGTTCCAATGATTCGATTTTGTTCGTCATTTACACATCCTCCACACCAAACATGCGTTGTTTGAAATCGTCTTCTATGAGCCGGACCCTCCAGGTTTGGTCGGGGCGATCTATTTGAAACAGCCCTTTGGGGAGCTTGATAAGGCGTTCGTCGTTCCCGGTCATTATGGTATTCTCTTGGTCTATTATTGCTTTGACGTACTGTTTGCATCACCATCAAGGCGTTCATATAGATTCCCTTCAAGAAAACATACCGTACACCTACGGGGTGCAGTTGAACAACTTTTCGCATATCGCAGGATCAAGAATCTGCACCTTTTCGTCAAAGCCAACAAATCAGAAGGTACTCTCCACGGGGAAAAGATTCAATAGTGAGAAGCAGGGCGACAGGGCCAGCTGGACTACTCCAAAAGAGTGTTTTGGTTAAGGTGCTCTTGTCTCATTTTGTCGAATTGGGGAGACCGGCTCACAAAGAAAAAAGGCGCGTTGTCTGAAACAAACGCGCCTTTGAGTGGAAACCGGACACCCGATAGCAACCGATACCGCTGCTTCCTCTCGGACCTGACGGGGTTCTCAGCGCGACCGCCGTCCGGCTTCCCTCTGATTGGGAAAGGCTTTCCTACAGTGTTCCATGGTCTTTCGTCAACCATCCATTTGCCTCTTCTCTGAACGTTGTCAACGAGCTGAATCTCTTCTTAACTTTTCCGTTTTTTCCGTCTAGTCTGGTATGCCGGAAAAACAGAAGGAACCATCATGGGATACATCAATACTCGGCAGTGCCTCAATGCGCTTGCGGCAAGAGGCGAGCTCGTTTACATAGACAAGGCCGTTGATGCCGCCGTTGAGATCGGTGCGATTCAACGCCGGGTTTTCAGGGCTGGTGGGCCGGCCCTCCTTTTCACCAACGTGAAAGGGTGTCGTTTCCCCATGGCCGCCAATATCTATGGCACCAGAGAGCGTATGGAGTTTATTTTCCGTGACACCATTGCAATGGTGGAACGGTTGATGAAACTCAAACTTTCGCCGCTGGAATTGTTCAAACGGCCATGGCGGTATCTTCGCGCGCCTGTCACAGCCTATCACACCATGCCGAAAAAGGTGGCTCAGGGACCGATTCTGGAGAACCGGACTTCCATTTCAAGCCTGCCCCGACTGATTTCATGGCCCATGGATGGCGGCGGGTATGTCACGCTACCACAAGTGTATTCCGAAAGTCCCAGGAACGGCGGCTTTGCCGGTTCCAATCTCGGAATGTATCGGGTGCAACTGACTGGCAACGATTTTATCCCTGATGAAGAAGTCGGGCTCCATTATCAGATTCATCGCGGAATCGGGCATCATCACGCTGAAGCAATCGAAAAAGGTGAACCGCTCAAAGTGAATATTTTTGTGGGCGGGCCTCCTGCCATGACTTTGGCGGCCATGATGCCGTTGCCGGAAGGGCTGGCAGAAATATTTTTTGCCGGGGCCATGGCCGGACATCGCATCCCCATGGTTATGCGGGAAGACGGCCTGCCGATTTCTGCGGAAGCGGATTTTTGTATTTGCGGTTCCATCGTGCCGGGGGTGGAAAAGCCGGAAGGCCCGTTTGGAGACCATCTTGGCTATTACAGCCTTGCGCACGATTTCCCTGTTCTCAAAGTGGATACGGTGTATCATCGCAATGACGCCATTTGGCCGTTCACCACCGTAGGCCGCCCTCCGCAGGAGGATACCCTGTTTGGCGCGTTCGTGCATGAGCTCACGGCAGAGTTGGTGCCATCGGTCTTTCCCGGTGTGCATGCGGTCCACGCCGTGGACGCGGCCGGTGTCCATCCCCTGCTACTGGCTGTCGGGAGTGAGCGGTACGTGCCATATACCAAAGAACGGCAGCCGCAGGAACTGTTGACCAATGCCATGGCATTGCTTGGGAATACCCAGACTTCCCTGGCCAAGTATCTGTTTATCGCGGCGCGGGAAGATATGGAGGCAAATGTGTCGTGCCATGACATTCCCGCATTTTTCCGCCATATGCTGGAGCGGGTCGACCTCAAGCGCGATTTACATTTTATCACCAGAACGACTATCGACACCCTTGACTATTCGGGGATCAGTTTAAATCAGGGATCAAAACTGATTGTTGCTGCGGCGGGAACGAAAAAAAGGTCGCTTTCCACGGAAATGCCCAGCGGACTGGATTTGCCTCGTGGTTTCCGTGATCCGCAGATTGTGGCACCGGGTATTCTTGTCATCAAAGGCCCCAAGCACCGCCGCAAACGGGGGCAGCAAGACCCTGCCATGGAACGGCTTGGGCCCATTCTTGCCAAGGCCAGAGGAATTGATGGCTTCCCCCTGATCGTCGTGGCGGACGATGCCGGATTTACCGCAAAAAATTGGGACAACTTTTTGTGGGTGACCTTCACTCGATCAGACCCGGCAACGGATATTTATGGCGTTGACGGGTTTGTGCATGCGAAACATTGGGGAGCCGAAATCGCCATCATCATTGACGCCAGATTGAAAACGTATCATGCGCCGCCCCTGGAAGACGATCCTGATCTTGAAAAGCAGATTGATCAGCTGGGTGCGCCCGGTGAACCGCTTCACGGAATGATTGATTGAGTCGCCCATCCGTCTTTTAGGGGATGTCTGCCTCAGTCGTGCCGTTGATCTGGATTGCTTCGTGCAACGTGCGCAATCAGGATCAATGTGTGTTGAAACAGGTATTGGGCCTGATTGCTTTTGTCGCTACTGGCATAGGGGCGACTTTCTCAGCAACCAAGGCTTCCCTGTAGCGAGGAACCCTATTTATTCTCCATAGCTTCCAGAGCGTTCTTGACGGCTATTTCCAGCATCGCCGTATGTAACCGGATGGATATATTCTCACTTTTGTCAATATTTTCAACAAGTTCCCGCAATTTGTCCACAGCTTCAAGGCTGGCGGTGACGACCATTTTGTTTGTATTGAGTTTGTGTTGACGGATCATTTCAAGGACGTTCTCCAACTTGTGTGCGAGTTCTTCAATCGTGCGCAACTTGAGCAAATTGGCGCCGGCTTTAATCGAATGGGCATTGCGGAAGATGGAATTTATCAGATTCGGTTCACAGGTGTCGCTTTCTTCCAACGTCATAAGGTCCGACTCGATTGAATCAAGTCTTTCAAAGGTTTCTTCGAGGTAAACGTGAACGACGTCGTCGTGGCTCAAGGGTTGTTTCCTTTAAGAAGCTGGATGGCCTGTTCGGGGATTGTGTGCAGGTCCGGTTTGGTAATTTGTAAATCCGCTCCAACGGAATCCCCCTTATGCTTCAATTCGTTTGTGATGATGGAAGAGTAGAGTATAACAGGCAGTTTCTGCAAGATCGGATCATCCTTGATATTCTTGGTTAAACTGAAGCCGTCCATAAGGGGCATCTCGATATCGGAGACAACAAGGTCAAGATATTCGGAAATATCGTTGCCCTCTTCTTCTGCCTGTGCCTTGAGCGACATGACCTTTTTCAGAGCTTCGTCACCGTTATTGGTTATTGTCGGAATAAAATTGGCCTTGACAAGATTCGTTTCCAACATCGTTCGTATGGTTGCGGAATCATCGGCCACCAGAACCCTGTATGTCTGATCTGTCTGACTTGTCGGCATGGTGTTAGCGGGTGTAAATTGGGACAGGAGCGTTTCAAGGTCAAGCAGTTGAACAAAATGGTCTCCCCTGTCCACAAGGCCGATGATGGCATCGGTGGATTGGGCGATAACACTGGTCGGAGGGATAACTTTGTCCCAACCGACACGATGGATTTCAGTGACTCCAGAAACGAGGAATCCCGTGATGGATTTGGAAAATTCGGTGACAATGACGATATCCCGTTCGGTCTTTAGTGTGCTCAGTTCCAGCCATACTGACAAGTCAAGAACCGGCAGAATCAAGTCCCGTAACGGGATGGTTCCCATGAAGGAAGGGTGGGGTGCAGATTCCGGTGGTTCCAGATTGGGACTCTCGATAACCTGCATGACTTTTGCCACGTTTATCCCAAAGTAGTTTTTTACCTCTTCACCGTTCTCCATGGTCTCGATAATATAAAATTCCAGTATTTCCAGTTCATTGGTCCCTGATGCCGGTATCGATTCCGCTTGTCTTCATTTTTACCTCGTTCCCAGAGTCGTTGTTCCCCATGGTTTGCTACATCCCTCTATAGCTCGCCGTAAGCCTTATGTCTACGATATTGGATTGCGGCATAATTCTATGTTGTCCGGGCTGAGGTATTGCTTGTCCTCTCTTTGTTGCTGTGTATTCCACAGGGCTGAGGGGCGTGGACTTTCGCCTTTTTGGCTTTCCTCTTGTCCGGCTGTTTTTGCTGAAAAAGATGGCGACCGGGCTGTAAACGAGAGACCACTACTTAATCCATGGAGGCGCGTGTGGCGAGATTGTTACAGTAAAAATTGTTCACGCGGCGAATTTACCACGAAGCACCAAAGGACCGAGCCGAACTCGTTCTGCGTCAGCCGGGAGCGAAGCCCGGCTGACGCATGGGAAAGGATGGCCTGTCGGCGCGGGCTACATGATTGAGAAGTACGCTCAATCGAGAGCCTTGGTTCGCTTGATCAACTTACGAAAGTAACCGGGAAACCCGATTGTACCGTCATGTGGACTGTGCGCTATTATCGCGCAACATAATAAAGTAATTGATGAATTTGTCCTGATGGGGGCGTGACATTTTTACGGGGTAACCTCTTGACTATTATATGAACCCGCGTTACATATGTAACAAATGAACAATTACTCATACGAGGTGGGTATGTCGAATGGTGTTTGCACCGATACAGACAAGCACAGTGCCAATGTAGGGAAGGTCAAGGAGATGGCGGAATTGTTCAAGGCTTTGGGCGATTACACCCGTGTTCGAATCTTGTACGCGCTTTCCGTGCATGAACTGTGTGTCTGTGCGTTGGCAGACGTTTTGGACATGTCCCAGTCTGCCATTTCGCATCAGCTTCGTCTTCTTCGTGCCGCCAAACTGGTGCGCTATCGCAAGGAAGGTAAAAATGTGTTCTATGCGTTGGATGATGATCATGTTCGTAATCTCGTCACGCAGGGGCTGGACCATGTCCTTGAGGAGAACTAGCCTCCTCATATATTTTTTACTATGTCATATGAACGTGTATTCAATTATCGTTGATAACAAGTGGTAGGATAACGCAATGGAAATTATAACGAAGATTGTATTGGCATCCTGGAGCGTACTCGTTGAAGTCGGGCCGTATGTCCTTTTTGGATTTTTTGTGGCGGGATTGCTCAAGGCCTATGTCTCGGATTCTTTTTTGGCCAAACATTTAGGTGGCAATTCGGTGACGGCCGTTGTCAAGGCGGCTGTGATAGGTGTGCCTTTGCCGCTGTGCTCGTGCGGGGTGTTGCCTGCGGCCCTTGGCTTGCGGCGGCAGGGGGCCAGCAAGGGGGCGACGACTTCCTTTATGATCGCCACTCCCGAAACCGGTGTTGATTCCATGGCTGTCACCTACGCTTTGATCGATCCTCTCATGACGATTATCCGACCGGTAGCCGCGACGATTACCGCGATTTTTGCTGGTGTGTTGGTCAATACGTTCCCTGAAAAGAAATCTTCCCCCGAATCATTGGAAAATCTGATGGTTCCTCACGAGCATGACCACGAGCACGACCATGATCATGCTTCTGGTTCCTGTTGTTCTGGAGAGGCCCGTGAGCCCGATGGCAATATGGTAGCCCGGTTGCTCTTTGGGATGAAGTATGCGTTCGGTGACATGATCGGCGATATCGGTCGATGGCTGATTCTTGGCGTGGTCATAGCGGGTGTTATTACCGCCGCCATCCCGCAGGATGCCATCACGCAATATATCGGCTCAGAGTGGCTGACCTATATTGTCATGTTGCTGGTGGCCCTGCCTTTGTACGTCTGCGCTACGGCCTCCACCCCCATCGCGGCCTCATTGTTGCTCAAGGGGCTTTCGCCCGGAGCCGCATTGGTGTTTCTTCTGGCCGGGCCGGCCACAAACGGTGCGACCATTACCGTGATGCTCAAGACGTTGGGTAAGCGAGCCGCTGGTCTGTATGTCCTTTCCATTATTATTTGTTCTTTGGTCTTGGCCTACCTGGTTGATCATCTGTACCTGGCTCTTGGCCTGGATATCCGCGCAGTGGTGTCCGAGGTGAGCGAAACTATGCCTTATTGGGTCGGTGTGGTGAGCGGCATAGTGTTACTCTTGCTTGTGGCGAAGAGCTTTATCGGTCCCAGCGGTAGTGGGTGAAGTACCAAAAACCGGCCGGTTCGGTCGGGAAATAATGCGTAACCATTCCTTTTATAGAAGAAGGCGGTCAGATTGCGGAGAAAATGCTTGTCAGCATAGTTGTTGTAAAAATCGGACAGAAACGGCGCGTCGGGATTGATGCTTTTTCCCTCTACCATGTGCTCTTGTTCTCAGCAGTCTGCTCCTTGAACGTTGTCAGCGGGGCGGGGCGTTGCATGCAACGCCCCATCTTTTCTTTCTGTTGTTGACATGTTACATAATCGTTACAAAATAACGGAGAATTGGTGATGAAGAAAAGTCTACTGTCCATACTGCTCATTCTTGTCTTTGCCGCTGTGACGCATGCCGGGAATGATACAATTCGATTTGGTATTCTGCCCGCTCTGGATACGTTGCCGTTGCAGGTCGCCGTGAAAGACGGTCTTTTCAGGCAACAGGGACTGGATGTCGAATTAGTGCCTTTCAGTTCGGCTCTGGAGCGTGATACCGCCATGCAGACCGGTCGGTTGGATGGGTATTTCGGCGACCTTGTGGCGACGTATCTGCTCATCAATCAAAACATTCCAATGAATATCGCTCTTGTGTCGTGGCGCACCACGCCAGGGTTTCCCATGTTTGGCATTGCCCGGTCACCTGCGGCTAAGGAAGACTCCCTGGCGGACATGAAGGGAAAGACGTTCGGACTGTCCAAATCGACCATAATGGAATTTTTGGCTGACGCGATCAGCAAGAAACTGGCGTTGACGCCTCAGTATTTCAAGCGAACGGAAATCAAGAAGATACCGGTCCGGTTGCAGATGCTTCTGACAGATATGATCAGTGCCGCACTGCTACCGGAACCGCTTTTGTCCCTGGCTCAGTCCAGGGGAAGCAGTATTCTGGCGACGGCTGAAGATCTGGATATGCCTTTGACCGTCTTGTGTTTGCATCATAAATATTTTCAGAACGGGGCAGAGACGTATGCTCGTTTTCTGACCGCATACAGGGAGGCCGTCAGGCGGCTACGCACCGCTCCGGAGACATATCGGACGCTGATGGCTCAGACGTGCCGAATCCCCAAGTCTCTTGCAGATAATTTCCCGGTCTATCCCTATCCTATGCCGAGCCTGCCAACGGATGCGGAGTTGAAGGTCGTACAGGACTGGATGATTCAAAAAGGATTGTTGAAAAACGCTATTCCAACAGAACTCGTGCTTGCGCCCAGCATCCCCTGATCTATGCTTACTGCGGAAAATCTCAGCAAATGCTATGACGGGAAAGCCGTGCTCGGTTCTGTCAGCTTCTCCTTGGGCAGGGATGAAACCCTGGCGATTGTCGGTCCTTCCGGGTGCGGCAAAACCACGCTGTTGTATCTGTTGAGCGGCTTGACGCGACCCGATGGCGGTACGGTTTTGCTGGATGGCAAGTCAATTGATTCGCCGCATCCTGCAATCTCAATGATTTTGCAGGACTACGGCCTGTTGCCATGGCGTACGGTCATTGACAATGTGGCTTTGGGGATGAAGGTGCAGGGCGTGCCCGGCGCGGAGCGGTTGGAGCGGGCGCGTGTTCAGTTGGCAGAAGTGGGCATTGTGGGACGTGACAATGATTATCCTGCCAATTTGAGCGGAGGAGAACAACAACGGGTAGCTATTGCCCGTGCCTTTGTCTCGTGCCCGCGTTTGATGTTGCTGGATGAGCCGTTTTCCTCTCTGGATGCTCTGACACGGGAGCGTTTGCAACGGACGTTGCTGGATGCCTGGAGGGTGCGTCAGGTTCCGTATGTGCTGGTGACACACTCGCTTGAAGAAGCGGTCATGCTCGGCAAGAGAATCATGATACTGTCCAGCCGTCCGGCCAGCCCGGTGAAGGTTTTCGAGAATCCGGGCTTTGGTGATGTCGACATTCGGGATACGGTGGAATGTTTTCAGCTACTCCGAGAGTTGCGCCATACTGTGGAGGCGGTATGGTAGGGGGAGCCAGGGCCGTATTGAAATACCTGCCGGTTGTCGTCATGCTGTGTCTTTTATGGAAACTGGCGGCTCTTGCCATGGGTGGGGTTATGTTGCCGCCCCCGGAAGAAGCCATCGGCGCTTTTGCCCTTGCCATGACGACCAAGGCCTTTTGGCTCCATTTTGGCGTCAGTGCCTACCGGGTTGTTTTCGGGATGGCCATTGCGTGGGGAATTGCCTTTCCGCTCGGTCTGATCATGGGGAGTATGAAGCGGGTGGACGACCTGATCGCACCGTTTGTTTTCCTCACATATCCTATTCCGAAAATTGTTTTGTTGCCCATATTCTTGCTCGTACTCGGCTTGGGGGATGCCTCCAAGATTGCCATGATTGCCTTGATTCTCGGCTATCAGATTCTTGTGACAACACGGGACGGGGTGAAGTCTATTCATCCGAAATATTATGACAGTGTTCGCTCCCTGGGCGGCTCTGGTCGGGATGTGTTTCGAGAGGTGTTACTGCCGGCGGCATTGCCGCATGGGTTTACGGCATTGCGGCTGGGAACCGGTGTGTCCGTGGCAGTGCTTTTTTTTGTGGAATCCTTTGCCACCTCACACGGGCTGGGCTATATGATTATGGACGCATGGGGTGCCATGGATTACCTGACCATGTTTACGGGTATTCTCGGTATGTCTGTTATGGGAGCGGCATTATTTGAAATGGTTGACATTTGGGAAAAAAGAATATGCAAGTGGATGTTTTTACGAAATAAATGATAATCGGAGGAAGGGAAACTGTCCACTAACAAACTTGAATTTGATGACGGTCAACTGGCGAGCCAGCTTTTCGGGCCGCACAATCAGCATCTGAAACTTCTTGGTGAGCGGATCGGCGTAACGCTCGAAAGTCGGGGGAGTGCTGTTTCCATTGTTTCCGAGAACGACGACAGGACAGATTTGGCTAGGCAGGTGCTGACACAGCTTTACGGGATGCTCAAGGCTGGGAAAAATATCTATCCGCAAGATGTGAATTTTGCCTGTCGTGTTTTGGAGCGGCAGCCTTCAGCCGATGTCGGCAAGGTGTTCAAGGAGGATGTCTATGCCACTTCCGGGAAGCGAACGGTTTCGCCCAAATCACTTAACCAGCGGGAATATCTTGATGCCATACGTGAATCGGATATGACCTTTGGCCTGGGGCCTGCCGGAACCGGGAAAACCTATCTGGCCGTTGCCATGGCCGTCGGCGCCCTGATGCGCCGGGAGGTCAAGCGCATTATCTTGACCCGGCCGGCAGTGGAGGCAGGAGAAAAACTGGGCTTTTTACCGGGCGATCTGGCAGAAAAAATCAATCCCTATCTCCGCCCGCTGTATGACGCCCTTCACGATATGCTGGATTTCTCCAGGGTGCAGGAATATCAGGAGACAGGGGTAATCGAGATAGCACCTCTCGCTTTTATGCGTGGCCGGACCCTCAATGATGCATTTATTATTCTGGACGAAGCACAGAATACGACTCCCGAGCAGATGAAAATGTTTTTGACGCGTTTGGGATTCGGTTCGCGGGCTGTGGTAACAGGGGATGTCACGCAGATCGATTTGCCTGTCCATTCCAGATCGGGGCTACTGCATGCACAAAAAATCCTCAAAAATCTTGATGGGGTCCAGTTTGTCACGTTTGATGAGCACGATGTCATCCGACATCCCCTGGTGGGGCGAATCGTTCATGCATACGACACCTATGAAACGGAAAGGAAAAACTCGTGAGCAGGCGTGTTTGCGTTGTGCGGGCGGCCCGGCTTGACCCCCGATTTCCACTGGCCCGAACCGAGTTGAAGGAATTGGTTGAATGTCTATTGGATGCCCTTGGGCTGGAAAATGCCTCGCTGGAAATAACATTGGTTGACGACAGGGAGATTGCCCGACTCAATGAGGAATTTATGGGCTGTGTCGGGCCAACCAATGTCCTGAGTTTCCCTGCCGAAGAGGCAGAGGAGGCCGGAGCAAAATATATTGGAGAATTGGCTTTGTCCGTTGATGCTGTTTCGCGGGAATCCCACTTGTATGCACAACCGCCTGTGCTCTATTTGGCGCGACTTCTGGCCCATGGAATCCTGCATCTTGTCGGGCATGACCATGGCGAAATTATGCATGATTTGACAGACGCCGCTGTCGACAGGGTGGCGTTGGCGTATCCGGTGTCTGATGGGGTGCTTGATGTCCGGTCGTAGCATTATCCGGGGGAAAAAGCTCTATCAGCTTCTTTTTTACGGGGTTATTCTGGTCGTCATCAGTCTTGCCGTTCTTGTTTTTTGGGGGGTGCGTGAGGTTCGGCATGATGCCGGAGTAGTGGCCGTTGAAAGTGCTACGCGTGGTTTGTCCGGGACGATTACCGTGCTTGTCAACGCCGTGACCAGGTCCAACGAGGAAATCGGGACCAAGGTTTTTGCCAGCATGGATCCGGCTTGGCTGGAGCGTACTTTTTCCGCTGTCCTCAAGCAGCATCCTTCGCTCGTTGCCATTATGGTTTCTGACTCGCAGGGCGTGAAGTATTTCTTGCGGCACCGGTCGGATGGATTGATAGAAATCATTCCCAATTCCGCAGGCACGACCGGGGTGCATGCGGAACTCATTGCGCCCGACGGCAAGAGAAAAGATGTTTCCGGTGAATATGGATTTAATAGAAAGGCGGCCGATTTGGTCCTTGCCGAAGAGTTCGCCCATCTCAAGCCCGGTCAGGTGAATTGGCGAAGTGCCGCCCGCTTCCACGAGACCGGTGAGTCGTGGCTGACGGCATCGTCGTTGGTGGCGGCAGAGGGTAGCCATTACATGGTGTCCTACGTCTTTCCCGTGAAAGCCGTGATCGACCAACTGGTCGGGGCAGAAAAGGGTTTGGCTGAAAAGGTTTTTCTTTATTGGACAAGCGGCAAGGTCTACCCGGTTGTTTCAGAAGGCAGCACCATCGTCGATGCTGATGCCCCCGCCCATGCCTCAATGGCAGATCCGGTCATTGAGGCTGCAACGAAGCTCCTTGAAAATGCGTCCAAGCGGACGGCTCCCTTTGTGTTTCGGGCGCAGGGTGAAATCTGGTGGGGGTATCTCTCTCCATTATCCGTTTTTGGCGATACCATGTCCCTTGGCGTGTTAGTCCCGCAGCGTCGCATTATTTCTGATCTTACGGGCGATACCTTCCTTCAGATATTCGGTGGGGTGCTCGTCCTGGCGACCGCTATTGTCCTGTTTTTCATCCATAAGAATCGAGTGCGGATTGAATCTATCGGATTGCGACACAGCGCGGTCCAGTCGGCTGACGAAGTGTTGCAACTCATCGCCGAAGGGGAGAGCAGTGCCCTGGAGTTCAAGCAAACCCTGCGTTTTAATTTAAAGGCGGGGAAAAACGGGCGGGAGATAGAGCATGCGAGCATGAAAACCGTGGCCGGGTTCCTCAATTCCGATGGCGGAACCTTGCTTGTCGGTGTTGCTGACAGTGGTGAAATAACCGGATTCAAAGAGGATAAATTTGAAAACGAAGACAAGGCGTTACTTCATTTCAATAACCTTGTGAATCAGCAGATCGGCACGGAGTTTTCCCGGTATGTCGATACCGCCATTATTCCGGTAAACGGACAGTTGGTGCTTCGGGTGTATTGCCTGCCAGCGTCAGCTCCGGCCATTCTCATGAATGGTAAAAATGAAGAATTTTACATTCGTAGCGGCCCTGCCAGTCGACAGTTGACCTTGAGTCAGTTTTACGAGTGGTTGCAAGGCCACTCAATGTAATGAAGTCTGCCGTATAGCGCAGCGTCTTTAGAGAGATGGCCGCAAAGCCTGATTGTGCAATTATGGCAAAGCATGACAGCGACATGAAGTCCTGGGGCATCTACTCTGGAGCCGACTGCAATTTTCTTTACTTTTATGTGATATTGGGCAACACTTCTTCCCTTTCACTTTATGTTGAGACATTGAAGAATGGAGTTAAGACACGATGCCCAAGAATTTTTTGACCATTCTGGATATTCCGCAGGATGAGGTCCGGCAGGTATTGCTTCGTGCCAAGGAGATGAAGGACAAGGCTGTCCGTACGGACCTTTTGGCAGGTAAAATCGTGCTCCTTATTTTTGAAAAGGCCTCCACGCGGACGCGCGTGTCTTTTGAGGTGGGGGTTCGCCAACTCGGCGGTGATCCGGTTTTTATTACATCCAGGGATTCTCAGCTTGGTCGAAGTGAGCCTCTCAAGGATACCGCCCGCGTCCTGTCGCGGTATGCGGACGGGCTTGTCGTGCGAACGTTCGGTCAGAAAAAGCTCGAAACATTGGTCGAATATGGTACTATCCCTGTGGTCAACGCCCTGACCGATGAATACCATCCCTGCCAGATTATGGCCGATGTGCTGACCATGTATGAGCGTACTCCGAATCTGGAGGAGGTGAAGGTCGCCTGGGTCGGGGACGGCAATAACATGGCACATTCGTTCATCAACGGTGCTGCCGCGTTTGGCTACCATCTTTCACTGGCGTGCCCCGCAGGGTATGAGCCGGACGAAGCGATCATGGATAAGGCCCGTAGCCTCGGTGCCGTGATTTCACTGACGGATGATCCGGCAAAGGCTGTTTGTGGTGCCCATTATGTCAATACGGATGTGTGGGCTTCCATGGGGCAGGAAGCGGAACAGTCAAAACGAGAGGCCGCATTTGCCGGCTACATGGTGGATGAAGCACTCATGGCCCAGGCTGACGCTGATGCCAGGTTCATGCATTGTCTGCCTGTCCATCGGGAAGAGGAAGTCAGTGAATCGGTTTTTGAAAGTCCGGCCTCCATTGTTTGGGATCAGGCCGAGAATCGATTGCACATGCAAAAAGCGATTCTTGAATGGGTTTACAGGGATTAACGGAGACCGAGTCGACTTGTTGCGTGGAGGGCGAAGTGAGACTCGGCCTTTCAGGCAAAACAGTTGACTGATCGTTTGTCGACCGTAGCAAAGCGGTATTGTCATACAAGGGGGAAAGCAAAAAATGCATCAGATAGATAAAGTGGTCCTTGCCTACTCCGGTGGTCTGGACACGTCCATCATACTGAAATGGATCAAGAATCATTATAATTGTGACGTTGTCACCATGACCGCTGATCTCGGCCAAGGCGAAGAGATGGAAGGGTTGGAAGAAAAGGCACTGGCTACCGGAGCGTGCAAGGCGTACGTGGAGGATATGCGGGAAGAGTTTGTTCGCGATTATGTCTTTCCCATGTTCCGTGCCAATGCCTTGTATGAAGGGCGTTACCTGCTTGGTACCTCCATTGCCCGTCCGTTGATTTCCAAGCGTATGGTCGAAATAGCTGAAATGGAAGGTGCGCAGGCCGTTGCCCATGGAGCGACTGGCAAGGGCAATGATCAGGTCCGCTTTGAGCTGGCGACCATGGCACTGAATCCGCACCTCAAGACCATTGCGCCGTGGCGTGAATGGGAGTTGAAATCCCGGACCGACCTGATGAATTTTGCCAGGGAAAACGACATTCCGATTCCGGTTTCCCGGAAAAAGCCATGGTCCATTGATGCCAATTTGTTGCACACCTCATTTGAGGGAGGCGAGTTGGAAGACCCGTGGAATGCTCCCGGACCGGACTGCTATCGCAACATCACGCCGCCGGAACTTTGTCCAGATGAGCCGGAAGAGATAACCATTGATTTTGAGGCTGGAGATCCCATTGCGGTCAATTCCGTGAAATATTCTCCGGCAGCATTGTTGACCAAGCTCAATGAGTTGGGCGGTAAACATGGTATCGGGCGCGTTGATCTGGTCGAAAACCGGTTTGTGGGCATGAAATCCCGCGGCGTCTACGAAACACCGGGCGGGACAATTCTTGCCCAGGCGCATCGGGATCTGGAAGGATTGTGCATGGATCGGGAGATGATGCATCTGCGTGACAGCCTGATCCCCCAGTACGCCACCATGATCTACAATGGGTACTGGTTCTCGCCGGAACGTGAGTCCTTGCAGGCCATGATTGACAAGTCTCAAGAAAAGGTTACCGGAACCGTGCGGCTCAAACTGTATAAGGGGAACTGCGTCCCGCTTGGTCGCAAGTCTCCCTTCTCCATGTATAGTCCTGAGTTGGCGACCTTTGAAGAAGATTGTGTCTATGATCAGGCTGACGCAGAGGGTTTCATCAAATTGGTCGGTTTGCGTCTCAAGGGCCGCATGCAGCAGTCCAAGTGGGGTGGCAGGGAATCTGATGAGGGGTGCGAGAGCTAGATATGGCTGGGAAAAAAATGTGGGGCGGCCGGTTTACGGAAGGTACGGCTGCGTCCATGGAAGCATATTCCGAATCCGTCTCGTACGACTGGCAACTGTATGCCGAGGATATTCGCGGCTCACAGGCGCATGCGCGTATGTTGGCGGCACAGGGCTTTTTGACTGACGGCGAGGCCGAGTTGATCTGTGACGGCCTTGAGAGGGTGAAGGCCGAAATTGAGGCTGGTGATTTCGAGTGGAAAGCGGAAATGGAAGACGTCCATATGAACGTCGAATCCCGGCTGACCGAGATTGTCGGCCCTGTCGGGGGCAAGTTGCATACCGCCCGTAGCCGCAACGATCAGGTTGCGCTCGATTTTCGGCTACATGTTGCTGCCCGTTTGGCGGCCTGGCAGGAGTATCTGGTCTCGCTGATCACGGTCTATCTGGACCGCGCAGAAGAGCACAAGGACACACTGCTACCCGGTTGTACCCATTTTCAGCCGGCACAACCCGTGAGTCTGGCACATCATCTGTTGGCCTATTGTCAGATGTTCAAAAGGGATTTCGAGCGGGTGACCGATTGCCTGAAGCGCGTTCGTGTCATGCCGCTTGGTGCTGCCGCTTTGGCCGGGACGACGCATCCCGTGAATCCGCAGGCTGTGGCCGAGACCTTGGGAGTGGAGGCGGTGTTTGCCAATTCCATGGATGCCGTTTCCGACCGCGATTTCGCCCTGGAGGCTGTTTTTGCCGGTAGTCTGATCATGACGCACCTTTCCCGTATGTGTGAGGAGATCATTCTCTGGGCCAATCCCAATTTCGGGTATGTGCAATTGCCGGATCAATACGCAACCGGTTCATCCATTATGCCCCAGAAGAAAAATCCTGATGCCTGCGAGCTTATGCGCGGTAAAACCGGTCGTGTGGTCGGCTCGCTCATGTCGTTGCTCGTCGTGCTCAAGGGACTTCCCATGACCTACAACCGCGATTTGCAGGAAGACAAGGAGCCGTTTTTTGATACGGATACAACGGTGAGCACGTCCCTTGGCATTATGTCGGACATGCTGAAACAGCTTGAATTTGTACCGGAAAAGATGTTGGCAACAGTGCGAAGAGGATTCCTCAACGCCACGGAGTTGGCAGACTATCTTGCCGCAAAGGGGGTTCCTTTCCGTGAAGCGCACCATATAACCGGTGCTGTTGTGGCCTTTGCCGAAGGCAAGGGGACGGGATTGGAGAATCTGACACTCGAAGAGTTGCAGTCCTTTGCTACGGAAATCGAAAATGACATTTTCGGCGTGCTGGATTACAAGGCATGTGTTGATCGTCGTACATCACCGGGAGGCACAGGGCCACAGTCCGTCAATGGTCAGATTGCCGACCTGAGGGCATGGCGTCAATCCGTCCTGTAGCCGGTTGTGGAGAAAAATGGAATAGGGAGTTTTTTTGCCTTGTCTCACTTGATTTTTTATACAGGGGCATTATTTTAGAACCTTAGTACAGCATAAACCGTAGGCCGCTATTCCCGTTATGCGGTCCGCATACAAGGGCTACAAGGCTTCCGTCTTTTGGCCCGGAGGAAGTTCCTTTGAACAACCACATGAAAAATTTGGTTATTTGGGCGATCATCTTCATTTTGATGGTTGTCCTCTTCAATCTTTTTAATCAGCCGCCTGTTCCCAGAGACAATCCGTCCTATAGTGAGTTTCTCGCCATGGTGGACGGCGGTACTGTTGCCGAAGTGAAAATCCAGGGGCCCAAGATTACCGGCATCAAAAGTTCCGGTGAGAAGTTCCAGGTGTACAGGCCGGAAGACCCCAAGTTGGTGGATACCCTGATCCAAAAGGGTGTGGAAGTGAAGGCCGAGCCTCCGGACGAGTCTCCGTGGTATATGACGTTGTTGCTGTCGTGGTTCCCCATGCTCTTGTTGATCGGTGTCTGGATTTTCTTCATGCGCCAGATGCAGGGCGGTGGCGGCGGTGGTCGCGGAGCCATGAGTTTTGGTCGTTCCAAGGCCCGGCTCATTAATGAGGAAACAGCCAAGGTCACGTTTGAGGATGTCGCGGGTGTCGATGAAGCCAAGGAAGAGCTTTCCGAGGTCGTTGATTTCTTGCGTGAACCCCGGAAATTCACCCGTTTGGGCGGTCGTATCCCCAAGGGGGTGCTTTTGGTGGGGTCGCCGGGAACCGGTAAGACCTTGCTGGCCCGGGCTGTGGCCGGTGAGGCCGGGGTGCCGTTCTACACGATTTCCGGTTCGGATTTTGTTGAAATGTTTGTCGGTGTGGGGGCGTCCCGTGTGCGTGATCTGTTTGCGCAGGGCAAGAAAAACGCTCCTTGCCTTATTTTTATTGATGAGATTGATGCGGTCGGTCGTCAGCGCGGAGCCGGTCTCGGCGGCGGACATGACGAACGTGAGCAGACCTTGAACCAGTTATTGGTGGAAATGGATGGTTTCGAGTCCAATGAGGGGGTTATCCTTGTTGCGGCGACCAACCGTCCTGACGTTCTTGACCCGGCATTGTTGCGTCCTGGCCGTTTTGATCGTCAGGTCGTGGTTCCCAACCCGGATCTTCGTGGCCGTGAGCACATTCTCAAAGTACATTCCCGCAAAACGCCTTTATCCGGGGAAGTGAACATGGAGGTCATTGCCCGTGGTACGCCCGGTTTTTCGGGGGCCGACCTTGAAAACCTTGTCAACGAGGCCGCGCTTCAGGCAGCGAAAGCGGGCAAGGAACAGATTGACATGGGCGATTTTGAGGAGGCCAAGGACAAGTTGATGATGGGGGGGCGTGAACGGCGTTCGCTCATTTTGTCCGAAGACGATAAAAAGACCACCGCGTACCACGAAGCTGGTCACGCCCTTGTCGCCAAGCTGTTGCCCGGCACTGATCCGGTTCACAAGGTTTCGATTATCCCGCGCGGACGGGCACTTGGCGTGACCATGCAGTTGCCCGGCGAGGATCGGCATAACTATTCAAAAACCTATCTGATGAATAATATGGCCGTACTTATGGGGGGGCGTTGTGCCGAGGAGATTGTGCTCGATCAACTGACCACCGGTGCCAGTAACGACATTGAACGGGCGACCAAAACGGCACATTCCATGGTCTGCATGTGGGGTATGTCCGACAAGTTCGGCCCGATCAGTTTCGGCGACAATCAGGATCAGGTCTTCCTGGGCAAGGAACTTATCCACAATAAAAACTATGGTGAGGAAACCGCCAAGATGATCGACGCTGAAGTACGTCGTTTTGTGGACGAGGCCTATGCGAAAGCCACGCAGTTACTCAAGGACAATCTGGATGTGTTGCATGCGATATCCCAGGCTTTGCTTGATCGTGAAACCATCACGGGTGACGATATTGATCTTTTGATGGAAGGCAAGGAGTTGCCACCTGTCAAGGAAACAGACGGCGGTGCGGATTCCGGGCCTGCCCATGGGGCACAGGGTGGATCCGTGGCGAGTGGATACAACGCGAACGGCAAGCCTTCCGGGCCTGGGTACACGCCGGTCAGTGAAAACGACACAGGCGCAGACGATGGTGATGACTTCATTCTCGAAGATGGAGAGGATGACTCCGGGCCGGACGGTTTTGGTGGGGACGGAAATTCCAAGCTCCAGTAATGACGACAGTGCGAGACAAATGAAAAAAACGAAATGGACACTGAAAGGGGGCAAGGTTCTTGGGCCAGCCTCCTTTTTTATTGCCGGGATTGTCAATGTGACGCCCGATTCCTTTTATGACGGCGGGGAACACGATCAGGTCGATTCGGGAATAGCGCACGGACTTCGGCTGGCCAAGGAAGGGGCGCATATCCTTGATGTGGGCGGTGAGTCCACCCGACCATACGCCGATCCGGTTCCCGAAGCTCAGGAACGTAAACGCGTCATTCCGGTCATCAAGGCATTGGTCGAGGCTGATACCGGATGCGTTGTCTCTGTTGATACCTATAAGGCAACAGTTGCGGCACACGCTCTGGAGGCCGGGGCCGATATTGTCAATGATGTGTCTGCCTTTGCTTTTGAGCCAGCCCTTCTTGACGTTCTCGGTCAATTCAAACCGGGCTATGTGCTTATGCATTCTCTGGGTAGACCGGAGAAAATGCAGAACGCTCCCCGTTATGACAATGTCGTCGACGATATCTTGGCATTTTTTGAATCCAGATTGGAGATGTTGGACAAGGCCGGGTTGCCCAGGGAGCGTATTGTGCTTGATCCCGGTATCGGTTTTGGTAAATCGCTGGAGCATAATCTGGAGATATTAAAGAATATCAAACGATTTGATGTTCTTGGTTTACCCCTTTACATAGGAATATCTAACAAATCTCTTTGGCAGGGACTGCTGGGGCTGGATGTTGGCGAACGGCACAATGCGACACAGGCGGCAACGGCTGTTTTGGCAGCGGGAGGAGTCCCGATTCACCGCGTGCATGAAGTAAATCTTACACGGCAAACATTGACCATTGTTCAGAAAATAGCGTAGTCATAAGTATGTTTGAGCTTTTCGGAATACAGATTACGTGGCGAGTCGTTCTCGATATCGGTCTCGTCGCCTTTCTTTACTACAACATAATCCTTTTGGTTCGTGGTACGCGCGCAGCGGCTGTTCTTTATGGATTGGTAGTTGTTTTAATTATTTACTATATGTCCGATCTGCTCAACCTCTATACTTTGAACACACTTCTCGGAGAATTTCTTGCGTCCATCTTTCTTGTTGTTATCATTTTGTTCAAAAACGACATCCGTAATGCGCTCGCTTCTGTGGGAACCAAACGGTTTTGGTCAAAGTCCGAGGTGCATGACGATACTTTGGGGCATTTGGTGGCCGCCGCTATGGCGATGTCCGACACCCGCACCGGTGCTATTATCGTCATTGAAAAAGATATGCCGCTTGGGGATATCATCGAGCGTGGTATCGAGTTGGATGCCAAGGTGAACAAGGAACTTATCGAAACCATATTTGTCACCGATGCGCCGCTACATGATGGTGCCGTCATCGTTCGCCGTGATCGAATTGTTGCTGCCGCCTGCATTTTGCCGCTTTCTGGAAAATTGAAGGGGCAACCCGTCTATGGAACCCGCCATCGTGCCGGACTCGGTATAAGTGAGGGGTCTGACGCCGTCACGATTATTGTATCGGAAGAGCGTGGTGAGGTTTCCGTTGCCATAAACGGTCGATTGACCACCAGCCCCGATGGGGTTCATCTTCGTCGGGTATTGCAAGATTCGTTGAGGCGGTAAATCATGCTACGAAATTGGCAAACCATGATTTTGGCGGTCTCTCTTGCCGTTTTTACCTGGTTTCTCGTGACCGGACGTGAAGTGGTCGAAACGTGGGTGGAAATGCCTGTGGTCATGACCAACCCACCGGAAGGTATGATTATCGAAGATGGTTTGGTCGATAAGATTCAGGTTCGTCTTCGTGGCCCCAAGGGATTGGTGGCGGCGTTGGCAACACAGCATTTGACCTATCCTTTGAACGTCCGGACGTTGCGAATCGGTAAGCAGGTATTGGATATTGATTCCGACAATCTGCCTTTGACGGCCAGTTATGAAGTTATTGAAATCAAGCCGAATCGGTTGACCTTGACCGTGGACCGCCGGGTACGAAAAACGATTGCCTTGGAGGCTCTTTGGTCTGGCAAATTAAACAGTGACTACAGGTTGCTCAATGTGGCCGCGACACCGGATTCGGTGGAAATCAGAGGGCCTGAGACCAAGTTGCGAAAAATATCCAGGGCCAAAGTCGTGTTACAGGAGGATTTCCCGCAGGAAGTCCCCCCCGATTGGGTTGAGGATGTGGGTATAAGTTTGCCTGAAGATGTTGAGGCGACACCCGCACGAGCGCGTGTGAAAGCCTTTTTCGGGCCAAAAATACGGGACATTTGGGTTAAGTTACCTTTGACCGTGGACACGCCGGATGGTTTTACGGTCAGCCCGGTTCAGAGTTTTGTGCGGTTGCACATGGAAGGGCCCATCGCCCTGTTCCGCAATAACGAGTATAGAAAAGACATGGTCGCCATGTTGGTATTTGATACGGAGCTGGTGCCGGGTAAATTTGACCTGGAATATGAGGTTACCTTGCCTGACGGATGCCGATTGTTGAAAAAAAATCCCGAGACGGTCAAGACGACTGTCACAAAGAAATAACGTAGGCCGCTTTAGGTGGTGCTATGGAGCAATGAATGAAACAGCGTCTTTTTGGTACTGATGGCCTGCGCGGCCAAGGTAATATATACCCCATGACCCCGGAGATAGTCCTGAAATTGGGACTTGCCGCAGGGCAGTATTTTCGTAACGGCAATAAGCACCGCCGTGTTGTGATCGGCAAGGATACTCGGCTTTCCGGCTATGTCTTTGAAACGGCACTGACCTCCGGGTTGTGTGCCAATGGTATGGATGTCTTTCTCGTGGGGCCGATGCCCACTCCGGCCATTTCTTTTTTAACTCAATCCATGCGCGCCTCGCTCGGCGTTGTTATTTCCGCTTCGCATAATCCTTTTATGGATAATGGGATCAAGTTTTTTGACTCGAATGGATTCAAGTTGCCGGATGCGGTTGAAGATGAGATCAGTGAATTGGTGTTGGCCGATGAGCCGCAGTGGGAGTATCCTGTACCGGAAGATATTGGCCGTGCGTTCCGTGTATCGGATGCTCCGGGTCGGTATATCGTCTACCTGAAGCACAGTTTTTCTCCCAACCTCACCCTTGATGGTCTCAAGATCGTCCTTGATTGTGCCAATGGTGCGGCCTATAGCGTTGCCCCCAGTGTGCTTGAAGAATTGGGGGCGGACGTCATTAAAGTCGGTGTACACCCTGACGGTATCAACATTAATCATAAGTGCGGCTCCCTGTATCCGCAGGTTCTTTCGCGCGTTGTTATGGACGAAGGTGCTGATATGGGAATCGCTTTGGATGGCGATGGTGACCGCCTCTCTGTTTGTGATGAAAAGGGGCGTATTCTGGACGGCGATCAGATTATGGCTTTGTCCGCACTTGAATTGATGGAAAAGGAGCGTCTGCCCAAAAACATGCTTGTTTCTACTGTCATGTCAAACATGGCACTGGAGATATTCATGAGCGATCATGGCGGGCAATTGTTACGTACCGCTGTTGGCGACCGCTACGTTGTCGAAGCCATGCGGCGTGAAGGGGCAATGCTCGGCGGCGAGCAATCTGGGCATCTTATCTTTATGGAACACTCCACCACGGGCGATGGTCTGTTGGCTGCGCTTCAGTTGCTTCGGATCATGTGCGAAAAGGAGCAGCCTTTGTCGAAGTTGGCCGGATTGTTGGAGCCGTTTCCACAGATTCTCAAGAATGTGCATGTCAAACGGAAAATTCCCTTTGACGATGCCCCGGAAGTGCAAAAAACGGTACGCCGAGTGGAAGCTGCCATGAATGGAAAAGGGCGTGTACTCCTGCGCTATTCCGGAACCGAGGCGGTCTGCCGCGTCATGGTTGAGGGGCAGGATCGGGATAAGGTGGAAAGGTACGTCGATGAAATCGTTGACGTTTGCGAAAAGTATTTAAAATAGGATACAGAAAACTGTATATGAAGATCAAGAAAGCTGTTATTCCCGTGGCGGGTTGGGGTACCCGTTCCTTGCCTGCGACCAAAAATGTTCCCAAGGAAATGCTTCCCATCTTTCGCAAGCCCATCGTTCAATACATTGTGGAAGAAGGTATTGAAGCGGGATTGTCTGACGTAGTGTTTGTCACGAATCAAAATAAGACTATTATCGAAGATCATTTTGACCGCAATTTCCTTCTGGAACAATTGCTTGCCCGTGGCGGCAAGGGGAAGTTGCTGGCAGAGGTGCGTCGGGTGGCCGAGTTGGTCAATATCATTACCGTTCGTCAGAAAGAGCAACTCGGGCTTGGACATGCCGTGTTGACTGCTCGGGAAATCTGCAAAAACGAACCCTTTGCCGTCATGCTCGGAGACGATCTCATGTTTGGCCCCGATACCGGTATCCGGGAACTGACCAAAGCTGCGGAGGCAACGGGCAAAGCCGTTGTCGGCGTTATTGAGGTGCCAGAGGAAAAAGTCAGCAAGTACGGAGTCATTAAGGGCGACAGGATGGAAAACGGTATGTACCGTGTTACTGATTTGGTGGAGAAACCTTCTGCCGAGGAAGCACCGTCCAATCTGGCGATCATAGGTCGCTATGTTCTTTTGCCGGAAATTTTCAACATCCTTGAGAACCAAAAAGCTGGCGTAGGTGGAGAAATTCAATTGACCGACGCCCTTCAGGGTCTTGCGGATCAGGATAAGCTGGTTGCCGTGAAACTCGGCGGTCAGCGATTTGATGCGGGAGACTGGGTGGAATACCTTACGGCCAACATTTATTTTGCCTTGCATGACGAGGAGTTGCATGACGAACTCGTCAAGCGACTTCAGGAGTTACTTTCTTGTTCCGACCTATAACGGGTTTTGTTCTTTTGGCCTGTCTCTTTTTGGGGGCCGCTTCGGCGTCTGCTTTTATGCCGGGGGACCAGGAGCTTTCCACGCTCTTGCAGAAAAAGTACGGCCCGTTGGCTTCCTGGGAAGTGGAAATGACGTTCCCCGATTTCCCTGATGTGGTTGCACACATATGGTATGCCCGGGGAAAGTGGCGTCAGGAATGGGCGGCCAAAGACATGGCTACAGCCGTCGGATTGAATGGCCACGCAAGTGGTGCCTGTACGGCAGAATCTTTCGCCTTGTCGCCGTTGTTCGTCTGGATGGTTGCTGATCCGTTGAACACCTGGAAATCGTGGGGTATCGATAATACTATCCAATCGTTTGGGTTTTGCGACAATCTCCCCTGTTACATGCTTGGAGCCAGGCCCGGTGACGACATTTCGCCATCAGCCCAACTCAATAATGAGGACATGTCACCGATTTTGGTTCGTTATAAAACGGAGGGCGGCTATATGGTCGTTGCGTTCAAAGATTATCGAACATTCAGCGGGTTTCGGGTTCCGCAAACGGTCGTGACGCAGATGGGGGACAATGCGACATTGGAGGCCCATGTGCGCTGGATTGCGGTCAATCGTGCCGGAGGCGAAGAGTTGTACGCGCGTGACGCCCTTGACGGCCAACCGTGTGCCGAGCCGCCATCACCGTTTGATCTTCTGCGGGACCATTTCCGTTATCCGTCACAGTAGGCAACCATGGCAGACCTTTGGCAGGTAACGCTCGTCAGTCCACCCTATGCGGTGCTGACTTACGTGCGGCCTCAATATTTCCCGGAAGTATGCATCGGACAACGTGTCATCGTGCCGCTGGGAAAGTCCCATCGCATGGGGGTTGTTGTTGGCCCTGCCGATGCCGCTCCGAACGGCGTTGAGGTCAAGCCGCTTCTCTGGCCTCTTGAGGTTGTCCCGCTACTGGATGCCGATTATCTTGACATGGCAAAGACCCTTGCCTCCCGACAAATGGTGCGTGTTGGCCGTATACTTGAGGCAGTATTGCCGCGCGGACTGCGAACGGCTGCCGTGACGTTCAAAGTCGATAGGCATGTGGCACAACGCACGCTGCCGGCATCGATCAGGCCGTCGGCGTTGCCGAGTTTTTCTCAAGAGGATGTGCGTGCTTTGATGGCCCTTTGGCTTTCCGGGCGTATGCGGGTGCGGGTCAATGCCAAACGTGAGGCGGAAGAGCGGTATGTTTCACTGGTTTCCGATCCGCCGTGGGCGGTTCGGCCAAACGCCAAACGACAGATTCGCGTTCTCGAATATCTGTTGGACAATGGGCCGCAATCCCTGTTTTCCCTGCGTCATGCCCTTGGAGCGTGGGCCCCTGAGACCGTTGCAAAAATGGAGGGACGGGGACTGGTTCTCTTGGGAGAATTGACGGCAGACCAATTGGCCGAGGTGGATCAAGGGCCAGAGGCGGGTGTCAATTATACATCTCCTGATTTTGCACTGACGAAAGAACAGCAACAGGCTATGGATGAAATGACGGCAACGCTGAATACAGGCGGTGGCACCCATTTAGTGCATGGAGTAACGGGAAGCGGTAAAACCGTTTTGTATCTTGAGATGGCGCGCCGATGCCTTGAACAAGGACGGTCAGTTGTTTTGCTGGCACCGGAAGTGGCTCTTGCCAGCAAATTGTATCGGAGTGTTGTGGAACACTTCCCCAATGCAAAGGCGGTGTTCTATCATGGGTATCAAAGTCCGAAAAAACGGGCGGCAACGTTTTGCTCCCTTGCGGGAGAGAGCGACCCGGTGATCGTTGTCGGTACTCGTTCTTCCCTGTTCCTCCCGGTTGCCGATCTCGGCATGGTGGTCATGGATGAAGAGCATGACGAGTCCTTTAAGCAGGAAGAACGGCTGGCCTATCACGCCAAGGAGGTGGCGTGGTACAGGGTGGAACAAAGCGGCGGCCTGCTACTGCTCGGTTCGGCCACGCCGGATATAAAAACGTTTCATGCGGCACAAAACGGCACTATCCCACTTTCCTCATTGCGGGAACGGGTAGGCGACAGTCGTCTGCCTGAGGTGGAGTTGGTTGATATCGTCGCTCTCAATGATTCGGCCAATCCGTTCTCTCCTGTGACGGTGGAAGCCTTGCAGGAAACGGTAAAGGCGGGCAATCAGGCCGTTGTCATGCTTAACCGACGCGGGTATGCGCCTGTCATGTATTGTCTGGATTGTACGCAGACCGTAAGTTGTCCTGACTGTGAAGTGGGGATGACCTACCACAAGGGCCATGAGCGCTTGGTGTGTCATTATTGCGGTCTATCCTATCATTATCCGTTGCTGTGCCCCCAATGC
>PDWI01001571.1_pt1 | contig 35675 bp, 32 predicted proteins | sample 1430891 | NCBI WGS metagenome assembly PDWI01 (sample SAMN01162508, study PRJNA174530) | Oral metagenome, whole genome shotgun sequencing project. | biome: Marine environment; feature: Marine mammal; material: Swab sample of the gingival sulcus; isolation source: swab sample of gingival sulcus... | reverse complement strand
TATTTCCGATTTTCCCGCGTAGTCAATATGTGCTAGTTCTTGCTGTTCACGTAGCCAAGCTACCAATTCTTGCAAGGAACTACAAGAATCTACGATTTGTTCCCTAATTACTTGTAAAATTTCAGCACTTTGCCAGGTTTCTCCGGTTAAACCATGTTCACGCAAAGTACACCATTTTCCATATAAACCTTTAACGGATACGTTATCAGCAGTTAATGGAAGAGTTTGCCGGTATAGCCGTTCTACATTGGAGAGCGAATAGTCTGGTTCACCTAGAATAATAGAATCTTTAAAAATTGCTCGTAAATCTACAAAAACTTCATTACGTAGCAAATCATCTACTTCTCGTTCACAAACGGCATATTTACCCATTAACCTTTGGCAAGCAGTAAGTTCGGAAACCCCGTAATGGTAAATATGCATTTGTGAATCATTTTGCCATCGTGCATGTACCCATTTAATAAAAGTAGTAAAAGCTTGTTTTTCGGCTTGTGAATCATGGGCCCACAAATCCTTAAATTGCCAGCGACCTTTGAGGAAATACGAATATCCCCAAAGATAATCTAATTTATCTTGTTTTGCTGAATAACCTTCTACATTAAAGAAAACATCATGAGCAGAAATAGGGGGTAAAAGTGCCAAACCTAGTTTTGGACGAGCGGGCAGTATTTCATACATAGGAATTTCTGGAGTACTTTGTTTTTGTAAAACTGCCTGTCTTTGTAAACGCTGAAAATCAAGATTACCAATTCCCGGTATTTCAGAAATTTTAGTTTCGGCTAGTTGCGCAACAGTAAAGATGTCTGCTTTGTTTAGTTGTTTAATTTGGTTGCGAGAAATATTGGCAACAAGCGAAAGATGATCCGCAGCAACTAGGCGCTTTTTTGCTTCTGTGCTCCAATGTGCCCACATTGTTTCTTTGGCAGGATCAGGGCAATTATCTGAAGTAAAATTACGATGCATTTCTAAAAAATCTGCTTTAAGAAGTTGATAATATGCAAAATAATCAGATACTTTTAACTTCGGTCGAGTTCCATCACCCAAAGCTACCGTAATATTCTCGGGTAAATATTCTTGCATCTCTTGCAACATTTCAGTGTAGGCACAAAGCTGAATTACATATTCCGGCTTAACAGTACTCGATAATTTAGCGTCCCATGCTTCATAATGCCAATCACCAAAGCGACTTGCTGGCTCTGCACATCGATGTGGAATTTTTACTAAAAAATCAGCATAACCAGCAAATTCATCCTTTACTAAATAGGCTTGAGCAATTACGTCAACTCCTTCTTGCATAGCTGTTACAGTTACGGCTAATTTTTCAGCTACATCTTTGCCAGTAACTTCCACTACCTGTTTTCCCTGCATCATAAAAGCAGTTAATACATCAGTTTCATGTACTTTTCCCTGCTGGGCAAGTAACTGTAACCAAATATCGGGGACATCTTCCTGAAGCTCATTATTAGGATATTCCACCACAAAGTGATCTAACCACGATGCAAAAGAACTCTTAAAATAGGTAACTAAATCCGAAGGGGAATACTTAAGCTGTTCCTTATACATATACATATTTAATCCTTATCCACGTAACACTACTATTCTACGCAGAAGCTCCCCCATTTTCTCCTGTCCACCTAATTTTGCAGATAATAAGCAAATAAATCTGCCACATAACTCCACAATTCTAATAAAACATTAACCAAAACAAATAAAACACAAACAAACTCATAAAACATATTTATGAGAAGCTCATAATAATTACTTACGCCATCGTTTTATATAATAAAAACCCTATGTTCACATTAAAAAATTAACATAAACATAGGGTCAAGAAAGCTAAAACTTAACAGCTAAAGCTCCCATGGATTAATTTGACAGTGTGCGCTACCCGCCGACCCCTCAGCAGAATTAGTTTCTTTAGATTTACCTTTGTAAATAATTTCGCAAGAATACTTTTGATTTTCACTCATAAAATCGCCAGTCACACTTATCGAGTAAATTTCATCATCTTTGATATCAGTAATTTCTTTTTCAAATACACCTGTAAACTCAGTAGAATTACTTGACCCTAAACTACCCCAAAGAGCTACACATTTCCCTTGAGAACATTCACCTTTCAAAATTATGGTAGGAGTTTCCTCTTTCTTAGGTGATGGTTTTTCAGTCTGAACTTTTTCATTAGTCGCAGTAGATTTAGATTCCACAGAATTATTATCTCCACCACCCACAGCGGAGATAATAACACCAAGAAGTAAAAATACTGCTAGCAATATAAACCACCATTTTTTATAAAATGGTTTTTTAACAACGTTAGGATTTACGGGAACCATATTAGGTTCCATGGGTAATTGATTATTATTCATAGCGTTAATATATGCTATCGGGGGGGGAGTCAAGCACTTCTTTTTATAAGAAATGGATTTACCTTAATTCAGTTGTGAAAGATATACCACTTGTAACATAAAAACATAAATACTTTTTAATAAAACCCCAGCCAGAAATAAATAAATCCCCAAAATATCAACAACATGTCGGGGTTTTAGTGGAGCATAGGGGATTCGAACCCCTGACCTTTTCATTGCGAACGAAACGCGCTACCAACTGCGCCAATGCCCCAAACGAAATATTCGTCTATACTTTACCAGTTTCTCTGCTTAAGCGCGACGACGATCTAGTAATACGTCTAACTGCGAACCCGCACCCAATAAATCACTACGCAATTCTTCACTACCAGTCATACTTGGTGCACTATTAGCAGGTTCCGGCACACTCTCACCCAGCATTTCACCAATTTGTTTTGGCCTATATGGTGTAGAAGCAACCACGGTTTCTGCGCTAGCATAAGGTTTAACCACGCGTTTTTGTGCTTCAGTTTTAAGCGTATAACTAGGTTTAGTAATATGTGCCGTAATTTCCGATTTACGAACGGGTTTCTCTGGTGTAACTGAGGTAGCTGGGACAACCAATTTATCTGCAACTTTTGTAATAGTGCTAGTAGATTTATTCACCCCGACGAAATTAACTTTTTTCTCCACACCCACGGTAGATTTTTCGTTAACGGATTGTTGCGACATACGTTTTACACGCACGTCTTGGTAAGTTTGTAAAATACCTTCTGCCTGCTTAAGTTTTCGTAAATCACGCTCATTAGCATCCTGCCAAAGGCTTTTAACTTTAACTAAAGCTCCTGCATAACACACAGTAAATACCGTGCTCATAACCGCAACTGCCGTAGGTAAATTACTAAGACGAGTAAGTGCCCAAATGCCGAGCATGCCTAAAAAGAATACAAAAAGGAAAAAATTAGCTCGCGCTTGTAGCCGAGAACGCGTATTAAGTTGTGCCCTGGCCTTAGCCTTTTGCCGCGCAGCAACGCGCAACTCTTGTGCACTACCAGATTTACTGGATACTTCGTCTGCCCGTTTCACTTTATGCTCCAAAATAGATATGCTTCCCTGCTGATGAGTTCGGCTAAAAATCTGCGGAGAATCAATATCAATCATTCGCAGTTGTTGTGCGTATCTTTCATCAATTGCCGATTCATTTAAAACCTTACTACGTTTATATAGTTCCGGAATTAAATACAGCAAAAAGAGAAATACAACTACTGCTAATGCAACACCTTCTCCACCCATATATTTAACCTATTAAAATCTATACCAATTAACACTCTTTTGGCTAGGTGTGTTGCCCATTTTTCCTTGAAATATCGCGAAATCTATAAACTATTTTCACATTTGTAACATCTGTATCGCAAAAGAAAAAATAGGTACAAACCCTAAAGATTCAATACCTAAAATTCACTTAGGATGAAACTATATTTTTAGGCGATTTTCAATAAAAAATGCGATAATGAAACTATGCCAAATTCAGTATTGAATTTTCCCGATTTTTCGCAACTTGAGTTAGAGGATGCTAAACAGCTCCTCCGCACGAACGTACGCGAAAGTCGAAAAGCACTGAACCCTGCGGCGCAGGCAAATTATGTAGAGGCATGGAAAGAAACGGTTTTAGAATTTATTGGAGATGCCAAAACTATTGCCGGCTTTGCCTCCACCCATTTTGAACCTCCCACATTCCAAATGTGTCAAGAAATAGCAGATATGGGCAAAAATATTTTATTACCTAAGCTAGGTCCAGGCTTGACTCGTGCTTGGGGCTATTTTCGTGGAATTGACGACTTAAAACAAATGGCTCCTGGTCGTCCCCCAGAACCAAGTGGACCAGCATTTGATAATGATATTCTCCAAGAAGTAGACGTAATCATAACCCCGGCTTTATTAATGTCAAAATACGGTGAACGACTAGGTCAAGGTGGCGGTTGGTATGATCGAGCACTAAAAAATGTAGACGCAAAAACTCCAGTTGGCGCAATGGTATTTCCCGATGAATACGTAGATTTTCACTTACCACAGGATAAATTTGACGTGAAAATTCCCTATGTGCTCACTCCACACGTAATTTATAAAACGGAAATATAATAGCTTTTCCACAAAGCTAAAATTATCCAAATTATCCACCTAAAAAAATCTAATTCCTAACAAACAAAAAAATTTGCCACTTTAGAGATATGGCAAAAAATTTATCTCCGCGCACTCCAATCACCCAAATTTCAACTTCACGACGCTCACGTATAGCATCACCAATTCGCGCTGCACTATGGAAATGGAAATGGGTAGGGATAATAATCGTGCTCGCAACAATGACGCAAAGCATTATTGATATTGCCCGCACCCAACACCCCAACCAAACAAAAATTGTTGTAGCAACCCAAGCATTAAATATCGGCGATACTATAAAACAAGAAGATTTAAAATTACGTGCTTTCCCACAACAAATAGTACCTAATGATAGCTACACACAAAAAGAAACCGTGGTGGGAAAAACTCTTAGTGCCTCACTGCCCGCCGGACTACCTATAACCAGTAAACAAATCATGTCCAAAAAATTTACCAAGAACATACCGGCAGGAATGAGTGTAACCACAATTATTTTAGAAAAACAGACAGCTAAAATATTACAGATAGGCAATAAAATAAACCTATACACAAAAGGTCCCATGCAAAATGATAATACAACTGAAGCCTACCTATTGGCAGAAAATGCCATAGTAATCAACAAAGACAAACCCACTAAAGACACCTTATTTGCTGGGAATACCGACACAATAAACGTGTTAATTGCCATTCCACACACGCAGATACCCGCACTCTTAAATGCTAGTAATAAACCACTACAAGCAGTGCTAGCTCCTTAAAGTTTACCAAAGTGTGGTGGCACTTCAGCTAAAATTTCTCGTTCACGCGCAGATAATTCCACAGATTTTTTCTTAGTTGTATCCAATTTTTTCTGTACCGTATTTTTCTGTCCACACAACACGGAATGAGCATCATAAATATGCAACGCTTCTTCAGCTGAAGAAATTTCTCCCCGCGCCATTCGTTCTTTATCTACGCGGGACAAATAAACTGCACGTCGCTTAACCATTATCCGACTCTGACGCCTTAGGAGTTACAGCAATATCTAAATCATCAGTTAAAGTAGGCACTTCAATTTCAAAACTCTGATTTTCTTGCAACACCTGCTGCACCAGCTTAAAAATTAAATCTGCCTGACCTGACGCATCAATGAAAAGTGAACTGGAATAGGTTTGGTGCACCAGCCAACCACGTGCCGTAAAAGCCTCATAACGATATCGGTCACGACTACGCACCGACTTATTCTGAACGTATTGTGCATCATCAAGAAGTACAGCTACTGCCCAAATACCCGGAATATCATCATGCCCTACAACCAACGGAATGGTGATAGATTCGGGATCTCCATACGAAAAAGCAACCCGTAATCCCAAATCTTCTAAGCGAATTGCCAGATCTGCAACCAGTGGCGAACTGGCAACCTCAACCTGAGCCACCTCTTTCTTAGCATCATTAGCTGCATATTCAAGCAATTTTGCCAATAAACGCGGACCTGGAGTAGAAACCCGGGAAAAATCAATCTCACCTGCACCAATAGAACTAATAATAGTCATACTATGGCGTGCACTTTCAATCGCATCCACCAATCCAATAAAACCATGTGGTTGTGCCAGTTGCCCAAAGGAGTGCAACACCCGTCCGTGCACGGTCTTACCAAATCCAGGGGAAAAAATAATATTGTCACGACGCAAACCACATGCCTTAGAAATATCTACCACCACAAAACGTTCTTCGTCATGCGCTTTAATAAACTGCTCTAAACTACCAGAAACGGTACGTGCATCAAGCAAAGCCGTCCGAATCCGCTCAGCATGCAATGGTGAAACCGTAACCACAGCCAAAGAACCACTACGCTCATCAAGTACATATTCCAGCACGGCATCTACAACCGCTTCCACCTCTACACTGGTAGCCTCAACCGCACCGTCGCCATTATTACTAGGCACTCCACGGCCGTCCACAACTATCAGCTTAGAGTCTCGTAAACGTGGACTAACTGGAATTGAACTATAAACATCCGCATAACCATTATTGCGTAATGCCTCAATGGTTAATTGATCTTGCTGTACCCGATTTGTAGGCAATTGCACCACTGGCAGTACACGAGAAAACGCCATAATTGCGGAAGCCTTAAATAACTCTCCACCATTACCCGCAGCAACGTTCTCAGCTCCATCTGCGGTAACCTGTTTAATTAAAGCAGAACGACGACTATCTCCCACTACCACAATTTGGCGACCACGCACTAAAGTCGGAGCTAAAGTAGCCACACTAGAAGTATCATTAGTATCGCAAACCACTAAATCTACCCAAGGCATAGTTGGAATATACTCCGCCACAATTACCGGTGGCACAATCCAAATAGGACGAGATGCTTGAACTAAACGCGAATAATTAGCAATTACTCCACGCAAACCCGCCACGCCATAATTATTTAAAGCAGTATCCAACTTAAGCGTCTTTTCTCGATTAGAACGTGCAATATCACGCATCGCGTTAATTGCAGCCAATTGTAATGGCTCTGCCAAAGTAGCAATATGCGATTCGTCAGCCGTGCGGAATTGCGTAAGCAATTTGGAAATATCGCGCGGTCCTAAAGTAGCTAACACCGTAGACTGATTTATAAGCTGTTCAAATACCGATGAGGTATACGCTAATTCTAATTCCTTAGCCACCTGCTCTTGCGTAATTTTCCGACGCTTAAAATCATTAACTAAATCCATCAATCCATGGTCCGTAAATTCTTGCAAAAGCGCATTACGCTTAGGTAATAACTCCATGAACTTTTCATCATCAACCAGTGCAGATAACTGTTGTTGTAAATCAATTAGGGTAAGCTCCAAATAGCTTTCTATCCCAACCTGCTGTGCCAAAAATTCTAAATCAGCTACTACATCATCACAGGTAACCCGAATTTGCGCCATACCGGTTGGCAAGGTCGGCCAACCGCCACCATCTTTAGTATAACGTTGCCAAATTCTGCGACGTTCCTGCACCAAAACCAATGCTTGATGTAAATCTTCTGGTGAAGCACCCGGGCGCAACATATCCTGAGCTTGCTTACGATACATGCGCCGATCTCTACCCCGCATGGAATACCCTTGAGCTTCCCGCCATTCCTTAGACGCCGTAGCAATAATCAGCTCTTCGGGATCAGTTTCAAATACTTTTGGCAAAAATACATCAAAACTATCAGCAATACCATCCAAAACCGCGATTTGTTCCAGCCATTCCGCCATGGATAATGCCGGACGTAATCCAGTTTCATTGGCTGTACGTTCTAGCTGTACGGTAAGTGCTGGAATGCTAACCGTATGCAAACGGCGCGCTCTTTCCACTGCTTGTTCTGCCACCACTTCATCAGCAACAGGAGAATTACTCCAAGCCGACTCACCAATTCCACCATCTTGAATATCAACTTCAGCGTAACGTGCTAGCAATTCAGTAGCCCGCTCCAAACCTGCTTGCTTTAACCATAAAGCGGTTTCCGGATTAAAACGTATCCGGGTTTGGGGAGCATCTTCCCCTTTAGTTAATTCAGCTAAACGTTCTAAAAGCGTATGCACGGATACACCCCAAATCGGACTAACCGTATGCAAATCTTTTATAAAAGCATCAAGTTTATGACGTGCTGCAACCAACCGCTCACGCGTTTGTAATATTGCTTCAGTGTCTATTTCTGGCTTAGCTAAACGTAAACCCTTACGGATACGCATTGGTACTTTTTCTACATTAGAAAAATCTAATACCAATTCACTCAAACCAAGTTTTTTAAACTCAGCTTTCAAAGCCGTGCCCACCGAAGCTCGCGTTGGCACGAACATAACTGATTTTCCAGAAGCCACAGCATCCGCCATCAATGAAGCAATTGTGCTTAAACGTTCACTTCCTGGAGGGGCGTCAATAGTAAGTGAGCGACCCGTAGCAACAGCTTCAATAATATCTAGTTCCGCCGTATCATGATCACCAACTCCACGCTCAACTTCCGGTAAACGATCTTCTGGATTTGCTGGCACAAGTGGAGTTGCTGTAATTTCTTGAGTTGCTTTATCCCCTGCCACAGCAGCTAAAATATCCGATTTGCGCAAATGCGGATGCATGAGTTCTAAATCTCCCAGCAAAGTTTGTGCAGGTGAACTGTAACAACCTACCACCGCGTCTTGCTGATAAGAGAATTTCGGCAGGTACATACGAGCCAAATTAACTACACGAGCCAATACGTCATCAACATCAGTCACCGGAGTTACCATACGCCGTAAACCCATTATTTCTTCTGAGGGCATACCGTGATTACGTAAGGCTTTTAAGATTACTGGATTAACTTGTACCTGTTGCGAAAGACTCATTTCTGCGTCACCATCAGCCAAGAATTCAACCTGTATACTACGGAAAATGGCAGGAGCACTACGCAATACTAATTTTGCCACCTCAGAATCACTCAAAACCGCAGGTTCTGATTGATTTGCACTCTCGTTTACACCCGTTGTTGAATTTTCTGCACGTGGTTCAGCTGGAATATCCGCCCAAGAAATTATTCCAGAGCTTAACGAAATAGGCGCATAGCCATTTTCTTCTTCGTTTTCTAAAACCACTTCACGCAATAGTGATAGTTGTGCCTTAGCCACTTCATAGGCTTTAGTTTCCCGAATTAAAGAAGATAAACGAATTGGCATATAGGAGTACAGGCGAGCTGCACCGCTGGGATGCGCATGCGTTAAATTTACTTTACCGTACTCTTGGTGCGTGCTGGCGGTAGTTTCATCTGCTTCAATACGTTCAGTTAACTCATCTCGCCAGCTATCGTAAGCCAAAGCTAATAATTCAGTTTTAGTTAGCTTAAAAGGCGATGCGGAATTTTCCATTTCCGATTCTACATTTACCGGAACAGAAGTTTCCGATAAAGAATTGTTTTCAGAAATATTGTTCCTCGTAGGTGACACAGATACCTGCGGTATCTCGTCTGAAACCTGCGACTGTGATTTACGACGAAAAATAGGATTCACGTTTCTACCTTCTTTACCTAATAAACCAAATATTTAAGTGCCTCGTGCCCTTGAGAGGAATTGAACCTCCGACACCCGCTTTAGGAGAGCGGTGCTCTATCCACTGAGCTACAAGGGCTAACGTATTCACTCTATCCCAAATCTTGCCAAGCCCCTAGCTTAAAACGGGTAAAAACTAATTTTCAATTTCTGCTAATTCTTCATACTCGCTTAAACGACGGGGTACCACCATGGTCGGACAAGAAGCGTGCTCTAAGATAGTTTGTGCGGTAGAACCCAAGAACAATCCCGCAAAACCACCGCGACCGCGAGTTCCCAACACCAATAAATCTGCATTTTGCGACATGTCCGCTAAAATTGTGGTTGGATTACCTTGCGTAACGGTAATATCTACTTCTACCTCACGTCTATCTGCTAATCCCTCTAGCTGCCGGACAATACCATTACGCACTTCTGCAAAAAATTCTTCTGAAAGGGTAAATTGAGGTACCCAGCTTACTGCATCCACATTCACACTAGACACAATTTCCAATTTGGTATTCCAGCGATGTGCCTCCCAGACTGCGCGCTGTAATGCTAACTCGGAATATTCAGAATCGTCTAAACCCACTACTACCTTTTTGACTGGCAAATGCACTACATCAGCTGGTGAAACCACAACGGTTGGACAATGGGCATGAGCGGGCACAGCCGTAGATACGGTACGCAAAATAACATCTGCAATACGTCCCTGTTTTGCAGTTTTACCCCCAACTACCAATAATGCTACGCGTTTAGAAAGTTCTACTAAAACTTCGGACGGGTCACCTTCAACCAACTCCCAACTAACTTCCACGTCACGATCAATAACAGAAATTGCCATTTCTTTAACCATACTTAAAGCAGCTTCATAAAGTAATTTACCGTCAGTAATTCCCGTTCCAAGCGATGTTGTGGCATGAGCAGCATACGAAGGTAAAGTATAGGCACAAACTAACTTTAATTTAGCTTTTCGTGCAACTGCCTGCGCATAAGCCCATTCCAATGCGATTGCAGATGATCGTGAACCATCAACGCCAACCAATACTACGTTGTCATGCATAAGTTCCCCTTTGCTATGTTCTCATTGTGACACATATACCGTAAAGAAACCGATAAATAAAATAAAAAGAGCCACCAAAAAGCGACTCTTTTTATTGAGTTAAATAGAACTACTTAATTTTCTTTATTTCCATATCTGCTGGAAGAAGCAAATTAAGTAACATAGAAACAACAAAAACACCCGCAACTGGATTTTGTGAAAATATATCTTTTACAATTACGGGAGCAAAATTAAATAGTTCAGGAACTTGAGTAAATCCTAAACCCACACTTATTGATAACGCAGCAATAATCGTATTTCGTTGATTGAAACCACATTTACCAATCATATTCATACCGCTTACAACGATGCTACCAAACATCATTAAAGTGCAACCACCTAATACCGCTTCTGGTAAAGTAGCAAAAAATGCACCAATAAAAGAAAAGATACCAGCTAAAACCAAAGTCACCGCACCGGTCATAATAGTAAATCTATTAACAACTTTAGTCATACTTACTAAACCAACGTTTTGTGAAAACGAAGTGATAGGCGCACAACCAAATACTCCCGACAGGCTACTAACAAAACCATCACAAGCTAATGAACCAGAAATTTCAGAATCTTTAATTTCTCTACCTAAACCTTCAGATGCAACTGCAGCCGTATCTCCAATAGTTTCTGCTGCTGAAACTAAAAATATAATGGATACTGAAATAATAGTTTTAATATCAAATATAGGCGTATAAGGTAAAAATTTTGGTAATGAAACATAACCAACTGCAGAAACCGTATTGCCAAAATTAGAGAAATTTACCATATGAAAGCACATAGCAGCTATATAACCTACAAATAAGCCAAACAGCACGTTCAATGGTTTTAAATTACCCTTTGCATAGATATTAAATAAAATACATGAAACTAAAGTTATAGTACCCACTATGATATATTTGGTAGCTCCCACATCAGGAACGTATCCACCACCAAAACTTCTCGCACCCACGCTCAACAATGAAAAACCAATTGCAGTCACCACGCATGCGGGAACAATAGGAGCAATAATTCTTTTCCAGTATTTATAGGTTAATCCTAAAATTCCTTCAACTACACCGCCAACGATAATCGCTCCAATGGCTGTTTGATAATTATAATTTGTAGCTATAAAAGATAAGGCCGCCACAAAAGTAAAACTAATTCCCATAACAACTGGGAGTCTTGCACCAACTTTAAAAATTGGATAAAGCTGAATCAAAGTTCCTATACCTGCTATAAATATACAGTTCTGTATTAAAGTTGCCATCTCCACATTGGTAACTCCACCGGATCTACCGGCAAATTTAGCAGTTGATAAAATTATTATTATTGGAGTAATGTTTGCTACAAACATAGCTAACACGTGTTGAATGCCAAATGGAATGGCTTTCAGAAGCGGGACTCTACCATCAAAGTTATAAATATTAGAAATGCTTTTTTGATTCGCATTTTTTGCATTCATAACATAACCACCTTATCGATATAGTTGGAAATTAACTTTGCTTTGCAAAGAGTATTTGATTGTTCTCGCAATCCATTTCTTCCAGAATTGCAAGCGATTCTACTTGATAACCATATTTTCTAATCAGCTTCCCCCCAGGTTGAAATCCTTTTTCAATAGCGATGCCAATACCTGATATGGTGGCATTCGCTTGTTGAATGATTTCAATGAGACCTTTCATCGCATAACCATTTGCCAAAAAATCATCAATAATCAAAACATTATCTTGCTCATTGATAAATTGTTTCGACACAATAACTGTATTGATAGTCTTGTGTGTAAAACTTTCTACTTCGGCTTTATAAACTTCTCCATTAATGTTTACGGATTTTTGTTTCTTCGCAAATACCACAGGCACATTAGAAAAATACTTAGCAGTAGCAACAGCTATCGCAATACCCGAAGACTCTATGGTAACTATCTTATTGATAGGTTTATTTGCAAATCTACGTTTAAATTCTTTACCAATTTCATCTAAAAAATTCATATCTATTTGATGATTTAAGAAATTATCAACTTTTAAAATATTTCCTTCTTTTATAGTTGCATCCCGTACAATTTTTTCTTCCAAAAAATTCATTACTTTCTCCTTATCGTAGTAAATAAACTGCTGTTGCTAATATTTATCAACATTAAAAATAGAATTGTGCATATTACATAATCTATATTTTTATCTGCAAAATTCTTTTTTGTATCTTTTTTTGCTTGGATAATACTGTCAAAATATTTTTTATACTGTTGAACTTCTATTTGTAAATTCTTAGCCAAAGGTTGCTGACATTCTTTAAATAGCAAGTCAATTGTTAGCATCTTTGCCCAGACCCAATTGATTTGGCTATAACACTATAATTGCTTGTGCCATCATTTATAGTAATCATACTAGTGATAATTTTTTTATACGCTCTAAATATTATTAGTTGCCAATCGTCCGTAGCGACACGAACCACAGAATCAACAACAACAAATTCAGATATTAAGTTTGAAATTATAGGATTTTTACGCAATTTATTTTCTTTTATCCCGGTAACAATAAAAGACTCTAATTTTTTTATACTCTTAAGAAACTCTTTTCTTAAGACGAGTTCAAATTTATGCATTATATAATGGTGTTTCTCTGGCGATAACCGCACAGGTAGTCTAGTTTATTTTTATTATATACAACTACGGGAAATAAATTGACTGCCTTTACAAGCAAAAACCTATAAATAACCTCCATTAACACAATCGAGATAAACCTATGGATAACGTGTTCTAAACACGGTTTAATTATATAATAAAATTATTGTATTAACTAGATATAAATGGATTTTTTACTAAAATTTTCTAAGGAAGAATCCGATAATAGGCCGGGCTTCCCCATACTCTTTCTTCTAAAGTGCCACGAGCCGGAGTAGATGCGTGCACAATTCTACCGTTACCAGCATAAATACCTATGTGGCCGGGGTAAAAGACCAAATCACCAGGTTGAGCCTGTGAAGCGGATACCCGCACTCCACGGGCCGCTTGCGCACCAGCAGAATGGGAAAGTGAAAGACCGAAATGAGAATATATATATCTGGTAAAGCCAGAGCAATCCCAACCAGCGGGAGTGGTTCCACCATAGACATAGCGCGCACCGATAAATTGACGGGCATAAGCAACAACTTGCCCACCACGAGAGGAAGCCGCCGGAATGTTCTTTGCAACCGCTTCATAATTTTTAGCAGAAGCTGAACTTACACGACGTTGCACAATCGGACGAGGTTTAGGAGCTGGCTTTTTAGCCTCAAGATCAATTTGCTCCAGACTCCAATCAGTGCCGGCAACTACCGTATCGGCAACCTGTAATTCTACATTTGGAATATCATAAGCAGGTTTGGTATCTACCATTTGTACAGTAGCGGCAACTGCTTTAGTCACAGATTCAGTCACATCTTCACGAGCTGGGTTTGCAAACGCCGCTGGAGCGGCAATACCCACAAAAGCTCCTGCAACGGTAGCCGCAGCAATACCTTTAGCACTTTGTTTCAGAACAGGATTAGGCGTTACTTCAATACGTAAGTGACGTCCAGTCATTTATGATCTCCAATGTTTGGTAAGAGCAATTGCTCATCTCAACCATTCAAGGATAACAAGACTGCAACTAATTATCACGTTTTTATAACAGTAGATTTCATCACAAGCAACATAAAAACATGTTGCCCCAGCTTAAAGAACAAAAATTTGGCTAGCAATTTCGTTATCTAAAGTTATTTTAGAGTGTCCCGTAGATTCAACCACTACGCTATCATCCACAAACTCCACGACAACGGTTGCCTCAGGTAACACCCCTGCCAACACTAATCGTTCCAATTCCTGCTGGTTATCCTGCAAAGATTCTAAAAATAATTTAATGGTGTAGGAATCTTTCAATTCGGTTTTAGGCAAGTCTGCCAAAGCCACAAAACCACGTTCTAGTACCGAAACTGGTGGAATATATTCATCACTTAAAACCGGAATAACGTTCCCAAACGGATCATACTCAACATTAGGTAGAATTTGTGCAATCTGTTCAGCAACCTCATCACTCATAACATGTTCCCAACGACACGCCTCCCGATGCACCTGCGCTAATGGAACTTTAATAATATCTGCTAACAGCCGTTCTGCGATACGATGCTTACGCATAACTTTATTAGCAGTAACCCCACCAAGTTCAGTAAATTCCAACTGCCGATCGCCACACACACGCAATAAATCATCACGCTCCATGCGTTTGACAGTTTCCGATACGGTAGGACCCGACTGCCCTAAACGCTCCACAATGCGTGCTCTTAATGCTGACACGCCTTCTTCTTTTAATTCATAAACTATTTTCAAATACATTTCCGTGGTATCTATAAGTCCACTCATTTTTACCCCTAAAAACAATAACGGATAATTTTATATTTTAGTTGAACTTACAGTAATAAAAGCAGTTTTAATAATTATGCAAACAAAATTTTGCGTTTATCTTTCTGTAAATTAAGTAGTAAAATATGGGCAAGTTTTACCACAAACAACTAGTAATGACATAATCGGAATATGCAAATTTTAGATCCCGCAATATTACCCAATGACGGACGCTTTGGCTCTGGACCTTCCAAAATACGCCCTGCACAAATTAACGTACTTACTTCCGCTCCCCTGGGCACTTCACACCGCCAAGCACCGGTAAAAAATATAGTGCAAAACATTAAAGATAAACTACGGGAACTTTTTGTCCTTCCTGCAGAATATGAAATAATTTTAGGAAATGGTGGAGCTACCGCACTATGGGATGCAATCCCCTTCAATCTAATTGAAAATAATGCGCAGTGCGCGGTAATTGGTGAATTTTCTGGTAAAGCCGCCCAAGCGGTCGCCAATTTTCCCTGGATATCTAATACTGAAATTTTAGAAGTTCCCGCAGGAAAAATGATCACTAATCGCAATTGTGACCAGGTTGATACTTACCTGTACGCACACAACGAAACCTCAACCGGTATCACCAGCCCTATTAAACGATATGGCAATGCTAATGCATTAAATATAGTGGACGGAACTTCCATTGCAGGCGCACACGTTTTCAACCCAAAAGATGTAGATTTCTACTATTTTTCCCCACAAAAATGTTTTGCAGCTGACGGAGGGTTATGGATTGCTTTCGCTTCTCCGCAAGCGGTTTCCAGAATTGAAAAAATGGCAGAAACTCGTTGGATTCCCGCGTTTTTAAATCTCAAAATTGCTTTAGAAAATTCGCGAAAAAATCAAACCTACAACACTCCCGCAATTGCCACGTTGGTAATGTTAGAACAGCAAATACAGTGGCTCTTAGAATTAGGGGGAATGCAAGCAGCAGCAACGAAAAGTGCGCGTTCCGCTAAATATATATACGATTGGGCAGAACACCACGCTCAAACTCAACCATTCATTAAAGAGGTCACCTACCGCTCGCCCGTGGTTACCACCATTGACTTTGCTCCCGAAATTAACGTACAAACAATTTCTCATGACTTACGCCAACAGGGAATTGTAGATATTGACGCCTATCGTGCATTAGGACGTAATCAATTACGTATCGCGACATTCCCCGCTATTGAGCTAACCGATATACAAAATTTACTCAAATGTATTGCAACCTACTTGTAATTAACAACCTCTTTTCACGCTAAAAAGATACAAAAAGTGGGCTACTTCAGAAGAAGTAGCCCACCTAGTTTTAGATTTTACTTAAACAGAATACTTTGAATTGGACCCTGCACAAAGTAAAGCACAAACAGTGCACACACAACCCACATAAGTGGATGTATCTTGCGAGCCTTGCCTGTAGCAACTTGCATTAACGCATAGGAGATAAAACCAATTCCGATACCTACCGTAATAGAGTAACTGAATGGCATAAAGACTATCGTTAGGAATGCAGGCACTGCCAAGGAGAAGTCCTTCCAATCAATGTCCCCGACCGACTGCATCATCAAAACACCAACAGCCACCAATGCTGGAGCAGCAGCTTCACTAGGCACGAGTGACACTATCGGAGCAAGGAAAGTAGAAAGTAAGAACAACACACCGGTAGTTACCGAAGCTAGACCAGTACGCGCACCGTCTGCTACACCAGAGGACGATTCTAAGAACGAAGTATTGGAAGAAACACCACCCATACCACCAGCAATAGCAGCAAATGAATCAATTAAAAGAATAGAGCGAACGCGAGGCGGATTACCGTCTTTATCAAGCAAATCACCCTCCGCACCAACGGCAACCATCGTGCCCATGGTGTCAAAAAAGTCTGCCAACATTACTGAGAATGCAAGCACTACAACTACCATAACGCCCAATTTTTGGAATGGCCCTACGATTGAAAACTCACCAAGCGTGGCAAAATCAGGAACCTGCAATACCGATCCCGAAAGCGCGGGAACCGACCCCGACCAACCACCAGGATTTTCCGCGGTACGGAAACCGAGTTTAGCAACGGCTTCTACTACAAACGCTAAAACCGTAGAGGAAAAAATACCAATAAGAATAGCACCAGGAACTCGACGCACCATAAGTATGAACGTTAGGAAAGCACCTATAATAAACACAACTAATGGCCAGGTATCAATTGAACCTAAATTAGCAAAATTAAGTAGGGTGGGACCCTCTTTATTACCTTTCACAATTCCGGTGTTAGCAAAACCGATAAGCGCAATAAAAAGACCCATACCTACGGAAATTGCAGTACGTAAGAATTTTGGAATAGCCCGGAAAATTGCTTCACGTAAGCCTGTAAGCACAAGCAAAACAATAACAATACCCTCAATAACAATAATGCCCATGCCATCTGCCCAAGTCATTCCAGGCATTTGCACGAGCGTAAAAGCAACTATGGAGTTCAATCCTAAACCAGCAGCTAAAGCTAATGGGAAGTTCGCAATACTACCCATAAGAATGGTCATAACTCCTGCGACCAATGCCGTAGCAGAGGCAATAGCGGTTATGTTAGCTTCGGAACCACCACCCAAAAACGCGCCCGTAGAATCGGGACCCGAAAGAATAATTGGGTTGAGCACCAAGATATACACCATAGATAGGAAGGTAACAAAACCTCCACGTAGTTCTCTATGGATATTGGAGCCACGTGCGCTAATCTCAAACACGGACTCGAGGAAAGATGGATTGACTTTTTTCTGCTTAGCGGGAGCAGTCCCTGTAGTTGTATTCACGTATCAATTTTTTAGGGAAAACTATTTTTTTTCAATTAGCTCTCTTAATTTGAGAAAATCTATCTCATAAAATGAGATATGTTAGGGAACGTCTGCCTGCACTACCGTTGCTTCACCAGAAATGGTTACTCGCCCATCGTTCACACCTAAAAAGATTGCCTGCCCTGCATGCAATACACACTTTTCAGTAGCCGTTACAATCTGCGCCTGCCCAGATAAACATAACAAAATACGCGGAGTGAGCGTCCCTAAACGATGCGCTCCGTCAGATGAAGAAATGTGAATCAAAGAAAGTTCAAAATCCCCAACCGGTGCATAAAAAATAGATTGAATCGCGTTAACGCGTTCTGGGGCAATACGGATTGGGGGCGCTGCGACCGTATCCATAACCGAAAGCAACTCCGCCGTATTGATATGTTTACTGGTTAAACCCGCACGCAACACATTATCTGAATTTGCCATAATCTCCACCCCAAAACCACGCAAATAGGCATGAACCGTACCCACGGGAACAAAAAGTGTTTCACCAGGATTTAGGGTCACTGGATTTAATAGCAACGATGCCACCACACCAGCATCACTCGGATAATAATATGCTAAAGTTTGCACAATCGCATCAGCTCGTGCCGAGGGAGAAGTAGCCGGATCGCGATCCGCACACGCCTGTACCACCTGCGCAATCTTTTCTGCAGAAGGACGCGTATCGGGAGAAAGTAAATAACTAAAAGCCTCACGCACTCCATCCGGATTAGGATTTTGCCGAATAAGTTCCAACATATAGTTGGTCGGTTCGGTATTTAAGCCCTGTAAAACACCCTTAATACGGCGCGGAGAACGAAACCCTACTAACGCATCAAAACGCGATAATGCATAAACCATTTCTGGCTTATGATTAAGATCGCGATAATTACGAGTTTTATCCTTTAAGGGAATACCCGTCTGTTCTTCTTGCCAATATCCCTGCATTGCCTGTTTTTTAGACGGATGCACCTGTAAAGAAAGTGGCTGTGCGGGGGCAATCAATTTTAATAAAAATGGTAAATGTTCCCCAAACTGTTTAATTACGTCGTCACCTAAAATATTTTGCGGATCTTGCGCAATGTAATTCTCAAGCGTAGAAAAATATTCCGCATTATCATCTGCTATAAATTGCCGTGCATTTACCGCGAGCGCCAACTCGTCTTCCACTAAAAACGCAGGAGCAGCTTGATGTGCACCCAACCATAGTTCAGCAACTGGTCTTTCACTGGTAGGAAAACCAAAAAAGGCAGGAATTTCAGAAAAAGAACCCCATGGATAATCTCGAACTCGCCCTTGTAGACGTTGCATAAACAGCTCCTACTTATCGGCTTGTTGTTCGTTCCAAGGCACCCATTCCGGAGCTAAAAGGGCATCACTGCCCGGACGTAAGGCAACCTCATTTACAGTAATGATATGACGATGTTTAGCGCGAGTTACCGTAGATACCCAGTACCAGCCCTTATAACCATCCATATTACAGGTAAATAAATGCGTTACCACCCGTTCAGCTTCCACAATAACACCCGCATGTTCACCCACATATCGTTCATTAACAACTTCCAATAACGCTTCACGCGCCACGTCAATTGCTTCAACCAATACTTTTTCTCGGGTTACATATTTGGTGCTAGGAGCAATACGTTTAGACATCAAAATCATCCGCTAAAGCCCGTAATGCCTGCGCAATACGTTCGCCACCTTTAGGATATTTACCCCGATGTAACTGAGTTGATGCGTGATCTAATATCTTAATTAAATCTTCAACAAGCGGGATCATATCTTCTGGAGAACGGCGAGCACTTTCTGCCAAAGAAACCGGCTTTTGCACTACGCTCACCTGCAGGGCCGCCAAACCACGCTTAGTTTCCCCGACCCCATATTCTACCTGTGTACCGGGACGAAGTCGCACTCCGAGTGGCAGTGCACTACTTGGCAAATAAACTTCTTGCCCGTCATCACCCATAATAAAACCAAAGCCCTTATTCTCATCAAAGAACTTTACTTTTCCAGTAGGCACGTCATTCTCCATTTCGTTCAATAAACAATACTTCGTTACAATATAGCACTAAACATAGCAATAAATGCGTTTACCATACCGCTACTGCCCACACTATATCCGCTTTAATTGGTATATTAGCAATATATACGAATATTCATAAAGGTGGAAATTATTATGCGTAAAATACCCCAAATTATAGTGACTATATTAGCGTTTACTCTTAGTTTATTTCTATCTAGCACTACATTTGCCGAAGAACCTTTCACACTTGAAGATAACTTTGTAGATAGTGCAAACGTCGTAGCAGATGACGCAAAACTTAATGAAATTATTAAAAAAGTTCCAGGTAACGATCTGTGGGTGGTCATCGTGCAAAATTGTGCGGGACAAGATGCAGACGACTGGACAAAAGCTACCTTTACGAAAAGTCATTTAGGAAAATACGACGGCTTATTAGTAATTTCTACTGAAACTTCAGAAATAGCTTGGTGGGCAGGGAATGGCTCTGCAACCAGTGGAGTAAATGCGGAAATGATTGACCAGGCTAGCGATAAACAAATGCTGGAATTACTTAACGAAAATAAATGGGAAGAAGGCATTACGCATTTTACCGAAAATATTATTACACTAAATCAAGGCAAATCCCTAAACACGGATGCACAAAACACAAACCCCAACGAATTAGACAGTACTAATAATCCAAGCAGTAGCAATAAAGGTAATCTAATCGGTGTTGGAATTGTACTAGCTATAATCGGTTTAATTATAGGGTTAGTTATTTTTATAGGGAATAAAAAGGCAAAAAAGGAAGTAGCTAAAGCGGAAATTTCACTAGTAGCATTAGCCCAACAGGCTTCCTCAGAACTGTTAAAAACTGACGATTTAGTACGTTCTGCCAAAGCCGAATTAGAGTTTGCCCGAGCAGAATTTGGTTTAGAAGCTACGCGGCAGTTTGCACAAACTTTAGCTTACGCCCAAGAAGCATTACAACACACGTTTACAATGCGTAATACCTTAGAAGACAATATTCCAGAAACTCCGCTACAACAGCAACAAATCAATAACGAAATTTTACGGATAGTGCAAAACATTCAGCGTGACTTAACCCAGCAAACAACCGAATTTAGCAAAATGCGTAATTTAGCAGCACGTGCCGACGATAAAATTATAGAACTTGCAACGCGACAAAAAGAACTAGGAGCACGCATTCCGCTCGCACAACAGCAACTCGCAAATTTGGCACTAACACACCCAAATAATATTTTACGAGCATTAAATAGTTATCCGGAACAAATAGAAATTTTATTAAAAGAAGTAGATACAAATTTAGTCACGGCACGTACACTCGTACAAGAAAATAAACGTAATTTAGCCGTAGCATATCTAAAAATGATAGAAGAACTTTTAGGGCAAATCAGACAGATGCTAACACGTATAAATAGCGCACCCGAAAAGTTACAGTTTGCGGAAAAACAAGTTATTGATAATGCTAATTCTTTAACCAAAGACATAGCAGATGCAGCATGTCTTGGGAGTGGTAACCGCCTAATTAGCGAAATTAAAAATCGCGCTGAACTATTGATAGAAAAAACTAAGAATCTACAAAACGTAGATATTTTAGCGTTGAATGATGAACTGGAACAAACTGAAGCGGAACTAGATACCGTCTTAGCTCCCCTGCGCGAACAGGCAGAAATTCAAAAACGTTTAGTGGCACGCGCTAATAAAGCCTATAAACAGGCAGAAAACGCCATAGCGGAAGCAGACGACTATATAAATAGATATCGGGGGCAGGTTGATAGGCGTGCACGCGGATTACTATCACGCGCCAAACAAGATTTACAAAACGGACTGCAACTACCTTTAGAAAATCGTATTATTGCCTTTAATATGGCACGCAAAAAAGCAGAAGATGCCCTGCAAAATGCAGAAAATGATTTAACTTCTAATCAGTCAGGCGGTTTTGATGCTGTAATGCTAGCTGGAGTAATAATTTCCTCTATTCTTAATAGCGGGAGTAACGATAGGTCTCATCATTGGAGTAGTGGTTCGTCTAGTAGCGGTAATTCCTTTGGTGGAGGATCCATGGGAAGTGGTGGACGAAAAGGGTTCTAAAACAAAATATGTAGTAAAATGTTTAGAGTTATCTGAAAGGAACAATCATGGCAGAGAAGAAAACAATTTTAGGGCGTATTGCTCAATTAACTAAAGCAAATATCAACGCTCTGCTAGATCACGCAGAAGATCCACAAAAAATGTTGGATCAAATGGTACGCGATTATACTAATTCTATCTCCGAAGCAGAGGATGCTGTCGCAGTCACCATTGGCAACTTACGTCTAGTAGAAGCGGACTACAAAGAAGACATTGAATCAGCTAAAGAATGGGGTCGGAAAGCTGCCGCCGCTGTGGCAAAAAGTAAAGAACTGACAGAAGCCGGCAACGAAGCAGGTGCAGCTAAATTCAAGAATTTGGCAAAAGTAGCACTAGAACGGCAAATTCAAGCTGAAGAAGAAGCACGCGTTGCAGAACCAATGATTACTTCACAAGAAGAAGTAGTGGTAAAGCTCAAAGCAGGCTTAAATCAAATGCGCACTAAATTAGATGAACTTAAATTAAAGCGTGACCAGTTAGTGGCAAGACAAAAAACCGTACAGGCTCAAAGCCAAGTACATGATGCTTTAAGCTCAATTAACGTGCTTGATCCAACTTCAGAAATTGGTCGTTTTGAAGATAAAATTCGCCATGAAGAGGCAGTTATGGCGGGAAAAACTGAAATTGCAGCCAGCGCATTAGAAAATCAATTTGCCGAACTGGAAGACGATACAAACACCACCGAAATTGAGGCACGTCTAGCAGCATTGCAAGCAGGGCAAGCTCCTGCGCAACTAGAAGGACGTGAATTTAACGCATATTAAATTCTAGTTTTTTCAAAGTGGGAGTTGGTAAGTGCCGACTCCCACTTTTTATATACAAAAACAGGCATACCTCATTTACAGTGTTAAAATAAAATGTAATTATTTTAGAAAAAATAATAATTTTAAAAAGGAAAATAAACAATGAGTGCTACTTATTTACTAATTGATGGGGAAAATATAGACGCTACCTTGGGCGTAAATATTTTGAAAAGATTTCCACGCGGTGATGAACGTCCTCGCTGGGATAGAGTTCTACAATTTAATCCTTGGAAAAGTGCAGTAACAGAGCCTGAGACATACGTAGCGGGAGAAAATGAAGAGCCTAAACCTGCTACCCCCACCCCACTGGAAGCCGTACCACATCCAACTCCACATCCAACTCCACGCCCAATGCCCCGACCCATACCTCGCCCAGGAATGTTTCCTACCGTAACAGAGAGTAAACCACTTACAGAGCCAGTCGAAAAACCCGAACCAGCAGAAAACCAAACACTCGAAGATGAAACTCGGGGACTCTTTTTCTTAAATGCTTCACAGCGTACCGCAATGGCATTTGTGCAGGCATTACTTGCTATTGGCTGGAATCCCGTACTACTTGCTTCAGAAAATCCAGAAGTAAAAGTAGTAGACACAGGCATTCAAAAAACTTTAGATGCAATCGTTAAAGACCGCCCTAATGCAGATGTAGTTTTAGCCTCTCATGATGTAGATTATTTACCACAAATTGAAAATCTACTAAATGCTGGACACCGCGTAGCAATTATTTGTTTCCGCGAATACTTAGCCATGCCCCTAGCCGAGCTAGAAGAAAAAGGGCTTAAGATTCTGGATATTGAATATGATGTACAAGCATTTAACGTGCCATTATCTCGCGTATCACCAATAGATATTGACGAATACGATCCTTATTTATATATCTAAATTAGGATAAAATATTCCCAGCAAGTTTCCAGTTTCTTTCGAGAGAATGGATTTATGACTGATAAAGATACGTTAAAAAGCAAAATTCTTGTTGTTGATGACGAACCTAATATTCGTGAACTACTCTCAGTATCACTAAAGTTTTCTGGTTTTGAAGTTGAAACAGCTAAAGATGGCCATGAAGCATTATCCATAGAAACTAATTTTGGTGCAGATTTAGTAGTACTAGATATTATGTTGCCCGATATGGACGGCTTTGAAGTACTCCGTCGCCTACGCCAACGCGAAGCAAATCTTCCCGTATTATTTTTAACAGCTAAAGATGATGTGGCCGATCGTATTCAAGGTTTAACAATTGGTGGTGATGACTACATTGCCAAACCGTTTTCCCTAGAAGAAGTAATTGCTCGTATCAATGCAGTACTACGCCGTACTAATATGAAAAATAATAAATCGTCCGTAATTCGCTACTTAGACTTAGAACTAAACGAAGACTCGTATGAAGTAACGCGGGCTGGTTATACGGTAGATTTATCCCCCACCGAATTTAAACTATTACGCTATCTACTTATCAATAAAGAACGAGTAGTTTCAAAAAACCAAATCATAGACCACGTATGGGAATACGATTGGAACGGGGAAATTGCGATTGTGGAATCGTACATTTCGTATTTACGTCGTAAAATTGATTCTCCTGACACGCTAGGGATCACCGATCCGCAGCTACGTAAAAATTTAGTGCCCCTAATCCACACCAAACGTGGAGTGGGATATATGCTTCGTAGCAAAGGGCTTAAATAAACATCATGAGCAGGAGAAAAAATAGGCAGACCCTCTCACTACGGCTAATTACGATTTTTGTTAGCCTCTTGGGAATTATCTTATTAGGCACCTTGCTACTTACTGGACTAACTCTGCGCTCCTATTTAATTGGTGAAGTGGATAAGTCCCTAGAATCATCAGGTAAATTTATTGCGCGGCAAACCGTAGATAAACTCATTAATGGATCTCAAGAACAAATTTTGCCAAATGATTTTTATTTCTATTTAGATATAAATGGGCAAAAACCAATTGAGATTATCAATACGCAAGTTTTAGATACATACGGACGACCCAATATTACAGAATTACAAGCTAATACTAATGTCTATACCCCAACCACCATTACGGGCACAAAATTTCGTTCATCGTGGCGCATAATGACGGTAGAATTGCAATCTAAAACCACCAACTTACCAGCTGGTACGATTACCGTAGCCTCACCTTTAACCCCCACTGAAAATACGGTAGAAAACGTAATTCGGCGCATGTCTACCATGGCACTAATTATTGTTACTGCCGGATCACTATTATCCTATTTTTTAATACACCGCTCTCTAAAACCGCTACGCGATATTGAAGGTGTAGCACAAGCAGTTGCTGACGGTGATTTAGCAACCCGCGTACCCGATATGAATAATGGAAGCGAAGTGGGATTATTGGGTAATTCTATTAACGTAATGTTGGGGCAGATTGAAAAAACTTTTAATACTCAAAAACAAGCTGAACAAAAAATGCGCCATTTTGTTTCTAACGCATCACACGAACTACGTACCCCGCTTTCTACCATTCGGGGTTATGCAGAACTACACCGCCTAGGAGGAATACCTGCGGAACAAACCGAGCATGCTTTTGAACGTATCGAATCGGAAGCAACCCGAATGGCTACTTTGGTAGAAGATTTACTCCAATTAGCCCGGCTCGATGAAGGACGGGCGCTAAATATTAGCGAAGTAAACTTAACTACGATTACCCAGAATGTAGTAGGAGATTTCTTAGTACGCGCACCTGAACGACAAGCTAAAGTGCTTCCCCTAGAAGGTAGTGAAATACCAGAAATGACCATTTCAGCTGACGAAAATCTCATAACACAGGTACTTACTAATCTACTGGCTAACGTAATTACCCACACTCCAGAAAAAACATCGGTAGAAATTGCTATCGGGCACAGCGAAAATCCAGATTTTGCTCGCATAGAGGTACGTGACCATGGCAAAGGTATTGCCGAAAAAGAACGGACACGGGTGTTTGAACGTTTTTATCGTACCGACGCTTCTCGCTCTCGCGAATCTGGAGGAACCGGACTGGGATTAGCAATTGTGGCTGCTATTATACGCGCACATAAAGGTACAGCAAGTATTTTAGAAACGCCTGGTGGAGGCACAACCGTATGTTTAGAAATACCAATTGATATAAATAAAAATAACGTAATTGCAGATATAGGTGGCAATGAACAAAAAATGCTTTATATTAGAAATTGAAATTATAGTGATACACAGAGTATGAGATAAAAAGTAAATGATGAATAAGCTAAACGAGATGGCGGAAATCGCAGGAGAAACACTTAGCACAGAGGGAATTTATTCCTCATTAGAAAGTTATGACGACGGAGAAACCGTAAAGACAACAGAAATAGTGCCGGAAACTTCTGAGTCAGTTTTAGAGTTACCAGAAATAGTTTGTGCTTTAGAAACTGCACCTGAATTTTAACTCCGATAACCTACAACTCCCCGCAACCTAATAACCTAATAACCTAATAACCTAATAACCTAATAACCTAATAACCTAATAACCTAATAACCTAATAACCTAAAAAATAAATAGCATACCGTAATACATAGAATGTGTGCTAAAGATTCAAATAATAATAGCGGGTTAATATAAAAAGACTTTTACGACTAACCCACTAACAACTAAGCAAATATGGTTGTGGGTGGCTGGAAAACCAGCCACCCACAACCTATACCTTAAGGTTTAGTACATGCCACCCATTTCATCAGCTGCCGGCATAGCAGCTGGTGCTGGTGGTTCTGGCTTATCTGCCACTACCGCTTCAGTGGTAAGGAACAGACCAGCAATTGAAGCCGCATTCTGCAAAGCGGAACGGGTTACCTTAACCGGATCGTTAATACCAGCAGCGAGCAAATCTTCATACTCACCAGTAGCCGCATTAAGACCTTGACCAGCGGGCAAAGAACGAACCTTCTCTGCCACAACTCCGCCTTCTAAGCCCGCATTGATTGCAATCTGCTTAAGTGGGGCAGCCACCGCTACGCGTACAATATTTGCACCCGTTGCTTCGTCACCCTGCAAATCAAGATTTTCAAATGCCTGATCAGTTGCTTGTAGAAGCGCAACGCCACCGCCGGCAACGATACCTTCTTCAACGGCAGCCTTAGCATTACGTACTGCATCTTCAATACGATGCTTACGCTCTTTCAGCTCAACTTCGGTTGCTGCGCCGGACTTAATAACAGCCACACCGCCAGCAAGTTTTGCTAAACGCTCCTGCAACTTTTCCCGATCGTAATCCGAAGTGGACTTTTCAATTTGTGCCTTAATGGTAGCCACACGAGCAGCAATATCTTCAGCAGAACCAGCACCTTCAACAACGGTGGTGGTATCTTTGGTCATTACCACCTTACGTGCTTGACCAAGCATTTCTAGTTCAGCAGTTTCTAGCTTTAGACCAACGGTTTCGGAAATAACCTGACCACCGGTAAGGATTGCCATATCCTGCAAAGTTTCCTTACGACGATCACCAAAACCAGGTGCTTTAACCGCTGCGGACTTGAAAGTACCACGAATCTTATTAACAACTAACGTTGCTAAAGCTTCACCTTCAACGTCTTCCGCAATGATTACTAAAGGCTTGCCCGTCTGCATAACTTTCTCAAGCAATGGAAGCATATCTTTCATATTAGAAATCTTGGATTCTACCAATAGCACATAGGCATCTTCTAATACCGCTTCTTGACGTTCCGCATCAGTAACAAAATAAGGAGATAAATAGCCCTTATCAAAAGACATACCTTCAGTTAAATCAAGATGCGTACCAAAGGTATTGGATTCTTCAACCGTTACTACGCCCTCTTTACCAACCTTGTCTAGCGCCTCAGCAATTAGGCTACCAATTTCTGCGTCACCAGCTGAGATTGCAGCCGTAGCAGCAATTTCTTCTTTGGTTTCAACTTCTTTAGCATTTTCTAATAGCTGCTTTACGATAGCTTCTACCGCACGGTCAATACCCTTACGCAAAGCAATTGGATTTGCACCAGCAGCCACATTACGGAGACCCTCTTTTACTAGTGCCTGTGCCAGTACGGTTGCCGTGGTCGTGCCGTCACCAGCAACATCATCAGTCTTTTTAGCAACTTCTTTTACAAGCTCAGCACCAATTTTTTCAAATGGATCTTCTAGCTCAATTTCTTTTGCAATGGAAACACCGTCGTTCGTAATAGTAGGAGCGCCCCACTTCTTTTCCAGAACTACGTTACGCCCTTTTGGTCCCAAGGTTACCTTTACGGTATTCGCTAGGAGGTCTAAGCCCTGTTCCATATTACGACGAGCTGTTTCGTCAAATGCAATAATTTTTGACATCTTTTTTCCTCTCACTAGAGTAAAATTTCACCGAAACCCGCGACGGTCTGGCAGTCCCTTAAACGTTCATGTCCCGTTAAGATATGCCACATCAGTAAAATTATCACTCTCACTACTAGAGTGCTAATTTGATTTTGGCACTCTTACGGATAGAGTGCAAGTACCGACAGAATTTCTACTACTTTTTCACAGTTAGCTAAAATCTATACCCTAGCCACACTAAATTTAACGCAAAACCACAACTACATCATAAGTGCTCGGCAATTTACCCGCATCTTCTATTACGGAATCAATCTGCAATTGTTTAGCCACATCACGGGCAGTATCCGCTTTATCGGCATCACGATAATAAACGGTGGAAACAGTCGGATCGTTTTGCCGACCACGATAATTATCTGCATCTACCTTTTTATAACCTGCAGTTTGCAGAATTTGCGCATTCTTAGCCGCAAAACCTGTTATCTGCCCACCGTTAAGCACCTGCACTGAAAGCGCATAATCAACCTTAGGCGCCTCCACCTCAACACCTGGAACTTCAATAACTGACTTAGATTTGTCCGTTTGCGAAGCATCCGTATTCATATCAACCGTATTTCGCTTTTCGTCTTCCTTAACAACCTGCGTGGGTGATTCTATAGCTTGACGACTAACAGCATAGCCTATACCCACACCCAGCAATGGTGAAATAATTAAAACAGCAACAAGCGCGATAATCCAACCATTTTTCCGTGAAACACGGCGATGTGCCACCACACCATTATCATTAGTTGCTAAAGCATCAAATTCATCTTGTTCATATTGCGTTGCCACGTCTTACCCTACTATTCTTCACTAAATTCATTTAATCGTTTATCACGCAAACCACGAAGCCGATCCACCAATACCGGATCTGCTTGCCAAAAACGTGGTTCATCAAGTAATTCTGACAATATTAAATAATACTTTATTGGAGAGATATTTAATATCTTACGAATTGCCTGTTCACGTGTTTTTGCGATAAGCCACCATTCTTTTTCAATGCGTAATACATTTTTTTCTAGTTCCGATAGCTTTTCGTTATCCACATTTTTATTATACGGGGACACTCCAAATTAAGGGACTAGCCACGTAAACTAATTAGTATGAAATACTCACTACCGGATAACCCTATTGATCCACAATGGCAACAGGCATTATTAGAAGTTGCTCCCCAATTAAAAAAAATAGAAGAATTTTTAGTAGCTGAAAACGAACGCGGGGTAAACATTTTGCCGAGCCCCGAAAATATTTTTCGCGCCTTTGCATATCCCTTAGATGAGGTTAAAGTGCTAATTGTAGGGCAAGACCCCTACCCTACCGCAGGTCACGCCACAGGTTTAGCATTTTCCGTATCACGACAAACCCACCCGCTTCCTCGTTCCTTAAATAATATTTATAAAGAACTACAAGCCGATTTAGGAATTTCACTCGCAGCACACGGTGATTTAAGTAGTTGGAGCAAAAACGGAGTAATGCTTCTTAATCGCAGTCTTACCGTGCGTGAAGGTAACGCTGGGTCGCATGCTAAAAAAGGATGGGAAGAAATTACGGCACACGCAATTCGCACTCTCGTGGCACGCAATAAACCACTGGTTGCTATTTTATGGGGAAATAAAGCACAAGAACTAATTCCTTTGCTAGGGCAAACGCCCATCATTAGTTCAGCACACCCCTCCCCACTCTCCGCATCACGCGGTTTTTTCGGTTCACAACCTTTTTCCCGCGCAAACGAAATGCTCGTGGCACAAGGAGCCGAACCCATAAATTGGGAACTGGAAAAATAATCTTAAATTATGCGGAATGCTCGGCACATTTAGTTGGCTTTGCTAAACAATCCATGCAAGTAACTAAACGTACGCGGCATGACGGATCATCACAATTACGCAAACGGTTTGCTTTTTGCCCACACTGATGACACGTGCCAATCTTTTGTTCACCACCGTCATAGTCCACGACTTCACGCCCATCAAAGACCACTAAAGACCCCTGCCAAACTTTCGTATTGCCGTATTTTTCTGCGTAACGATGAATTCCTCCGTCAAGTTGATAAACTTTTTCAAAACCACGATGTTTCATCATCGCACTTAAAATTTCACAACGTACCCCACCGGTACAGTAGGAAACGATTGGTTTATCTTTTAGATGATCGTATTTACCAGAATCAAGTTCGGCTGCAAAATCATGCGAAGTAAAGGTGTTTGGTACGATTGCATTCGCAAAATGCCCAATTTCCCATTCCACTTCATTACGCCCATCAAAGAATACCAGGTCAGGGTTATCGGCAATAAGTTGCTCTAACTCCTCTGGTTTCACATGCTGGCCACCATCAATTACACCTTTTTCATCTACGTGTAGTTCTTCGGGCTTACCAAAACCAACAATTTCTTTACGCACACGCACTGAAAGACGCGGGAAATCTAGCGAATAGCCATTTTCATCCAGTCCACTACCTTCCGACCATTTAATGTCGGTGCCACGAAATTGCTCATATTCCCGATAACGTTTAAGGTACTGTTTACAGGCCTGAATATCACCACCCAAGGTAGCATTGATGCCGTCTTTAGAAATAAGAATACGACCACGTAATTTAAGTTCATTACATAATGCCCGCTGCCAAAGCATTATTGCTTGCGGATCTTTAATGGGCGTAAATTTATAAAAGAGTAAAACTTTAGACATACCAGACATAGTTATCCTTAACATAAATGCGAATTAAACTATTTCTATTCTAGGGGATAACCCCGAATTTTCACACGCTTATTACCAAATATCAGCTGGTAAAGTTGCCGGCAACTTTGCATCCCGCGCAATAAAAATCGGATTTTTTATCCCATTTTTACGCTGGGTTTCATAATCTTGCAACGTAGCCACTACCCATTTAGCCAAAGCAATTAGCGCGACAAGATTAGCAATGGTCATAATGGCCATTGCAATATCTACACTTGCCCAAAGCACATCCAATGTCACCAACGCACCCACTACAACCGAACTAATGGAGATAACGCGCACTATAAGCGTGCTCAACTTATTTTTAGTAACAAAATAAAGATTTACTTCGGAATACACGTATGCCGAAATAATTGAGGAAAACGCTAATACAAAAATCATTATAGACATCGGTACGATAGTCCAATTCCCCAACGAGTGCGCAACCGAAAGGGTGGTGAGATTAGCGGGGTTTACTCCGTCCGCTCCCCAAACTTGCGGTCCCGCTACCAAAATTACAAATGCCGTTGCGGTACAAACAATAACGGTGTCAATAAATACGCCAATAGATTGGATAAGTCCCTGTGAAACTGGGTGTGCCACCGTAGCGGTTGCCGCCGCATTTGGAGCTGTTCCTTGCCCGGCTTCATTAGAAAATAAACCCCGTTTAGTACCGTTAATAACCGCGGCTAAAATACCGCCACCCAGTCCACCAACTAATGGCTTCATGCTAAATGCACCCACAAAAATCATTCTAAAAATTTCTGGAATTTCCTTAAAATTAAGGAGAACGATTAAGAATGCTAAGCCAACATAAATGAGTGCCATAATGGGCGCTAATATTTCAGTTACTCGTGCGACAACCCGAATACCACCTAAGATAATTGGCGTAACAAATACGAATAGGATAATTGCGGTTACCTTGGGGCTGGTATGAGCCGAATTCATCATAGTAGAAGCAATCGCATTAGATTGCACCGAAGTAATAACGGCAGCGCAAGTAATTACGGTAATAAGTGCAAAAATAGCGGCTAGAACTTTAGAGTTCATTCCGTATTTTATATAATATGCGGGTCCACCACGAAAAGTTCCATCGGGTGCACGCACTTTAAAGACCTGTGCTAATACCGCTTCAGAAAAGGCGGTTGCCATGCCCACCAGCGCAACTATCCACATCCAAAATATTGCACCCGGTCCACCAAATAAAAGCGCAGCGGCTACGCCGAACACGTTTCCTACCCCGACTCGGGCTGCCAAAGAAATACAAAAAGCTTGGAATGAGGAAATACCACCATTTGCACCCGAACGAGAAGCAAAAGCCGTACGGAACATTTGTTTGAAAAGACGGATTTGAACTGCTCGCGTACGCCAGGTTAGATATAGTCCAGTTCCCAGAAGTATCCACATTGTGCCGTAGATAGTAATCGTATCGGAAATCTGCGATATCAATTGCGCTAGCGAATTCACTTTAGTCCTTTCAGTACGTTGTAATGCATTCTTAATGCTTGATAAAAATTAGCGTACTGACCACCTAAGGGGAAAAGTAGCGTGTTCACATTTTGGCAACTACTTATTTTTTTACGATAAATAAGGTAGATATGTAAATTTAGTTTTGGTCGGCATTATCTGTTGTATGCTCTGGTTTAATCTCAGGATTTTTTAACATCAATAGATGGATGCTAACGCCAACACCAATTACGGTAAGTACTATAACCATTACCAACTTAAAGTGCGCAAGCCACATTGCAAATATCATTCCTGCCCACATTAGCAGCAGAGTACGTACTTTATTAGATATGGTCATTTGTTTATTTTCATAATCACTTAAATATTTACCAAATATTTTATGGTTATGCAGGTAGTCATACCAGCGTTGCGAACTGCGGGCAAAGAAAAAAGCGGAAAGTAATAAAAACGGGGTGGTCGGAAGCAAAGGGATAAAAGCACCAACAATTCCAAACCCAAAAGCAATAAAACCCAGAATTTTATAAATTATTTTTTTCATACGTATTTTCCAAATAGTGTGTTGCTTATGGTTCAAAAGCTTAGCAGTTATGCTTCCCTAAGTATATAACGTAGCCAATAAAAGATATCTCTCATTGTTTTCTGTCGGTTCACAAAGTAAATAACATGAAAGTTGAAAAGTCTACTTCAACCTAATAAGCGAACATAGATTTTACTATTAACTCAGTTTAAATAAAATTTTTACATATTAAATAAATATTTTTGCTGATGTGGATTTCCATCAGTGTTTGTGCAATAAATGCCACCTAGCGTAGCACCTTTATTTGTATAAGTAAGCAATATTGCTTCTAAACGCGTTCCATATCTTTCTTTTATGGAGTCATATTTTTTATTACAGTGAACATTATCTGGAGCAACATCAATAAAGGTATTACAAATAATAGGAAATAAAATAGCAGAAACAATAATGTCTGCTATTTGCAATCCAACATGAGTATCGCTATGCCCAAAGGTTGGTGCTTCAATAAGATTTGAATAAATATTACTTTGTTTTTTATAAAATCCAGTTACTACATGAGAAGCAACTGGAGTGTTCTTATTTTTAGTTCGGCTATCAAGAATCATAAAACCTAAATTTTGTGGTTTGGTTTTTAAAGATTTATCAAAAGTAGACGCTAACCAGTCAGTTGCTAACGGATAATACTCTATATCCGTTAATTGTTCAGCTAAATTTTTAGTAAACGCCCGTGCCGTGATTTTAATATTGTTCTTTTCTAAAAGGTCAAAAAGATCATCTAGTATCATATACGCTCTGCGGGAAGTAGCACGATTTCCAGAACGAATATCTCGTCTTAGATCTCCACCTTTTATCTCCATTGCTATCAAATCTGATAGACGTGGAATATTTTTCCGTGCATATTTCTTTTTTAGTTGTAAAAATTCCCAGATTATTTTTCTTTGTAATTCTTGGGAAATAACTATTCCACCTATAAAAAATACGGGTGTAGAATCTATTTTAGTTTCGCTGAACGTATCTGTGTGCTTCCAGCTTCATCTATGTAAAATAATTCCACTTTTTATCTCCAAATATACGCTATGCCCGTCCTTTTTTTATAGGACGAGCATAGGACCCGACGCACTCTATGCGCCTTTTTAGAATCAATATTTTGATTCAATGACTTAGTTAAAAGTTACTACTTTATTGGAAATAATGTCAATATATTTATTTAATGTAGGAAAGAATACTATTTTAACTTTATTTAACCCATAAATATCTTCCCTTATATAAAAGCAAAGAATACAAATATTAAAGGAATATAAAAGTGGGGTTTGGAAAACCAAACCCCACTTTTATTTATTTAGTGATTAAGCGGTTGCCGCTTGAGCCGCCTTACGCTTAGCCAAAAGACCAGCGGAGGCGATAGCGCCAATTGCAAAGAATACTACCAATGCAATTACTGTGCTAGTCACTGAACCACCAGACATCACCGTGCGGAAGAAGTCCGAAGAGGCTTCTAGTGGTGAAAGGCTACCAATACCACGTAACCATGGAGTGGTTCCTGCGGTAACAGCCAGCACAATGCTTAACGCGAATAGCGCAATAGCAATTGCGATACCTACGCCACCAAGCCAACCAATGAGAGCGAAGAGGAGCAATGCGAACATTATGCCCACAATTACACCTGCTACAACAAGAGTTCCTGTCGTACCAGCACCAGCTTCAGCACCTAGACCACCGAATGCACCTAGTAGTGCACCGGCAACACCAGAACCAATCATTACCTTAACTAGCGAAGCGTTGCGCTTGGAAGAGAAGGCTAGGAATGGAATTCCCCAAAGAATTCCAGCAACTAGCAATGCGAGCATTGCGAAGGTTCCTGGGGTTTCTACGTCCTGCTTGGTTACTGGATTAGCAGCAGCGGTAGCAAGAATCTTACGCTCTGCTTCACCGAATGCTGGGATTTCCTTCGAGCCCTTCTTAACTTCAGTTGCTAGAAGAGTTGCACCATCAGAAAGCTGACCAGCGCCATCCTTAATTTGCAGTAGACCGGCATTTAGTTCGCCACTACCCGCATAGGCTTGACCTAGACCATCTTCAATTTGACCAGCACCATCATCAAGCTGACCAGCACCATCCTTAATCTGAGCGGCACCATCATCAAGCTGAGCGGCACCGTCCTTAAGTTCTACGGTACCAGCCTTAAGCTGATTAGCACCGTCCTTCAACTGACCAGCACCGTCTTTAATCTGAGCGGCACCATCATCAAGCTGACCAGCACCATCAGCCAACTGAGCAGCACCATCATCAAGCTGACCAGCACCAGCCTTAAGCTCAGCAGTACCAGCCTTAAGCTCAGCAGTACCAGCCTTTAATTCCTTAGCGCCGTCATTTAGTTGCTTAGCACCATCATCAAGCTGACCAGCACCATCCTTGAGTTGCTTAGCACCATCATCAAGTTGCTTAGCGCCAGCAAGAAGTTCACCAGTACCAGCCTTAAGCTCAGTTACACCGTCCTTCAACTGACCAGCACCATCATCAAGCTGCTTAGCGCCGTCCTTCAACTGAACAGAACCATCCTTCAACTGAACTACGCCGTCCTTGAGCTGCTGAGCACCATCATCAAGCTGACCAGAACCGGCAAGAAGTTCAGCAGTACCATCTTTCAGCTCTTTAGCACCATCCTTAAGCTGCTGAGCACCATCATCAAGCTGAACAGCACCATCCTTAAGCTGAGCAGTACCAGCCTTAAGTTCGCTAGCGCCTGCGATAAATTCTTGCGTACCGGCTACGAATTGTTCCGAACCAGCTTGGAATTCACCAGCACCAGCTACAAATTCATCTGAACCAGCTGTAAATTCATCAGCACCAGCCTTGAATTGATTAGCACCGTCTTTAAGTTGCTGTCCACCAGCCATAAGAGCTTGGAAACCAGCATCTTGAGTAGT